>ENA-OZEZ01000240-OZEZ01000240.1-human-gut-metagenome-genome-assembly--contig:-NODE-240-length-24458-cov-5.427406_pt1 | contig 24458 bp, 35 predicted proteins | sample MGYA00244609_ERZ653616 | MGnify/ENA primary metagenome ERZ653616 (study PRJEB26926, sample SAMN06164988) | human gut metagenome | biome: ENVO:00009003; feature: ENVO:2100002; material: ENVO:00002003...
CGGACGGCTTTACTTTTTCGAGATGCATGTTGTATGTATCGCTGTGATTCAGCCACCCCATCTGTTCCTTTCTTATCCTTCCGAATCCACTTTGATATCACCCGTGCAGACTGATATGGGGCTGTCGCACTCCGGATCAGGACGAAAGGCACCGCTCCGACAAGCCCCTTAGATTTTCCTCCTTGATTATTTACTTTTGTATTTGTTCCAGGTTGAGCGGGGGCGATCCCCCGGTCCCCCCCCTGTCGCTACGCTCCTGCCTGGGTATTTTTATAAGCAGGCGACGGGCCGAAGTTCCAAAGCGAGTTCGAGAACGGATTGCTCACGTGAAAAGCTGCGCCAACAAGAAACGAGTGGGCGCACGACGCACCCCGGACCAGGAAATTCGTTCCGTTAGCGAACCAGCATCCATCTGGCACGTACTTGTTCTGTGCGCCTGCTGCCGTCTTTGGAATCATACCGTGCTCATCATAAGTCACTTCTGAAATGTATCCTCCAGATGTTCCTCCGATTCCTCTCCCCAGGTTCTTGTAGTTCGTCACATCACCGTTCACCGTATAAGGGGCAAAATCTTTCACATAAAGAATGCTGTTAATGAACCAGACTCCGAATGTTCTCTCCCACCTATCACCGATCAAGTTTTCTAACCACATGAATTTCATGTTCGTGTTCCCATTTCCGCCATAATATGGTCCATAGCTTACCAGGGATCCTGTTGTGTGCAGATGTGATGCCTGGCTTCCTCCTGCATAATGACCGTTTCCCCAGTGTGCCTGTACATCTGTGGATTTTCCCATCATGAACATGTAGTCGATAATCATTGCGGCGTCGCAATAATCATCGAATATCCATCCGGTTCCGAGAGCCTGTATCTGCGTCCACTCTGTGGCTCCTGTCTGTGTATTCATCGGCGTTTTTCCTGACAACGACCTCACCTTTGACGAAATGGAGGAGCCTTCAAACATCGGCAGATATATCACATCATTCTCAAACGCTGTCGCTTCCGTGTCTCCGTACATCCAGGGATAACACTTCCAGTCTGCTCCAAGCTTCAGTCGTGATACTCTAAAATGTGCAACTCCTTCCTCGTCTGTCCACCGCTTGAAGTATCTTTTCGGAAATTCCACCATGGCGTTCGCATTCACGCTCTGATCTGCCACACTGGAAGATGCTCCTGTCGCTGTGAGTGTCTGGTTCTTTGCGTTCAGTTCCTGAAGCACTTCTCCGTCAAACCCCAGCATGACCGGTCTGATTCCAAGCCAGTCGTGGAACTGCTGCCAGTCTCCGATATCGATAGACGCATCTGCTCCACGCACCGGCACACCTTCATACTCTGCATTGTCTACTCCTGCCGGATATGTGATATTGCTTTCTGTGTTTGCCTCTACCAGTGTCCAGTCGTATCCGAAAAGCATCTCGTTGAGTGTTATCATCTCGCCAAGATGGCTCACTGTGACCTTCTGGCCTCCGACTCTCCACGTTCCAACCTCCTCCAGCTCAAAGGATGCCATGCCCTGGCTGTTTACTGTCGCCGTATGTGTCAGGCTGCCTTTTTTTGCTTCAATGCTTCCCTCAACGGCTTCTTGTGCTTTGTAGATGATGATGACCTTTGCTGTGTGTGACGGTGTAGCTTGCCCGATATTTGATGCTCCTCTGTTGTAGACATAATGGTCAGAATACGGAAAAGCCTTGTAGTAGTACGTTGTTCCATTTGACAGCCCTGTGTCTGTATAGCTTCCTTTCAGCTCTGCCGAGTTGATGACAAGCTCTCCATCCAGTTCTGTCTCCGGAGTCTTTTCCGTCGATCTCCGAATCGTGACGCCCTTGCTGTGGCAGATGGTCTGTCCGTTCACTGAGGTTTTCTCGTCCACTTCCCACTGTAAAGTAACCTCTTCGTCTCCGTTGATTACCAGGAACGACGGATCCGGTGGTGCGATACCCCAGCCTCCTTCGTCTCTGTGCGCTTTATATACCAAATCAGCCATTTACTTTTTCCTCCTTTATGCTTCCATCTGTCCCGAATGTGGTGACATTCTTCCAGATTACCTCTCCGGATGCCTTCGTAAGTGTTTCCACGATACTTCCGTCTTCTGGGAAGGTCGTGGTCTTTATCCGTCCATCTGCAAGTGTTTCCACGATACTTCCGTCTTCCGGGAAGGTCGTGGTCTTTGTCTGCGTCTTCGAGGATACTCCATCGTTGATGTCATCCACTTCGTTCTGTAGATTCCCTGCTGCATCTTCAGACAGCTGTCCCTTCATACTGTCGAACCACGTGGTAAATAGTCCGGAAAACTCCGTATTCTTTTCGTTCAGTGCCGCTACGAATGCCTCGTATGCTGTCTGTCCTTCGCTTTCCAGCCTTGCCACATCATTCTGAAACGCTACAAATTCCTCATATACTGCTTTTTTGTAGTTCTCAAAATAACTGTCAAACTGAGCAGAGAACTGACTGAAATCCATTTCCTGAACCGTTCCGACCACCACTCCGCACAGCTCCGTGTCTGTTCTCGTGTCTGTAATGTCCGCCTGTGTAATCTTGACGGCTCCATGTACCACGCTGATCTGTGCCACCACGAGCTGATATACTCCATTCTCCCGCACCGGTACCAGCGGTGTCGGATTGCTGGAATATCCTCCCGTGACTACTTTTGCATTCACGTCCCGGTCGGAGTCGTTTCTTTCAATCACGATGCTGTCAATCCTGTCATAAGTTGCATGCGCTGTCTCCAGCTGCAGCTTCTGACTCTTCTTGAAAAATTTCACTTTTCCGTCTACGTTCGCATATCCTCTGGCCAGAGATACCGTCATGTCATCGTTTGCTGTGACCTGCAGGTCACCGGTGAACACTCCCGTAGTAAAAAATTTTTTCAACCAGTATTCAAAACTTTCCGCATTATATATGCGGTCATGGTTCTCGCTGGCATAGAAAAAAGCATGTTCAAGTCCACTCGCCATGTTATGTGTCACTCCAGTCTATTGACTCCGGCAGACTGTCTCCGAAAGTCGGCTGGATCCTCCTTCCTCCATATTCATAAATTTCCTGAACCTCTGTCATCCGTTGGTCCTGTGTGATTCCCCAGGCTTTTTTCTTTACAGTCACAATGTCGCCCAGGTCATAATTTTCTTTGTACTTATAATTCACATCTGCTCCGGTGTCGCACTCAAACGACCTCGATACGATGTCCTCTGCCAGTTTCTCCTGGCCTCTCGTGGTCAGAGCCGCCTTGTACTGGTCTGCGCTCAGATCATCCTGTCTGATGTCCTTTGCGTCCACAAAAACCTCTCTGAGGTCCAATCCCGTTGCATCTCCGACCTTTACGATGGTTCTTGCGCTTCCTTCTCCTTCGCCTCCCACATACGCCACTGTTTTCAGCAGCTGGTCATTCTCCCGGTATATGGTATTATTCAGGTTGTTGTAGCTCTCCGAGAACGTGACTCTGTTGTTCACTCCCTGGGATGTTGTCCTGTCTACCCCTTTGTAAACTTCAAAGTATATGACCTTTTCGTCGAAATCTGGCCGGAAGCGGAATCCAAGTCCGGCGCTCTTTGCCAACTTCTCCTCGTAGTCCAGCAGATTCTTGTATGTGGCCTGAAAATCGACCAGTTCCTCGAATCCCTGCAGTTCTCCGAGTTGCACTCGTGGAATCGGCACAGCGCCGCTCAGGAGCTGTCTCATGGCTACCTCCACCTTTCCTGTGAAGTTTACCGTATCCTTGATGAGCCGCCTGTCCATATATGACGAAATGAACCGGCCTTTTGCTGTGATTTCGTTCTTTGTATCGCTTTCTTCCAGTTTCCTGTCCTCTATCACTCCCGCCTCGTCGCATCCTCTCATCCAGATCAGATTCGTCTTTTCCGTGAGCTTCAGGTTGTCGTCTGTTATCGGAGCGTACAATTCAAATTCTCCCGGCTCGTTATACCGGCGGCGCCAGAGGAGTGATGTCTGGTTCTCCATCACTCCCAGGAAATCCATTTCTTTGTTATAAAATCGTATTTCCATATCACACCCCCAGATATCTATACCGGTATGAAATCTGAACCGTCATGTAGTTCTCTCCTGCTGTTGCTGAGTAGCCTATCGTATTCTTTCCATGTTCCAGCTGGATGAACTCCGAGTTTTCTGACAGATATTCATTGATTTCGCTCTGCACGCCCTCATGCGTCAGGTAAACGTGCTTGTTGTTTGTTCCCGTTGTGATAGTCACCTTATCGCCTGCTACCAGCTGCAGGGGCTTCCCGGATGTTCCCACTGTAATCTGCTCCCCCTGCTCCACATGGTAGATGGACGGGTTCGTCACTGCTCCTGCTGCCTGAATCACTATCGTCATACCGATGTTGTCAGCTGCAGAAGTGTTATCGATGGTCTTCAGCTTCTCCTCTACTCTCGCCTCGAACTCCTCTCCTTCTGGCGGAAATTCGTGCGCAAATTCAAAGTATGATATCCATCCGGCCATCGTTACCGTGATATCGCTCGGAGCCACAAAGAACGGATCCGGACATAACAGACTTATCGTCGCCTGTCTCGCTCTGCTTGCTCCATCGATGTCGATAGATTCTACATAATACTCAATAGACCTGCTCTCTGCCTTGTCATTTTCGAGATATACCAGCGTCCCCGGAGACTTCGGTTTGAATAGATTATATAAGAGCGACCTGTTCTCCTGGTGGTCTGCTTTCGGATGGTCTCGCAATGTCAGCACGATGTTCCTCATCTGCGTTGTCGATCCTTGATAAGTGGAACCGTCCGTCATTGTGTTCTCCGATGTGGTGACTGTATTTTTTACTGTATAGATGCCGTCGCAATCCTCCAGTAGGAACGGACTGAAGGTGTCCGAAAAAGACACCTCCATACCATCCTCATTTTTGCATATGATTGATCTTGCCATGCGTTACCCCTTTCTCAAAGCCAGCACCATATTCTTCGTGGCGTTTCTCGTCTGCCGTGCCACTTCTGACGGTGACAGCTCCTGTGGGCTGTAGATGTTTACTGTCTGGTTGTAACCGCCTGCTGCCGTATCTTGTCCCTGTTCTGTCGCCTGGTTCAGCTTTCTCTGTCCCTGGCTCAAACCGACTGCGAGGTCTGTTTGCAGTGTTCCTGCCGTTTCTTTGGTCAGCTGTTTCATTGCATCGGTCACCGGCTTCGTGTTCTCGACGATTCCCTCTGCCATTCCGGCCGGGATCCATCGTCCCACTTCTTTCTTCATTACCTTTGACGGGCTCGCTATTCCCAGGAAGTCCTTTGCCGCATCGAGAGCTGCTTTCGCTGCATTCTTCGCTGCATCTACAATAGTAGAGACCCCTGCCTTGATTCCGTCTGCTATTCCGGCGATGATATTTGATCCAAGACTCAGCCAGTCATACGACAGGAATGCTGACCTTACCTCTGCTATTATGCTCGGGATTTTCGCCACAAGCTGAGGAATTGCCTGTATCAGTCCTGCGGCCAGCTGTGCGATCAGTTTGATTCCTGTCTGCAAAATAGTAGGCAGGTACTCCATGATAGTCGCTACCAGGTTGATCAGTACCTTGTAAATGGACGCTATGATTTCAGGCAGATTCTGCAAGATTCCGAGTGCCAGATTGCTGATGAGCGTAACTCCAGCCTCTAAGATAGTAGGCAGATTTTGCAGAATAAACGCCACCAGCTGTGTCAGTATCGTTCCCATGGATGAGATGATAGTGGGCAGGTTCTGCAAGATTCCCATCGCCAGATTGCTGATGATTTCCACTCCCTTGTTCAGCACTTCCGGCAGTTTTTCTGTTATGGACGAAAAAACAGACTGGATTATATTCCCGTCTGTCCCTAAAATTTCACCCGCTGCGATGTCCATATTGTCTCGCAACGTGGTTATGAAGTTGTTTGCTATTGTCACCCAGTCAGCATTGATGAGTGCGTTTCCGAGTGATGCTACAAGCCTGACCGCCGCCTCTATCAAATACGGGGCTGCTGCCAGTATCCCATTCGCCAGCTCCGATATGATTTCTATGCCACTTTGTACGATTTCATCCGCATTGTTTGATGCTATATTCAGCATCCGGATTGCTCCGGTCAGTACTCCGGACAGTAGCTGTGGAGCTCCTCTGATGACATTTGCCACCATCGGAATCAGATTCCCTGTCAGGAATGTAAATACTGTATCCGTCAGAGCTTCCAGTGATGGCCCTATATCCTCGCCGAGCGCAAGGTTTCCGAGTACATTCGTGAATGCCGCTTTCATTGAGGACAGTGATCCTGACAATGTGCTCGCCGCCTCTTTCGCTGTCGTTCCTGTAATATCAAGGTCTTCCTGTATCACATGGATTGCGCTGTACACATCCGACAGGTTGTCGATGTTATACTCGACTCCGGAGAGCTTCTGGGCGTCTGCCAGCAATCTCTCCATCTCGGACTTCGTTCCTCCGTACCCGAGTTTCAAATTGTCCAGCATTGTATAATTCTGCTTTGAGAATCCTGCGTATGCGTTTTTGATGGACTCCATATCGGTACCCATCTTGTTCGCATTGTCTGACATGTCCGTGATGGACATGTTTGCAATGTCCGCCGCTTTCGCCGTGTCTCCTCCGAGCCCCTGCAGTAATGATGCAGCGAACCCGGTGGCCGTCTCCATGTACTCATTTGCAGACATTCCAGCTGTCTTGTACGCCTCTGATGCGTACTGCTTCATCGTATCTGCACTGTCTTTGAACAGAGTTTCTATACCGCCGATGCTCTGCTCCAGGGCGGCTCCCTCTTCAATGCTTTCCTTGATTGCTGTGCCGATTCCTGCTGCCACAAGAGCCTTCTTTAGCGTCCCGACCAGGTTTCCTCCGATGCTCTTTCCTGCAGATTGTCCGGCCGATGCTGCCTCGCCTCCGAGTGCTTCTGTAATTTTTCCCTTGATGCCCTCTGCGGATGGGATAATCTGGACATAGGCTTTCGCTAATTCTGTGCCGCTTGCCATTTTTTACCCCTTTCCTATGATTTTTTCTCGCTCCGCCTCAAATTCTTCAGCCGTGTCGAATGCCATGATATTGCTTTCCGCTTTTTCTCCTGTAATCGATGTCAGGATTGACTTCGGCCTATTCAATCCCTTTTCTGCATCTTTTGTCTTCGTCCATGCAATCCATGTGAGCCGGTCTACTGCTGCCGCCAGGAGCATGATGTCCGATTCCACCTTTATCCCTGCCAGCTTCATCTTGATTCTTGAATTTTCCCTCAACCCAGCAGAAAGAGCCGCCAGTGTTTCCGCTGGCAGCTCTCTGTAATTTAATACTCCGTATGTTTCAGCCAGATCACAGATCAGGGCTGTTCTGTCTGTCGCCATCATGCCGGCGAGGGTTATCAGTTTTTTCCTTTTTCTCCGAATGCTTCAAAAATCTCCTTTATCGCATCGCTAACTGCTGCGACGGGTACTCTGCCGTCTTCGGTCCGCAAAGAATCATATAACTTTTTGCGTCCTTCCGTTCCAAGCACCAGCTTGACCATTCTGGACACTGCAAGAGGATCGTCGTCTGCTGCCTCTGCCAAGGTATCCACGAGTTCCATGTTGTCCATGGTATTCTCATCCATCTCGAGCTTCAGTCCGTTTTTCAGTTCTATCGTCTTCATACTTATTCACCTGATCCTTTCACAATGTATTCATAGTGTGTCTGTCCGTCCGTATCCGGTACGGCGCTGATTGTGGTCTCGTATCCTACCGGATCACCGTCTGCATAGGTAATATCTCCTACTTCTGTGACCTTTGCGCTCGGGATGCAGATTCTTTTCAGGACTCCGCCCTTCAGGATCATATCGACAACCCATGCACAATAGTCCTGTTCGTCGCTGTTTGCCTTGATTGCTATTCCTGTGTCCAGCTCTCCTGTCACATTAGCATTACCGTAGACAGCTTTCAGGACTTCCACATTCATCGCTTCGATGAGTGTAAACTGGAAAGTATCCGGCTTGTCGGTCTGTGTGTCGAGCACGGTGTCTCCGCCCCATGCTTTCACCTGGTCATTCTCCGGCGAATTGCTGTTCACAAGTCCGTCCTCGGAGCAGTATCCCAGGCTTTTGAATGCCGGATTCAGAGCCGACTTTGCATCTACCGGTAACGCAGTACCGAGTGGTGCTCTGAAGATTGCCCCACCTTTTTTAGGCTTGCCTGTCGTTACATTTTTTGTATCTGACATCTTTTTCCTCCTGTTATGTTAATAATAAATAAAATCATACACAGCCTGGTATCTATATCTTTTTGTGGCTGTGTCCGTGTAGTTGTAATCTGTGTTGAGTGCCGCCCTGCTTACCGGATTCTGGTTTTCGATTTCCTCCATAACGCTCTTCATTTCCTCGTTCAGTTCTGCTGCCTGCTCCAGAGTTGGAGCATAGGACTGTATCGTCAGAGTCGCCGTCTGCAATCCGTCTCTTTTTCCTCCGGCTGTTTTTTCGATGAGCAGGTATTTCTCCGGCTGTTCTTCTGGTTCTTCCATGTAAGCAGGTGCGCTCATATTCTCGTTCAAAAATTTCAGAACTACTTTTTCAATCATCCTGTCACCTCAACGCTTTCAATATGATGTTGTCCTTCGAGTTTTCTTTTCTCGCTTTTCTTGATACTGCTGCCACCTCAGCATTTGCTCTATTCTTTCCACTTCGGTATGTAACCTCATAGCCTGCTCCCAGGGCTGCCTGCGTGGCGTATGCATGGTCTTTACATATCTGCATCATTTCTTCTGACTTTAATAAGTTTCTGACTCCTGCCCGGTTCAGCTTAACTTTCACTTTTTTGGCCGTACCTCTTCACCGTCACTTTCTTATTCCACCCCAGTGGAATCAGCTTTTCAATTCCTTCAAGTGGTACTCCTATCGTCTCCCACTTTTTCCCGAAAAACTCCACTGTTCTGTTTTCCCAGTCATGTGTGTCTCCCTTCGGGATTGCCAGCGAATACACCGTTTCTTTTCCTGAAAGGTTGTTCTGCGCCAGGATGTCATCTGTGGATGCAGGGGCTACGAGCACATTCTCGATGTCAACCGGAGTCTCTTTGTATATCGGACGGTTGAATCCGTCCGTCCCCGTCTGCGTCTTTTCATACAGTTTGATTGTTATTCCTTTTATCAATCCCATATATTTCCACTGCTCCATATTTTTGTCTTCTCAGCCCGAGTCTTGCCAGTTCTGACCGCTTGATGAAGAGTCCGCCTCCCGGAATCAGGAATGTGGCGCTTGCCGTGTATCCCAGGGCCGACTCTGATGCTTGCGTCATCGGTTCCTGGTCTGTGGATGTCATCAGCGTCCTCGCTGTCACATCCACGGTCACGGATTTTGCCACCATGGCAAGGTCTTCATCTGCGTTTATCATTTCGTCCAGATTCTTTCCTACCTTTTTCGCTTCCGTCCGTAGAGACGCTGACACGATTGGAAGCAGCGCCTCTGCCCTCTTGGTTTCCTCCGGAGTCATTGCTCTCCATAACATAGTCATGTCGTCGGTTGTGGCGTATACGTTCATTCCTTTTTCACCGCCTTTTTCTTTGCCTGGTTCTTAACCGGCGAGACGGCGGGAGTTTTTTCCTCCCGCCATTTTTCTCCCCGGATAGTGTTATGTGTTTCGATCATTGCTCCGGTGTCAATATTCCGATATCTTTTCACGGGCTCTTCCTTACGTTGCAGACTTGATGATGGAAAATGCTGTCTTGTCAAGGATTCCGAATCCGATGTATGTCTGTGCTCTCAGATATACCTGACCGTATCCCTGCAGATCTTTTCCGCTGTTATCCGGATCGCCGTAAGGAATAACCTCCAGTGTTACCTGCTTTGCATAGCCCCACTTAAATGCTCTCTGAAAGTCTCCCAGAATTGCCTTATCCTTCGATGTCCCGAATGATACTGTGGAGTTTACTTCCACCTGGCAGCCGTTAATTGTTCCCGGATTGGATCCCCATGCAAGCTGAGGATAGAGCTTCGCTCCCGCCTTGTCTGTCTGCTTTGCCAGTGCGCTTCTCATATCTTTGGAGATTGCCATTCCGGACATATCAGAGTCTACCGTATCGAGTGCAGATACTGCATCCTCGATACATCCGTCAGGAGCTGCTGCATTGTAGTCAATTTCTGTGACGCCGATTGTGTCAAAGCTGTTTGTTCCAATCAGGGAAGAGACCTCTCCGGTTCTCGGATTTACTCCGTGCATTGCCATGATATCAAGGCCTCTTGCTGCCTTCATAGCAAATCCATCGTTGAACGCTTTGAGGATTTCCAGCTTTTTCTCCTCGGATGCATACATAAATTCATTGGATACTCTTGCACCGTATTCGATCAGGAGTGGTGCTACCTTCACGGGATCAACCGTCACTCCTCCTGCGCTTCTCTTTCCATTTTCAGCCACGAGATCCACCTCTGCATCCATGGAAAATGTCATGATCTCGTTTCCGTTGAATGAAATCGGCTCCTGTGCGTGCAGGGCGGCGATGGATGACTTTCCTTTTACCTTGTTGTATAAATCACTTACCAGTTCCTCCGGGAATAATGTTCCCTTGCTTAATACTTCGGCCATTGTTTACTCTCCTTTTCCTGTTAATCCTGTCAGCAATTTTTTCATTGCTGCGTTTTTGCTTGCCGCTCCTGCCTCCAGATCTGCCAGTGGCGGTGTCGGCTGTCGTCTTCCTGCGAACAGTTTCACCATTGCTTCGGCGTCTTTCTTAATACTCTCCTCATCTTCTCCCGACAGTCTCGCTGCCATCTCGTAAGGGAGTCCTGCTGCCAGCGCTACTCTCGTTTTTACCGAGTCGGTCTCGTATTTTTTTAGCGCTGCGTCCTTCTTTGCAACCTCATCCGGAGAGAGGAATCCTTCGTACTGCTTTTTCACCTCGTCAGGCGAGAGGTATCCCTCATACTGCTTTTTCACCTCGTCAGGTGAGAGGTATCCCTCATACTGTTTTCTTATGGTCTCCTGCTCTCTCTTGATTCTTTCGCCGATTGCTTTATCAAACTGCTCCTGTGTTTCAATTACATTAAATTCACTCATTTCGAGCTCCTTTCCCCACTTAACCCGGTGGTATCGGTAATTTATTTACTAACGCTTTAGGCGATTAGTAGCTGATTTTTTGCTTTTTCTTTTCTTTACTTTCCCCACATATCCAGCTTGCCAGAATCACGCTGTCCATCAATGACACATCTATCGTATCGTTGATGGACCTATACCCGAATCCTCCATTTGATCCGATTGCTCTCTTCTCACAGTTACTCACAGACCTTGTGAGTGATGGCTGGTTCATGTGACAGAGCGTTTTTGCATATAGCCTCTGTTCAAATGCTGCATTCGCCACTATGATCTCTTTTACCGTCGGCAAAATTGGAGCTTTTAGTTTTTCCTCCTTCATTTCTCCGGCCAGCAACTGTTGACCGTTTGCTCCATCTATGACGACCTTTCCCACATCAGCCTGTGATAAAAATTCCAGAATCCAGTCATTTCCGGCCCGTGTCGGTCTGCAATCTACCACTTCCACGAATATCTTTCCGCCTGCTGCCTTTGCAGCAATGGCGAGAGATACGTTTGTTCCGTCGTGTCCGTATTTGATTCCTACATATAGCTTGCTCTCCAGCTTCGGCAGCTTTTTCGCTGCCAGCTCTTCCCACTCTGCTCTGCTTATCGCCGACTGCAAGTTGTAGCGAATCCAGTACCCCAGACGCTGGATGTTGAAATCCAGGTCATCTGAGCCGATTTCCGCCATGATTTTCCTCTCTGTCAGAATGGTTCCGAGCGATGGATTCGTTTCGTACCATGCGGCTTTGTCATGTGGATCTGTCTGCTGTTCTACAGACCACTCGGCCCATCCGGTGTCTACCGATGTGCCTTGCAGTACTGCGTCCCTGAGTTTCATGAACACGGTGCCTGATGATACCGGAGTCGGAGGCGTTCCGCAAAAAATCGTCTGTGGGTTTTTGCTGTCCGATACTACATACTTCAGCGCCGTCTCCTGGTCGTCCTGATACTCCTGAGCCTCATCGATAATCAGGAGGTCGAATCCTTCTCCGAGGCCTCCCTTTGATGAACGTGTGCGGAAGTCAATCCTTCCTTTTCCGTCAATCAGTCGGATGCTCTCCATTCCGATGGCGCCGGTTGCCTTGTATGGTATTCCTGCATCTTCCAATAATTTCTTCAAGCGCTCCCATGCAGCTCTGCTCGTTGTTGTTCGATGTGCCGTGTGCAGGATGTGCTCGTCATCCTTCAGCCCGAACATTTCCCTGATGGCCACAATCTCGTTCTTTCCGTTTCGTCTCGGTATCGAATATCCGAATTTTGAATGTGTCCACAGTCCATCCTCATTGATTGCCAGGATGTCGTACAGAAGCAACTGCTGCCATTCCTGCGCCTGTCGACTGGTGGAATTGTAAAGATCAATAGCTTCTTGTCCCCTTGTTTTCTCGTAGGGGATAACCACCGATTGAGTGGGAGTCTGTCGGCCTAACTCTGCCATGTCCATCCTCCACTCTTCTCTGTGCTATTTACGTTCTTCTAATTCTTTTTCTTTCTGCCTCGCCTGCTCCCTTGTTCTCCTTGTTAGCCCGAGCCTTAAATTTCTCCGCTTTTCAAGTTCTTTGTCGTCCGCCGTCCAGTTCTTTTTTGTCCACACGTTTTCCCGATATTTACCGGACTTGTATGTGACTGTGCATCTGCAGTTATCATGCCGCCTGTACACATCAGCTGGCACATCTTCGTATCCATACGCTCCGGCCAGGTTTCTGCACCACGCACATGCTCCTCCCTGCAGCTTTCTGACGATCACCACATCCATTCCTTCTCTGTATCTGAATTTCGCATTCATGGCTATAAAATCATCCAAAAAACTCTGAGAAATGTTTCGGACCGGCTCGTCCATTCTTCTCTCCACTTCCTCCCACTCGATCCCTTCCTCGCTGATTGCACTGACAAGTGTTTCTACTCGCTCATCCGGAAATGTTCCGCTCATTGCATTCAATCCGATTCCGTTCTCCTGGTCTATGGCTTTCTGCACCACCTTCGCCGCCTCATTGGTCAGTTCATAATTTTTCATAAGCACCGGCTTGATGGTTCGTTCTGCGATGTTATAATACATCCGGCCATCTGGCAGTACATCCTGCGTGATGTCTTTCTTCAGGATTTCCGCCAGGATGTCTCCGAGATTTCTTGCGAACAGTGAGGTCTCGTCCATGGTTGCGGTGCCGTCTCTTATTTTTTTCAAAAACTTCCGGATGTTCTCATCAGCTGATACTGCTTTCTGGAAATCGTCCTGTATCTTCTGCAAGAGCTCCGGTACAATGTCCTGTGCCATCTTATTCCTCCGCCTCTATTCCCGTCAGGTCTCTCAGGTTGCTCTTTCCGAAATATCCCTCGATTGCCTGGTTTATTTTTATAGCTCCGTCTCCGATTGATGAGAGCATTGCTGCGTCCGGCTCGAATACCGGCTCCCACTTCGGTCTTGTCAGATATACCTGCTGCCGTTGATATCCGTAATCATCTCTGATACATGCTGCGAGATATCCGGCATTCAGAAATCCGACGCCGAATGTTCTCTGTGCTTTTCTTGCTGTCAATTTTAACGTTTCATGTGTTGCCTTGATTGCCTCTGCAGATGATGGATTGTCTGACGGAAATCCCAGATCGTCCAGCGTCAATCCTGTTTCTCCAGAGAAGAGTCCTGCCAACATCCTGATCTGATCCACGTAAGGACTCATCGACTGCTGCGTGAACTGTCCGACTTGTGGGATGGTTCCATCCTCATCCTTGTCAAATTGCATGAATGAGGAGTATGTTGCTTTCCACTTGTCCATCCTTTCCGCATCCTGGCTCAGTCCTGTCACGTATTTTTGTGGAAACGAATAAAATTCTGCGCTCACTTCCACCCGCCTCAATGTTCTTAGAGCTTGCTGCATGATCCCCATGCATGCCCTTGATATCCTGGAATGCCCGAATGGTCTAACCGCATCCGGCCGTAGAATAACCGGTACCAGAAGAGGATACGGTGCCATGTTCTCGATGTCATACGTCTGTTTGCCTTTTTCTATGATTTTTGTGTTTCCCGGAGTGAAATATGCCTCTTTTATAGCCGATCCATTGTCGTCTCTCTGCAAAACGGCATACCCTTCTTTTAGCATCATTGTGATAGGATCGATTATTCCTGTCGCATTGCCTCCGTCAATCACCTGCAGCCTTGGATACCCTGTTTCGTCTGCTGATATGTAAATAAAGCAGCATGAGCTGATTGACGCCGACAAGACCGCTGAATCGAACAGGACATCCTTGCTGTTCATTTCATAAATTTCATTGATTGCAAAGTTATCGTCTGTAAATTCCCGGAACACGAGCCTGTCTGCCAGTGAATCCGCTGCTTTCCCACACCATCCAAGTGTCTCCTTCAGGAATGCAAATTTCGGAGGAACGCTGATCTGAAAGTCTTTCACCGCATTTTTCATTTCATAATACTCGTATCTGAGCAGCACTCTCGGCCTTTTCTGTGCTAATTTTGTTTGAAGGTATCCGATACCTCTCAGATTATCCATGTCTGTTTTTGCTCCTTTCAATTTTCGTGAGAAAATGTTCCCAGTGACGGCGTGAACTACAGAGCACACCCCGGGGAGGGAGGTATGCCCCCCCCTCTTTCATCACTGCTGCCCCGCTCGATATTTCTTCCAGTCACACGACTGGGGGAGCATCCGGTTCGTTACAACCTCATCCTTGCTACTTTTCTTTGTCTCTATCAGCTTGTTTGATTTCTGCCGGTTGCAAATCCAGTGAGCCAGCTGCAGGTTTGAGATGTCCGACGGATGCCCTCCCCGGTCAATCGGCACAATGTGGTCGATGCATGGACTCAGTGGGTTCGGGTATGGTATCGTTTTATCGACCGGCTTTCCGCATATTCCACATGTGTCCTGTGTCGCCATGATTCTCTTCTTGTTCCTCTCGAATGCCATGCGGTGGGTACCATCGTGGTCCGGGCGGTTTCTTTTTGTGGGGAGCATGTTTTCCCTCTCCTCTCCGTTGTTCTTACTTTACAATTTACCATCGATGTGAGTGCTGTCGTGTGCTGACTTGTCCATCCTCTTCTCAATCTCCATCAGCGCCCATCCGTGAAAGTGCTTCACTCGGCTCTCTGAATATCCCATGATATCCGCCACTTCGTTCCATTCCTTCGACCTGTCGCCATCTATGTAGTACAAGATGAGCAGTCTTCTGTAGTCCGAATTGTCCAGGCTGTATATGAGTGTGAATGCCTGCAGGTAGTTCATTGACAGCTCTTGCTTTTTCTCTGCGATGGTATCCTCCAGCTCCTGAATCATCTCTACCGTTTTCAGCATCCTGTCCTTCGGCGATGTCTGTACTTTTATTCCGTCGTATGCGATTCCCTTCGGTGAGAGCATCAACCTCTCCTCCTGCTGCAGGAGTTCAATTTCTTTTCGTAATGATCTAATTGATTTTAGTAATGCCTTTGCTCTCACGTTTTCCTACCTCCCTATGAGAACGGAAGCTCCTCATCGATTCCGTCCGGGATATTCATGAATCCATTCTCATCATATTCCGGTTGTGGACTGCTGCCGCCTTCTCTTTTACTTTCTGCAAACTCCTGACTCTCTACCATGACCTCTGTTGTGTATACTTTCATCCCTTCTCTGTTTGTGTAGCTTCCCGTCTGTATTCTTCCCTCGACTACGATTTTCGTGCCTTTTTTCAGGTACTTCTCAGCAAACTCTCCATTCTTTCCTAACGCCACACATGGTATATAGTCTGCCGACTGCTGCCCTTCGGCCGCTCTTCTCCTGTCCACTGCCAGCGTGAACCTTGCTATCGCTATCTGGTTCTGCCCTTGACTGTATCTCACATCCGGATCCCGTGTCAGGCGTCCCATCAGTATCACCTTGTTCATTTGTTCTCCCTTCCTGCTCCCAGAGCTTTCTTCCCACTGTATATCAGGCTCTTATATGGCTGTTTCTTTCTCAACTGCTGCCGCCTGATCGCTTCATGCCTTGTCACTGCTTCCAGTGTCTTCTTGTCCTTCCTCGCTCTGCTTCCCATCTTTTTCTCCCTTCATTGTCTCTCTCACAATCAACATCAATACATACAATGCCAGTACGAGCAGAATCAGTGCTCCTACTGCTTCCGTTCCCATCAGTGCCAGCTCTAACACGGTTTTCAGAATCATTGTTGCATCTTCATAAAATTCCATCATCCTTCAGTCCCTCCTCCAGAAACACAAATCCAGGAGAGGCATCCTGCTCCCGATCAGCAGGCTCCTCTTCTGGTTCTGTATCGTAGTTTTTCCCGAATATGCTCATCCAGTCCAGCTCTGGGAATGCTTTCCGGAATATCCTCTGCGCTGATGTTTTTAACATCTTGGCCATCTCTGCATTTTTATGTACCGCTTCCGGACCTTCTGTGTGATGGTAGATGCAGAGGTAAACCTTCAGCCCGTACTTTTCTGACAGTTTCCTGTTTGCCCTCCCGAATATTACATGGTGCTCCTGGACTGGCTTCATGGAATAGTCATCATGCAGCATCATGCACAGGTAGCATCTTCCATCCTTTTCCTGCATTATGCTTTTCATTCGAGCTCTGTCTCTCTGGAGTATTTACTCGTCTCCGTCCTCTCAACCTTGATGGTTCCCTTGGATATTCCGATCGTAGCCGTGACCTTTGTCCCGGTATTTATGGTCATTTTCTTTAACTTTTTGGTGACCAGGAGCGGAATTGCATTGTTGAGAATCTCCTCCACTTCCGGAAAATCATTATGGAACAACTCGAACGTTGTCCCCTTTGCGGAAAGTTTCTGCGCTTCCAGCCTCTCCTCTCTTTCCTTTTTCTCTTTATATGCTTTTGCCTCATCGCATTTGCATTCCAGTGTGACCTCTTCATCGATCTCATCCTGCGTATACCCTGAAGGTACCTCAATCATCTTGTTCTGCCCGCAAAATCTGCAGGCTCCTTTCTTTGTTTCCATCCTCTTAACTCCTTTCCTCTTCCACATTGCTCGGTCTATACTGATTGAGCCTGTCTATCTCGTTTATAGCTGATTCATAGCAAAATCTAACGATGTCACGGCTTCCCTCGTCGTCATAGCACATGAGGGAGGAACTCATGTCCTCCTGCAATGCTTCCAAAACGCTGTCTTTTCTCAGATACGCCATTATTCTTCCTCCTCTTCTCCGTCCTCAGACAAATCTATGAACTTCATCAGCTGCTCGATGTCAGATGCCATGTTATAGACTGCTGCCCGGAGCTTTCTATACTCTGACAGTTCTTTTCTATCTTTTTCTTTCATGGCGTCCGCTATTTTTTCGGATTTGTAGGCTATCGTATCAATCAGCTCACGAATCGTCTGATCGTACTTTCCAGCTTCCATCTCAGTGTCGACTGCTGCCTCTTCACTTCCTGATTCAGCTGTCTCACATATTCCAGTTTCTTCTGATCCGTCTCCGTCCACTCCCCGAATATCGCCGGGAGTTCCTTCCTCGCTTCCAGCATCCCCAGAAGTGAGTTCATCGCTATCGTCAGCGACGGGCTCCGCATCGTTTTTCGTGCTTCCCTCTTCAGATTCTTCATTTTGCACGACTGCTGCCTCTTCATCGTTCTCGTTTTCCTCCTCTTCTGACGCATTTTCTTCGGATTCCGTCTCGTTTTCACCTAATTCCGGAGCTTTTTCCACATTATCCGGTGCATTTTCCACATCTTCCGGTTCGTTTTCTTCTCCCTTTTCTTCTGTCTGTTGCGACGTCGCAACAGGAGGCTCAATTCCTTGATTTGACTGGGGCTCGCTGACTTTTTCCTTCTTGTAAAAATCGGACCATACATCTTCCTGTGAACACAGTGCATATATCCCATAAATCTCATTCAGAAATTCCTGCCATGTCATACTCACCGGCTCCGGTTGTGTCATCAGCTTGTATTTGATTCCTGTGTTCCAGTCATACATGAACAGGAACATGATTCCTTTCTTGTGTGAAGACTGTCCGGATGGTGCCATGGTCTCCGCCGCTTCTTTGTACTCCGGTGGATCTGCGTCCATGCATTCCATGACTTTGTTCAGCATTTCTCTCCTCGGCTCAAAGAAGTCAATCAGGCATTTGTCAAGTGCTGACCCTGTAGTCTCTGCCTCCTGCTCCGGCTCCGGATCCTGCTGGTTGAAGTTCTTCAGCTCTCGAATCTCCCGGATTGTGGTCTTTTCTGTTATAAGCTCAATCTCTGAATCCGGAAGTGTGAGCATCTCTGACAGCTTCGATGACGAGAATGCTTTGAACTCCTCTTTTAGCTCCAGGGAGTTCCCTCCCTCGGAGTATTTCTCATTGATTGCGATAAATCTGGAAACGGTGCTCTTACCAAGTCCGTATTCCTTCTGTGCAAATTCAAAGATGTCGGTTGCTCCGTCATACATACCGGAATCTCTGATCTGCTTTAACCGGTATCCGATATACACGAAATTTCCAGCTGTTTCCGCCAGTTTTCTCCGGATGTCCTCCTTCCAACTTGTCCACTCATCCAGCGTGATCTGCGTATACTCTTCCATGCTGTTCTCCTTTCTTCTCTCTTAATATGTTTTTGACGAGTTCTGCTGCCTTTTCGTAGCATTCAGCATCTGCATCTTCCTCGCCTTTTTGTATCTTTACCTTCAGCACAAGCCTCCCTTTGACTTCTCCCCTGTATTCCCAGATTTCTATGTAGTTATCTGTGTACATGGAAAAGTGGCTCGCCATCCGGAGGTTCATGCGCTTCTGTAGTTCCTTATATGCTCCATAAAACTCATGTACTGCTTTCTTATACCGTTCATCCTGGCTCATATCCTGCTCCTATATCGCCATCATAAGAACCTGCTGGCTTGCTTCCTGTGCCGCTCCTGCTGCCAGCTGGCCACTTTTTAACCGCACGATGTAACTGTCAAGCCATCTCTGCATATTCTTCTCGTCCGGCTTTTTGTCATGCGCTCCATACCACTGAATGATGCTGTCTCTCTTTGCATCTATTTCTACCGTGATGTATGGAATCTCTGGATCCGCCTGCTGCCGTACCATCAGGATATAGGTCTCGCCTCGGTTGTATTTTCCCAGATATCCATCTCCTCCTACGCAATGATGGAGGATTCTTCCCTCCATGACGATTTCCTCTGCAGATCTGGCCGGACGGATGAGCAGGTTCTCGTCTTCCCAGAAATACCGGTTCCGGAGCTTTCTGTACTGCTTCCGGATGTCTGAAAACCTTGTTTTGACTTCGGCGAGACGCTTGTCTGCCTCTTTCTTGCTGCTCTCCGTCACCATCTTTGTGTGTGCAGCTGTCAGGTCTCTCGGTTGCTGGTATACGGTGTTGTTTAAGTCATAGCCCAGTGACTGCCTCATTCCCAAATAATCGAAATATGTGCTTGCAATCTGTTTCAGCCTTGCCATGGCGTGAGAGCATCCGGTTCCATATTCGCATCTGGCGTATTTCTTTACTCGATTGAGTATCTGCTGGACTGTCATGTACTGTGTGGCCAGAGTCAGCTGATCTCTCTGGATTCCGATTTCCGTCAGAGCCTCCACCTGCTCCTCTGTCCAGTGCTCGTCCATGCGTTTCTCCATCTGCATTACTTCTAGGAGTTTTGTGTCTCCCTGGTTTCCTATCAGCTGTTTCACTCGCTCCTTTCGGATTCCCAGGAACTCGTCCGGACGTTTCGCGTCCACATCTTCGACAATGCCATAGTGATATTTCACGAGCATCTTCACCACGCCGATCAGCTTCATTTTCACCAGCATCTCAATCTGTGGCGTCTGGATGTATCTCTCCATATAGTCCACCGGATTGAAGGACAGGTCACCTGCTGCCTCCTGGTATTCCTTTATTGCGCTGTACTGGAGAAACGTCCCTCTGAGGTTGTCGTAGGTCTCTTTCATCACTCTGGCCGGATGTATTACGATATTCGACAATCCGGACAAATTGCAATCATCCCAGAAGTCCTTGCCACCGAAACAGTCATGCTTGTGGAAATCCATCTGCATCTTTTTCCCCGGTTCAAAATATGCCCTTGCTATCTCTACGCCAGAAAGTTGTTCACATGCTCCATATATTTCCGGGCCTTTTTCCCCAGCAAACAGCTCCAGCTGCCACTCTTTTTCCACTTCCACATATCGGAACACTGCGCCGGTCTCTTTGTATTTCTGCCCCAGGAACAGATACGAGGTCTCCCTGCGGAATGACTGGACCTTTCCCTGGGCTGTATATACTCCAAACGCTCCACACATCGGACACTTTCCTCCGCTCCCTTGTCTTGGCTCTTCTATGATCCTCTCGAACTGGCTCTCATAGGACTGGCCAGGCTTCCATCTGGCATCTGTCACGCCTCCGCACTTTGTACAGGCTACTCTCGCCCTGGCTCCCCGCTTCTTGTATATCAGCAGGTGCTTCTGGTGAAAAATGTTGTTGTCTGCATAGTCCAGGATTTTCTTCTCCGGAAGCTCCGGCGTGTTGTTCCCCCTGTCATCCAGCGCCCGCTGCCGTCTTTTCCATCTCTTCTCTGACCTGTCCCGATACTCTATCTGGAGAATGTGCTGCTGAAATCTGTCGATGTACTCCCACCACTTTCTCTTGTCGTAGACATAAACGTGGCCTTGTGTGAACTTCTGTATTCTCTCCAGGTCCTCCTCGGATGTCAGGACGTTCTCGGCAATCAACACCGCTGTGGTCTTTGAGATTCTCTCGTCATCCTCCCGCCATATCAGTCCGTAATTGCTCCAGGTGTTCTTTGTAATTTTTCCACGGCTCCATTCCTCGCTTTCCGGGAAGAACGTCCCGAAATCCTTTTGACCGACCATCACCCTGACTCTCGGTGTCTCTTTGCATCCTTTGGCGTTCCTGTATACCTCCAGCATGAGCATCGTCTCACCTGCTACCTCCACCAGAGCCGTCACGCCGATGTATTCCACATCTTTCTTTCTGCTGAGCTTTTTCAACGTCAGATAGGGGATTTTCTCAATGGTTTTTTTCTTCATGCAGACCACCTACTTTCCCAGATAATATTCGGTGATGATCTTCTTTGCGGTAGCCATGCCAGGAATCCCCAGTGTGCATCTTCCGGCCGTCACGCCTGCTGCCTTCATGATTTCCTTGTCTACCGGATTCTGGTGCTTGAAAGACCAGTGAAGCAGTGCAGCGATGCATCCGGCCAGGCTCTTTCCCTTCTTTCTGACCGCTCTTGCTACCTCTGGATGTTCAAAGCACTGGCTCCTGATGTATTCCACCCAGTCCTCCATGATTTCCGCACATTTCACATTCTTAACTTCTACATCCAGCTTTCCGAGAGCTGCCACCATGTCATCACACAGGTAAATTTGCTTTCCTTTTGCGAACTCCTCCAGTATTTCCTGATCTATTCCGTTCTCTTTGGCCAGAATCTTCAGGCTGTCTGTGTCTCCCTCTCTTCTGAGATTTACTGCTGTTTCGTTGATTTCTGCTGCGCTGTCAAATTCTCCGAATCTATCAAACATTTTCGTCTCTCCTTTTCTTTTTTCTCTGTCTCTGTCTGGATCCAGTTTCTGTATGAATGATCCTGCTCCACCCGGAAGCTGGTCTCGTGTCGCCCCAGTAGTTCTGCTGTCTTTTCCCATTCTTCCCTGTTTGCCACCGGCTTTTTTCTTGCCGTCATCCATCCTGACTGCTGCCAGTCATGAATCCAGTGTTCCGCTCCCTGTTGTAAATACCGGCTCTCTGTCCAGATTGTTACCTCGCACTGCTTTTTCAGCCTTTGCAGTGCCTCGATGAGCACCTGGAGGTTTGCCTGGTTCTCTGTTACCCGTTCCAGTTCTCCCTGTTTTGTCAGAGTGGCTGGACCTCTGTCTGTGATGTATTCCAGCAGGTAGGTGTAGCTCCCGGACTTTGTTCCTGGTCCTCTGACCGTTGTGTATATGTAAATGTTGACCTTGTCCATTTATCCGCTCCCCTCCCTGATGAGTGTGTATGAGAAATACCTGTATCCTGTAAGATCAGAAACTCCGGAATGTACGCTTTCCTTCTCCAGCGTGTACCCTTCTTTCTCTGCCACCTGCTCCCGGAACCGGTTTGATCTGATTACCTCTTTCCGGACAGACGGCTTTTTGAGATTTCTTGATGGGTACCACCTTTTTCCGATCAGCTTTCCCTCTGTTTCCTCTGTCTTCAATGCATACTTGATGAAATATGCTGCCAGCTTTTGGAAGTTTGGCCCTGTTGTCCATGGATCCACATGAATACCTCCGTGTGGCCAGCACTTCGTGAGTAGTGACAGGATGTCCATCTCTTCTCTGTTCAGAATCATGTGGATATGCCTGCTGCCTCTTGGTCCTACTTCCTTGACATAGATATATTTGAGCTGTTTTCCTGCTCTGCGGTATGCGCTCCGGAGCTTTCTGATAGCTTTCTCAATCAGTGGCTGCATCTCTTCGCTCCCTCCCGGTCTCCGAAAGAAGTCCAACCTCACCACCACATCTCCGTTTTTATAATTTGCTGCCATAAGTCTCCGGAGTTCCTTCTCAGCTTTCCTCTGGTTTACCTTTTTCTGTGCCTCTGAGGTCTGCTTTTCCTTCTTGGCTCTCTTCTCTCCTTTGACATTCACCCGGTATGTGTAATACTTACAGACTTCGATGGTATCTCCTGCCACACATGTCTCCTTTATGTATGGCATAGCTCCTCCTTGTCCTATGGATAATATTTTTAGCGAGATACTCAGGGAGCCCTGAATGCTCCCATTTTTCTTGACTTTTCCGGGTTCTTGCAGTACACTATTTATAGGTTTTTTCGTGTACTTATAAACCCGGCCGGTAGTTCCCGCTACCGGTTATTTTTTTGTCTTTTTCTCAGCACAAGATTACTCTCCTTTTCCCGGACTGCTTGTTCATGATCGTCATGCTGATGTTATCCGCACCAACTATCAGCCAGTTCTCTGGCACATATCCGGCATTCTTGATGATCGCTTTCTGCTCCCTTGTTGGTTTCCTTGGCATTTTATGCTTCATGTCTGCTCCTTTAAATTGCTTTTAATATGCCCATTAACACCGCCCACCCAGAATCTCCGGTGATGCACGCTCTTTTCACTCCACCATTTTCAAAAGTGGCCACAGCGAACTCTTCTCCTCTTTCCTCCACATATTCAAGCGATACCATATCGCTGTAGTTTCTGGTCATCTTCATGACCTCACCAAACGCTTCAATGATCTTTTTCTTGTCCTCCATATTTTTCTCCTTTCTGGTGGTTCTCTCGGTCTCTTCGTGACCATCTCCTCATTTCCAGCTGTTTTATACCGTGTTTGTGACTTTTCACATTAAAAACTCACTGAAAACCTGTTAACCTACTACACACTCTCTGGCCGGTGTGACCGCCGCCATGTTTCACACGGTACGCTGATACTGGCTTTCGGCTTGCCATCATCAGAGCGGAGGGTGCCACCCATCCGCTGACGGGGACTGCTGCCCCGTTTCGGCATTTCTTTATTTTGTTGAGAAATAATGATCTCCGACTTTCTTCCATGGGGTTCCATACTTCGGCCATTCACCGGCTGTGAAATATAGCAGTCCCGGCCATCCTCTTTCCTCCAGTTCCATCTTCACCGCCAGGAATGTCTCCTCTGACGGCTCTGCTCTGTCCATTCCTCCATCCCAAAATGAGGAAAAAGCGTATTTCTGGGATATGACCTCTGTGATACTGTCCGGAAAGTCCGGATCATCGACTCTGTTCAGAATCACATCCGCAACCATTCTCTTTCCGATCAGATCTTGATTCCCTGCCTCTGCTTCCACGCATATCGCCATCAGCTCCAGCTCGTCCATCTTCATTTCTTCCTCGATATCATCCGGTGTCATGGTGTATACGGTCTGCTCCGGAGCTTCCGCGCTTACCTTCTGAAGCATCTGCAGTGTTTCCACTCTTATCTCCGGCTCCCATCTCTGCTCTACTGGGAGCCTGTGTTGTACGAGATACTGGTGATAACATGCGGCACCTGCTGCCATGGCGAACATCACGACTGCTGCCAGTTTCAAATATTCCCATGCTGTCCAGATGATCCTCTGGAGTTTCCTCTTCGTTCTTCTGTTCATTGTTCGCCTCCTCGCACCGTCTTCTTGTACTGGTCCAACAGTCCGCGATATATGATGTACGCTCCTCTCTTTGCGCCTTCCCTCTTGACTGCATATCCAATCGGAAGCCTTTCCTGCCTCATAAGGTACTGAAGTGTTTCCAGATCCATGTTCAGCTCCGATGCCGCCTGCTTCGTTGTCACTCTTTCCATTGCATCTGTTGTATTCATATTATCCTCCTTTCGTACTATTTGTAGTACGGTTATGACAAAAAAATTTCTCCTATTGTGCAGTTCAGCGCATCTGCAAGTTTTTCAAGCGTACTTGATGATGTTCTGTACTCTTTCCCACTTTCCAATCTTACTATTATTCCACGTGCAACCTTTGATTTTTCTGCCAATTCTACCTGTGTCATACCTCTGTCTCTTATACACATCTCCGAGCCCACGAGACACTCGCTAATCTCG
>ENA-OZEZ01000250-OZEZ01000250.1-human-gut-metagenome-genome-assembly--contig:-NODE-250-length-24005-cov-7.634280_pt1 | contig 24005 bp, 19 predicted proteins | sample MGYA00244609_ERZ653616 | MGnify/ENA primary metagenome ERZ653616 (study PRJEB26926, sample SAMN06164988) | human gut metagenome | biome: ENVO:00009003; feature: ENVO:2100002; material: ENVO:00002003...
GGGTCGAACAGGCCGATGATATCGCCGGCGTAGGCTTCGTCCACGATGGCGCGGTCCTGCGCCATCAGCTGGGTGCCGGTGGCCAGCTTGATGTTCTTGCCCTCCTGCACGTGGTAGGCTTCCATGCCGCGCTCGAACTTGCCCGAGCAGATGCGCATGAAGGCGATACGGTCGCGGTGGGCTTTGTTCATGTTGGCCTGAATTTTGAAGATGAAGGCAGAGAACTCATCACGGCAGGGGTCAACGGCCTCGCCGGTCAGGCTGTCCACGCGGGCCAGCGGGGTGGGGGTGAGGCGGAGGAAGTTCTCGAGGAAGGGCTCGACGCCGAAGTTGGTCAGCGCAGAGCCGAAGAACACGGGGCTCAGCTCGCCGCGCAGCACGCGGTCAAGGTCAAATTCCTCGGCAGCACCGTCCAGAAGCTCAATTTCGTCCACCAGCTGCTGGTGCAGGTAGGGGGTCAGCAGTTCGTCCAGTGCGGCATCGCCCAGCTCAGCCTCGGTCTCTTCGACTTTCTTGACGCCGTTGGCGCGGCCGTCGCTGGAGAAAGCAAGCACTTTGCGGGTGTTGCGGTCGAACACGCCCTTGAACTCCTTGCCGCAGCCGATGGGCCAGTTCATGGGGTAGGTCTTGATGCCCAGAATTTCTTCGATGTTCTCCATCAGCTCGAAGGGGTCGCGGGCCTCGCGGTCCATCTTGTTGATGAAGGTGAAGATGGGGATATGGCGCAGGGTGCAGACCTTGAACAGCTTGATGGTCTGGGCCTCGACGCCCTTTGCAGCGTCGATGACCATGACAGCCGAGTCGGCTGCCATCAGGGTGCGGTAGGTGTCCTCCGAGAAGTCCTGATGGCCCGGGGTGTCCAGAATGTTCACACACTTGCCTGCGTAGTTGAACTGCAGTACAGAGGAAGTGACGGAGATGCCGCGCTGCTTCTCGATGTCCATCCAGTCGGACACGGCGTGCTTTGCGCTCTGCTTGCCCTTGACAGAGCCAGCCTGATTGATGGCTCCACCGTACAGCAGCAGCTTTTCGGTCAGCGTCGTTTTGCCGGCGTCGGGGTGGCTGATGATAGCAAACGTCCGGCGGCGCTCGATTTCTTCACGATTTGTCATAAAAGTTTCGTTCTCCTGAGATGCGGCCCCGCGAAGGGCCGGGTGGATGTATCAGCAAACAATAGGGTCTGTTTACATGGGAAACTCTCCTATAAAATTACATACAACGCTTATTTTAACAGAAAATCCACATGGATGCAAGAGTTTTTGCTATTTTTTCAGAACAAGGCAGGGCAGGGGCGCGGTGTCGGCCCAGTTGGCAAAATCGCACACCAGTACGGTATATTTTTCCAGCGAGAGAGCCCGCAGCCAGCTGAGGATGCTCTGCTTTTCGTCCGTGCCGATGACGCGCCCGCTGTAGAGGATGGCGCTGAGCACGCCGCCGACGCGCAGCGCCGCGAGGGCGGCTTCCAGCGCAGGGATGCTGCTGTCTGCTGTGGAGAAGACGCTGTGGTCGGCCCCGGGCAGCCAGCCGAAGTTGAACATCACGATGTCCGCCGTGCCGGGCCGGACATACTGTAAGAGGTTCGCGTGGCTGTCGCAGATAAGCTCTGCCGTGAGGCCCTGCTTTTCGAGCCGGGCGCGGGTGGAAGTGATGGCCTCGGGCTGGATGTCGAAGCCCAGCACCCGGCCTTCCGGGCCGGCAAGGCGGCAGAGGAACGCCGTGTCGCCGCCGTTGCCGCAGGTGGCGTCGATGCAGAGCTTCGGGTGGGGGAGATGGGCGGCAAGATAGTCCTGCACGAAGCGCACCGCCGTCAAATCGGGGGTGCGGCGGCGGACGAGCCGCCCATCCTCAGGCGCAAAGCCGAATTTCTGCCAGAACAGCCCTTCGCCCTCGTCGGCGGGCAGGGGCGCGGTGAACACCGTCGCAGCCTCCCGGTCATAACCGCCGAACCGGCGCAATATCTCTTTTAACAGGTAGGAGCCGTAGCCTTTCCGCCGCCACTGGGGCAGGACGGACAGGGCCGTGATGTCCGCGCCTTTTGGGGTGGGCGTGACGTCGCACTGGCCGATGATGTCGGCCTCTTTATAAAGGGCAAAGCCCGTTTGAGTGGCGCTGATTTTCATAGAAACTCCTTAGGACTTGGAAGCTGTTTCCATAACCATTGCACACCGTCTGAACGGCTTTTTTGACCGCATTCTGCGTTGCTTTCCCTTGCAATCCGTCAGGATTGCTGCGGAAAATCGCCTTGCCTGCGGGCAAAAAATCTCGTTTATCCGGCGCACTCTGGCTATGGAAACAACTTCTGATTTCACACATTCTTCACTGGGGAAACGATTGATTTTCACAATTAGCAGATAGAATAAAACCGTGCCAGAGAGGAGCGGAAAAGCTCTTCCCCCGACCATATCCCTTAGAAAGGAAGTAATCACGATGGATGAAAACAAATGGGAATATGACTATTCCTCTTCCAATAATCCTGCCGGTGATACCGGCTACCCCAATGTGGGTTCCAGCGGCATGAACACCGCAAACACTGCTTCTACCTTCAACGAGAGCACCCAGCCTTCCGGCGGCGCAACGCCGCCCCCCGCAGGCCCGCAGAACACAGCCCCTGCCGCGCCGAAGAAGCCTAAGAAGAATGCAGGCAAGGCTGTAAAGAGCATCGTCGCTCTGGTGCTGGCCGCAGCCATGGGCTTTATGGGCGGCTTTGTGGGCGCACGCTTCGGCGGCAATAACAAAGTCATCATCCAGCAGGTGGAGCGGTCCGACAGCTCTTCGGCAGACTCTGAGAGCGCCGCCGAAGGCACGACTGTTTCCAGCGGCATGACCACCGCACAGGTGGCCAAGACCGTCAGCCCCAGCGTCGTGGTCATCACCACCGAGCAGGTGGTCTACTCCCAGTGGTCCTGGTACGGCCAGAGCCAGGTGGAGAGCGGCGCCGGCAGCGGCGTCATCATCAGCTCGGATGGCTACATCCTCACCTGTGACCATGTCGTGAGCGGCGCGTCCAACATCACCGTCACCATCGGCGACAAGGACTACACCGCCACCGTCGTGGGCGAGGATTCCACCAGCGACATTGCCGTCATCAAGGTCGATGCCGACGGCCTGACCCCCGCCATCGTGGGCGACAGCGACAAGCTGGCCGTGGGCGACAACGTGCTGGCCGTGGGCAACCCGCTGGGTGAGCTGGGCGGCACCGTCACCAGCGGCATCGTCAGCGCCCTGAACCGCAGTGTCTCCATCCAGAGCTCCAGCTCTGTCAACACCATGTCCCTCATTCAGATGGATGCTTCTGTCAGCCCCGGCAACTCCGGCGGCGGCCTGTTCAACATGAACGGCGAGCTGATCGGCATCGTCAACGCAAAGTCTTCCAGCTCTGACGCTGAGGGTCTGGGCTTCGCCATCCCCATCAACGACGCCATCAAGGTGGCGCAGGACCTGCTGGAGAACGGCTACGTCACGGGCCGTCCCTACATGGGCATCACCTATCTGGCTGTCAACGACGCACAGACGGCGGCACAGCTGGGCGTCAACGCCTACGGCATCTACGTCGTGGACGTCGTGTCCGGCGGCCCTGCCGATAAGGCGGGCCTCAAGGCCGGCGACCGCATCATCAGCATCGACAACACCGAGGTAGCCCAGAAGACCGACCTTGGCACCCTGATGCAGGAGCACTCTGCCGGTGATACCCTGTCCATCACCGTCGCCCGCGACGGTCAGATGCAGACTGTCAGCCTGACGCTGGGCGAAAAGAACGCCTCCAACAGCGGCAATGGCACCAACGGCGCATCTCGTCAGGAGAAGTCTGCCGAGTCTGCACCTCAGCAGAACCCGCAGGGCTAAATCAGGACATGATTGGGTGGCTCGCCGCGCAAAGCGGCGGGCCGCTTTTTTTATTATACCTGGCCGAAAATACCTGGCCGAAAATCGTTGCACTGTATGGCAGCAGTGTCACTTCGCCGCCGCAGACCCGGCTGGGGCCTTTCCAGAGCGCAGACGATACGCCGTCGCTCAGCAATTTCCACTGGCCGTCGGGCAGGTGGACCCGTTTTTCTTCTTCCGTGGGATTGTAAAAGACGCAGAGCGCCTGCCATGCCGCGCCGTCGCCGGGTGCGGCGGGCAAAGTCCAGCCCACGAGGGGCTGTTCCAGCGAGAAAAACTTGATGGCCGCCGGGCTGGCTGCGTCCGAGGCGCTCAGGCGGGGGAACTGCGCCCGCAGGCCCAGCAGGCCCCGGTAATAGTCCACAAGACCGTGGAACTGCGCGGCCCGCTTCCAGTCCAGACGGTTGAGGGAGGGCGAAGAGCGGTAGGTGTTGCCCTGACCTTTTTTGGTGCGGGCGAACTCCTCGCCGGCCTGCATGAAGGGCATCCCCATGCAGGTGAGATAGATGCCCGCCGCCAGCCGGTTCTGGGCCAGCGCTGCCGAGTCGGCGGCAGTGTACTCGGGACGGGCGTACCGGACGAGCATCAGCTTGTCCCAGAGAGTGAAATTGTCGTGGGCAGAGACATAGCTGACGATTTGGGAGGGCGAATGGGCGGGCAGTTTGTCGCTGCGGCACCACGCGGCCACGGCCCCGCCGATGTCCCAGAAGCTGCCCGGTTTGCCCTCGACGTAACCCGGCTCCCGGGCGTCAAAACAGCCGCCCTTGATGACGTCGCGGGTGTTGTCGCAGAAGATGCCGATGCGCTCGGACAGCATGGCGAGGTTCGCCTTGTTGGCCTCGTACCGGTGGAGCTGGCTCCCGCCACCCTGCCACGGCTCACCGTACATCAGGATGCTTCTGCCGCCCGGCAGAGCGTCCAGCGCGGCCCGCAGTTCGTTCATGGTGTCCACGTCATAGAGGCCCATGAGGTCGAAGCGGAAGCCGTCGATGTGATATTCCTGCGCCCAGTAGAGCACCGAGTCGATGAGGTATTTCCGGGCCATGGGCCGCTCACTGGCAAACTCGTTGCCGCAGCCGCTGCCGTTGGAGAAGCTGCCGTCCGGGTTCTGCCGGAAGAAATAATAAGGCACCGTGCTGTTCAGCGGGTTCTCGCTGCGGTACATATGATTGTACACCACGTCCATGATGACGCCGATGCCCGCCGCGTGGAGAGAAGCTATCATCTCCTTGCACTCCCGCACCCGGACTTCGCCTTTCGTGGGGTCGGTGGAGTAGCTGCCCTCGGGGACGTTGTAGTTGGTGGGGTCGTAGCCCCAGTTGTACTGCCGGGTGAGAGGGCGGCTCTCGTCCACACTGCCAAAGTCGAAGATGGGCATCAGCTGCACATAGCCCACTCCCAGCCGCTTGAGATAGTCGAGGCAGGTGGGGAAGGTGCCGGCGGAAGAAAGGGTGGTTCCCTTCTGGGTAAAGGCCATGAATTTGCCCCGCCATGCATTCCGAACGCCGCAGGCCGGGTCTTGCGAGAAGTCACGGACGCTGACCTCCCACACCGTCCGGCGGGAGGCCGGGACGATGACCCGGTGGTCGTGGTTCCAGTCGGGCGGGTCGATGCGGGGCGCGTCTAAAATCATGCTCCGCAGGCCGTTGATGCCTGCCGTCCGGGCGTAGGGGTCGCCCGTCTCGTATGCTGTGCCGTCCACCTCGACGGTAAAGGTATAGTAATGTCCGTGCTGGTCGCCGGGCAGATAGACCGACCAGACGCCCTGCCCGTGCTGTTCCAGCGGCAGGGTCCCCATGCAGGCCCCGCCGTCGCCCCGGCGGTAGAGGTTGACTGATACCTTCTGCGCCGTGGGCGCCCAGAGCCGGAGCCGGGTGCCGGAGGGGTTATATTCCGGCCCCAGAGGGCCGCTGTAGTTTGTCTGCCGTGCAAAGGCGCTGCTCTCGAACAGCGTTTTCCACTCTGCGGGCGTTTTCATTTCGTTCCATTCCCTTCGCATATCAAATCAATATAAAATTAGTGTACCCGCCTGCCCGTGGATTTTCAAGACTTTTCTTGCAAAAGGGGGCAAAGTACACTATACTGGGAAAAAACGCAGGACGGAGGCAGGCAGATGGCATACACCGACGATTGGGAGAACTTGATGAACGGAGTGTTCGGCCCGGGAGGAAAACTGCGCTTTGATACGCAGAAAACGCCGCCGGAAAAGCCCGGTCTGCCCGATATGAACGCAGCCCTGCTCGAGCAGCAGAAAAAGCTGGACGAAATGCTGAAAAAACAGAACGCCGAGCTGCGCAGAGACACCACACAGGAGGCGCTGGCCCAGAGCCGGAAGATGCTTGAGGATATGGAGGCCGACGGCCTGCTGGCCAAAGGAACCACCGAAGCCAAACAGGAGCATCTGGGCAGCTTCGAAGGGCTGGCCGCTGAGGTGAAAAAGACAGTGCTGGGGCAGGACGCCTTCGTAGACGGCGTCGTGCGGGCGATGCGCCGGCCTTTCGTGCTGGGGACGGAGGCCCCCACGGCCCGGAACGTCATCCTGCTCTGCGGTGCGCCCGGCACGGGGCGGCATTTCACTCTGACGGAGACGGCCCGCTGCATGGCCGTCCGGGGTCTTTTGCAGAGCGATAAGCTGGCCGTTATGGATCTGGCGCTTTACCCCAACTCGGGGGCTGAAAAGCTCTTTTTGCAGGATCTGTACGCCGCCCTCCATGCGCCGGGCGAGATCCTGGTCTTTGAGCACTACGAGAGCTGCTACCCGGGCTTTTTGAAGACGCTGGCAGACCTCGCCGTCAAGGGCAGTGCGCCCCTGTCCAGCCGGTATCTTGTCAACAAGGAGGGCATCCTCGTGGACGCTGGAACGGCGCTTGCCCCCGGGGCTGTGAGCCGCATCACCCCCTGCGGCAAGTACCTTGTCTTCTTCTCCCAGAAGGGCCGGGAGGCGCTGGCTGACAAGTTCGGTGCGGCCTTCGTCTCGGCGCTGGGCGATGTCTGTGAGACCAGCGCCTTTGCGCGGGAAGCCCTCGCCGCGCTGGCAGCCCAGCAGCTCAACGCGCTGGCCGCAAAAGTGAAGACCCGCCTCGGCCTGACCCTGTCGGCGGGCGCGGATGTGCGGGACTATGTGGCGGCCCAGTGCAGCCCGAAGCAGGGTGCGGCGGGGCTTTCGGCCTGCTGCGATAAGATATTCCGCGCTCTGAGCGAATACTGTCTGCAAACAGATGCCACGCTTACCGGAACGATCACACTGACTGCCCGGGAGGACGGCCTGGACTTTGCCCTCAACGACGCCGGACCCCAGAAGCTCTTCGACCTGCTGCCCGCCGCCTATACCGGCGCAGTGGAAGAAATCAGGAAAGAGCTGAACGACCTCGTGGGCCTTGCACCAGTGAAGGAATACGTCTTCGGTCTTGCCGATAACATTCAGGTGCAGCAGCGCCGTGCGGCGGCGGGCCTCAAGACCGCCAGCCTCTCGATGCACATGATCTTCACCGGCAACCCCGGCACCGGCAAGACCACCATCGCCCGGCTCGTGGCAAAGTACCTCAAGGCCATCGGCGCCCTCAAGGGCGGGCAGCTGGTGGAGGTGAGCCGGGGAGACCTCGTGGGCCGCTACACCGGCCACACCGCCCCCCTGACCAACAGCGTCATCCAGAGCGCGCTGGGCGGCGTCCTTTTCATCGACGAGGCCTACAGCCTCTACCGGGGCGAGCAGGACAGCTTCGGCCTTGAGGCCATCGACACGCTGGTGAAGGGGATGGAAGACCACCGCGACGAGCTGGTGGTCATCCTTGCGGGCTACACCAGGGAGATGGAGACGTTCCTGACCGCCAACAGCGGCCTTGCCAGCCGCTTCCCGAACAAGATAGAGTTCCCGGACTACACTGCCGATGAGCTGCTGGACATCACGAATGTACTGGCGAGGGGCAAGGGCTACAGGCTGGCCGAGAGCTGCACGGAACCGCTGCGGGGCTACTACGAGCGCCGCCAGGCAGAGGATGCCCGCACGGCGGGCAACGGACGTCTCGCCCGCAACACGCTGGAAAAGGCCATCTTCAACCAGAGCCGCCGCCTCGTGGCAGAGCCTGCGGCGGAGCTGGATGTCATCCTGCCCAGTGATCTAGAGCTCCAATGATAAAAACAAACGCTGGCACGAACGTGCCAGCGTTTGTTTTTTACAGATTTTCCATCCGCAGCAGGTAGTAAAGCACCTCGATAAGGACGTTCGGCGAGAGCAGCGATGCCGCATGGCTGCCCTCGATGAGCCGCTGTTCGCGGTTGGAAGCCGTCATCACATAGTCGGCCAGCTGGGCCAGCGGGCTGTGGCTGTCACAGGTGATGACCAGCACCGGTACATCCCGCCCTTTGGCGACAGCGGACACCTCTTCCAGCCTGGCGCTCTGCCCGGAGGCCGAGAGCACGATGAGGATGTCTTTGGGGGTCAGCGTCTGAGCAAAGGCAAGGTTCTTCTCGTGGACTGCGCTGGAAACGCACCGCTTGCCCAGGTGGCTGAACCGGATGGAGGCATCGAAGGCCACCGGCAGGCCGCCGCCCTCAGAGACCACCTCCATGACCTCGCAGCTGCGCAGCAGAGAGAGGATCTGCCGCAGCTGGCGGGTATCAATGGCCTGAATGGTGGCCCGCAGCTCCTCTTCGCGGTTTGCCAGAATGTTCAGAAGTGCCTGATGCAGCTCGTCCTGCCCTTCGTCCCGCATACGCTGGGCTTCCTGCTGCTCCATGGCGTCCCGTGCCAGCGCCAGCTGGAATTTGCGGTAGTTCTCGAATCCCAGTTTGTGGCACAGCCGGGTGATGGTGGCCTCGGACGAACAGCTCAGCCGGGCCAGTTCTGCTGACGTACACATCGACGCCCGCTTTACATCTGCAAGGATGCAGTCCGCAATGCGCCTCTCGGCGCTGTAAAGCTGGATGCCGGAACATAGCAGAGTTACTACGCTTCCGGGGGCTTCGCACATAAGTGATCCCTCCTCGCATTATGCGCAAGACACAATTCCTTCTTGAGTTCTACTTGAGATTGTAGCAGTTTGAACGAAGAAAATCAATTCAAATTTCCATAAATTTTCAGGGTTGACGGAAATTGACTTTTTCTGCCGATTTTTGTATCCTGCACGGTTTTGCCGCAGGAAGCGCAAAAAATGCCCCTCCGCGGAGTGCGGAGAGGCATCGGGAACCAAATATTCAGCGCAGCTTAGTGCAGAAAGGCGTTTCAGCAGCCTTCCTTCTCAGCCAGCTTGCGGCCCATCAGCACGCCCATGACGGAGGCCATCATCAGGCCGCGGGTCCAGCCGGAAGAGTCGCCGAGGCAGTGCAGGCCCTTGATGTTGGTGTCGAGGTTCGAGTCCATCTTGACCTTGTTGGAGTAGAACTTCAGCTCAGGGCTGTACAGCAGGGTCTCGTTGGCGGCGAAGCCGGGGACGACCATGTCCAGCATCTTGATGAACTCGATGATGTTGGTCATGGCGCGGTAGGGCATGGCGGCGGTGATATCACCGGCTACGGCATCCTTCAGCGTGGGCTTCACGTTGGACTGTGCCAGCTCCTTCTGCCATGTGCGCTTGCCGTCCAGAATATCGCCGTAGCGCTGCACCATGATGTGGCCTGCGCCCAGCATATTGGTCAGCTCGCCCACCTTCTGGGCGTAGGCGATGGGCTGGTTGAAGGGCTCGGTGAAGTTGTGGGAGACGAGGATGGCGAGGTTGGTGTTCTCGCTCTTTTTCTCCTTGAAGCTGTGGCCATTGACCACGGCCAGGTCGTTGTCGTAGTTCTCCTGTGCCACGAAGCCGCCGGGGTTCTGGCAGAAGGTGCGGACCTTGTTCTTCCAGGGCTTCGGGTAGCCGATGAGCTTGGACTCATACAGCACCTTGTTCACCTTTTCCATGACCTCGTTGCGGCACTCGACGCGGACACCGATGTCCACGGTGCCAGGCTTGTGGGCGATATGGTGCTCTGCACAAATTTTCTCAAGCCAGTCTGCGCCGCGGCGGCCGGTGCCGATGACCACGGTGTCGCCGTAGACGGCGCGGGGCTCTCCCTCGCCCTGACGCAGCAGCACGCCCTTGCACTCCTCGTCTTCGAGGATGATGTTCTCGCACTCGGTGGAGAAGAGCATCTCCACGCCGTTGTCAGCCAGATAGTTCTGGATGGCGAGATAGAGCTGCTGTGCCTTCTCGGTGCCGAGGTGGCGGATGGGGCAGTCCACCAGCTTCAGACCGGCGTGGATGGCGTTCTTGCGGATCTCCTTGATGTCCTCGCCGGTGTAGATGCCCTCCACATGGGGGTCAGCGCCGAACTCGAGGTAGATCTTGTCGGTGTAGTCGATGAGCTCCTGTGCAAACTCTTCGCCGATGAGGCTGGGCAGGTCGCCGCCGACCTCATAGGAGAGGCTCAGCTTGCCGTCAGAGAAGGCGCCCGCACCGGAGAAGCCGGTGGTGATGGCGCAGGTGGGGCGGCAGTTGACGCAGTGGCCGATCTCGGCCTTGGGGCAGTGGCGCTTTTCCACCGGCTTGCCTTTTTCCACCAGCAGGATGTGCTTCTTGCTGCCGTGGCGCAGCAGCTCCACGGCGGTGAAGATGCCGGCAGGGCCGGCACCAACGATGATGAGATCGTACTTTTCCATAACTCTTTTTATCCTTTATATTGAATTGATTTTGGGTTTCGTTTTTCAAAGGTGACTGAGAGGGCAAGCCCGCTAAAGTTATTTGTCCTCCTGCTCCACCTCGGCGCTCTCATCCACATAGTCGAGCTCCACAGCGGTGGACTCCACATCTGCGTGGGAGACATCCGGGGCGATGACGCCGTCGCCGTTCAGATCTTGGCCGGTAATGGCTTCCAGCATGGACTGGGTCTCCGGATGCAGCTTTATAAAGCGCCGGACGGCCAGCATGGTGTACAGGGCGCTCAGCAGGTTCAGTGCGCCTTCCAGAATGAGGATGAGGCCGATGGCCATCACCAGCGTCTCCATGGTGCCGAAGGGGTCCACCACCATCACGATGCCCAGCACGACGCTGAGCACGGCCAGCAGCAGAAAGACCTTCCAGCTCGAATACTCGCACCGGCGCAGCTCGAGAGCGTTCTGGATGCGGCCCAGACTGTCAAAGATGACGAACAGGCCGAACACGATGGGCAGCACCCGCACCACCACATCGCTGCGGATGATGAGGAATGCGCCCAGCGCCAGACAGACAAGCCCCGAGATGAGGGTGAGCTGGCTCTGGAACACGCCGCGCTCTACGACAAAATACCGCACCAGCTGCACTGCCGCGCAGGCCAGCACCACGCCGCCCAGCGCGTAGCAGACCACGTTGAGGGCCGTGCCAGGCACCATCAGCAGGAAGATGCCCAGCGCCAGATAGAGCAGGCTCATGAGGATAAGGTTCCACTTCAGCTTTTTTGCCATAGAGTTCACGTTCCTTTCAGGTTATACAGCTGCGTCCTGCTTTTCGGAGAGCGGGACGATAACGGTACGGTTGATGCGGGCCATGAAAACGAGGCTCAGCGCAAGGCTGACCACCTCCGCGATGATGAAGGCCCACCAGACCATGTTCACCTCGCCGGTGCGGCTCAACAGCCATGCAGCGGGGATGAGCACCACCAGCTGACGGCAGATGGAGACGGTCAGGCTGAACACGCCGTTGCCCAGCGCCTGGAACACCGAGCTCAGCACGATGCCGGCACCCGCCAGCAGGAAGTGGGGGCAGATGATGCGCAGCGCCGGGACGCCGATGGCCAGCATGGCGTCGCTGGCGGCAAAGAGGCTCAGCAGCTTATCCGGAAGGAACTGGAAGATGCAGAAGCCCACCAGCATGATGCACTCGGCGTAGAAGACTGAGAGGCGGATGGTCTTTTTGACCCGCTCCGGCTTCCGTGCGCCGTAGTTGTAGCTGATGATGGGGACCATGCCGTTGTTCATGCCGAAGATGGGCATGAACACGAAGCTCTGCAGCTTGAAGTAGACGCCGAAGACGGCGACAGCCGTGGCCGAGAAGGCCATCAGGATCTGGTTCATGAAGAAGGTCATCACGCTGCCCACGCACTGCATGGCGATGCTGGGCAGGCCGACGGTGTAGATGCGGCCGATGGCCTTTGCGCTGGGCCGGAAGCCCCGGAAGCTGATCTGGATGTCGGGGTTCTTATTGAGGTTGAAGTACAGCGTCATGCCCGCGCCGCAGAACTGGCCGATGACGGTGGCCGCGGCAGCGCCGGTGGTGCCGGACAGGGCCTCGCCGCAGTAGCCGAAGATGAAGATGGGGTCGAGAACGATGTTCACGACAGCGCCCACCAGCTGGCTTATCATGCTCAGATGGGTGCGGCCGGTGGCGGCCAGCAGCTTCTCGCCCATGGTCTGGGTAAAGAGGCCGAGGCTGAGCACGCAGCAGAGCTGCAGATACTGGATGCCCTGCCGGGCGATGTCCATGTCCGAAGTCTGTGCGTAGAAGTAGGGTTTCATGCAGGTGAGGCCGATGACGAGGAAGACGGCGTAGCTGCACAGGGACAGGAAGATGCCGTTCTCGGCGGTCTTATTGGCCCGTTCCTGGTTCTTTTCGCCGAGGCTCTTGGACAGCAGGGCGTTGACGCCCACGCCGGTGCCGACGCCCACGGCGATCATGACGTTCTGCAAAGAGAACGCCAGCGAAACGGCGGTCAGGGCGCTCTCGCTGACGTGGGACACGAAAATCGAGTCCACCACGTTGTAGAGGGCCTGCACCAGCATGGATACCATCATCGGCACGCTGAGCTTGATGAGCAGAGGGTTGATGTCCATGGTACCCATGATGTTTTCCCGCTCACCGGCGGGAGAGGATAAGGACTGCTTGTTTTCCACGATTTCTCCTTTTGATGTTGATGACTTGGGGATGCAGAGTTCTTCTATGCCGCAAACGTGGGCAGAGCGCAAAAGCACCCCACCCACGCAGCATCATTATTTATTTTGCCCCTTCCGGGGCGGCGGGCATCAGCCCTCCATGGCCTTCTCCTTGGCCTCTGCGGCGGCAAGGATCATCTGCACACAGGCGTCATGGCCCAGTGCAGCGTTGATGGCAAGGTCATAGTTGTGGGCGTCGCCCCAGCGGTTCTGGGTGTAGTAGTTGTAGTAGGCGGCACGGTTGCGGTCGGTCTTGTCGATCTCGTCCTTGATGCCCTTTTCGTCCTTGGCCTGCAGCATGTTGTTCTCCTTGCCGTAAGCCAGACGCCACTCCTTGGGGGCGTAGACGAAGACGCGCAGCACGTCTTTGCGGTCGCGCAGGACGTAGTCGCCGCAGCGGCCCACGATGACGCAGGGGCCTTCGTCGGCCAGCTGCTTGATGATGCGGCTCTGCAGGATGAAGACCTGATCGCCCAGCGGAAGGTCATTGCCCATCGTATACAGGCTGTACAGCAGGCTGTGGGTGTGCCGCTTTTCGCTGGCGGCCACGGCCTCCTCGGACAGTCCGGAATTCTTGGCGGCCATCGTGATCAGTTCCTTGTCGTAGAGCTTGATGCCCAGTGCGCGTGCCACGTCCTTGGCGATGTAGCGTCCGCCGGTGCAGTACTCGCGGCCCAAAGTGATGATCGTCTTTGCCATAATATGTTCCTCCCATGTTGATGATTTATCCCAAAAAGCTCTTGGCTGTGCTGCCTCTCAGGAGACAGAAGGCTCGGTGCTTTGGTTTGCTTCCGATAGCGGCAGCGTGGGCGGCGGAGGGGCTGGCAGACGGACCTCTGCAAACTGCATGGTGCCGGTCTGGTCCACGATGTAAACGCTGCACCGCCCGCCTGCGTCGGTCTGCTCGGGCGGGAAGCGGAAGCCGCCTGTCCGTGTCCGCTCCATCCTCCGGAAGGTGCGGTGGGCTGTGGTGGCGTGGGCTACTCCGTCGTGAGGGCTGCAGGCCGCCCAGCCGGAAAATTCTGCCGGGAGCAGCTGCCGCTGGCCTTTCTGGGCCAGATACCAGCAGTCATCCTCGGCGCTGTACACAAAGTCGCAGGAGACCCGCCGGGGGCGGTTGGCCTCGGTGTCCCGGGGCTTGGGGCGGAGGGCGATGGCCCGCCCAGTGAAGTAGCGGGCAAAATCCGTCACCGCCATCGTGCAGTTCACGGCTCCGTCGCTGTCGGCGGTGGGGTCGTTGAGCAGGACATAATCGGCGAGGACCGCGTCGTCGTGGCCGAAACCCCGCAGACCCATCCAGACTCCGATGGGGTCCCGCTGGCCCCGGATGCGGCGCTCGATGCGCACGGCTACGGAACAGCCGTCGTGTATCTGCTCCCGCAGGTCCTGCAGGTCCATCCACGCCTGCCAGCAGGGAAAACCGCAGCAGCCCGCTGCCGCGGCGGCAAAAGCGCCGTTGCTGGTGCTGCCGGTGGTCTTGTCCTCCATGACGTAGGCCACCTCTTCGGGCAGGATGTCCTCGCCCCAGCGGTTCATCAGGGCCGCCATCACCAGAGGCAGGTCCATGTCCCGGCCAAAGCTGGGGTCATGGGCCGAGAGGCAGTATTCCGGTAAGTACAGGCGGCGGTTGATGGGGTGGCCGCCCTGCTTATCCCACGCAAGGGGGCGGACCGCCGCCGCCAGCAGCCGGAGCGCCGGGGTGACTTTATCGTCGTTGGTCGAAAGATTGACCTGAAGCTGGACGCCGGTGCCGCCGCCGGGCAGCGCCACCGTCACGGTGTCGCCCATCAGGAAGATGAGGCCGTCGTCGCTGTGGGTGCTGATGCTGGCCCGGGGGTAATCCGGCGCCCACTTGCCAAAGCTCATCCAGCCCGTCCAGCTGCCGCCTGCGTAGACGCGGCAGCGCACCTCCACCATCGTGTTCTGGGGCGCGTGGGCGTTCCAGCTGACGTTCAGGTTGCAGAAGGCCGGCATGGCGAACTCGGGCGTCGTGTAGCTGCCGTATTGCAGGTACCGCCCGGCCACGCTGTCCAGCACGACGCTGCCGTTGTCCAGCGCTACATTATCGAGCTGTCCGCGGGAAAATGTCTCCGTGCCCTGCAGCACCAGATTGTTCCGCTGTTCCATTGCACGCATCCCCTTTCCGCGTCGGTGTGTCGTTTATTCCTCGTCGTCGCTGTGCTCCTCGGCCATCTCGGCTTCATACTCGGCGTCGTGGAGCTTGCGGATGTTCTCCTCGATGTGGAACACCCGGTCGAGGTCGCCGTAGACGATCTGGCTGGTGATCTCCACCTGGAACCAGAAGCCGAACACCAGCATGAGCAGCAGGCCCAGCGGCATACAGAGGATGACGAGGCCCCAGAACAGTACCGTCACGAGAGATGCAGCCAGTGCGTGGGGCAGGAAAGCGATCATGCAGTTGACGCTGTTCTTGAGCGTCTGGCCGAGAGGCTGGTCCAGCAGGACCACCTGGGGCCACATGTAGGAGAACAGCATGTGGAAGATGACGAGGTTGAGCACCGTGGCCACCCACATGCCTACGCCGACGTTGGTGCCGTGGTAGAGCAGGTTGAAGCAGAAGTACACGAGGAAGATCTGCACTGTGACCACGACGCAGTAGAGCACACCCGGCAGGATGCTGGCTTTGAAGTTCTGCTTGAAAGCCTTGCGGTAGGTGGTCCACCAGTAACCGGCCTCATCGCGCAGAGCGCGCAGGACGGTGTCGTACATGCCTGCCAGCACCGGCCCGGCCAGGATGCCGCCCACGGCGGCGCTGAGCACCATGACGGGCAGGCTGTTCATCAGGAAGCCGATGTACACCAGACAGATGACGGGCAGAAAGCCCAGACAGGTGAGCAGGTTTGCAAGGAACATCCCGCTCATATCCCGGCCCACCAGCTCGAAGAAGCGGCCTACGCCGGTCTTGCGGGGGGCGTCCTTTTCAACGCCCGGCCCGGACTTGAAATCGTTTGCAGAAGGGAACAGACTCATGATGTGTGAATATCCTCTCTCTCGCTGTCCCGAAAGACGGCTTACATTGCGCAGCACGGTTTTGGCAGGAAACGCCATTGTGCTGGCTTTCTGATTATAAATATACCCGGATTTTGTGGATTTTGCAAGCCGCAAAGCCCTCTAAATGTAAAAAAAGTATTTCCTCTCCCTTTTTGGGGCGGAGTGTGATACAATAGAAACGGCTTTTTGAGCCAGAAGGAGGTATCGCTCTGTGAGCATTTTCCGCACCATTGCGTTATTCGTTTATCTGTTCGGGTACATGATCGTCCATTACAGTGTGCTATGCAAAGCCGAGCGTGCGCTGGCCGCAGGCGACACCGAGACGGTGCGCCAGCTGGTAAAAAAGCACATCCCCCATTGGAGCAAAGGCATCCTGAACGTCACCGGCGTCCGGCTCAGCGTCGAGGGACTGGACAACATCCCGAAGGATGGCCCCTGCGTCTTTGTGGCGAACCACCGCAGTTATTATGACATCCCGCTGCTGCTGGCCGGCCTCGATGAGCCCTATGGCATCCTCGCCAAGGAAGAGCTGGAAAAAATTCCTCTGCTCAACCGCTGGATGAAGCTGCTGGGCTGCGTTTTCGTCCAGCGCGACGATGTCCGCGCCTCGGTGCGCGCGTTGAACGACGCCACCGCCATCGTGGAGAGCGGCAGGAGCTTCATCATCTTCCCTGAAGGCACCCGCTACAAGGGCGAAGAGGGCGGCGCCGGTGAGTTCAAGGCCGGTGCCTTCCGCATTGCGGTCAAGACCGGCGCGCCGGTGGTGCCGGTGGCCATCTCCGGCGCACGGGGCCTGTTCGAGGCCCACGGCAACCGTGCCACCCCCGGCACGGTATACGTCCGGGTGCTGCCGCCCATCCAGACGGCAGACATGAGCCGGGCCGAGCAGAAGCAGCTGCCCGACGCCGTCCGCCAGACCATTCTGGCAGAGTTATAACTTTTTTGGAGGACACTGCCTCATGGCAAGCTACCGTTACGAGCGCGACATCGACCCGAAAGACATTGCCCCTCGCAAGGAAAGAAAGTACACCCGCAAGGAGCGCTGGGCCAACTGGTGGGACTATAACCTGAAATGGGTCATCATCATCGGCATCGCCGCGGCTTTTGTGGCCTACAACTTCATCGGACAATATTTCTTTGTCACCAAGCCCGATTATAACGTGGCCGTGGTGGCTCCCTACTATCTGCCCGAGGACACCGTGAACGCTTTGCAGGATGCACTGGCCGCCTACGGCGAAGACCGCAACGGCGACGACAAGGTGGTCGTGACCCTCAACGTCTACACCCTCGACTACTCCGACACTGAGACCCAGACCGAGAGCGCCGCCTATCTGACCATGGCTGGAACTACCAAGCTGGCCACCGATGTACAGGGCGGCCTCAGCTCTGTTTTCCTGCTCTGGGACCCGGCGGGCTTTGAAGAAAGCACCGGCTCGCTGCGGTATCTCGACGGCACTCTGCCCGCCGCCGACAGCGACGAGGACTGGTGGAACATGGTGTACAAGTGGGACGACTGCCCGGTCCTGGCTGGCCTCGACCTCGGTGACTACGGCCCCGACACCACCCAGAGCAGAAGTGGTTCCAGTCAGGAGTATATGTCCCAGTTCTATGTGGGAATGCGGGGCGCGTGGAACAGCGGCACTGCGGATAACCTCGCAGGAGGCGAAGAATTCTGGCAGAAGCTGACCGAAGGTGCTGCCTCCACGGCAGCTCCGGAGGATTGAGCCATGCGGTACCGTGTTCTCTCCAAGGGGAAGGCAAAGCATCTCAGCATCCCTGAAAAGCCTGCCGAAAAAACGGCATCTCTGAAGGCTGCCGACCTCGACAACCCCTATGGCCGGGTGTTCGGCACCCCCCGCAGCAGGGAAGACCTGCGCAAATAAGCGAGAACGCCCCCTCCGGCATTGCCGGAGGGGGCGTTTTGGTTGCAATCTCTTCGCGTTGACGGCCCCGGATTTGAAATATTATCTACCCTCAAAGAGAGCCGGGCTTGTTGTTTCCTCATCCGGGTTATGGTATACTTACTAAGTATCATCGCTGTAAGAACTGAAACTTTACCCAAAGGATGTGGAAAGATGGACACACTGGAACAAGCCCGCGCCGAGATCGACGCGGTGGACGCGCAGCTAGCTGCCCTGTTTGAGCGGCGGATGGCCGCTGTGCTCAGCGTAGCCCAATACAAACAGGCCCACGGCCTGCCGATTTTTGACGCCGCGCGGGAGGCGGTGGTGCTGGAAAAGGCTGCGGCCCGCATCCAGAACGCTGCCCTCCGGCCTTACTATAAAGACCATGTCCAGAACATGATGAACGTCGCCAAGCAGTACGAAGCCGAGGTGCTGGGCCGGAACCGCGCCGCCTATCAGGGCGTGGAAGGCGCTTTCGCCCACATCGCGCTGCGGGCGCTCTTCCCCCACGCGGAGGCCGTCAGCTGCCCGACGTGGGACGAGGTGTTCGATGCCGTCAGCCGGGGCGACACCGCCCACGGCGTTGTGCCGTTTGAAAACAGCCACGCAGGCGATGTCTCCGCTGTCCTCGACTTGTGCTACAACCACCCCGAGCTGTGGGTGGTGGACGTCTACGACCTGCCCATCTCCCAGAACCTGCTCGTCCTGCCCGGCACCCAGCTGGCCCAGCTCAAGCACGTTTACAGCCATCAGCAGGCCATCGCCCAGAGTGAGACGTTCTTAAAGCAGTTCCGTCTGCCCGCCACGGCCATGCCCAACACGGCCATGGCCGCAAAGTTCGTGGCCGAGTCGGGCGACCCGTCCAAAGCCGCCATCGCCAGCGCCGAGACAGCCGCCCTCTACGGGCTGGAAGTCCTCGTCCCCAGCATCAACACCGACGGCGACAACACCACCCGCTTCATCGTCCTCAGCCGCGAAAAGCCCACAGTGGGCAACCGCTTCTCGCTGCTGTTCACACTGGACAACAAACCCGGCAAGCTGGCTGAGGTTATCCAGGTCATTGGCCGCTTCGGCTACGACATGGAGTCCATCAAGAGCCGTCCGCTGCCCCATGTCCCCTTTGATTATTATTTTTACGTCGAGCTGGTGGGCGACCCCTCCGCCGACGAGACCGCCGCGCTGCTGCGTGAGCTGGACCATACCTGCCGCACAGTGCGGCTGTTAGGAGTGTATACAAAATGAGTGGATTTATCGGCACCAAGCTCACCATGAATCTGGGTGAGCGCAGCTATGACATCATCCTGAAAAACGGCGCACTGGAAAATCTGTACCAGTTTGCCCGCCTCGACCGCCGGGTGGCGGTGGTGACGGACGCAGGCGTTCCCGCCGAGTACGCACAGCGTGTGGCCGACCAGTGCCGCGACGCAAAAATTATTACTGTCCCGCAGGGCGAGGCCAGCAAGAGCATGAAGATCCTCGAAAGCGTCCTGCGCCAGATGCTGGAGTTCAACATGGGCCGCGGCGACCTCGTCATCGCCGTCGGCGGCGGCGTTGTGGGCGATCTGGCGGGTTTTGCCGCTTCCATCTATATGCGCGGCATCGACTTCATCAACTGCCCCACCACCACCCTCTCGATGATCGATTCCTCTATCGGCGGCAAGACCGCTGTGGATCTGGGGGAGACGAAGAACATCGTCGGTTCCTTCTGGCAGCCCAAGCTGGTCATCGTAGACCCCAGCACCCTCGCCACCCTGCCCCGCCGCCAGTACATCAACGGTCTGGCCGAGTCGGTGAAGGCCAGTCTGCTGGCCGACCCGGAACTGTTCGCCATCTTTGAAAAGGGCGACATCGACGAGCAGATCGGCGAGATCATCTACCGCAGCCTCCGTTTCAAAAAGAGCATCGTCGAGCAGGACGAGACGGAGCATGGAATGCGCAAGGCCCTCAATTTCGGCCACACCATCGGCCACGGCATCGAGGCCGTCAAGGGCGTCAAGGGACGCCGCACCGTGGGCCTCTACCACGGCGAGTGCGTGGCTCTGGGGATGCTGCCGATGATCGAGTCCAAGGCACTGCAGAAGCGCGTCCGTGCGGTCTACCGCCGTCTGGGCCTGCCCCTGCGTACCGCCTACAACAAGGACAAGGTCTACGCCGAGATGCTCCACGACAAAAAGGCACAGGGCGGCCAGATCACCGTCATCAAGGTGCCGGGCCTGGGCTGCTGGCGCGCGGAGACCATCCCGGTGGAGGGTCTGCGCCCCCTGCTGGGCATGGAGGACTAAAGCCATGAAAAACACCTTTGGCAGCGCATTGGCGCTGACCATCTTCGGCGAGAGCCACGGCAGGGCCATCGGCGGTGTGCTGGACGGCATGGCCGCTGGTGTGCCGGTGGATAAGGAATTCATTGCCGCCTGCATGGATAAGCGCCGCGCCCGGGGCGACGGGCTTTCGACGCCCCGCGTGGAGGCCGATAACGTACAGCTGCTCTCCGGCGTCGTGAACGGTCACACCACCGGCACGGCCATCGCCCTGATGATCGAGAACCAGAACACCCGCAGCGGTGACTACGCCAAGACGGCTGACCTTCTCCGCCCCGGCCACGCGGACTATACCGCCTACGCCAAATACCACGGCTTTCAGGACGCCCGGGGCGGTGGACACTTTTCGGGCCGCATCACTGCCGCGCTGGTGGCAGGCGGTGCCATCGTGCTGGGTGCGCTGAACCGCGCCGGCATCGACATCACCACCCACATCGCCCGCTGTGCCGGCATTTCCGATACGCCCTTTGCGCTGGACGATGCCGCCGCACTGGCCGCTCAGGTGAGCGTGCTGGAAAGCAGGGACGAGGGCTTCGCCCTGCTGGATGCTTCCGTCGAAGAGCCGATGAAAACGGCCATCCGTGCCGCCGGTTCGGAGGGCGACAGCGTGGGCGGCATCCTTGAAACAGCCATTCTCGGCCTGCCCGCTGGTGTGGGCGAGCCGTATTTTGACAGCGTGGAGAGCCTTATTTCCCACATGGCGTTTTCGGTGCCTGCCGTGAAGGGCATTGAGTTCGGCACCGGCTTCGGCTTCGCCGACCTGAAAGGCTCTGAGGCCAACGATGCCTTCCGCATGAAGGGCGATTCGGTGGTCACGGCCACCAACCACAACGCGGGCATCAACGGCGGCATCACCAACGGAATGCCTGTCGTCTTCCGCACCGCTGTCAAGCCGACGCCCAGCATCTACAAAAAACAGGAGACGGTGGATTACATTGCAAAGCAGGACGCGCCCCTCTCCATTCAGGGCCGTCATGACCCCTGTATCGTGCCTCGCGCCGCCATCGTCCAGACCTGCGCCGCCGCGCTGGCTGTGGGCGATTTGATGACCGCCCGCTATGGCACCGCATGGATGGAGCGGCCCACCAGCTACCGCAGGGAGGGACTGTGATGGAATACGGACTCATCGGCTCGAAACTGGGCCATTCCTACTCGAAGATCATCCATGAAATGCTCTGCGGCTACCACTACGACCTCTGCCCGCTTCCCACCGAAGAGGAAGCCCGGGCTTTCCTGACCAGGCGGCAGTTCAAGGCCATCAATGTCACCATCCCCTATAAGCGGCTGGTGATGGAATACTGCACCTACATCGACCCCCGTGCCAAGGCCATCGGCGCGGTGAACACTGTGGTCAACAAGAACGGCCTGCTCTACGGCTACAACACCGATTATCTTGGCTTTGCCCACCTGTGCGACGCCCACGGCGTCGATTTTGCGGGCAAAACCGTCCTCATCCTCGGTACCGGCGGCACCCACAACACCACCAGCGCCGTCGCCCGCGACAAGGGTGCGGCCAGAGTGCTTACCGTCAGCCGGACGCCCGACGCCGCCAAAGGCCAGCTCTCCTATGAAGAGGCTGTGTTCAGCGGCGCACACATCGTCATCAACACCACCCCCGCCGGAATGTACCCCAACGTGGGCGTGTGCAGTCTGGACGTGGCAAAAATGCCCGGGCTGGAAGCTGTGCTGGACGTGGTGTACAACCCCGATAAGACGGAACTCATCCTCCGGGCCGAAGAGGCCGGGATCCCGGTGGCTGTGGGCGGCCTCGAGATGCTGGTGGCGCAGGCCGTGTACGCCGCCGAATACTTCCTCAGCCGAAAGTTCGACGACGCAGCAGGGGAGATCGGCCGCATCACTGCCGCACTCCGCCGCGATATGCTCAATGTGGCCCTCATCGGAATGCCCTCCAGCGGAAAATCCACCGTGGGCCGTGCATTGGCCGAAAAGCTGGGCAAAAAGTTCATCGACCTCGACGAGGAGATCGTCAAGGCCGACGGCCGCAGCATCCCCGACATCTTCGCCGCCGAGGGTGAGGACGGCTTCCGTGCGAAGGAATCCGCCCAGACCGCCCGCTTTGCCAAAGAGGGCCGACAGCTGCTCTCCTGCGGCGGCGGCATCATCAAGCGGGGCGAGAATCTGCGGGCGCTGCATCAGAACGGCGTCGTGCTCTTCCTCGACCGGCCCCTGGATGCGCTGACGGTGGGCGGCGGACGTCCGCTCTCGTCCAGCACCGAGGCGCTGAAAAAGATGGAGGCGGAGCGCCGCCCCCTGTATCTCGCGGCGGCAGACGCCGTTATCCCGAACAGCGGCACGGTGGAAGACGCCGTGACCGCCGCAATGGAGGCACTGGATGAAATTTTTAGTCATTAACGGCCCCAACCTCAACATGATGCACTTCACCGAGCCGGGTGTGGCCGGTCAGCTGGATTATAACGGTCTGCTGGATTACCTCGAGCTGTGCTGCACCCAGATGGGCATGGAAGTGGAATTTTTCCAGTCCAACCACGAGGGCGACCTCATCGACGAGATCCAGTCTGCCGCAGGCCGGGCCGACGGCATCATCCTGAATCCCGGCGGCTACGCCCACTACAGCGTCGCCATCCTCGACGCGCTGCGCCTCTGCGGCGTGCCTGCCGTGGAAGTGCTGCTCAGTGAGCCCGACGAGCACGAGCCCTTCCGCAAGACGGACATCGTCTCGTTCGGCTGTCAGGGCCACTTCATCGGCGAGGGCATCAGCGGCTATCTCCACGCTGCCGCCTATCTGGCCCAGCTGCTGCGGCTGGACGGCAGTGCGCACACCCATTTAGTGATGTAAAAATCGACTCTCTTCTGCTGGAAAGCGGAGCAAAGAGGGCGTGGAAAAGAAGGATAGAAAGGAAAAATTTTATGATCATCTCCACCAAAAAGGGTACTCCGAAGGAAGAACTCGAGAAAATCGTTGACCGCTTCGAAAAGCAGGGCCTCGACGTCACCCTCATCACCGGCAAGGACTACAATGTCTTCGGCCTCGTGGGTGATACCACCAAGATCGACGAGCGCGACGTCCTCGCCAACCCCTGGATCGACAACGTGACCCGTGTTTCCGCCCCCTATAAGCGTGCCAACCGCCTCTTCCACCCGGCAGATTCCGTCATCGACTGCGGCGGCGTGAAGATCGGCGGCAAGGAGAAGATCGCTGTCATGGCCGGCCCCTGCAGCATCGAGAGCGAAGAGCAGGCCCTCCGCATCGCACAGGGCGTCAAGGCCGGCGGTGCGACCCTCTTCCGCGGCGGCGCTTACAAGCCCCGCACCTCTCCCTACTCCTTCCAGGGCCTCGAGACTGAGGGCATCCTTGACATGGTAAAGGCCCGCGAGGCCACCGGTATGCCCATCGTCTCCGAGCTGATGAGCGAGGAGCGCATCCCCGAGTTCGAGGAGTATGTGGACGTGGTGCAGATCGGCGCCCGCAATATGCAGAACTTCCAGCTGCTCAAGGCTGTGGGCAAGATGCACAAGCCCGTTCTGCTCAAGCGCGGCCTCTGCAACACCATCGAAGAGTGGATCATGAGCGCCGAGTACATCATGGCCGGCGGCAATGAGCAGGTTATCCTCTGTGAGCGCGGTATCCGCACCTTCGAGAAGTACACCCGCAACACCCTCGACCTCTCCGCTGTGCCTATCATCCACGAGAAGACCCATCTGCCCGTCATCGTGGACCCCAGCCACGCCACCGGCAAGGCAAACCTTGTGGAGCCCATGATGATCGCCGCTGTGGCCGCCGGTGCCGACGGTCTGGAAGTGGAGGTCCACTACGACCCCCAGCACGCATGGAGCGACGGCGCCCAGTGCCTGACCCCGGACAGCTTCGCACAGGCCATGGCAAAGTGCCGTCAGGTGGCATGGGCCATTGGCCGGGATATGTAACGGCCTATGCTGGTAACGATTCAGAACGCGCGTCCCGTGGGCGGCACCATCACTGCCCCGCCCAGCAAGAGCATGGCCCACCGTGCAGTGCTCTGCGCCGCGCTGGCC
>ENA-OZEZ01000296-OZEZ01000296.1-human-gut-metagenome-genome-assembly--contig:-NODE-296-length-21173-cov-5.571550_pt1 | contig 21173 bp, 19 predicted proteins | sample MGYA00244609_ERZ653616 | MGnify/ENA primary metagenome ERZ653616 (study PRJEB26926, sample SAMN06164988) | human gut metagenome | biome: ENVO:00009003; feature: ENVO:2100002; material: ENVO:00002003...
GTCGGCAGCGTCAGATGTGTATAAGAGACAGATGGGGGTCATGATGGGGGTGGGGGCGGTGAGGCTCTTGAGGAAGCCCTTGCCGCCCTGGGCATGGATGCCGGAATACTCGATGAGGCAGATACTCATGAGCGCCAGCGCAGCGGTGACATTCAGATCCTTCGTGGGGGGCTTGATGCCGAATACACCGATGAGGTTCGCACAGGCGATGTAGAGAGCCACCGTCATGAGGTAAGGCACATACCGTCTGCCCTGCTCGCCCAGCAGGCCCGTGAAGAAGTTGTCGATCGTGGTGACGACCAGCTCAAGGATGGCCTGCCGCCTGGAGATGTGGTCCACCTTGAGGTTCCGGGTGAGCAGGATGGAGACGATGACCAGAAACAGCATGATGCCCCAGCTGACCACCACGGATTCCGGCACCTGCAGGCCGCCGAGGGAGATCATCTCCACATTCAGCTCTTCTTTCAGGGCCGCAGTCAATGCGTTCATCGCTTTGCCTCCTTTCTGAGCAGAGTCTTATCCTGAAGCGTAAAGGTATCGTTCGTTTTCACTCTATCTCCTTTCGTTTCTTTTATTAAAGCAGCTGTGCTAAAAATCAAAAAAGGTGCGTTTGTTTTTATGGAAACACACCCTCTTTCCGCGTTCAGCGCAGCCCTTTTGCGTCTGGTATCATAGCACGATTGGTGCAGTTTGATAAGACCTTTGGCCGATATTCTACTTTTTGTTATATCTTATTTCACGCCTCGGCCGGGAATGTTGTGCATCTTGCTTAATAATGCACAGTTAAACTGTCCATTTTGACCAAATCCTTAGTCATTCCTTAGTGGTTCGTTTCATTTTTGAGGTAAAACGAAACCCTTTCGGCAGAATTATGCACTCCATGTATATCTGATATATAAAATTCATATGGCTGTCAAGTGTGTGATACATGAAATTTTCTTAATCAGAAGCTTATCTTTATTAAGTAATATTACCTGTTTATAATATAGGCTCACTGGGCATTCTGTCCACCGCGGCGGAAGATAGCACGGAAGATGAAGCGGGACAGCGGGCCGCAGTAGAACATCTGCCAGCACAGAGCCATCGGGAAATTGCAGCCGAACGTATGCACCCACGTACCGAAGCTGGGCTCCTTGAACAGCACCGTTGCCACAAGGCTCATGACAGGACACATGATGCAGACGATCATCAGAGAGATGGCATAGGTGATGAACTGCGGTCGGTCGGTGGGGCGCATAAAAGTGAAGGCCAGCGCAGTCGCCAGCTTTTCCACCACGAAGAACTCCAGCACGAAGGCCACCGGCACCATAATGGGCATCTCATGCAGGGCCATGCCGAAGGTAGCGTTGGTCACGCCGCCGGTGGCGAGGGCGACATTGTAGACGATCATTCCATAGACCATGATAGCGGCCATAACGACAGTAAAGACGATTTTTTCAAGCAGAGTCTTAGGCATTTTTGATTTTCTCCTCATTTGTGTTGTGGGGTAAAGTCTTTCGGAACTTTCGCCGCACAAAAAAAGACAGACGAGGGCGGAACCTTCGTCTGTCTTTGCACGACTACCATTCATTGCCCGCTATGATAGCACAAACTCCCGCCCCGCGTAAGAGTTTTCTGCCGTTTTCTCCCGTTTTGCGCAAATCCTTCCACGAACGACCCGAAATTTTCGGGCAGTTTATCGCATTCCCTCCGTCCCGTCAATCACCCGGAGCGAAGTTTGGCAGTTCTTGCGCAGAGGTTTTCCACAAAAGGCCCTGCGGGCCGTCCAGACTGCGCAGGGAGGCTGTTTCAGTCGTACGTTTGTATGAACAATACAGTTTTTTTGTCGTTTCTTGAAAAAATATGACTAATTCATTGTGCATTCTGCGAATGGACAAACCGCGCCCGCGCGTGTATAATAAAGCCAGAAACCAGAGAAGTACAGCAGAAGCTCAAATGAGAGCTAACCCCGCTGACTTTAAGCAGAAAGGAGCGAAGACCGATGGTCGATATGGAACCCGCACAGTACGCACAGACTGTCGGGGTTCGCTGAGAAGCAAAACAGAGGCTCACCACAAACGGGATGTTTCCCCCGTATAAAAACACAACAACAAGAGCCGTTCTTGAGCATCGATAAAGTGAATAGCAGAACAGTCTGTGAAATAAAATCCCTCGCGTTCAAATAGATCCGCCGAAGGTGATTCCAATGAAGAAAGCTTTTGTACGGAACGTCTTATTTGAATAACTCTAAAGGAGAAACTCCGATGTACTAAGTAATGACACTCCCTTCGCAAATCTAACTCGAAAGAATGTGGTAATATGAAATTCATCTCTGTGATTCGTATCCCGCACTCCAACAGTTAAGAAAAGGGTCATTCCAATGTACTAAGAAATTCATTCCCCTGCCAATCGTTCTTCACCGTTTCAAAGGAGAATCTTCTATGAAACGTCCGGTACAGACCGAAAAATGAAGAAATCGAGGTCAAGAGGCTATGACTCCGAAGAAGTAAGCATCCTGCCGACTGAGGGCTTGCAACCGCCTCGAGTCGGCAGGTTTTTTGTCTGATGTTTTCCAATGAAGCCTGCATCCTCCCGTTTTCCTGCCGGGAGGATGCGGGTTTTGTTTTGTCCCGGATATTTTGCAGCGGCAGGCGCAGGGCCTGTAGACTTTCGAATCTATTTCGTGTATACTTTTGCTCAGAAAGCAGCACTTACAAGGAGGCAGACCACTATGGCAAGCAATTTCGAGTTCTACTCCCCCACCCGGGTCATCTTCGGCAAAGGCACCGAGCAACGCGTAGGCGCGCTGGTGCGCGAATACGGCGGCACCCGCGTCCTCATTGTCTACGGCGGCAAGAGCGCCGTCCGCTCCGGTGTGCTGGACCGGGCCGAAAAGTCGCTGGCCGAGGCCGGCATTTCCAGCTGGACGCTGGGCGGCGTCGTGCCGAACCCCCACCTCGACAAGGTCTACGAGGGCATCCGCATCGGCAAAGAGAATAGCATCGACTTCCTGCTGGCCGTGGGCGGTGGCAGCGTCATCGACACGGCCAAGGCCATCGCCTACGGCCTGGCCGAGCCGGAAAAGGACGTCTGGGAGCTGTACGAGCACACCCGCACGGCCAGGAAGTGCCTGCCGGTGGCCAGCATCCTGACCATCGCGGCGGCGGGCAGTGAAACATCCAACAGCAGCGTCATCACCCGGGTGGACACCCACCAGAAGCGGGCCTACAACGACGACATCAGCCGCCCGAAGTTCGCCCTCATGGACCCTGAGCTCACCAAGACCCTGCCCGACTATCAGACCGAGTCCGGCTGCGCCGACATCATGATGCACACCATGGAGCGCTATTTCACCAATGGCGGCAATATGGAGTTGACCGACGCGCTGGCCGAGGGCCTGCTGCGCACCGTGATGAAGAACGCGGTCATCCTCCACACCGACCCGGCCAACTACGAGGCCCGGGCCGAGGTGATGTGGGCGGGCAGCCTGTCCCACAATGGCCTGACCGGCTGCGGCATCGCCAGCGGCGACTTTATGTCCCACAAACTCGAGCACGAGATGGGCGGTATGTTCGACGTGACCCATGGCGCGGGCCTCGCCGCCCTCTGGCCCAGCTGGGCGCGGTACGTCTACAAGGACTGCCTGCCCCGCTTCGTCCGCTTTGCCCGGAACGTCATGGGCGTGACCACCGACGGCACCGACGAGGAGATCGCCCTGAAAGGCATCGAGGCCATGGTGGACTTCTACCACAGCATCGGGATGCCCGCCAGCTTCCACGAGCTGGGCATCGACCCCACCGACGCGCAGATCGACGAGATGGCCCGCCGCTGCCTCGAAGCTTGCGGCTCCGCCCTCGGCTCGGCCAAAAAACTCAGCCTCGACGACATGATCGCCATCTACCACGCCGCCAACCACTAAGAAACTTTTTCTCATCTCCGCCCGGCACAGGATATTTTGCTTACTCTGTGCCGGGCATTTCGTTGTCTTTTGTGTGCTTCATCTCACTTTTTGGCAAAGAAGTGGAAAAGAGATGGGAAAAATAAGAGCATTTGCCTGAACTCGAAGTATAAACGAAGCGCACCCCTTCTCCACACAGAAGCAGAAGGGGTGCGCTTTTCTATGTCCGCCGAAAGTTTTCAACAACCCAAAACTTCATTCTCCTATCACAAATTTCCATCTCCCTTTTGGGAGGAGCTGTCTGCGAAGCAGACTGAGAGGGCTATCCATCCTTATAAAGAATAGATGTCTATAAAATTTCTATATTTTACAAAGGTTTCGTTTTGTGGTTTGATGGAGCCAGAACGATTTGTTTTGCTGCATCGGGGCTGTCAAACCTGCGTGAATGGGGTCGTTTCCTGCGTGAATCGCTGTGTCTAAGCCCCGATAGTTATGTTATAATATGGTCATAAGGGAGGAACTTGAGGATGGAGCTTCGATTTGCGGTCGTAGAAGACCGCCTGCCCGACGCTCAGCGGTTGGAGAGCCTTTTGCGGCTGGCTTTCGGCGGCGGGCATACATTGGTCTGTGACCATTATGAGAGCGGTGACGCCTTTCTGCAGGCGTTTCCCTCAAAAAATTATCAGGTCGTTTTTCTCGACATCTGCATGGAAGGCACCAATGGCATCGAGACGGCGCGCATCCTGCGCCGGACCGACCCCGACCTGCTGCTGGTGTTCGTGACCTCGTCCCCGGAATACGTATGGGACGCATTCCCCGTCCACCCCTTCGACTATCTGCTCAAGCCCTACCGGGAAGAAAAGCTCTTCCAGCTGGCCGACGAGCTGCGGCGGGTGCTCTTCCGGGCCGAACCGGAGCTGGAAGTCCGCATCGCACGGCAGCAGGTACATCTCCCCCTGCGGAAGATACAGTACGCCATGGCCCAGAACCACTACGTCCGCATCGTCAGCGACGACGGCGAGTGCCGGGCCGTCTCCACCTTCTCCCAAGTGGAGCAGCTGCTGCGGGCGCAGGAGAACTTCATCGTCTGCAACCGGGGCGTCATCCTGAACATGGACAAGGTGCTCCGGCTGGACAGCGACTGCTTCGAGATGCTGGACGGCACCCGCCTGCCCGTGCGCCAGAAGGACAAGAATACCCTGTTCGCCCAGTTCACACAATATCAGTTCCGCCATATGCGGCGGGAGCTATGACGCCGAGAGGAGGCCCGACCTTGGACTTTTCTTTATTTGGACGCTATTTTCTGGACCTCGCCGTCTTCTACCCAGGGGCATTCCTCTGTCTCGCGCCCCTGTGGGAGCATGTGAAGGCCCCCCGGCGCACCGCTGTGCTGACAGCCGCTCTCGTCACGGTCATCTGCCTTGCGGCGGCGGCCCTCTGCGCCATCTTCGAACTCGACAGCAACATCCTGCTTCTGCCCACCCTGCTGGCGGCGTTCTGGCTGCTGCGCTGGCGGGTGGGTCCGGAAGTTTCCGTGAGCCAGACTGCCTTTCTCTTCGCCGTCTCCTGCGTCATGATGGCAGTCTGCACCCTGCTTTCTGCGGTGCTCAATGCCCGGGCTGAGGTGGGCAACGACGCCCCGGCCTGTCTCGTCTCCACCTCTCTGATCAAGCTGGGACTCTCGGCAGTGCTCTGCATCATCTTCTGGTTCACCGCTGTCCAGTGGAGCCGCTGGCTGCTGCGGGAGTACCGGGGCGAAGCCTTCTGGCAGTCGGCCTGGCCGCTGCCCACCATCTACGCGGCTTTCCTCGTCTTCTGTATGCCGCTGGACCCGGCCGTCGTGCTCATCAACCGTCTGATGATCATTTCTGTTCTGGCCGTCTCCATCTCGCTGCTGGGCATCTTTTTGCTGCTGTACGAGATGTATCAGGTGGCCCGGGAATACACCCGCAGCGCCCAGCTCGACCGGGAAAACCAGCTTCTGGCCGTGGAATCCCGCCGCTACACCGAGCTGCGGGCCTATATGGAGCAGACCCGGCATCTCCGCCACGACTTCCGCCAGCATCTCCACGTCATTGCCGGACTCACCGAGGCCGGGCAGGTGGATGAGCTGAAAAACTACCTGCACCAGTACGAATCCGAGCTGAGCGAGGAGCGCCCCACCCTCTGCGCGAATCCTGCCGTGGATGCTCTGGCCGGTCACTACGACCACGAGGCCCACAGCCTCGGCGTGCCGGTGGACTGGCGGCTGGAACTGCCCCGCCAGCTGGCCATCCCGGAGGCCGACTTCTGCATGATGCTGGGCAATCTGTTGGAAAATGCTTTCCACGCCAGCCAGAAGCTGCCGCCCGAACAGCGGCAGGTGAAGGTAATGGCCCGGATGCTGAGCCCCGCCATGCTGGGCCTGCTGGTGGAGAACCGCTATGACGGCGTGCTCAAGCGCCAGCAGGGCACCCTCCACTCCACGAAACACGACGGAATGGGCATCGGCCTCGTCTCCATCCAGACGGCTGTTTCCAGATATGGCGGTTCTATGACCGTCGAGACCGAGAACTGTTTGTTCCGGGTGAATATTCTGCTGAACTTATAACCTCTCCGTCACGCCTGCGGCGTGCCACCTCCCCTATCGAGGGGAGGCTGAGAGGTCATGTTATCAAAAAAGGAGGACTCCACCATGAAAATGACCCGACGCAACTTCCTCAGCGCTTCCGCTCTCACACTGCTGTCCTGCCAGCTGGCCCCCGCCGCCAGGGCAGACTGCCTTCTGTCCGACCTTTTCCACGGCGCAGACACCGCCCTGCCGCCGAAGCCTCTGACGGCAAAAGTCGTGGACGCCAACCCCTTTATGGGCCGCAGCGAGTCAAACATCCACCACGACTGCTACAACACCGACTCCACCGACGCCGTCCTCCCCGTGGGCATCTGCCCCGAGGTCAACGTGGCAATGGAAAAGACGAACCCCAACGCCTCCCCGGCCATCTTCTTCGACAACTTCGATAACCCCGTCAGCCCGTTCCTCGGCGGTCTGGCCATCCGCGACCTCGACGCAGAAGAAGTCCGCACCATCGGCTTTTTCTCTCCCGCCAGGCACGACGGCGGCGGCTATCTCATCCAAAGCTCCTATTCCTTTGTGGACGGACGCAACCTCATCGTCTGCCCCACCAGCCACAACCATGTGCTGATGCTTCGTGCCACCGACGAGAACGGTACGCCTCTGCCGGTTTTTGAAAAGGTACTGGACATCAACATCAAAGAGGCTGCCGAGCGGGTGCTTGGCCGCAGCCTCGAGCAGAACCTGCTCTCCATCGTCTTTGACTACGACGGCAATCTCTGGTTCGTCACCGGCGGCTTCCGCATCTACCCCAGCCGCGGCCAGCAGGGCGCGATGGGCTACATCTCCCACAATGCCATCGACGCCATCCTTGCCGGCGGCACTGCCGACCTCGACCACGAAGTCCATGTCTACGCTCCCGCTCCGGGCGAGGGTGCTGAAAACGGCATTGCCTCCTGCCGGGAGGGTGCGGTCATCCTGACGAACCTTGCCTGCTACCTGCTGCGTGCCAACGGCGGCGTTGAAGTCGTCTGGCGCACCCCCTACGACAGCGTGGGCGCAAAAGACAGCCGCGAAGGCGCTGCCACCACCGGCGGCGGTCTGGCATGGGGCGGCGGCTGCTCGCCCTCTCTGAGCCGGGAGCTGGTCTTCTTCACCGACAACCTCGAGACGGTCAGTCTGATGGCTGTGGACATCCGCACCGGCGAAGTCGCCGCCAGCCACCCGGTCATCGACGAGCTGCCCGCCAACATGCCGGTGTCGGTGGAAAATTCGGCCATCGTCTACGACCACGGCAATGGCCGGGTCAGCACCATCGTCTGCAACTGGTTCGGCGCAGGCAGCCCCAACCTCGCAAAGCCCGACAGTGACTCGTCCATCCAGAGCTACGAGAACATCTACGACCGCAACTGGCTGCTCAAGGGCAACTGCATGATCATGCCCGGCGTCGAACGGGTGGACACCATCCGCACCGCCGACGGCTGGACCATGAAGAGCATCTGGTGCCGCGACGACCTCAGCGACACTTCCATGATGAAGCTCTCCACCGCCACCGGCTATATCTACGGCTTCGTGCAGGACGTGGACAGCGGCATGTGGCAGTACATCGTGCTGGACTTCGACACCGGAAAGACCGTCCTCACTGTGGACGTCGCCTCCCTCTACGGCTACAACAACATGGCCATCGGCATGTACGCGGGCCGTGACGGCAACAAGCTCTACTGCCCCACCGGCTACAAAGAGCTTCTCCGCCTGCAGGACCGCTTCGTCTTCCTGCCCGAGATGCCCTACCGCAAAGTCGATCTGGACAAGACCTCCCGCCGGGTGCTCTCGGCGGCAGAGTTCCAGGCCGCAGGCGGCGCCGGCACCCCCGCAAGCTGGCTCCACACCGCCACCCTCGACAACCTCCACCCCGCGACTACTGTTTCTTTCCGCATCAACGGCCTGACCGGAAATGCCGCCGACTATAAGCTCTTCGCCCTCGGCACGGATGGCCACTACCACGAGGTGTCCGACTGGCACTTCGACGATGCCCCGGCCCGTCTCAGCGCGAAGAAGGTCTACACTATCTGCCTCACCGCACAGGACGGCGGCAGCTTCGACCTCTCGCCCGACACCAAGGAAGTCACCCTTTCCATCGTTCTGGCCCGCTGAATCTGACAAAGCAGGAGGACTCCCGCCATGAAAATGACCCGCCGCGATTTCCTCAAGCTCTCCTCTGCCGCTGCCGCCGCCTGCGGCGTCACGCTGCTGCCGGCCCAGAAAGCCGATGCGGCTTCTGCCATCCAGACCCTGCTGGAAGAAGCTTATCTCTACGCCTTCCCGCTGGTGCTCGTGGACGCCACCAAGACCGTCTCCACCAACACGAAGACCGCTTCCGCCAGCCGCGCCCCCGTCAACCAGTTCATCCACGCCCGGAAGCTGCTGGACGCTTCCAGCCGCACGGTCGTCAGCCCCAATGTGGACACCATCTACACGCAGGCGTGGCTGGACGTCAGCGCCGAGCCTCAAATCTACGTCGTGCCGGAGGCCGACCGCTTTTTCAACGTGCAGGTACTGGACGCATGGACGAACACCGCCGCCGTGCTGGAAGCACCCGGGGCCTACGCCATCGCCTACTCGAGCTGGGAGGGCACGCTGCCCGAGGGCGTCCGGCGCATCGACATTCCCACCCGGACGGTCTGGACCATCGCCCGCATCATGCTCTCCGGGCCGGACGACCTGCCGAACGTGGCGGCGCTTCAGGGCCGGATGCAGCTGATGCCCCTCTCGGCCTACCCCGCCGGGCTGGCCGCTGCGCCGGAAGGGAGCTATTCTCCGGAGAACGATTTCGTCCCGGTGCAGAAGGTACTCGCCATGACGCCGCAGGAGTTTTTCGACACCGCCAACCGGCTGATGGAGACAGACCCGCCCGCCGAGGCGGACGCGCCTCTTCTCCGCAGCCTCGCGGCCCTTTCCGTCGGCCCGGGCCAGCAGTTCGACGCCTCCGCCCTCGGCCCTCTCGGCGGGCTGCGCTGGAAGCGGCTGCTCCTTCAGCTCAAGAGCAGCCTCCGGGCACAGGCAGCACGCTATTCCCGCCAGATGGGCCAGTGGATCTACTATGGCGACCCCATCGGCAATTTCGGCACCGCCTACGACTACCGGACGATGGTCGCCCTGATGGGCCTCGGGGCCAACACCACCGACATCGCCATCTACCCGCGCACCTCCACCGACAGCGCCGGGGCCGACCTTACGGGCCAAAAGACCTACACGCTCCACTTCGACGCCCTCCCGCCCACAGTGGGCAACGGCTTCTGGTCGGTGACGGCCTACGGCGAGGACAACTTCCTCATCGACAACCCCATCAGCCGCTACTGCGTGAACGATCGTTCCGGCCTCCATCGGAACGCCGACGGCTCGGTGGACGTCACCCTCTCCAAGGACGCGCCCGAGGACACTACCAACTGGCTCCCCGTCTCGGACGAAAAATTCCACCTTTTCCTCCGCATCTATAAGCCCGACTGGACGGCGCTGGACAGCTTCCCGCCGCCGGTCATCTCTGTGAAGTAGCAAAAACGCCATCTGCGTCTCGGCGCAGATGGCGTTTTCATCGTTACAGCGTTTTACAGGGTGCTCAGCAGGCGGTGGCCGCCGTTCTGGTCGGCGGCATAGCGGGTGGTGCGGTTGACCTGATTGTCCAGCGGCAGGCCCTCAGCGTAGCGCTTGAGGTTGTGGATGAAGATGTCCACGATGTTGTCCAGCGTCTTGGGTAGGCTGAACTTGCCGGAGTTGTGGGGCGTGATGATAGCGCCCGGCTCACCCCACAGCGGGTGGTCGGCAGGCAGAGGCTCCGGGTCGGTGACGTCGAGGCCCGCGCCAAAAATTTTGCCGCTGCGCAGGGCCTCCACGAGGGCGTCGCTGTCCACGGTGGTACCGCGGCCCATGTTGATGAGGATGGCCCCGTCCTTGCAGCGGGCGAAGCGCTCGGCGTTGAACAGCTTGTTGGTCTCAGGGGTGCCGGGCAGGCTCAGGGCGATGAGGTCGGCCTCGGGCAGCTCCTCGTCCAGCTGGCTCTGGGCCACCACACGCAGGCAGTAGTCCGGGCAGGGCGTGTCGGGGTGGACCGTGCGGCGGACGCCCACCACCTCAGCGCCCAGCATATGGGCGCGGCGGGCGAAGTTGGAGCCGATGTCGCCCATGCCGACGCAGAGCACCCGCGCCCCGGTGATGCCCCTCACGGGGCGGTCAATGGGAGCCCACTGGCGCTGGTTCTGGCGGTCGCGGTAGAGGAACATATCCTTCTGGATGCCCAGCCACATGGCCAGCATCCACTCGCTGATGGCCAGACCGTAGGCACCGGTGGCGTTGGTCACCATGCAGTTTTCGGGCAGGACGCCGGGCTTCAGGTAGGCGTCGGGGCCGGCGGAGTTGGACTGGAACCACTCGATGTGCTTGTTCTGGCTGATCATCGACACCGGTGCGTTGCCCAGCACGACATCAGCCCAGAGCACATCTTCGGCGTGGACGTCGTCCAGCGCGTTGAAACGGAATTCAAATTCCGGCACGGATGCCTCCAGCGCGGCGCGGTGGGCGTCGTTCAGGGGCAGACATACCAAAACTTTTTTGTGCATAAGGATACCCTCACTTCCTGTGTATTCTTCTATAAGAATACTCTCCCCCGCCCCGCTCCGCAAGAGGCAAAATGGCCGCTTTCTTAAGAATTCCTTAGGATTTTATCCCACAAATCCCAAGAAGTATGTGATAAGCTGTCCACAATGCAGAAAATCTGCTATACTGATACTATGCAATACAGGAAAGGAATCATAGACTATGCAGACCATCATGATCGTAGAGGATGACCCGGACATCCGGGACGGCGTGCGCATCCTTCTGTCCGGGGAGGGCTACCGCATCCTCGAAGCCGAAAACGGCCCCCGCGCTCTCAGCCTGCTCACACCGGAAGTCGATCTGGTCATCCTCGACATCATGATGCCCGGCATGAGCGGCCTGCGGGTCTGCGAGGAGATACGAAAGATCTCCACCGTCCCCATCCTCTTTCTCACCGCAAAATCGCAGGAATCCGATAAGCTTCTGGGCCTGACGGCGGGCGGCGACGATTATCTGGCCAAGCCCTTCTCCTTCGCGGAGCTGAGCGCCCGGGTCAAGGCCCTGCTGCGGCGCTACTGCGTCTATCAGGGCAAAGACCAGGCCGAACCTCACCACCCCAGGCCTGACGCCCAGATGCTGGAGCTCCACGGCGTGCGCATCGCGCTGGACTGCAACCGGGTCTGGGTGGACGAGCAGGAGGCCGACCTGACCGAGACCGAGTACAAAATCCTCAAGCTGCTGATGCAGAGCCCCCAGCGCATCTTCCCGGTGCAGGTCATCTACGAGACCGTGTGGGGCGAGCCGTATTTCTACGTCTCCAACGGCACCGTCATGGTGCATATCCGCAATCTGCGGATGAAAGTAGAGCATAACCCTCAGAATCCTCAGCGCATCTGCACTGTCTGGGGCAAAGGCTACCGCTTTGCGGCGCAGGAGGACGGCAATGGCAACACCTGAAAAGCACGGTCTGGCGAAACAGTTCACCCGGCTCATCGTCCTGTCGGGACTGGCGAGCTTTCTGCTGCTGGGCTTTCTGCAGGTGGTGCTGAACAAGGGCCTCCGTCTTTATTTCGACCAGCCCGAGGTTCAGACCAAAGCTTCCCAGTATCAGGTCAACGAGCTGCAGAACTATATCACCGAAAATTCCCTTTCCAGCACTGACATCAAAAAGCTCACCGACTGGACGCGGAGCCATCGCTATAACCTGTTGGAGCTTTACCGCGACCAGAAGCTCATCTATTCGTCCTACGCCCCCCGCCACTACTACAAGAACAACAACCCGGAGGCCCCTGAGCTGACCGACAGTCACCAGCACGGCCCCTTCTACGACTGGTCGCCCGTCTACACCCTGAACTTCTCGGACGGTGAGATCACGGCCCTGCTCTACTACAACGGTTTCGACGCCTGCTACAGCACTGGCTGTGACCTCCTGCTCATCATCTGCCTCGCATCCTTCCCCCTCTTTTTCCTCTGGGGGAGCCGGGGCATCGTGAAGTACATCGTCCAGCTCAGTGAAGAGATCCAGGCCATGGAGGGCGGCGACCTCGACCACCCTATCACGGTGCAGGGCAGCGACGAGCTGACGACGTTGGCGTCCAGCCTCGACTCCATGCGTCTCACCCTCCGCCAGCAGCACGAGGACGAGGCGGCGGCCGCCGCCAAGGTGAAGAACCTTATCACCGAGATGAGCCACGACCTCCGTACGCCCCTGACCACCCTGCTGCTCTACACCGAGATCCTTCGCCACCGCAAATATGAGACGACGGCGCAGGCCAAAGATTACCTTACCAAGATAGACACCAAGGCCCGCCAGCTCAAGCAGCTGTCGGACAACCTCTTCGAATACGCCCTCGTCACCCGGGACACCGTGGCCGTCCTCGACCCGCCGGCCCGCTTCTCCCAGATATTCGAGGAGCCGCTGACCAAAATGGTGGGCGAGCTGCAGGAGCGGGGCTTTGCCTGCGCCCTCGAGCTGGGCGAGGAGGACGACACCCTCACCGTAAAAGAGCAGTACGTCCGCCGCATCCTCGACAACATCACCTCGAACCTGCTCAAATACGCCGATCCGGCGCAGGACATTTCCGTCCGCTTCGTTAAAGAGAACGGCAAAGCCGGGCTTGCCTTTGAAAATGCTGTCCTCCCCGGCCAGCACCGCACCGACAGCACGAAGGTCGGCCTCACCAGCATCGAGACCATGATGGAAAAGATGCACGCAGCATGCCGCATCGAGCAGAGCGGCGAACGCTTTTGCATCACACTGCTGTTTTCCATAGAGAAATAACCTCTCCGTCAGCGCTGACGCGCTGCCATTGCCCGGGTTGTTGCTCCTAATGAGGAGAGGCTTTGGCATACCGGAAAACTTAGTCTCTTCGCCAGAGGCTCCCCTCGGTAGGGGAGCTGGCTGCCGAAGGCAGACTGAGAGGTTTACATTGCACAAAAACAGCGCAGCTTGTGGAAAAGCCACAGGCTGCGCCGTTTTTTCATAAAAAATTCAAACCTCTTAAGTCCTTCTTAATAAATTTCTCGGGCATTTCCTAAGATTTGGAATGTATACTTCTCCCTGTCAAATGGGGAGAAGTGCTCCCCGCGAAATCTCTTAGGAGGGGCAAATCACCATGCTATCAAAAAAGAAGCCACAGGACAAGGTCGATCCTGAATATCTCGTCGGCCTTGACACGGCCTCTGCCCAGCCGGCTCCGGCGGGCGTGAAGCCCTTTATCAAAAAGCACTGGAAGCCCATCACCGCCGCCATCTGCGCGGCTGCGGTGGCCGCAGCCGTGCTTGTCCCGAAGAACAGTGCAAAGCCCGCTGCCGCCAGCGCCCAGTATGTCGAGACGAGCCCCGAAAAGCAGAACATCGTCAACAGCTACAGCGCCGACGGCACCATCACCGCCGCCGACACCTACACCGTCAAGCCGATGGTCAAGGGTACTGTCCTGACCGCCGACTTCGAGGTGGGCGACACGGTCAACAAGGGCGATGTGCGTCATCTACGATTTGAGCTACCTCGAGATGACGCTGGACGTCGATGAGCTGGACATTCTCGACATTCAGGTGGGTCAGAAGGCCGAGATCACCGCCGACGCCATCAGCGACCGCACCTTTGAGGGCGTCGGCACCAGCATCTCCTCTGCAGGCACCACCAGCGGCGGCACCACCACTTACCCCGTCACCATCCGCATCGACGACACCGGCAGCCTCATGCCCGGCATGAATGCCACTGCCGCCCTTGACATTCCCCCTTGCCGGCGTTATGTTATTGTTAAGGCGACAGCCGGTTTCGCCGTCTTTCGCCTCATATTAAAATCGCTCTTGTTTTATAGCTGTCTGGACTTTACACAAAATTTGGGAAAGACCCATTTTTGTCTAACTTTTGGGGTTCATTTCAGTATCCGGAGTCTCTTTTTTGGCATTTTCTTCAATGTTTTTGCAATTGGAATCTATAGTTTCGATAGCTGTTTTCTTTCAACGACATGGATAAGCTAGGCCTTATTGCTTTGCAGAAACAGCGCATCACCCGAAATTTTAATTATTTTCCGCTCTGATTCTGATATACTATCGTTAAGACATCGATTTCGGAGGTCCACATGGATACAAGTATTTTCCGTTATGTGCTCGAGGTAGAAAAATACAGAAACATCACCCAGGCGGCGAAGCGACTGTTTATCTCGCAACCGGCACTGACCAAACAGCTGAATAAGCTTGAAAAAGAGTTGGGCTTTTCGCCTTTTGACCGCACGCACAGCCCAATCAGCGTTACACCACAGGGCGAAATTTTTCTCGATTTTGCTCGGCGCTATGTGCAGCTCGAAAGCGAGATGATGGATAGTCTTCGACAGTTTAATCAGATTCCAGCAGAGCCTGTACTGATTGCCACAACGCATCGTGGTGGCGCCTACGCTGCTGTTCAGACAGCACCTTTCATGATGACACATCCAGAGATACATCTCAGTTACCTGAATCGCAACTCTCAGCAGTGCGAAGAAGAGCTGGAAAGCGAATCCATCGACTTAGCCATCTATACTGAACCTGTACACTCCGAAAACATCGAGTATATGCCAGTACAGGAGGATCCGCTCGTATTTGTCATTCCACAGGAATCACCGATTCTGGAGGACCTAGATATCTCCGATAATTCACTCGAGCATCCGGTTGAAATCGACATCAGCCGTTTCCGTAATCCGTCGCTCCGATATATTCTGGCGACGCCAGGTCAGGGGCTGTATGATGCCGAAAAATCTTTTTTCAGAAAATATCACATCACACCGATTCATCCGCAGCGCATTGATTATGTTGACACACGATATCTCGTTGCCTGCAGCGGCTGTGGCATCGCCCTGTTGCCGCACATAACGATTCGTAATTCATCTACTGGTCAAAACCCGGTCTATGGCACGATAAAAGGCGATACTCTGTATCGTTATGTCATCGTCGCCCGAAAGAAGGGCCGCAACTTATCCCCTTCTGCAGAAATCGTCTGGCGCTACATGATCAGCGCATCTGCTAAAAATCGATAACATTTTGGAATCAGGTTCATAACAGAAAAAGGAGAAGCATTCGTCATTCAATTTGCAGTACAGAGCGAGTGCTTCTTTTTCTGTTTTATGGCGCTATGTCCATTCCAAATGGTTATCGTCCCATAGAAGAATCGCCATTGTCACAGTCTTGCACAATTATTCCCATTTTTGTACAATACATTTATCAAATTTGCCGGCAAATAAAAGTGCTTTAAAAATTCTGTATCACTTTTTGGGAGGATTTACTGTGAACAAGTTAAAAGAAACGAAAATCCTTGGGTTCCCTCTGTGGATGTACCTTATATTCAGTATACTGATGATGGTGATGGCAGCCAATGACTGGATGCTGACCAACATGGTCGGCGCACTCGCCTTCGCGATGATCATCGGCACGCTGCTCGGCTGGGTCGGTGACCATATCCCGGTCTGGAAGACCTGGTTCGGCGGCGGCATGCTCTTCTCCTGCCTCGTAGCCGGCGCGATGAACACCTTCCACCTGATCGGTGAAGGCTCGATGGAAGCCCTGAATACCTTCAACGGCTCCACCGGTTTCCTCGATCTCTACATTCTCGTCCTGATCACCGGCTCTGTGCTCTCGGTTGATCGTAAGATGCTCATCAAATCCTTCGCCGGATTCGTTCCGACGATTCTTGCAGGTATTGCAGGTGCACTCGGCCTCGCTGGTCTCGTAGGTGCCATCACTGGCGTCGGCGCAATCGAGGCGATCGCCACCTATGCAATTCCAGTCATGGGCGGTGGCAATGGTGCCGGTATCACACCGATGAGCAAGATGTGGGCTGCTGCAACCGGCGGTGATGCCTCCTCCTGGTATGCATCTGCCTTTGCAATCATCAGCATTGGCAATCTCTGCGCCGTCTTCATGTCTGCACTGCTGAACAAGCTCGGCCAGATCAAGCCATCCATGACGGGTAATGGTCGTCTCATGGTCGGTGAAGAAAATGTCAGCACGAAGTCCAGTGACGTGAAGCTGACCGCAGCCGACTACGCAACCGGTCTCGCACTCGGTGTCGTATGCTTCAATGTAGCTAACCTCTACGCAAAGCACATCTCCATCATCAACCATGCAAACCTCGGCTTCAGTATTCATACCTTCGCTTTCATGGTCATCCTGATGGCGATTCTGAATATGACGAATATCCTGCCGGAAAACGTGAAGGCCGGCGCAAGGGGCATGCAGCAATTCTTCGTAAAGTATATGTCCTTCCCACTGATGATTACCGTTGGTATCGGTACGAACCTCACAGACTACGCGAAGGTCTTCACAAACCCAGCGTATATCGTCATCATCATGGCGACTGTCATCGGTGCGATGATCGGAACCTTCATCGTCGGTAAGCTGTTCCACTTCTATCCTGTAGAAGGAATGCTGACTGCCGGACTCTGTATGGCAAACGGCGGTGGTGCCGGCGACGTACAGTGTCTCGGCGCTGCGCACCGCATGGAGCTGATGTCCTATGCTCAGATTTCTTCCAGAATCGGTGGTGCCATCATGCTCGTCATCGCAAGCTTCGTTTTCGGTAAATTCCTGTAATCCTGGAGGTACTGTATGGCAAATCAGAATCCTTTGGCTACGAATCTCACGCTTGAGCAGCAGAAAAACCTGTTCGGCAATGCTTACTTAAATATGCTCTGGCACTGTCCGACCGACCTGCGTTTCCACTACTGGGTGCATCTCCCAGACTACTACTACGACGAAGAGGAGCATGAGTACTCTCTCCTCGTCATCATCCATGGAACCGGCTGTGCAATCGAAGAGTACATCAAGCAGGCGAAGGAACTCGCCGACAAATATCATATGGCTGTGCTTGCGCCTATGTTCCCGGGTGGACTCATTCAGCGCGATGACTTCAACAGCTATAAGCTCCTCTCCTGCGACGGCATCCGCTATGATCTGATTCTCCTCGATATGATCGAGGATATGGCGAAGCGCTATCCAGGCGTTCACACAGATCAGTTTTTCATGTTCGGACACTCTGGTGGCGGGCAGTTCGTAAACCGCTTCCTGCTCGCTCACCCTGATCGTCTGAAGGCCTGCTCCATCGGTGCACCTGGCCGTCCGACCTTCCTGAATCCAGACGAGGACTACTTCTGGGGTATCCGTGATTTCAAGGATTACTTCGGTTATGATGTCGACCTCGAAGCCGTAAAGAAGGTACCCGTCCTCATCAGTGTCGGCGAGCTCGACAACAAGTTTATCGGCGACTCCCCGTATGGCGATAACCGCGTAGCCCGTATGAAGAGCCTGCAGAAAAATTTCCAGGAGCACGGCGTCCATACGGAGCTGACGATCCTTCCGGGCTTCGCCCATGAGGCTGGTGAAAAGGAACGAGTGCAGGCCGCGCAGAAATTCTTTATCCAGTATTTATAACTCAAACTACAGTTTTTTGAATTTCCTTTCTTTGTACCCTCTTTTTAAAAGAGGGTACATTGCGTATTTCTTGCTTTTCCTTCATACTTGCGTACTTTTAGCAGATTATGAAAGCAAGCAGAATTTCTATTCTACGGAATCAACTATTCTGCACTGGAAGCTGCCGTCCGGCGAATCCAACAGGATGTTGATTTTCTGATGAAGTATCTCCCCAAGGTGCCTGATGATGCCTATGTGAAAGTGGAGACCACGAAGATTCTCAAACAGCACAAGGCATATATGGCACAGTTTGAAGAAATGCTGAACGATGAAAAAAATCGCATAACGACAGGCACTTGTATGATGAGCTGATTTCCTATGCTGACCTGTACGACAGTGCCAGTTTTGAAGCAAAGAAAATGATCGTCAATCAGCTTATCCGCAGGGTAGATGTTTATCGTGGATATCAGATCAACATCTCGTTCAACTTCGATCTCACTCCTTACATTGAGGGGGAGTGATGCGTCCACCTGCAAAACAGTCGGACATCGAACAAGCATTTTCAAAAGCAACGAAATAGCAAGAATTGGGGGTTGCCGTCCATGCGCCTGCAAAATCAGGCATTTGGCTGATTCTCGATGCAACCTCTAAGAAAGCAAAAAGAAAAGCACCGTACTTCAAACGAAGTACAGTGCTTTTTTGGTGGAGAATAGCGGGATCGAACCGCTGACCTCTTGCATGCCATGCAAGCGCTCTCCCAGCTGAGCTAATCCCCCATAGCTGGCGTGTCATTCCTGACGACGTGTGTTATTATACCAGCTGAAAGGAGAGTTGTCAACAGCTTTTTTCAAATTCATGCAAAAAAGTCCCGCCGGGTGCATTTCTGCCTCCGGCGGGACTTGCGTCCAGGAGAACTCAGGCTTTGGTATACTGACGGTCAAAGATCTGGGGTGCTGCCTTGATGAGCAGCACAGCGCCCACCACAGTGATGAGCGTCTCCGGCAGCATATAGCTGGCGTTGTACACGAGGCTGTAGGTCCAGGCGCTCAGACCCTCATTCAGGTTGCCCCAGACGAGGACGCCAGACAGGAAGCTGCACATGAAGCGCAGGAAGCCTGCGATGGCCGTACCGACGGCCACGCCGACCATCCGGTTCTTGAAGGGGCGGGCGAAGAACTCTGCGGTACCCAGAGCCATAAAGGCCACCAGATAGTCCAGCAGGATCTCACCGAGGAAGTAGATGAAGGTGGGCGTCGGGGGAGCCCAGAAGCCCAGCAGCATCTGCAGGCAGCCGTTCACCAGACCGGTGAACAGACCCCACTTGACGCCGTGGCGGAAGGAGACGAGCACGAAGGGCAGCATACTCAGCAGAGTGACGCTGCCGCCGTTGGGCATGGTGAAGATCTTGATGTTGGCCAGCACGGTGCCGATAGCCACCATCAGCGCGCACTCCACCAGCACCCGGGTCTTGGAGTAGGATTTCGACATGAGGATTCCTCTTCTCATAATAATAGTACACAAAAACAAAAATACGCCTGCTTTTGCTGGCAGGCGCACGGGCTGTTTGTGAAAATCGGGACCTTTCCGCAAACTACCTACGCCGGCATTACCCGGATCAGGTTCAAGGGTCTCTGCTTCCAGCAGATCTCAGCCTCACGGCGCCCCTGTTTTCATGTCCGCTTTCAGTATAGCCGCTCTCCGCCAAAAGTCAAGCCCCCGGCGGTATATCGGCCCGCCGGGTCACATATTCTGGAACAAGCACACTTTGGCGGGAGGGAGCAGTCATGAAAGGTGATCCGGAACAGCGGGCGCTGCTGCTGGGAGAGTACATCGTGGAGCATGGGGCCACCGTGCGGGCGGCGGCGCGGGCCTTCGGCTGCAGCAAGTCCACCGTACACAAAGACGTATCGGTGCGGCTGCGGACGGTAGGCCCGGAGCTGTTCCGGCAGGTGCAGATGGTGCTGGCCCGGAACAAGGCCGAGCGCCATCTGCGGGGCGGCGCGGCCACCCGGGAAAAATACCACAAGCCTCGTTAACGGAAAGCGGCGGTGTCCAGGCACCGCCGCTTTGTCATGTCATCTGGTGGAACTGCTCCAGCGCCGCCTTTTCCAGCCGGCTCACCTGTGCCTGACTGATGCCGATCTCCCGGGCCACCTCCATCTGGGTCTTGCCTTTGAGGTAGCGCAGTTCCATGATGCGCTTTTCGCGCGGGGTGAGGCCCGCCACGGTCTGGCGGAACTGCAGGCCGCTGATCCAGCTGTCCTCGCCGTCGGGGTCGCGCACCTGGTCGATGACGTACACCGCATCGCCGCCGTCGGCGTAGACCGGTTCCTCAAGACTCAGAGGCTCCACCACCGATTCCAGCGCCGCCGACACCTCGCGGCGGGACAGACCGGTCTTCTGGGCGATCTCGTCCACGGTGGGTTCACGGCCCAGCTGCTTTTCCAGTTCCTCGCGGGACTGCATGGCCCGGTAGGCCGTGTCCCGGAGGCTGCGGCTCACCCGCAGGGCGTTGTTGTCCCGCAGGAACCGCCGTATCTCGCCAATGATCATCGGCACGCCGTAGGTGGAGAACCGCACCTGCTGGGCCGGGTCGAAGTTGTCGATGGCCTTGATGAGCCCGATGCACCCCACCTGAAACAGGTCGTCCATGTTCTCGCCCCGCTGCGAAAAGCGCTGCACCACGCTGAGCACCAGCCGCAGGTTGCCCTCTATCATGCTCTGGCGGGCCTCTTTGTCCCCGGCCCGCGCCCGGGTGAGCAGGTCGCGCTTCTCCTGCTCGGACAGTATCGGCAGTTCGGCGGTGTTCACGCCGCACAGCTCAACCTTGTTGTACATCCCCTACCCTCCGGTTTCGTTTCAGTTTCACCGGAAGTATGGCCGCAGGGGCAGGATAACATTCATTCCAAATTCAGGGGGCTACTCCCCCAGCTGCTCCCTCAGCTGCCGTATGATCCTTTTCTCCAGCCTCGAAATATAGCTCTGGCTGATGCCGATGGCGTCTGCCACCTCCTTCTGGGTCCGCTCCACGCCGTCCAGCAGGCCGAAGCGCAGCTCCATGATCTGCCGCTCCCGGGGCGAGAGCTGCTCCACCGACCGGCGGAGGCTGGCCCGCTCGGCGTCCTGCTCGAGACGCTGGCCCACCTGATTTTCCTCGCTGCTCAGCACGTCCGACAGCAGCAGCTCGTTGCCGTCGCCGTCGATGTTCAGCGGCTCGTCGATGCTGGCCTCCTGCCGTCGGTTGGAGCTTTTGCGCAGATACATCAGGAT
>ENA-OZEZ01000347-OZEZ01000347.1-human-gut-metagenome-genome-assembly--contig:-NODE-347-length-18315-cov-4.525356_pt1 | contig 18315 bp, 17 predicted proteins | sample MGYA00244609_ERZ653616 | MGnify/ENA primary metagenome ERZ653616 (study PRJEB26926, sample SAMN06164988) | human gut metagenome | biome: ENVO:00009003; feature: ENVO:2100002; material: ENVO:00002003...
GATTAGCGAGTGTCTCGTGGGCTCGGAGATGTGTATAAGAGACAGGGACAACTTCATCGCCATGCGCGCCGCCGAGGGCGCCAAGATGAAGGCCGACGTGGAGAGCCGCCTGTGCTTCCTCGAGGAGCGCGTGGGCAGGGTGGAGACCCTGAGCGCAGGCCGCGTCGAAGCCTACACCAACCGCCTCTACGAGAAGCTCAAGACCATCCTCGAGGACCGCAGCATCGACGACGCCCGCGTCCTGACGGAAGCCGCCATCTTCGGCGACAAGACCGCCGTGGACGAGGAGACCGTCCGTCTGCGCAGCCACATCGCCCAGTACCGCTCCATTCTGGAGCTGGACGAGCCGGTGGGCCGCAAGCTGGACTTCCTGACTCAGGAGCTGAACCGTGAGACCAACACCATCGGCTCCAAGTGTCAGGACCTGGACATCACCCGCACGGTGGTAGACATGAAGGCGGAGATCGAGAAGATCCGCGAACAGATCCAGAACCTCGAATAAAAACAGTACGGAGGAGTTCAGATGAAGCTCATCAACATCGGCTTTGGCAATCTGGTCAGCGCAGGGCGGGTGGTGGCCGTCGTCAGCCCCGACTCTGCGCCGGTCAAGCGTCTGGTGAAGGAGGCGCGGGAGCGGGGGATGCTCATTGATGCGTCCTATGGCCGCAGCACCCGGGCCGTGCTCATCATGGACTCCGACCATGTAGTCCTTTCGGCCCTGACGCCTGAGACAGTGGCAAGCCGCGCTGCGGGCCAGCCGGAAGGAAAATCGACAGAGGAGCAGTAAAAAATGGAAAACGAAAAGTACCTGTTTGTCGTCTCCGGTGCCGCCGGTACCGGCAAGGATAGTGTGGTCAAGGCCCTGCGCGAGGCCCACCCCGAGATCGAAAAGACCGTCTCCGCCACCACCCGCGCACCCCGCCCCGGCGAGCAGGAGGGCGTGGACTACTACTACCGCACCCGGGAGCAGTTCCAGCACCTCATCGACACCGACCAGGTGGTGGAGCACAACTTCTACAACGGCAATTACTACGGCACCCTCCGCGAAGAGGTGGATAAGCGCCTCGAGGCGGGCAAGCTGGTGGTGCTGGTCATCGACGTCCACGGCGCGGCCAATATCCGCCGGATGTTCCCGGGGGCTACCACCATCTTCCTGCTGCCGCCCTCCGTGGAGGAGCTGGAACGCCGCCTCCGGGGCCGCGGCACCGAGACGGAAGCCAGCATCCTCGAGCGCCTCGATACCGCAAAGAAGGAGCTGGCCGAGCAGGAGAAGTTCACCCTCACCCTCGTGAACGACGAGGTGGACGCCTGCGCTGAGAAGCTCTACGGCATCATCCGCCAGCGGGCCGGCCTCGACAGATAACAAGGAGCCGCGAATGCCAAAAACGGTAGGCGTTGCCGTGAGCAACGCGACCTTCCACTTCGACAAACTCTATACCTACGCCGTCATGCCCGACCAGCAGGAGGCCGTCCGCCTCGGCAGCATGGTGCTGGTGCCCTTCGGGCGGGGGAGCAAGGCCCGGATGGGCGTGGTGCTGGCCTGCGACGAAGAGCCGGAGCACGCAAAGCTCAAGTACCTCTTCGACGTAGCTCCCGCCTCGGCCTGCCTGACGCCGGAGCTGCTGCGGCTGGTGCATTTCCTCAAGGAGCGCACCTTCTGCACCTACTACGAGGCCGTCAAGGCGGTCATCCCCTATGGGGCGCAGTATAAGCCCGCCCTCGCGGCGGACGGCGTGACGCCGGTGCTCCAAAAGCAGCTCACCCGCCACACCGAGAACAGCTATAAGCTGGTGGGGGCTTTGCAGCAAAAGCCCAGGCCCACGGCCAAGCAGCTGGCGGCAGTGGCCCTGCTGAGCGGGGGAGAGCGCACCCAGAACGAGATGGAGGCCCACGGCATCACCAAAGCTGTGCTGGACAACCTCTGCGCCAAGGGCGTCGTCGAATGCAGCAAGGTGAACAAATCCATCGACCTGTATTCGTCTATCCCGCTGAAAAACGAGCCCATCACCCTGACGGCAGAGCAGCAGGCGGCCTATGACGCCCTGCTGCCCGGCCTCGAAGACACCGCCCCCCACTCGGCGCTGCTCTACGGCGTCACCGGCAGCGGCAAGACGCTGGTGTTCTTAAAGCTCATCGAGCGGTGTCTGGCGCTGGGCCGCCGCGCCCTCGTGCTGGTGCCGGAGATCAGCCTGACGCCTCAGATGATCCTCCGCCTCAAGAGCCGGTTCGGGCGGCGGGTGGCCGTCCAGCACTCGGCCCTCAACCACACCGAGCGTCTGCTCCAATGGCAGATGATACAGGACGGCGGCGCCGACATCGTGGTGGGGACCCGGAGCGCCGTCTTCGCCCCGCTGGAAAACATCGGCCTCGTCATCATCGACGAGGAGCAGGAGCACACCTACCGCTCCGAGTCCGCGCCCCGGTACGCCGCCCACGAGGTGGCCCGGCAGCGGGCGGCGGAGAACGGCTCCCTGCTCCTTCTAGCCAGCGCTACCCCCAGCACCGAGAGCTTTTACGCCGCCCAGAATGGCCGCACCCAGCTCGTCCGGCTCACCCAGCGCTACGGCGGCAACCCGCTGCCCAGCGTCCAGATCGTGGATATGCGGGCAGAGCTGGCCTCGGGCAACCCGAGGGAGATCAGCCTTGCGATGGAGGACGCCATCCGGCGCAACCTCGACGCGGGCAAGCAGACCATCCTGCTGCTCAACCGCCGCGGCTACCAGACCATGGCCCAGTGCGACGACTGCCGCGAGGTGCTGAAATGCCCCAAGTGCAGCGTCCCCATGGTCTACCACAAGGCGGGCCATAAGCTGCTCTGCCACTACTGCGGCACCCAGCTCGACCCGCCCCCCAAGACCTGCCCCGCCTGCGGCGGCAAGCTGCTCTACCGGGGTTTCGGCACCCAGAAGGCCGAGGAGGAGCTGGCCCAGCTCTTCCCGGAGGCAAGAGTGCTGCGGATGGACCAGGACTCCACCGCCGCCAAAGACGCCCACGAAAAGCTGCTGGCGAAGTTCGCCCGGCATGAGTACGACATCATGGTGGGGACGCAGATGGTGGCCAAGGGCCTCGATTTCGAGGACGTGACCCTCGTGGGCGTCCTCGGCATCGACTCGCTGCTCTTTGCGCAGGGGTTTCGGGCCTACGAGACGGTGTTCAGCCTCATCACCCAGGTGGTGGGGCGCTCTGGCCGGGCGAAAGACCCGGGCTTCGCCATCATCCAGACCACCGACCCCGACAACCCCGTCCTCAACCTCGCTGCCGCGCAGGACTACGACGCCTTCTTCGAGCAGGAGATCGCCTACCGCAGGCTGGGCCTCTACCCGCCCTTCTGCGGGCTCTGCGTCGTGGGCTTCTCCGGCCCGAAGGAGATCGAGGTGGCCCGGGCTGCCGCCCGGTTCTCGGCCCTCTTAGGCCGTCAGGCCGCGCAGCAGCCGGACTTGCCCCTCCGGGTGCTTGGCCCCACCCCCGGCAACATCGAAAAGATCAACGAGAACTACCGCTACAAGCTCACCATCAAGTGCCGCGCCGACAAACGCTTCCGCGACCTTGTCCGCCAGACCCTCGGCCTCTACGAGCAGGAAAAGCTGCCCAGCAAGGCCACCGTGGTGGTGGATATGCATTCTGACGGTGATATTTGATAAGATTATTTGGAGGTATACTTCATGGCTATCCGCAACATTGTAAAAGAGGGCGACCCCATCCTGAACAAGGTCTGCCGCCCTGTGACCAACTTTGACGACCGTCTGGCCACCCTGCTGGACGATATGCGCGAGACGATGATCGCCGCCGACGGCGTGGGTCTCGCAGGCCCGCAGGTGGGGATGCTGCGCCGCGTCTTCGTGGTGTGGGACACCACCGACGCCCCGGAGGAGATTCCCGAAAACTACGAGTACAAGTTCATCGACTTCGTCAACCCGGAGATCCTCGCCGTGTCTGAGGACGAGGAGACCGCCTACGAGGGCTGCCTGTCCTTCCCGGGCCATAACGGCGCCGTGACCCGCCCCGCAGCCGTCAAGGTCCGCGCACAGGACCGCCACGGCGAGTGGTTCGAGCTGGAAGCCGAGGGCCTGCTGGCCCGCTGCATCCAGCACGAGAACGACCATCTGGACGGCATCACCATCATGGAGTCCAGCGAGTTCTTCTATGAGGACACCGAGGAGGGCCGCGCCGCTGCCGCCAAGAAGAAGGAGAACGACTGATGCGCATTCTGTTCATGGGGACGCCGGATATTGCGGCGGACTGCCTGAAAGCCCTGTATGAGGCGGGCCACGACATCTGCGCGGTCTACACCCGGCGCGATAAGCCCGTGGGCCGCAAGCAGGTGCTCACCGCACCCCCGGTGAAGGAAGTGGCGCTGGCCCACGGCACCCCCGTCTTTCAGCCCCGCACCCTGCGGGACGGCGGCGAGGACGAGAACATCCGCGCGCTGGCGCCTGAGCTCATCGTCGTGGTGGCCTACGGCTGCATCCTGCCGAGATCGGTGCTGGAAGCGCCGAAATACGGCTGCATCAACCTCCACGTCTCCCTGCTGCCGAAATACCGGGGCAGCGCCCCCGTGCAGTGGGCGGTGCTGAACGGCGACGCCGAGACGGGCGTCTCCATCATGCAGATGGACGAGGGCCTCGACACCGGCGACGTGCTGGTCTGCGAGAAGATCGCCATCGACCCCGAGGAGACCAGCGGCCAGCTGTTCGACCGGGTCACTGCCGTGGGCGCACGGGTTCTCTGTGAGACCCTGCCTGCCATCGCAGCCGGTACGCTCAAGGCAGAGCCTCAGGCCCACGAGAACGCTTCCACCGCCCCCATGCTGAGCAAGGAGATGGCGGAGTTCCACCTGACCGACAGCGCCGACCACATCCACAACTGGGTGCGGGGCATGAACCCGTGGCCCGGGGCATGGTTCGTGACGGCGGGCGGCAGGAAGGTCAAGGTGATGGAGTGCCGCGTCGCGGAAAGCCACGGCGAAGCCGCTGGCACTGTCCTCGCCACCAAACCCCTGACCGTGGCCTGCGGTGAGGGCGCTATTCAGCTGCTGCACGTCGTGCCGGAGGGCAAGAAGCCCATGGACGGCACCTCCTTCGCCGCCGGTCTCCGCCTCAAGGCGGGGGACAGCCTGTGAGCGGCCCGAACCCCCGCGCGGCGGCGGTGGCGGCGCTGGTGCGGCAGGAGCAGGACGGTTTTTCGAACCTCATCCTCGACGCAGAGCTGCGCCGCCAGAAGCTGGAAGGCCGCGATAAAGCATTTGCCAGCGCGATATTTTACACCGTGCTGGAACATCAGGGAACGCTGGACTATATCCTGAGCCGGTTTTTGCCCAAGGGCCTCGCAAAGCTCGACCCGCAGGTGCGGGAGATCCTCCGCGCCGCGCTGGCGCAGGCCCGCTATATGCAGGTGCCTGCTTCGGCGGCGGTCAATGAGGCCGTCAAGCTGACCCGCACCTTCCGAAAAGCCAGCGCCTCCGGCCTCGTGAACGCCGTGCTGCGCCGGGCCATCGGCTATGACCTCGGCTCTGCCGCCTTCGCCGACGAGGTGGAGCGGCTGATGGTGCTGGGCTCGGCGGGCCGGGACGTGGCAGCGTTCCTCCACCAACACTACCCCGACGAGGCGCTGGACATCCTGACCCACACCGCCGACGGCGGTCTGACCAGCCTCCGGGCCAACCCCCTGAAAGGGACGCCGGAAGCCCTCTGCGAAAAGCTGCTGGCCTCGGGCGCGAAGACCGCCGCCCCGGGCCTCGTGCCGGGCAGCGTCTTAGCCCGCTTCGAGGGCAGTCCGGCGGAGAGCGGGCTTTTCCGGGACGGATATTTCCACGTGGAGGGGCAGGCCAGCCAGCTTGCCGCCCTCTGCGTGGAGGCAAAGCCCGGCGATACCGTCCTCGACCTCTGCGCCGCCCCCGGCGGCAAGAGCCTGCTCCTCATCGAGGAGATGCAGGACGAAGGGCGGCTGGTGAGCTGCGACGTCAGCGAGAACCGCGTCCAGCTGATCCGCAAGGCCGTGGAGCGGATGGGGTTTGCCCACGTGGAGCCCCGCGTCTCCGACGGCACCAGACCGGACGCCGACCTGCCCATGGCGGACGCTATTTTGGTAGACGCCCCCTGCAGCGGCCTCGGCATCCTCGCCAAGAAGCCGGACATCCGCTATAAGACCCTCGAAAAAGCGCGTCACGATGAATTATTGGCCACCCAGTCGGCCATTCTGGATACAGCCGCCGCCCACCTGAAAGAGGGCGGGCGTCTGGTCTACTCCACCTGCACCATCGACCCTGCCGAGAACGAAGAGCAGGTGCGGGCCTTCGTGGGCCGACACCCGGAGTTCCGGGTGGTGACGCCGGACGTCCGCTTCCCGGCCGGGATGACGGTGGGGGACTGGGGTGCGCTTTCCGTCCCCACCCGCACCGGCATGGACGGCTTTTTCCTCTGCGCGATGCAGAAACGTGATTCCTGACAAAAGGAGATTTTCATGGAGACTAAACGCTGTATATCCTCCCTGACGCTGGAACAGCTGACAGCGGAGCTGAAAGCGATGGGCCAGCCCGGCTTCCGGGCGAAGCAGATTTTCCACTGGGTCCACCAGAAGCTCGTGACCGACTTTTCGGCCATGACCGACCAGCCCAAAGCCCTGCTGGCAAAGCTCGAGGAGGCATTTTACATCGCCGCGCCCATCATCGAGCGGCGGCAGGAGGCCAAGGACGGCACCGTGAAGTACCTGCTGCGGATGGCCGACGGCAACTGCATCGAGACCGTCGTCATGCGCTACCACTACGGCAACACGGTCTGCGTGTCCACTCAGGTGGGCTGCCGGATGGGCTGCCGCTTCTGCGCCTCGACCCAGGCGGGCCGGGTGCGCAACCTCGAGGCGGGGGAGATATGCTCCGAGATTTACACCGCCCAGAAGGACATCGGGGAGCGCATCTCCCACATCGTGCTGATGGGCATTGGGGAGCCGCTGGATAATTTCGACGAAGTCATGCGCTTTCTCGAGAACATCTCGTCCCCCGAGGGCGTGAACATCGGGATGCGGAACATCAGCCTCTCCACCTGCGGCCTCGTGCCGAAGATCGACCAGCTGGCCGAGAAGAAGCTCCAGCTCACCCTCTCCGTCTCTCTCCACGCCCCCAACAACGACATCCGCAGCGGCATGATGCCCGTGAACGACGCCTACCCCGTGGAGGTGCTGATGCAGGCCGTGCGCCGGTATCAGGAGACGACGGGCCGGAGAGTGAGCTTCGAGTACTCCATGGTGCGGGGGGTCAACGACTCCGACGCCTGCGCCAGGCAGCTGGCCGACCTCATCCGGGGGATGGGCGCTCACGTCAACCTCATCCCCATCAACCCGGTGGACGGCAGCCCTTATTCGGCTACCGACGCCGCCAACGTCCGGCGCTTCCAGCAGAAGCTGGAAAGCCTCGGCGTCAACGCCACCGTCCGCCGCCGTCTGGGCAGCGAGATCAGCGCTGCGTGCGGCCAGCTCCGCCGCGACGAGATGAACGGCAAAGTTTGAGAAGGAGAATCCTATGAAACTTGCAGGAAAAACAGACGTCGGCAGCGTCCGCCCCGAGAATCAGGATGACTACCGGGCAGGCGAGCTGAACAGCGACGCGGCCTGGGGCCTCGTGTGCGACGGCATGGGCGGTGCGCGGGGAGGCCGTGAGGCTTCCATGAGCGCCTGCGACGTCATCGAGCACAGCTTCCACGAGCAGTACGCCCAGTGCCTGCCCGGCGACGAGGAAAAGTTTTTGAAGCGGGCGCTCACGGGCGCCAACCGCTTCGTCTTCCAGAAAGCCTCCCGGGAGGAGGAGCTGGCGGGCATGGGCACCACGGCGGTCTGCGCCCTCGTGCGGGGCGGCAACGCCTTTATCTGCCACGCAGGCGACTCCCGGGCCTACCTCGTCCGGGACGGCAGACTCACCCAGCTCACCCACGACCACTCCTACGTGCAGGAGCTGGTGGACTGCGGCACCATCACCGCCGAGGAAGCCGAGCATCACCCTCAGAAGAACATCATCACCCGGGCGCTGGGCGTGGACTACCGCCTCGACCCCGAGTTCACCAGCGTGCCGGTGCAGAAGGGCGATATGATCCTGCTCTGCACCGACGGCCTCACCAACGTCCTGCCCAAGGAAAAGATCGAAGAGATCTTCACGAAGGGCGGGTTCTACGACATCCCCGACCGGCTGGTGGACGCCGCCAACGCGAGCGGCGGCCCCGACAACATCACCGCGCTGCTGCTGGGCGTGGAGCCGCTGGAGGTGAAGCATGGATAATCTCATCGGCAAGACGCTGGACGGGCTCTACACCATTCAGGAGCTCATCGGCGAAGGCGGCATGGCCAACGTCTACAAGGCCGTGGTCTCTGCCCCCGGCGGGCCTGTGCCGGAAGGCACGGTGGTGGCGGTCAAGGTGCTGCGTCAGGAGCTGATGCATGACGCCGACCTCGTCCGCCGCTTCAAGAACGAGTCCAAGGCCATCTCCCTGCTCAACCACCCCAACATCGTCAAGGTCTACGACGTCTCTGTCAGCGAAAACTTACAGTATATCGTTATGGAGTGCGTGGAGGGCATGACTCTCCGGGAGTACCTCAACGAGCGGGGCGGCAAGATCACCAGCCGGGAGACCGTCCACTTCATCGCCCAGATCCTCCGCGCCCTCGACCACGCCCACCGCAACGGCGTCGTCCACCGGGACATCAAGCCCCAGAACATCATGCTGCTGGACAACGGCCAGCTGCGGATGATGGACTTTGGCATCGCCCGCATCTCCCGGGCCGAGAACCAGATACAGAACGGCAAAAAGGCCATGGGCAGCGTCCACTACATCAGCCCCGAACAGGCGAAGGGGGAGGAGACCGACCCCAAGAGCGACATCTACTCCGTGGGCGTCATGATGTACGAGATGCTCTCGGGCAGGCTGCCCTTCGACGCCGACGACATGGTGGAGGTGGCCCGCAAGCAGATACGGGACACCCCGAAGCCGCTGGCAGAGCTTGCCCCGGACGTGCCGCTGGGCCTCGTGCAAATTACGGAACGCGCCATGGCGAAGCTGCCGGTCAACCGGTATTCCAGCGCCACAGAGATGCTGGAAGCGCTGGACGCCTACGTGCAGGACCCCTCCGTCACGTTCCAGTATCAATATGTAAAGGAAGAACCTGAAAAGGTGGTGAATGACCCCATGCCGCAGAAACGCAGCATCCGCAGACCCCCGGAGAAACCGGCGGCGAATCCCGCCCGCCCCAAAGCTAAGGCGAAAAAGAAGAAGCGCAGCGGCTTTATGCCGGTGCTGCTGGGCATCACGACGGCCTTTGCGCTGGCCTGTGCGGCCCTGTGCTGGACCATCCTGAACGATTCCAGCAACATCATGACCAAAAGCGACGACATCGTGCTGAGCGATTTCAGCGGCATGACGCAGGACGAGGTGAACGCCTCTGAGCAGGTGGCCTCCGGTCAGGTGGTCGTCAACTGGGAAGAGGAGTACAGCAACGACTACGCCGCAGGTTATGTCTACAAGCAGTCGCCGGTGGCGGGCCGCACCGTCCGCGAGGGCCAGAGCGTGACCCTCACCGTCAGCCTCGGCATCCACTACGTCACCGTCCCCGACCTGACCAACTACGTGCAGGCCGACGGCGAACAGCAGCTGAAGGACCTGGGCGTGTCGGTGCTGGTCACTCAGGCCGTGGATGAGTCGGTGGCCGCAGGCTCCATCATCCGCACCGACCCCGCCGCAGGCAGTCAGGTGGCCGCAGGCACCACGGTGGTGATCTACGTCAGCCGCCCGCAGGTGGCCACCACCACCAAAGTCCCCAGCCTCATCGGCATGAACGTGAACGACGCCCGTACCCTGCTGGTGCAGCGGAAGCTGGGTCTGGGCAGCCAGACCGAGCAGTACAGCGACCAGCCCGTGGGCAGCATCATCAGCCAGAACCCCGGCGAGGGCGCATCGGCCAAGCTGAACACCCGGGTCAGCGTCGTGGTCAGCGCAGGCCCTGAGCCTGCACCGGAACCCGAAGCACCCAGCGAGAGCACCGCCAGCAGCGACGGCTCCGGCGGCTGGTTGGGCGGCCTCTTCGGGGGCAGCAGCTCTTCCAGCGAGAGCACCGGCGCCAGCTCGTCTTCTTCCACCGGCGGCGGTCTCAGCGACTGGTGGACGTCCTGGCTGGGCTAAAGGAGAAGGTATGACAGGTTATATCACAAAAGGCATCGGTGGATTTTATTACGTTAAGACGTCGGAAGGCATCGTGGAGTGCAAGCCCCGGGGCATCTTCCGCAAGCAGAAGATCACCCCCGTGGCGGGCGACGTGGTGACGCTGGAGACCGAGAATGGCGCGGCGGTCATCGCGGGCATTGCGCCCCGGCGGAACGTCTTCGTCCGCCCGCCCATGGCGAACCTCGACGTGCTGTTCCTCGTGGCAAGCACCACCCAGCCCACCCCCAGCACCCTCGTGCTGGATAAGCTTTCGGCCATCGCGGTGGACAAGGGCGTCCAGCCCGTCATCGTCTGCACCAAAGGCGACCTCGCCGAGGCGGAGTTTCTGCGCAGCGCCTACGAAAAATCGACCCTGCCCTTCATCCGCATCGACTACGCCACCGGCGAGGGTCTGGACGACATCAAGCACTGGATCAATGGCCGTCTCTGCGCCTTCTGCGGCAACTCCGGCGTGGGCAAATCCACCCTGCTGAACGCCCTCCTGCCCGACGTGGAGCGTCAGACCGCCGCCATCAGCCAGAAGCTGGGCCGTGGCCGTCACACCACCCGGGAGGTGACCATCTTTGAAGCCTTCGGGGGCCGCATCGCCGACACCCCGGGCTTCGCCAGCCTCGAGGCCAGCCGGGCGGGCTTCATCCCGAAAGAGGGTCTGGAACACGCCTTCCCGGAGTTCGGGCCTTACCTCGGCGCGTGCCAGTTCACCGGCTGCTCCCACCGCTCCGAGAAGGGCTGCGCCGTCCGCGCCGCCCTCGCGGAAGGCAAGCTCTCCCAGACCCGCTACGACAGCTACTGCGCCATGTACGATGAGGTCAAGGATGTGAAGGAGTGGCAGAGGAGGGGGTTGTAATGTCCCGCTGTGTTATCATTTCCGCCTGCCCGGTCAGCGCCTCGCTGGCGTCGGCCCTGCGGCCCGGCGACACCATCATTGCCTGCGACGCGGGCTACCGCAACTGTGCGCCGCTCCACTGCCGCCCCGACATCATCGTGGGCGACTTCGACACCGCGCCCTGCCCGGCGCAGGAGGGCGACGACACCATCATCCTGCCCCACGTCAAGGACGACACCGACACCGAGTACGCGGCAAAGCTGGCCTCCGAGAAGGGCTTCGACGAGGCGCTGCTGCTGGGTGTACTGGGCGGCAGACGCCTCGAGCATACGCTGGCCAACCTCTGCACCGGCCTCGGCCTCGAACAGCGGGGCGTCCGCGCCACGCTTCTGGACGAGCGCAGCCGCATCACCTTCGTGATGCCCGGCGAGACCCGCCGCTACCCGAAGGACGGGTATTTCTACCTCTCGGTCTTCCCGATGGAGGGCAGGGCAGAGGGGGTCTCGGAGCGGGGCTCCTTCTACGAGCTGACCGACGCCGTCCTCACCGCAGGCTACCCCCTCGGCGTCAGCAACGAGTATGCCGATGGCTCCGACTGCATCACCATCTCCACCCAAAAGGGCGCGCTGGTGGTGGTGGAGACGGTGCCGGACGGGCCGATCCTGAGCTGAACCGGAACATTCCGGGCGCGGGACGCCTATAATGGCGTATCAAGCGACGAAAGGTGGTCGGCTCTATGCAGGTGGTCGTTCTCAAAAGCCCCAAGTGCCTGAGAGGCTTGCTCCGGAGGCTGTTCGGCATAAAAAAGGAGAGAGAAGAGTGAAGTGTGATTTCAACCAGGCGGATGCCATGCAGGCCGCAGCAGATGACGATGTGCTGGCCTCTTCGCTGAAGCTGATGGACCGTAACAAGCACGTGTATGAGGAACTTGCAAAATGAAAGCAGCAGGCTTGTAAACTTTCTGTGCAACGCTTGACTTTTGCAGAGAATCGCATATAATAAAAGTAGCAAAAGAAAAAGCAAATACGCCATCGGCGCACCCAAAGGAAAGACCCCCTCCCGGAGCTGCAATCTCCGAAAGGGGGTCCTTTTTAGTGCTTACGGCCCTTCAGCCATCCGTCAAGCCACTTGCAGATGTAGTAGGACGCTACATTCGCTGCGACGGACAGAACAAAAGAAAAAATATACGCCATAAGGCGACACCCCCCTTCTCCCATCCTTGGTAGATTGGGCGGGACGAGCCGCAGGACTATTATATCATATAATTCGCCAAAAAGATACAGGAAACGATGCGGAATGCCAAAGCCTCTCCCAAAGGGAGAGCCTTTTTCAGCCTCAGCCCCAAACCCGCGCGGACGGCTCTACGTATCGCTTCCTGCTTTCCATCTGCCATGGTTAAATTTTACCCCCTTCGGAGCAGCCGCCCCGAGGGGTTTTTTCTCTTTTTCTGCGCAGAAATACGCAGAAAGCTTGCGTTGACTACACAACCTTTCGTGGTTATAATGAAAACAATAAAACAACCTACGAAGGGGGATTTTTATGCAGAAAAACATGACCGACCGCACCCCGGGCAGCTACGACGACTTCGTGGCCTACCTCGGCACGGTGCGCACCGAAGAGGAGCTGTTCTCCCGGCTGACCTACTGGTTCGCCGGGCAGGACCGCCCCGAGGACGTCCTCAGCCGCTCCGAGCTGGTGGAGGCGAGGGCGAAGGAGCTGGGCTTCTGGCAGGGCCTGACCTTCCGGATGGAGCGCTGGCTGACCGACGGCAAGAGCGAGCTGGAAGCGGTGGGCCGGGAGGAGTTCCAGAGCCGCATAGACGATATATAGTTTAATATTGATTGTTCGCCAACTTGGCGAAGTTCCCCTGATTGGCGAAGTTCGAACTTCGCCAGCTGACCCGAAGTTCGCCACCCTGACGAAGTTTGATTTGCGACGATGATACGCTGATAATTTGAAACTTCGCCAGATACCCCGCCCCTCTCGGAGCAGCCGTATTTCCCGAAACCTGCGTGAATCGCCCCAAAACCTGCGCGAATGGCCGTTGCAGCTGCGGCGGGAGACGGGTTATAATGGACGTATCAAAAACACCACAGTGAACGGAGGATACGACCATGAAACTGAAAAAGCTCCTTGCCCTCGCCCTTGCGGGCGTGCTGATGCTGGCCCTGCTCACCGGCTGTTCCGGCGGTGGAAACGGAGAGGACAGGCTCGTCGCGGAGGCCGTCGCCGACATCTTCAAGGGAAACTCCCAAAACGTCGAAGTCTCTTACAGCGTCCCCGCGCTGACCCGCACCATCCGGCCCACGTTCACCCCGGACTGGTTCCAGAATACCCCAGAGGGAATCATCTGGCTGGACGGGAACTTCCCCATAGACGCCGGTCAGACGCTGGAAGGCTTCCTGCAAGACAGCCTGAAGGCCTACGCGCAGAGCAATTTCGTGAGCTTTGTTGCTTTCGACTCCACCGGGATGAGCGCCCTTCAGCAGGTAGAGCGGTTCTCCAGCGGTGCGCCGGTGGTCAGGGTGTACTATAAAGATGTGTCGCCCACGGTCAATACCAAGCTGCGTGTCGGCGTCTGCCATAAGACCGTCGCGGGCCGGGAATACTGTCTGGTGGTCGTTGTCCGGGCCTGATGATGCGCTTGTAAACTTTCTGTGCAACGCTTGACTTTTGCGGGGAATCGCATATACTAAAGATAGTAAAGGCAATTACTGATTCATCGTCCCACGGAAAGAAAACCCCCTCCCGGAGCTGCAATCTCCGAAAGGGGGTTTCCTTATTTAGTGCTTACGGTCTTTGAACCAACCGTCAAGCCACTTGCAAACAAAGTGTGACACTACGTTTGCTGCGACGGAGGTCATAAAGGCAAAAATATGATTCATCGTTCCCACCTCCTTCCCAATAAAATGGGCGGAGTTAGACCGCAAACCAATTATAACATATAATTCGCCAAAAAGATACAGGAAACACTGCGGCCTGCCAAAGCCTCCCCTCGGTAGGGGAGGTGGCAGCGCGTCAGCGCTGACGGAGAGGTTGTACGAAGACGGGCCTGCCCTAGGCAGCAGCCTTGTAAACCTTCCCCCAGACTATCACCCCAAAATGCCAAGCCCCCAAGGAGGTCAACCTCCCCGGGGGCTTTTTTTCTGCGTGAATCGCCCCAAAACCTGCGCGAATCGCCGTTGCAACTGCGGCGGGGACGGGTTATAATGGAAGTATCAAAAACACCCAAGAAAAAGGAGGAACCACCATGAAACGAAAAAAATTCCTTGCCCTCGCCCTTGCGGGGGTGATGACCGCAGTGACCCTCACCGCCTGCGCACCGCTGGAGGACCTCTACGACTGGTTCTTTGGGGGCGGGTCGAGCAGCGCTTCCCGGGGCAACGGCGGAAATCTGGTGGAGGTGCCCAAGGATCAGATCGTGGGCTGGTTTGGGCTCGGCGTTGACGATGTCTTTACCGACAAGAGCCGGACGGCCCTTGAGGAGGTGGTGGGCAAGCTGGATGCTGACGCCATGATGAATCCCACTAAGAATGAACTGAACGACGCCGGGCAAAAGACCCTGAACGAGGTGGCAAAAAACCAGTTGCCGCAGGATAAGTATAGCTGGATGTGTATCGATGTGATGAAGTGGTCTCCGACCAGCGCAGATGCAGCCCCGGCGATCCCGGATGCCACCAGAAAACTCTACTGGGCCCAGTATACTCATGGCAATGGCAGCACTTTCGGTGAGGGAGGTACGGTAGGAGGATTGTACCCGGAAACGAGCCTGCCGACCTATACGAGCGAGTTGTCTTCCTATCCCGATGTGAAAATGTGGATAGATAACTACAGAGGGGGCAGTAACGTAGATTTCTTTGCCGGCACCTTTACCAAGGACGGCAAGACCTATCTGGCCGTGGCGATAATCGGGAAGTCCATGGTGTGATGCCCCGGCGTCGGAACGGATAAGCTCTCCCCAAAGCCCCCTCAGAGGCCCCTCTGAGGGGGCCTTTTTGCGCCTGTGGGCTGGCGCAGGGCATAGCCCGGCTTTGCTCCGCATACACTCTCATCAGAGCAAGGACAGGAAAGGAGCATCACCATGGAGCTGAAAGTGTTCCGGGACGTTCTGCCTGCGGCGGGTGCGGACTGCACCGCCAAGGCGGAGCTGCCCCTCGAGACCGAACTACTGATCTCGGACTATCTGCCGCCGGTGCAGCGCATCGTCAAGTGCTTCGCAAAGCCGGTGGTGCTGCAAAAGCAGCTGGCCCCCGGGCGGCTGACGCTGGAAGGATATTTGCGCTGTACCGTGTATTATCAGGGCGAAGAGGGGGCGGGGCTGTGCCAGACCGAGCAGAAGCTGCCCTTCACCAAGGCCCTCGAGCTGCCTTCTTTCGCGGCCACGGCGTGGACAGCCTGCGTCGAGGGCCAGACCGAATACCTCAACTGCCGGGCTGTCAACCCCCGCCGCATCGAGGTGCGGGGGGCCTACGGGCTGGTGGTGAGCGTCCACGCCCAGCTGTCCACCGAGGTCATCACGGCCCTCAGCGAGGGCGGCATCGAGCAGAAGCCGGTCACGCTGGCAGGGGTGCGGCGGGCCGCCACCCTCGAAAAGCTCGTGACCATCGAGGGGGCGCTGACCTTCCCGAAGCCCCCCGCCGCCATCCTCGACATCACCGGCACCGCCGAGGTGCGGGAGCTGAAGCGGATGCAGGGCAAGGCCGTGGCGAAGGGGGTCTTGCACGTCCTCTGCGGATGGCGGGCCGAAGGGGACGCCGCCCTCCGCAGCCAGACCGCCGACCTGCCCTTCAACCAGATATTGGATGCAGACGGCCTCAGCGAGGACTGCCGCTGCCTCTGCGTGCTGGAGCCGGTGGGCTTTGCGGCGGCGGAAGGGGAGACCACCGAGGACGGCTCTGCCTCCACCACCCTCACGGCCACGGCGATGCTGCGGCTGAGCGGCTGGCGTCCCTACCAGCTCCAATGCGTGGCCGATGCCTTCTCCACCCGCTTCGAGACGACCCTCACGCCCCAGACTCTCGCCACCGAGTCGCTGCACTGCGCGCTGGACGAGACGACGGTGCTGCGGGGCTCCGGCCCTCTGCCCGACGCCGGAGCGCAGATCTTAGCCTGCTTCGCCTCCTTCGGGCCGGTGAGCCTGACGCGGCAGGAGGGGAGAGCCGTCCTGACGGCCCGGGCCGTGGTGTCGGCCTTTGCGGAAAACACCCTCGGGGAGATGGAGTGCTACGAAAAGGCGCTGGACTACGCCCTGCCTCTCCCCGCCGACCTGCCCGAGGATGCCGACGCCTACCCCGAGTGCTGGCTGAGCGTTCAGGACCTGCAATGCGCCAGCGCAGGCGGCGCGCTGGATGTGTCCCTCACCGTCCGGACCGAGGGCGCGGTGCTGGCGCGGCAGACGGCCTCTCTCGTGGGGGCGGTGGAGCTGGGCGACCCCCTCGCCCCCGCCGACCCGGAGGTGTCGCTCCGCATCTGCTACGCCCAGCCGGGGGAGGAGCTGTTCGCCATCGCCCGGCGCTACCACGTCTCGCCCGGCCAGATGCTGGCCGCCAACGACCTCCCCGACGGCACCGCCCGCCTCGACGAGGCGCGGAGACTGCTGGTGCCGGGGGTGTGAGCGAAGTTGTAAACTTTCTGCACAGCGCTTGACTTTTGCGGGGGGTCGGGTATCCTAAAGTCAGGAATGTCAAGGGTCAAGATTGTCACCCCAAAAAGGAAAAACCCCCTCGGAGTCGCTACCTCCAAGGGGGCTTTTCATTTAGTTGGGCTTACGGCCCGTGAACCATCTGTCAAGCCACTTGCAACGGCGACGACCGCCGCCAGTGGCGGAAACAGGGAGGAGCTGTTGGGGCCGCGGCCAGCAGGATGCAAGCGGCAGCGAAGCAGACGCTGGGAGCCGCAACCCGGGCTCCTTCTTGTCATATCCATATTGCATCCGCTTTCATCATATAAGGCCGTTCCAGTCTTTTCTCTTCTGCGCCACATCGGGAACGCTCCTGTTCACTGGCATGAAGAGACTTTTTCTTCCAATCTTCTATTCCCTGGGCCGAACGTATTAGTTACGCAGTGCTTTTTCACGCACTTCCGGTGTAACTGCTTTCAGAAGATTATAGAGGTCAATAATATCGGTGATTGCCTGCCGGTCCTGCACCGTCCATGTGTAATCAAACTTGCTATAATCCGTTCCCTCGAAACGCATGATAACGGTATCGGCACTCAAAAGGTTTCGCAACCATTCGACTTCACTGTCTTCCATTTCAAAGGTGGCCCATGCAAACCATTTACCAAGCTCTTTGTCGTATCCATAACCGGAGTTATCATAATCGCAAATGTAAGTGTACTTATAATCTCCACCGCGCAGAATGATGTCATCGATATCCAGCTCGGAAGAGCCCATGTAAGTAAAATCTTCCCAGAAAACAATAGTGTTCCCCTTGTCCCAGATATAAAGGTTGGGGCCAATGCCACACGTCTTGCGCTTATCGATGCTGTCATCATGCGGGGTTGTAATCGCCCAGCAGTCTTCTACTGCATCGTAGTTGACATTGCACTTTGCAAGTGCATCCTGAATACCAAGAATCTGCTGTGCTTCTGCCAGCACACCAAAATTGGTGACAGCAGCTTTTCCTGCATCATCCAACTGGTTATAGGCATCCAAAGCGGCCACGATTGCCGCGCGTCTGCTGCGCGTGACAGTACCGATCTGGCTGATCAGCGCTTCTACCTGCTCCGGGGTCACAGCACTATTCTGCTGCGCAAGCACCGCAAAAGGAACGTCCCCGGCGGGGCTGGCGGCCAGCGCAGGCAATGCAGTACCTGCCATCAGAGCGGCCACAAGGCTGCCTGCCACAATAACTTTGCATTTTTCTGTAATTTTCATTTGATTTGCCTCTTTCCTCTTGATTTCAGCTTATAGCTGTTGTAACATAAAATTATAAATACAACAAAAAGGAGCGCTTTGGCATGATGACAAATGAAGAGATCCTTGCTATCCTGCGGCAGTACCCTGATCTGGTCCCCGAGGCTCTGGCCATCCTGACCGAAGCCCCTGCCAAAACAGATCTGCCGTTTGTCGGCTGATTCACTCCGGCTTTGCCCGGGAGCGCAGCAGCGTTTCCACCGCGTGCAAAATAAGTATACCATAAACTTCGACAAAAAGATACAGGAAGCGATGCCGCGAGCCGGACTTTCCTACAAGGGGAAGGCTCTGTCTTAGTACAACCTCTCCGTCATCGCTGACGCGATGCCACCTCTCCTTGTAGGAGAGGCCTTGGCAGTCCCCGCAAAGTGAAC
>ENA-OZEZ01000349-OZEZ01000349.1-human-gut-metagenome-genome-assembly--contig:-NODE-349-length-18232-cov-4.739066_pt1 | contig 18232 bp, 16 predicted proteins | sample MGYA00244609_ERZ653616 | MGnify/ENA primary metagenome ERZ653616 (study PRJEB26926, sample SAMN06164988) | human gut metagenome | biome: ENVO:00009003; feature: ENVO:2100002; material: ENVO:00002003...
CTCGTGGGCTCGGAGATGTGTATAAGAGACAGGTATAAGACATATTTCATCACATCGACTTCTTCGTCCCATGCGTCTTTTGCTTTCACACCTTCAACATCAATAACCTTTTCTACATCTTTGCCACCATTCGGATATTCAGCGATAGTCTCCTAGTGATACTGCTCTTCAACACCTTCAATTGCTTCATGGTGCACTGTTTCCTTAGCGGGCTCAAGATAGCCTTTTTCAAGGTCAGGATTTTCGATAATATTGCCAGATTCATCAATTGTTTTCATAGTATTTCTCCTTTCCAATTAGCCAGTACGCCGCCACATATAAACATAGTAGGCTGCTGGCTGAACAGTGCTTGAACGACCATAAATCGAATCACATAGAGAAGCATCGAACCGTGCACTAATAACTTTTGGTGTACTACTCCATGTCGAAGAAGATAATTCCGAGTTACCCTGCCATGTCTGTGCAAACGGAGCTCTACAATTGGGAGCACCCCACGAACCTTGAATATCCAATGCAGCATCGCTTCCACTGCTAATATTCGGAAGACCGGCATCCACGGTCGAGCCTGCGCCATGAGAACCTGATACGCCCATCAGCACACGCTCGGAAGCAATGCTCTGCCAGCTGCCACCAAATATGGAAGCAGGAGAGGTTGAACTGGTGGACATGTAGATGGAGCCGACAGGGTACATATTCGATATAACTGAAGCAGGGTCAAGACAGCTTGGGGTATAATTTATACCTGGATACGATGTGGTGGGTTTTAATGTTCCAGTATTTGTTGAATATGATCCAGTTATCAATGTCTAATTTTCTGCCGTACTGGAACGGAAGTGATAATATCCACCTCCGCGCACCCAAAAAACAGCGAGTGAATCCGTAGTAACCTGACTATATCCAATAGGTTTACCAGCACTCGTATCACACCAACTACATGTGTCAAGTATTTTAACCGTATGTGCATTTGTGCTGCTCCAACCAGATGCTGTGGCAAGCATATCCAAATCTGCGTAAAATCCAGAACGATGTGTTGCCCACGATGGTTTACCACTGGTTCCAAGTTCCGTCCAACACTCAATATGACAAAGTGTCGTCCAAGGTAAATAATAAATAACAGGATACTATGTATTCACGTTCAAAGAGGTCGTGTCTATAACTTGATCTTTTTGAAAAATTAAGTTATTAGCATAATCAGCAGTGCCCTGTAAATTCGCTTGAATAGTTTTATCAATAATTAAATTACCACCATCGTAGGTGATAGTCGCAGAGTCACCAGATCCTGCTGACGTGTCACTATTTTTCTTCAACTTAATATTTGTAGGACCATTCAAACCTTGGATATAAAAAGAGCCAGATGTGTTACGATCTCCAATTTGTACGTTATCTCCAACCGGATTCCATGTATTATTTGCAAAATTAAGCGCACCGCTCATCGTGCCACCACTCAGAGGCAGATAACCCCCCAACCCAATCCAGCTCTTCAGCACATCCTTGGAAACATCTTTAATCTTCGTGCCATTATCCGTATAGCCTGCAATGTGCGTCAAATTGGAAGTTGTAAGACCCGCAGATGCATAGCCGATTTCAATTGTTTGGCTTCCAGCGTAATCCTTTACGGCAAGCGCTCTGATTGCATCGCCACCCGGTTCAGGAGAACCAGCGTAATTGTGTGTATGTCCAACAGCAGCATATAACGTGTCTGTCCTACTCTTGATCCAGTTCCATAAAGCAGCCAGTGGTCTACGGGTGTACTTCGTAGTCGCACTGCCATCGTCACTTGTGACTATAGCACCAACCATAACAGTGTCAGCATCTTCAACAGCGTCAGCACTCGTCTCCAGTGTATCCACCAATTCGCCCAAGTCATGCGTATGATCGGCAGGGGAGACACCCTCTGCAGCCAACTCTTCACTCGTCATTTTATCTGCTGTTACCACATGGCCTGTATTATCAACACTGATGCGATATAGTCCAGCCTGTTTTGCTTCGTATTCCGGGTGAGTATAATTGTTAGCTCCAGCTTCAATACCATCCAGCTTTGCTTTATCAGCCGAACTCATCAAACCGTTGTTTTCAGTAGTAGCTACATCAGGGTTGCTTAAACTAGCAAGCTTCTTTTTTTCTTCTGTTGTATAGTCATTGCTGGACAGGCCGAATCCTTCGATTTTATCTACCTTTGTACCGAGTATAGCCTCAATCGTTTTCCAGAGGTGAACCGCACCCGCTCTGTCTAGCCAACTTTTCTTTTCATCGTTCATCGATATGTGATCGCCTCCTTATAAAATATTTTATCTGCAATGCGTTGTTTATATCAGTCTGCGGAATTTGAATGTAAATGTGGAAGCGGTATCTGCAGCCACAGAGCCCTCGATTTGAAGTCTTAAGCCAACACCTTCGGAACGGCCAGAACGAATTGTCCTAAGCTAAAAATGTTGTCCGTTTGTAGAATGACCAGAACAATGTAAACCAATATCGTCTGCATTACCGCTGTTTGTCTCTTCAGCATACCACTGGACAACTCCACAAAATATGTCTCCCCAAATATTGCAATACGGGATCGTGTCAGCACGAAACTGCATAATATAAGTTCCAGATGGCAGATCAGTTGAATGAATTCCAGTATCTTGCCAATCCGTTGTGATCGTAAGTGCTGAAGTCTTAATTGTCACCACATCTGGAATCACTTCACTTGCTATCTTGCTCTTAATCCAGCTCCACAATGCACTTAGTGGCTTACGGTGATACCCGGCTGCACTCGTATTCATCACAACTTCGTCAGAATCTGTGGGGTGGGGGGTAAGAACCGTATTGAGGTTTGACGGGATGAACTCACTATCAACACCAATATTCATATTTCCAAAAGCCATAATTCGTACCTCCTTTAAGCTGTAGCAATTTTCTTCCAGTCGCCCCATGAAGTTGTGCCTTGACGATAGTAAATGTTACCATTGCTAAAAGCGAATTCAAAGGAACCACCACCTGAGGCATCGTACCAAGAAGATAAACCAATCAAAAACGCACATGTATGACCACTTGACAGCCCAATTTTGCTACTAAGCTTCAAACCACGAAAAATCAGCCGACCGTTATAGTCACCATCAACGCCATAATAATCAGACGGAGAAGTGTTATCATTTCGATTATCTCCTTCAGGGTAAAGGTCATTATGTATGTGGGTGGCAGGGTTAAATTCAGATGGTTTATTCTGCACTTCACTCCATTCACAAGCCAATTCATTCCCGCTATTCATTTCTCCTAGCGCCATATTTTGCCTCCTTATAAAACGAATATTTTAGCAACGAAAATTTCCATAATTATGCGGTGCGATACCACATATAAGCGACCAAGTATGGCGGCATGTTATTGTGTGCAGCTCCACCGCCAGATAGAGTATAGTCAGCATCACCGAAATCACTTGCTCTTGTCGCAGTTCTATCCACATTTCGCTGGTTGACAGAAAATCCTCCATTTGTACGATAATTATTCGTTTCCCAAGATAGGGCGTTGAAAGTGCCGATATTTTGGGGAAGTTCACTGACCGTCAACGTATGCCTCTCTTCACCGCCAGTAGCTCCCGCTTCATAACTATCACCAGCTGCAAAAACAAATCGATTCTTGATTCTCTCCCATGTGCCTCCAAACAATTCGCTTGGATCAGTCGAATTCATACTTTGATAAATACTTCCAACAGGGTGATCAAGCAGCTTCTGTTCTTCCTTGGCTACCTTGATTGCCGCCGCCGCTATCTTATTATCCACCTGTGCCTTGGTATATCCCTCAACAACAGTACCACTGCCGCTATCTGTTTGTCCGCCGCCCTGCACGATATAATACTGAGCTGTAATCGCAGTCGTTGGAACCGATACAGCTCTCAGACGCACATATCCATCAAAAGTCTCCGGGTTTGCAAACTGGGCATATGAAGCCACCTTTGCACTTGCCGGTGTCACGCTGATAGAAATAACATCCTTTGAGGTGATCCCATCGATGTCGAGATCAATATACTTTGAATATCGGTCCACCGTATCGTCAGTGAGCTAACTTGTAGTCGGAATAGTCAGTGTGTGGATATTGATCGTATTTGCTTTCTTCGCTAGAACATCACCAACAGCTTTAGCGTCAGCGGCGAAATTCTCTTTTGTCAAAGTCTTATCAACCGCAACAGAATTCAGCTTCAACTTGTCCAGCTCTGTACGCACATTGGTCAGCCCGGCATCAGCCGATTTTGCAATACTCAGTGCCTCAGAGATCCTTGTACCAGTCACCTTTGCATCAGCAGCACGTCCAGATACAGTCAGTGTCGCATCCACAACAACCTGCGGCGTAGGCAGGGGATTGCCGCTATCATCGACCATGCCGCCAGTGATCGCATCGATCTCGTCATTCGTCAGTGCAGCCAGCAGTTCATCCGGGTGCGGGGTATCAATCGTGATATCGCCCGTCTCACCAGTTGTCACTGTGGTCACACCACCGCCAGCGATTTTAATTTTATCCTGCGCCGTACCGTTCAGGATTAAATTGATATTAACTTCGCCATTGACTGCGTTTTTGTCTGCTTCCAGTGTGAATTTTGATGGGTTCAAAAGAATCCAGTCATCGCCACTATAAACATATAAGCTGTCTGGACGCAGGTAGTAAATCTTATTAGACAAAGGAGCCAGCGGAAGCGAGCTTACGATCTCCAAGTCTTTGCTGATTTGAATTCGTCTTGTGCCGATATCTCGATAAGTGCTTCCAGTATCAGTACATACGATCAGTTGGCCGTCAATCACAGGAGCTTGATCCAGCTGAGATTGTGCGACCTCGCGTAATGATAAATTTGCCATACTCAACTCCTTTGCTTAATAAGATTCACCACACAGCGTCATTGCCATGTGGTGAAACAAATCAATTAGCCATCAAGAGATTTCCAAGTGATAGCGCCTTCCAGCACCTGTACACGGCCATCCATGGTGGTATTCAGACCGTCTGCATAAGTCTTTGCACTAGCCAGAGCAGCATCAGCCTTCTTTGTTGCATCAGCAGCAGCAGTAGAAATAGCCTCAGCCTTAGCAGCAGCCAGCTCGTCCTGAGTGGGCTTTACGTTCCAAGCGGCGCGCTCGTCGGCAGTGATATGCTTTACAGCATCCTTAATATGCTCGTCCAGCTTGTCATTAACGACCTTGACTTTTGCGTCTGCTTCAGCCTTGGTGTAAGCGTCCGGCACCGCAACATACAGACCATCTTCCTCAACGGTGATACTGTTATTGCCCTTTGTAGACACACGCACATTGACAGAGATCTTATTGTCATCAGAAACAGTAACCTCAGCAGTAGGAGTGACTACACCAACATAAATATCGATCAGAGCGCCAACAGGGATCTTCACGACCTCACCAGTGGTGATAGTCAATTCAATCTCGTTGGTCTTTGTGTTGTAAGTACCTGTCTTCACAACCAGATCCTTGCCCAGATTGATCACCAGCTCATCGCCGCCAAACACAGGCAGCTTGATGGTGCGGGTCTCAGCATCATAGGTGGGATCATGTGTCAGGCCGCTCATCACAGTGGGAACAGGAGCACCGTTCTTTGCCACACTCAGAGTACCAGTAGCGGGGGAGTAGGTGACATCCGTAACAAACAGACCTTCCTTACCCTCGGTTGCGGCGATCTTTGCATTCACATAGTCAGCCACAGCCTTGGTTGTGGGCAGATTGTCGTCGCTTGCATCCGCATTGGGAATCTCAGTCACAATGGGGCGATTCAGCTGTACGAACTCAGTGCCATTCCAAATGTGGAAGGTGTAGTCAGTCATACGGATATACAGCAGGCCCTGAATCTGTCCGCTTGCAGGCAGAGCGCTCACCAGCTTGCAGCTCTTGGTGTATTCATCTGTACCCTTAAAAATCTGGCGTGTGTCTGTAATAAAATACAATGTGTTGGCATCTTTGGTAGTCAGCTTATCATAATTCGCTTTTGTACCGTAGCCAAAATTTACATTAGCCATCTTTGCCTCACTTTCTTAAAATTCTTGCCAAACAAAATTTGTCGGCTCAACGTAAAAAGGTTCAATAGAAAAAAGCCCCGTGGCTTCGCTTTGTTGAACGATCCACGGAGCATATTTACCATTTTCGTCTTTCACCATAACGGTTTGACCTGCATAAGTGTCTTCCGTCTCATTTAATTGCTCGTTTGCTTCGGTAACGCTGGCGAAACAACGATTGCGGGGGCGAATCTTTTGAACGGATAGGTCATCACGCACATACATGAACTCCGAGGAGTCCTTTGTGATGATCATATCCCTGCCGTCCAACATTCCCAGCGCAATCGCAGCTTCTACATCTTCGGCGTTACCATATCCAAGCTTGGAATATTTAGCCTGTGCCATCTTTGCCTCCTTATAAAAGAAGCGGATAGCTTAGAACGGAACCACCCGCAAACTACCGTCTTCAGTTTCGACGCTCTCCTGAGTAATCTTGACTGCACTACCGATGGGCTTGCCGTTTGCCAGCAGCTGCAGTGTATGGTCGTCGTTGTAGCTCAGGTCATCAGCCTTGCCGTCCAGAATAGCGTTGTTACGATCACTCAGTGCCTTGATCTGTGCATTCAGTTCGATAATGCGCTGGTCAAGTGCGCCCAGAGCCTCATCAGGAATAATGTCGCTCCAATTCTGAATGGGAACAACAGTGATTACGCCAGGACCAACTTTGCGCACATGCTGAACAGTCGTGCCATCTGGGTCCATTGTTACATCAACAAATGTTAGCTGGATCTGGATATCGCCAGGTTCATTGGTCAGGTTGGTGTCGATAGGCAGCTTATACTCCAGCTTGTTCTTATAAAGCTCTTCTGATTTCTTCAAAATCTCTGTCTTATATCGCTTGCTGATGGGCAGAACGTACTCAAGCATCACGGTGAATTCACTCATGTCAACACCCTTGTATGTAGTGTCAGCCAGAAAGTGGAGAGTATCCACCTGCTTACTGCGCTCCATAATGCGTTCCCGCTTGCTTACGGTCAGTGTATTGTCCTCATTGATCAAAAAGGTATACATATCACACCTCCTTCCTGATGATATACAGATACTCGTCCTTTGAGATTTTGTGTCCGGCAAACAGATTGTCCAGGAGCTTGTCCTGAATCATTCCGCCATTGTACAGCCGATGCATACTCTCAACGAACTCGCTATACTTCCTCTCGTCACTCATAGCAGCCCTCCTTGAATCAAACTCAAAGTGTAAGCATCAATAATAGCCTCAGGCGTTTTACCACCCAAGGCTTTCAGCTGCTCATATTCATACAGGTCAATTTCCTGCAGTTCCACGGTGTCATACTCTGGGCAGGGGATGAGATAATACCCATCCACATGCCAGATATGACTGCCGTCACTGCTGATAATTCCCTGTGCATCATCCTCCACGCAGTTCACCATAATGTCGTGCTTGGGCTGATACTTTACAAAGCGCAGGTGGTCAAGAGCATCGATCACCCGGCCATTTTTCAATACCTTATAGTACACTCTCAACACCTCCTTAAACGCTGAACATCAGGCGGATACCCTGTTCGTTATTTGCAGGGGTAAATCCGTAATATTCACCAGTCACAGTCACAGACCAGAAATAGCTGCCATATTGAGCATTCGGGCTTCGTGTCCAATATGCAGCGGGATTGCCATTTTCGTCATTGCAGATGCGGCTGGTATTATCAGTCATAAAGCTGATTGCCGTACCTTCGTAAATATAAGGCTCAACATTCTGAGAGGGGAACAATTCGGCCACAGAGGGCAGATAGAAATAACTATCCGCAGTTACAACTTCGCTGCTCTTATTGCCAATGGTACTGCCAACCTTGACCTGTTTGATGATCTGTTGCCAACCAATCGGAAGAGCATTCAAAATACGACCGTCAAGGAATGTACGGATATTCGCATCTGCCCAGCCGCCAGTGTTGGTGGAACCAGTATTCAGAGCCATCTTCTGACCAAGCAGTCCAGCCTGAATAAAGCTAATAGAACAACGCTTGTTGGAATTGTCGCTCAGGTAATACCGTTTAAAGCCACAAGCCTCGAAAGTGAAGTCTTCATGTGTCCATGCGGCCAACTTCCGGCAGGCAGCGTCACCCAGATCGGTATACCAGAGCTTACCCCAGTAGATTGTGCCCTTTGCGTAACGCTCGTAAGCACCGTCGTCTGCCTTAGCACAACCAAATACCAGAGTAGCATTCGTCTGTGTGGTGCGAGTACGGTTCAGCTGAATATAGCCAATCTCGGCAGTAGTGGTATTTGCCGCATAAACGTGAATACCATTTTCGCCCTTGGTATGGCGCAGAACGATCATATCACGAGAACCAAGATGTGCGCCGGATGTGGATTCAGTGCCCCATGCAACCTTAGAGCCATTGTTGACCCAAAAGCGGAAACCATTCATGCCGTTGGTCTGGAAGCACTGAGCAATCACAGAGTTTGCGGCAGAATCTTCATCGATTCGATAGTCCAGTGCCATAACCCAGCTACGATCCTCAGACAACAGAGATACGCCGGTATCGACATAATTCTTGCCAGTAAAAATCTTCGGTTCGTTAAACAGAACTTTCTCTTCCACGTCGCTAAATGTGAAGTCGTTGCCCATCTTGATGGTGATAGCGTCTTTGTCAGAAACAACACTCTGCTCCAGATTCACCTTGGTCATGGCATAGATCTCAACAGGGCGTAGGTCACTCAGCTGCTTGTCTCTGAAATAGCCGCTGACGTATTCGCATATGTCGTAAACAGCATTGATATCCTTATCGCCATTGACATAGCCGCCCTTGTCCCATCCACTGAACAAATAATACTTATAAGCAGTCTCTTCGCTGGTATAGGTCGGAGTGTCGCCATCATACAGAACCATAGAGCCATACGGAGCAGTTGTCTGCTGTAGAACAGCGCCGCGATTCATATAGCGCACACGATACTGACGCACAGATTCATCGTACACAGCAGTGACAGTCTGATTCTCAAAGACAGGAGTAAACTCGGTATCCCAGCCACTGAATGTAAATACCGTACTGATGGTACTCGGGAAGGTAGGTGTCGGGATCGGATTGTCAGAGCGGGTCACAGGATCAACTGCACGCTCGCCCTTGTCGATATACTGGATATCCAGAACAGCGCCATCCTTATTCACGAACTTCCAAGCATACTGGTTGATCATGGTGTTGTAAGTGATCTCCAAGTCAGGCCAGCGCTCGGTGTACAGCAGCTTCTCACGTTCACGGATGATAGGCACATGCACTTTGCCTTCCACAACGGAATTATCAGTGTTGTAGCCATTTTCATCCAGACCGCTCATTGCGTACAGGCGATTCAGCAGGGAAGTATCAGCCAGTTCCCAATCAATACCGGTAATACGCACACGGTTCAGGTTGGTGCACTTGCCCAGCATATCTTTCAGATCGATAGTTGCACACTTCTCAACGGTCAGCGTAGTGATATTGGTGTAATCCTCAATTGTCAGGTCAGTCAGATAATTCAGGTTCTTTGCGGTCAAGCTGGCAATTGCAGGCAGGTGGGCGATTTTAATCTTGCCGCCGCTTGCAAAAGAGACACCGGTAATACCAGAGCCGTCAGCATAGAACTCTGTCAGGCTTGTGCATCCGGTCAGACCAATAGACTTTTTCAGGTTCGGCACGTTCTGCAGGTTCAAATGTTCCAGCAGAGTGTTATTACCAACAGCGAAGTCGGTCATGTTCGTATTCTTATAGCCGCTCACACCGGAACCAACTTTCAGCTCTGTCAGCTTAACACCATGGCTAAAGTCAACATAGCCTGGATAGAAGCCAGAGATATCACCAATGCTCTGAATAATAGAAGCGTTATAGATATAAACTTCAGTATCGTTCATTGCGGTGATGGGGCATTCAATCGTGTAGGTCTGTCCGCGCTTGCCACGCACCTTCACAGGGTTGGAGCCGTACAGAACAGAGACATAGGTATCAGCGTAGGGTGTGATATGGAAGGTGCCATCCGGCTTCACGCCAGTCCAGTTGGTAGGAGTATAACCACGAATGGTCATATCATCACTGGTTGCGGCAGAACCGGAATACTTGGATGCCATGTACTTTTCCTGATAGCGCTGGAACTGCCGACGCTGATGCCGCTTGTTGCCATGCATCATGGGCAGATAGCTGGTGGTGTTGATGGTGGGATCTTCGTAGGTGCGGAAATATTTGCGCCGCATATCCATGATCCAAAGCTTTTCGGGCTTCACATCCTGATATTCCTCGAACTTTTTCAAAATACGAGTTGCACTCCATGCCAGCGCATTCTCACGGTTGCGGAACATCGCCGCTATCTCATCGGGGAACAGGTCACGCAGCTTGCACCACAGTTTGGAGTCAGCAGCGTTAAACACATTCTTTGTGCCGATAGTATCAGTGTCCTCGTAGCCATAAGTCAGAGTCAGACCACCCTCGTTATCATTGCCCATAGCGGTATCGTTATCGTAGTCAAAGCAGAAGTCCCAGTGAATCAGATCGCTGGTGTGCGGGAACACGTTCTTTGCGCGGTTATCAACCATGGTGTGCCGCTCAGTAAACAGATAATGGAAAATAGCAGAATCCAGATCGAAGTGATCCTTGAAATGTGCCTTGAATTCCTCATCATCCGCATTCACCACCCAGTTCTGAGCTGTGATCCACGCCTGTTTGCCGGCCTCGATCTCTTCCTCAGTGCAGGCGGGATTGCTGTAACGGAACTCAAAGGAATGGTCGCCGTCCCAAGTTTCCTGCGAGAAATCGCCGCTCAGGAAGCGGGTCTGCTCATCGGCGTTGTTGTCGATCTCAACGATAAATTCCTTGTGATTCTCGGGGTCCATACCCATCGTATCATTGTTCTTTTTGGAGTTGCCAATGTCGCCGCAGGCATAGAAGTGCCATTGACCATCGTTAAATACGGTCGCATTGGTGGTATCAGTCTCCTGAATAAACACGACACAGGGATAGAACGCCATGGTATCACGCACTTTGGGATTATCCTTTTTGGCCTGACGCACATAGGGGTTAAATTCATTGAAATCATCCGCCAGCAGGGAGTTGTTTGCATTCTCAGAAGAAGCAACATTGACTTTGATGTTAAAATACTTCTCAGGAACGCTATTTTCGGTCAGTGCATAGGTGTCGCCGGTAGTGTCGTCACCAAACGTAAAGCCGCCCTTGCAGTTGATATCAATGTTTCGGGCAGATGCGCCATAGTGGTCGGAGCTGGTGCCTTGACCCTTGTGAGAGCCGGTAGCAGTCCAGTTATCCTCCTTAGCACGACCATTCTTATAGATCTGCTGAATCGTAGTGTTGGCGACCTCGTTCTTCTTGCCTGTGGTGAAAGTAGGTGCGGAGATCTTGATGATACGCAGATCTGGGCACTTCTCTGCCAGCAAGTCAGGGGTCAGTTCGCCGCTCGCATCCGTAATGTCGTTACGCATATAGCGAGAAACCATCTCTTCTGCGTTCTTCGCATCAGCAATAAAGTTGTCCAAAATCTCGTCATCCGTCAGGTTCATACCGTAGCTCTTCATGCGGTACACGATAACGTCACAATCGTCAGAGCCAATAGTAATGCCAACGGGAGCAGCCTGAGTAAAGCTGTCGCTGGTATCATACAGTGCAACACGGCAAGGGATACCGTCACACCACAGAACCATCTCGCGGAACTGTTTGTCCGGCAGAATATTGAACTCGAACTCGAGGAAATCGTCCTCACAGATGGGCAGATCAATACTGTTCTGGTGGCTGGTTAGCGTAACCTTCTGAGCCTGAATGTTCAGACCAACACCGCCATTCAAGCAAGTCACGGCAGTAGCATCATAGTTGCGGACGTTCGTGGTCTTAAACACAAGCTTAAAATTCTTGCCGCTCTTCTTTGCATCGTCTGCGAAAAGCTTATAGCTGATGGTAGCAGTTGTGCCAGCTTTGACGCAGAAATAGGTGTCGCCATCTTCATCGATCTGGTAGCCGCCGTTCACCCAGTCAAAGTTGTCGCTGACAGTCATCTTATTGCTGCCGGAACTCCACAGGCGGTTCACATCTGCGTTGCTGCGGCCAGTGGGGTTAAAGTCCAACATCAGGCCGGTCTTAACGGGCTCAATGGTAATACCCAGGTCTTCAATCTTTGCGGTGATGCTCTTGATGGTAGCGCCGCAAGTAATGGTCAGAGTGTGGGTGCCAATATCAGAAGATTTAAAGCTCCAAGTCTGAGCAGTACGACCAACAGTCAGTGTAGAAGTCTTGATGCCGTCAACTTCCAGCGTAATGCTTGCAGTAGAAGAGGCTGGGTTATAGACAGTGTAAACAATACCGGTGGTGCTGTACTGTTTTGCGGTGAACTCCTTTGTGGCGCAGCTGATGATCGGTGTGTTATTTCCTTCCTCTGCCCACATGATATCTTTATAAATGGTATTGCTAGTCACAGCTTTGCCATTGATATTTGCTGTCATGGTCACTTCCAGCAGGTGAGCGCCGTGTCTCTGTGCCGGAATTGCATAGGTCATCTGTCTGCCGGTAACCGCAGTTGTAACACTACCAAGCTTTTTGCCATCCAGAGTAAAGGAAACGTCCTTATTGATATTTCCGTATGGAGTAAAGCGGAAAGTGACTTCACCACTATAAACCAGAGAATCATCGAAGATACTCTCCAGATAAAACTCGACAATATTGATATTCCAAGTCTTTGAACCCATGCTGCCAACGGAGTCAGTGACCTGCAATTTGATCTTGTTGTCGCCATTGTGCAGATACTGGGTGATGTCGAAGCTGTTCTTGCCCTGATAAACAGTCGAAGTTGCGACCTTTGTGTTGCCAACGTACCATACGCCGGTAGCATCACCAGTGTCTTCGCCAGAGTTATCCACAGAAGTAAAGTTGAACTCGACAGTTGCGGTGTCGCCCTTAACAACAGCGATAGAAGACTCGCCAATACGCTCAATGGTGATCGTAGAGGTGCTGCCACCGCCACCACCGCCACCTTCAATGATAACAGTGGTCTTGACCGTGCCGTTCTCCAACAGGTTCAGCTTGGAATCTTCATAAGTGATATCGTACTCGCGGCCAGAATTCTCATCGGGCTTAAAGTCTTTCAAAGTTTCCTGAATCTTGGCGATATCCGCATTGGCCAGGTCAACAGAGGTCTGAATGCCGCCAACTGTATTCTTCAGGCCGCTCACATCACTGGATAGCACGTCAACGGTCGTCTTGTCTGCTTTCTTATCGAGCAGTGCGTCGGTGGCTTCCTTATTATAATAGGAGGACTTCAGGGTCTCCGGCAGGTCGCCAACACTATTCTTCAGCTCCTGCACGGCAGCATCATTTGCTGTCTTGTATTCAGTCAGCTCAGTCTGGACAGGGGTCACAGCAGTGCTGATCTTATTGTCCACAATGCCGTTGTACATGCTTACCCACTCAGCAGAAGGGTCAGTGTTCAACTTGATCTTTGTGATCTCTTCAGCACCATTCAGGAACGTCAGGGTGCGAGTATCGTTGTCATACTGCACATTGAAATTTGCCAGACCATCAACGGCAGCAATCTCACCACGCAGCATTGTAACAAAGCCATCAACCTCGTCCTTCTTATAGAACTGCGCCAGCTTTTTATCCACACTTGCAACTGCATTCTTTGCGTCCTGTGCGCTCTTCTCAGCAGCGGATGCGGCAACCTGTGCTTCGCCAACCTTCTGACTCATTGTTGCCAGGAACTGTGTATACCAGTCATTGCCACTCGGATCGACCATTTGCTTGCCGGTCAGCGATTTCAGCACATTCAATCGGCCATTCGGGCGGGTGCGCCACAGATAGCTCTTGGTGGTGCTTGTATTCGGGACATTCACAGCGCCGGATGCCATGATCTCAAACTGCAGCTCGCCATCTTTTGCAGTAGCATCATTTGCCACCAGCCAGTAGAAGCGGATCTTGGTATTGCTGTAGCTCACGTTGATAGGGGAAGCGTAATTCTCCTCTCTGTCTGCATTCAGGTAGTGGATCTGAATCGTCATCTGAAGCAGATCGATACCATCGTAGTAACGCGGCATTTCAAACGGAATAACCTGCGAGTTGGATTCCTGTGTGATATTGATCTGATTTGCATCCAGCTGAATGTCTTTGTTTTTGTCGATGTAAGACCACTGGTCATCAGAGTAATCAGCAAACCAGGTATAATTGCCACTACGCTCAAATGTCTCTTCTCCGTTATCATCATACACGGCAATTTGGTCTTCGTCATTTAATTCCAGAGTTGCGACATCTATATCATCAACAGAAACATTTGCGGGGCTTGCGGCTTTTTTCGCAGCCAACCGCTTAGATTCTCCAAAAGATAGTGCCATTTGCTCACTCCTCTCTTATTGTTCATCTGCCGTAGTGGCAGTTAATTCGGGAAAATATTTATCAAACAAATTGTCCTGATAGAACGTATATTTGTTGTTTACGATATAAGTGTAATAAGGGTAATAGCGGCTCATAGAAAGCGACATTGTGCCTTCACCCAGATTCATAGAAATGCTTTTGATGATCCAATCCACGGGGGTCTTACCGCCCAGATATTTGGCAGCATATTGGATCTTTTCATTCACGTCGAGCCACGGAACCAGTCGCGTGGTCACACTCAGGCCGTCGGTCAGGCGGGCACGCTTCCACAGTTCGTATTGACAAACTTCCATAGCTGCGTCATCCGTGGTGTAATTCTCGTAGTCTCCACCCGATAGAATCTCAGTTCTACGACCGATCTTTTCAATGGATAACCGTGCATTGTACAGGTCATCAATATTGTTCGGGTCATTCACACAGATAAAAGCCATATTGTCGCAGTTATCTTCTGCCTTTTGAGCTTCGATCTCTTTGGTATCTGGGATTTCGTCCACCAGTTTTGCCATAGCGTGACTCTGCTGTTGGCCCAAAAAGTAGATGCGGCCAGTATTCGGATTCCACTGAAGAACATAATACTTTGTAGCCTTAATACATCCGGGGTCTTGAATGACATCTGAACCATTGGCATCAGTCAAAGAACGATACAGCGTGCTGGTCTTTGTCTCAGAGCCAACTTGTTCATTGCCGTCTTTATCCTTGTACTTCCATGTAAATGTCAACACAACTGTCATAGCGCCATTTGTTACGTTGCCATTTTTGTCCGTCTTGGCAGCTTCAACATTTGCAGGAGCCACAAAAGATACTTTCGTTTCACTTTTCCATGTTGATTCGGTTGCGTTCAATACAAGGTTGATTGTTTTATTTGTTCCAGACCATCCTTTTACAGTGGCAGCTCCATTCGCTTCAATCGTTGCACCAAACACTTCAACGCAGTTTCGGACAGCGGCATAATCCACTGTGGCCGACTCGCCATCGTTGGTCACAAGCTTCTCGAATACTTCTGGGTCAAGCACAGGCGGGTCATCAAATCCACTGGGAATTTCTTTGCATACAAACACATCATCGTCAAAACGCATCTCAAACGGATAATACAGGTCACGCAATTCTGATAGAATATCCCAAACAGTCGAGCCGGTATCATAATCCAAGTCATGTGGGACAGTGCGGCTCCAATAGTCGATGGAATATTTCTTGAACTCCGTCTCATCTCTCAGCACCGCCCAGATGGCATCACCGATACGAGTGCCTTTCTCAATGCGATGTGTGCCACCAACCAGCTGTCCACCCAAGTCTCCGTTGATACGAGAAACCAAGTCAACACAGCTGGCCTGCACAGTGTTTTCTGTTGCGCTATATGTAAAGCCATTGGATGTAAATGTATAGCACCCCTCGTTGTACCAATAGATTTTTACACCATCAACATAAGAACTGTCAGCTGAATTGGAATAGCTAAGGAACAGGTCGTTATACAGCTCATTCAGTGCGGTCTTTGTGTCAATCACTTCTGCCTGAATGTCGTGCATGGAATGTCCTGCAAACACACTGGTTTTTCCGTAGGTCTCCCTTAATTCGTCCTCACTCTAACCGGCAATAGCAGAAACATCCACCTTACCAAGCGTAACTCCGTTCAGAACCATACCTTCAACAGCAGCAATCATTCCATTGACATGCATTTTGTTACCATACACGAAACTATCGATGCCTGACTTATCTACCTCAAGGATATTAGCAGGGGAGAGACCGCCGCTCATTGACTTCGCTTTTGTTGCCACAGCATCCAGATAAGCCCAGATATCATCCTTCACAAGCGGCACAAGTCCGTCTTTGGTCTGCAGCATTGGTGTAAATGCGATATAAGGGCCATCTTGACAAATTGAGTCATCACTTCCCAAAACTGTAGAGTAATCACCAAGTTTGGTGTACCATTCCTCTGCTTCAGCTGGGTCATCCGGTGGCGTGCCGTCATTGATCTGGTCGAAGAACGTATGATACTTTGAGATATTGGCTCGTGTCCACACCAGCACATCTCGATTCAGATTGTCGATATTGCCGTATTTTGCATAGCCTCTGTTTGTGATGTCCTGAATCAAATCATCATAATTCGTCGCAGCGAGCTGATAATCCGCATTTTCCCTGATCATCTCGTCAATACTCTTTGAAGCACTGATTTTTGACATTCCTCTTCCTGACAGACCAATGAATACACGCACATTTTTACTGATCCAATCCTCTTCCGTTAGGCTGGAAATGCCGCTCTTCTTACCCAGATACAGGGTCACATTAAAGGTTCGCCGCACATCAGATTCTGAGTCGATAGAAATAGAACCATCGATCACAAGACCTTCCAAACTATCAATTGTAATAAAATCTTTGTTCAGCATATCAATGCGGCAGTAAATATTAGATGAATGATTGTTCAATAGCGCCAGGTCTGCGTCAGTCGGAAGATATGTCATACGCTGCCTCCTGGCTGATAATCACTCAGCCCATTGTTATACATGTCGCTCTCACTCTCTGCGTCACCGAGCTCCACAAAGTCGAACTCCAATACGCCCTTGTCGTAGTGATCAGAGCAGGAGATAGACACATTGCCATTGACACCCATTAGCCATCTGCGGCCATCAAACATCTTCAACAGCTTTGCACTGCCGTTGGTCAGCCACTCGCTCAGTTCATCACGGAATGCATTGCCGCCATTGATATCAAAGTCTTTCATTGTGTTATCAAAACGGATGCCAACACCAGAGAAGTGACCGCTATAATAATTGGCTTCACTGCCAGCAAATAGATACGGGTACTTGCTTCCCATTGTCTCGACAACTGTAGCAGAACGTACCTTCTCAACACTGTCCACTTTCGGTTCAAGGAAGATATGGTAGGTCTTATTGCCGTCAGTGATCACTGCACCGTCAAAGTCGCTCACAACGCTGGCCTTCGCATAGCCAAGCTCAATGCCATTTGCAACGGGAGCTACGGCGTACTCATAGTCGGTCTTGCGGCCAATGGCGTACAGGTCGGTGTAATCAATCATCACATAACCATCGTCAGCGCTGTACATATAAAAATCATTGAAGTCTTTTGGCTCCAAATCCTGATTCTTTGTTGCCGATACCTCAACACGATAGTATTTCATGTTGTTCAAGAAGGTCTCAGAGAACCACTCCTTGTATTCGCTGGAACTTCTGAATTCGTCGGTCGATGTAAAATCACTTGATGCCTTGATGAACTTGCGGTCAGCGGTATATGCAATCAAACAGAACGCTTTGTCCTCAGATTTGAACTGGAAAGAAAGAACTCGATTCTTGTCGATATAATCCGAGGTCACTGCCTTATAGTTGCCCATCGGTTGACCAGTCGTTTTATTGATGTGGAGGTTTGACCAGCCCATCTTCATAATGACATGGTTCAGATCAATCTCTTCCTGATAAAGCGAAGTCCAGATTGCTGCGCCTTTCTTGCGCCGCTTGATTCGCAGGGCATTTGCACCACTGCTTCTTGTCAGGAAATACTGTGCGTGCATACTGATATTAGCCATACGATAATTATTCTGCACGGTGAATTCTACGTCATCCACATACTCTGGATAGTCAGTTCGGAACGCCTGTAAGCCAGTGTCCAGCTGATAGCCGCCAACAGATTCTGCCGTCGCTCTCAGATAGTACAGGGTATGGTTATCCAGTCCATCGATCTGAAACCCCTTCAATGAGTCGCGATAATAGTAGCTCACTGACTTTTTCAGCAGCTCGCGGTTCGCATCATAGAGCCAAAATTCATAACGATTGACTGATTCACCCTCCGATACCTTATACTTGTAAGAGCTGTCTCTTATACACATCTCCGAGCCCACGAGACACTCGCTAATCTC
>ENA-OZEZ01000374-OZEZ01000374.1-human-gut-metagenome-genome-assembly--contig:-NODE-374-length-17467-cov-4.745750_pt1 | contig 17467 bp, 14 predicted proteins | sample MGYA00244609_ERZ653616 | MGnify/ENA primary metagenome ERZ653616 (study PRJEB26926, sample SAMN06164988) | human gut metagenome | biome: ENVO:00009003; feature: ENVO:2100002; material: ENVO:00002003...
CGAGATTAGCGAGTGTCTCGTGGGCTCGGAGATGTGTATAAGAGACAGGGCCCGCGATGTCAAAGCCGCCCAGCTTGGAAAGCACATCCAGCGGGTCCTCCGGGTCCGGCTCGTTCTTCAGGATACCGCGGCAGATGGCATCCACCTTGCGGGCAAGCCCCTCGTCCGAAAGGCCCGCACCGCGCCCGGTCATAAGCTCCACGGGCTGGCCCAGCAGCACCGCCGCCACCGCGCTGGAGGTGGTGGTATTGCCAATGCCCATTTCGCCGGTGGCGATGAGCCTGTAGCCATCCTCTGCCAGTTCCCGGGCAAGGGCGATGCCCTCCCCAATGGCCTGCACCGCCTCAGCCCGGCTCATGGCAGGGCCTTGGGTAAAATCCGCCGTGCCTGCGGCAATGCGGCAGCTGCGCACGCCGGGCACCGGTTCGCCTGCCATGCCCATATCCACGGGCACCACATCACAGTGGGCCGCGCGGGCCATCTGGCACACACTGGTGCGCCGCATTGCAAGGTTTTCGGCCACGGCGCGGGTCACTTCCTGCCCGGTCTGGCTCACGCCCTGCGCCACCACACCGTTGTCCGCGCAGAGCACCACCACCGCCCGGCGGGAAAGATCAAACTCCGCACTGCCAGTGAGGGCAGCAGCGTCCTCCAGCATGGTCTCCAGCCGGCCCAGCCCGCCCAGAGGCTTTGCAAGGCTGGCCCAGTGGGCGTGCGCCGCCGCCCGGGCGGCTTCGTCCGGCGGCGTGATGGCCGCACAGAGAGCGGCCAGTTCTTTCTCAGTCATGATCTCTCCTGTAATTTTCAGCCGCGGCGGCAAAGCGCTGCGGCAGGGGCGTACCCGCCCAGTACAAATGCGGGAAGCCCGCATAGAAATGCTCGTTTACAGATCCGCACCGCCACTCTGCACCGCCCACCGGCTTTTTTGCCGCGAGAGCCGCGCCGTTGGCGGTGGAATCCCAGTGATGGAATTCGTGGATGGGAAAGCTCTCCCCAGCCCGGAAGAGCATACTGTCCGAGTCTGCGCTCAGCTCGGCGTAGCCGAAGCGGACGAGACGTCCGGCATCTTTTGCTTCGCCTGGCAGAACGCCCACCATCGGCCAGCTCTGCCCCTCGGCGTCCGTGAGGCTCTGCCCCAGATAGAGGAAGCCTCCGCACTCGGCCGCTGTGGGCAGGCCGGACTCGATTTTTCGCTTTATCTCGCGCAGAAGCGAGGTATTTTCACTCAACTCTCTTGCGTGAAGTTCCGGGTAGCCGCCGGGCAGATACAGCCCGCCGATGTTTTCCGGCAGAGCCGTGTCGCGGAGGGGGCTGAAAAAGACCACCTCTGCCCCGGCGTCCCGGAAGGCTTCCAGTGTCTCGGCGTAGGTAAAGCAGAACGCCTCGTCCTGCGCCACGGCGATGCGGACGCGGGCCGGAGGCGTCTCCGCCCGCGCAGGCAGGGCGGGCGGCTCCTTTTCGCAGAGGGCCAGCAGGCGGGGCCAGTCGATGTGCTCCTCCGCCGCGTCGGCCAGAAGGGCCAGCTTCTGCTGTAAATTTTCCACTTCCGCCGCCGTGTAGAGGCCCAGATGGCGGGAACCGATGACGGCCTCCGGGAGTTTCGGCAGAAAGCCCAGCACCGGCAGGCCCGTCTCTTCTTCCAGCATCGGGGCCAGCAGAGCGTGCATCCGGGCCGTGCAGTTGTTCAGCAGGATGCCTGCGATGTGACTGGGGGTGCGGAAGCTGTCGAGCCCCTTCAACTCTGCGGCCAGCGTCAGGCTCTGACCTTTCGGCTCCACCACCAGCAGCACCGGCAGGCCCAGCGTGTCGGCCAGATGCCACGCACTGGCCCTGTCGCTGACGCCCCCGAGGCCGTCGTAAAAGCCCATAGCCCCCTCGCACACCGCCGCACCGTGGCCGGCGGCCCCCTTCGCGTAGAGGGTGCGCACCGTCTCGGGCGCAGAAAAAAAGAGGTCGAGGTTGCGGCTCTCCACCCCCAGCACGGCCCGGTGGAACATGGGGTCGATGTAGTCCGGCCCGCTCTTGAAGGCGCAGGGCGCACAGCCCCGCCGCTTCAGCGCCATGAGCAGGGCGCAGGTCATGGTGGTCTTGCCGCTGCCCGAGCGGGGCGCCGCCAGCAGAAACTGTATCATGTCATTCTCCTGTGATGAGGTAGATGGGGTTCTGGGCCATCATGAGGTGCAGTCCGCCCACGGCCCTGGCCCGGCTGACGGCGATCTGGCTCACCTGCACGGTCCGGCCTTTGGCCGTCAGCGCGGCCACCGCCGCCGAAAGGCTCTCAAGGGCGATGGCCGACACGCAGATGCGGGCGTCGGGGTTCTTATCCAGCGCGGCGTCCACGATGGCGGCAAGGCTGCCCTTGCTGCCGCCGATGAAAACAGCGTCCGGCGCGGGCAGGTCCGAAAGCGCGGCGGGGGCAAGCCCCTCCACGAGGACGAGGTTCCGGGTCCTGAATTTTTCGCGGTTGGCTTTGATGAGCGCACAGCCCTCCGGCCTGCACTCCACTGCGTAGACCCGGCCCCGGGGCGCGGCCAATGCCAGCTCCACGCTGACGCTGCCCGTCCCGGCCCCCACGTCCCACAGGATGTCTTCCGGGCGGACGGCCAGCTTCGCCAGCACAGCGGCCCGGACTTCCTGCTTGGTCATGGGGACGTCGCCCCGCTCGAAGGCTTCGTCCGGCAGGCCCGGGGCGCGGCGGGGCAGCACCTCCGCCGCCTCCACGAGAAGGACGCTCAGGCTGTTGAAGCGGCCTGCGGCCAGCTCTTTGACGCTGCCGCGGAAGATTTTCTCTTCCGGCGTGCCGAGGCACTGGCCCACAACAGCCTGCACGTCCCCGAAGCCCTCTGCCGCCAGCTGGGCGCAGAGGGTGGCGGGGTCTTCGCTGCCGCCGGTGAGGAAGAAGGTGGGTCTGCCCTGCATACACTCGGCCACCGGGTCACAGGTGCGGCCATGGGCCGAAACAAGGTTCCACCCCTGCCACGGACGGCCCAGCGCCGCCGCCAGCAGCTGGATGCTGGAAAGGCCGGGCAGCACCCGGGCGCGGACGCCGAGGGCCTCCAGCTTTTCCATCATGGCAGACGCGCCGGAGTAAAAGCCGGTGTCGCCGCTGTAGACCAGCACGGCGTTCTCTGCGCCGGAAGTTTGCAGCAGCTCTGCCACCTCGTCGGGGCGGTAGGCGGCGGCGCGGTTCTCGGTGCAGCCGGCAGGCAGAACTGCCAGCAGACGCCGTGCGCCCAGAATGAGGTCGGCCTGCCGCAGTGCGGCCAGGCCCTGAAGGGTCAGGTTCTCCGGCTGGCCGGAGCCCATGCCGATGAGTGTCACGTTCATCTTATCATCTCCTTGCAGCGTTTCAGCACCTCGGAAGCCGTCTCGCCCTGCTCGGGCGGGCGGCGGATGACCACCAGCTGCGCACCGGCAGCAGAGGCAGCGGCGGCTTTTTCGTCGAAGCCTCCGGCTGCGCCGCCGTCCTTTGTGACGAGCCAGCGGATATGGAACTGCTCCATCATGGCCTGATTGAGGGCAAAGCTGAAGGGGCCCTGCATGGCGATGATGTTGCGGTGGGGGATATTCGCCGCCTCGCAGGCCGCGATGCTTTCCAGCGTGGGCAGGACGCGGGGGTAGAGCCGCTCGGGCGGGATGGCCGCAAACTGCGCCAGCTCCTTGGCCCCGGTGGCCAATAGAAGGTTGCCCTCTTTTGCGGCCAGCGCCTCGGCTGCCTGCTTTGCGCTCTCAAAGACGAGACAGTTTTCCGGCAGCGGACTGGCCGGGCGCAGCAGGCGGAGGTATCCTACCCCGGCCTTCTCTGCCGCTGCTTTGATGTTTTTGGTCGCCTCCACCGCATAGGGGTGGGTAGCGTCGATGCAGAGGGCGGCATCTCCCAAGAGCGCGGCCATCTCATCGGGCAGGAGCCGCCCGCACCGGACGGTGACGCCGGGGGTGCTCCCCTGCTCTTCCTGTCCCAGCGGGGTGGCCACGCTGACGGTGACTTCGATGCCCAGCGCCGCCAGCTGGCGGGAAAGCTCCCGCCCCTCGGTGGTGCCGCTGAAAACGACGACGTTCATCGGCGGTACCCCCGCGGCGTGACCATCCGCCCGCTCAGCGCGCGAGTGGCGGCGCTGCCCACAAAGACGGTGGTGAACATATCTACCTCGGTGTCCCGGAGCTGGCTGAGAGGCAGGATGTGCTTTTCCTGCCCTTCCCGGCCAATGTTCCGCACATAGCCGCAGAGGGTGTCCGGGGCTTTGCCGTTCGCCAGCAGGACGTCCACGGCCCGGCGCAGATAGTCCGGGCGGCCCTTGGACGAGGGATTGTACAGCGCCAGTGCGAAATCGCCCTGAGCGGCGCAGACCAGCCGCTTTTCGATGACCTCCCACGGCGTGAGACGGTCCGACAGCGAGATGACGCAGAAATCGTGGGCCAGCGGCGCACCCAGCACCGCCCCGCCGCTGAGGGCGGCGGTCAGGCCGGGGACGACCTCCACGTTGACGTCCGGGTACTCTTCGGCCAGCTCCAGCAGCGGGCTGGCCATGCCGTAGACCCCGGCGTCGCCGGAGCAGACCAGCGCCACGTCCCGACCCGCTCGGGCGGTGTCCAGCGCCCAGCGGCAGCGGTCGATCTCCCGGGTCATGCCGGTGGTGTAGCACTCTTTTTCCGGGTAGAGGGGGCGCACAAGGTCGATGTAGACCGTATAGCCGCACAACACCTCGGCCTGCTGCAAGGCGCTCTGCGCCTGCACGGTCAGAAACTGTCCGCCGCCGGGGCCAAGCCCCACGACGAACACGGTCTTTTTACTCTCACTCATTGCTCTGTCCTCCAATCGGGTGCAAAGGGGCGGACGGCCAGCGCCAGCGTCACGCCGCCGCCTGCCGTTTTGGGCAGAAGGAGCATCCCGCCCGAGGCTTTTACCGCCGAGCGCTCACAGACGTTGTCCACGCCGGTGACACTTGCCACAAAGGCCGACGGGGTGAACTGTCCCGGCACGGCCCGCAGTTCGTCGGCCGGATAGAACGTGATGGGCCAGCCGTGGACTTTGCAGAACTCTGCAAGCCCCGGCTCATCTTTTTTCAGGTCGATGCTGGCAGCTGCGCAGACCGCCGCCGGGCTGAGACCGGACGCGGCACAGAACGCTGCAAAGGCTTCTTCCAGCTGCTGGGCCGTCGTGCCGCGGCGGCACCCCACCCCCAGCACCCCGATGCGGGGGACGAGGTGGAGCGCCTCGCCCTGCGGCGTGAGGGTCAGGGCGAAGTCGGCGGCTTCGGGTGCGTCAGCCTTTTTCACTCCGGCGGGGGTCTCCCCCGCCACCGGCCACGGCGACCAGTACCGGACAGTCTGCCCGGCCAGCAGGGCGCCGCTGACGCGCTTGATGCGCTCCGGTTCAAGGACAGCGCAGTTCTGGGCCTTGGCCCAGAGGTCCACGGCGAAGAGACCGTTGACGTCGGTGGCCGTCGTAATGACCGGCACCGCGCCGCACGCTTTTGCCAGCGCCCGAGCCAGCGCGTTGGCACCGCCCAGATGGCCCGACAGGAGCGGCACGGCGAAGTTCCCGCCCTCGTCCACGGCCACCACCGCCGGGTCGGCGGCCTTGCTCCTGCAGTGGGGCGCGATGGCCCGCACCGCGATGCCCACAGCTCCTACAAAAATCAGGGCCTCATCCTGTGCAAAATGCTCCGCCGTCCAGCCTTTCAGGGTCACGTCTCCGCCGCAGCGGCTCACGCTGCCGGGCAGAGCTTCCGCCAGCCGACGGGCCAGCGCCTCGCCCTTTGCCGTAAAGGCCAGATATGCCCGGCTCACTGCCCGGCCTCCGTCCCCTGCCGGAACTCGGTGGTAAAGGCGGGGTCATAGAGCTTGCTGCGCTCGTAATTTTCGCCCAGAAAGTCGCCTACGACGATGAGGGCGGTCTTTGTGATGCCGTTTTTGCGGGTCTCCTCGGCCAGTGTGGAGACGGTGCAGCGCACCACCTTCTGCTCGGGCCAGGTGGCCTTATAGACCACAGCGGCAGGGGTATCGGGGCGGTAGCCGCCGCTCTCGAGAAGAGCCTGCTGGACTTTGTCCACCAGCCCGATGGAGAGGAAGATGACCATGGTAGCCCCGTGAGCGGCCAGCTTTTCCAGCTGTTCGGCCTCAGGGACAGGAGTGCGGCCCTCCATCCGGGTGATGATGACGGTCTGGCTCACGTTGGGCAGAGTGTACTCGGCACAGAGTGCCGCCGCCGCGCCGCAGAAGCTGGACACGCCCGGGGTGTCGTCATAAGGGATGCCGTCGGCGTCCAGCGCGTCCATCTGCTCCCGGATGGCCCCGTAGAGGCAGGGGTCGCCGGTGTGGAGGCGGACCGTGGTGCCTCCGGCCTTTTCGGTGGCACGGATGGTGTCCAGCACCTGTTCCAGCGTCATCTCGGCGCTGTTATAGATGGCACAGCCGGGCTTCGCCAGCCCCAGCAGGGCCGGGTTGACGAGACTGCCCGCGTAGATGATGCAGTCGGCATCGGCCAGCAGGGCCGCGCCCCGCCGGGTGATGAGGTCGGGCGCACCCGGCCCGGCTCCTACAAAATGGACCATATCTTACCCCTCCTTCACCAAAATCGTTGCGAAATAGCCCGCCGACCGGGCCGGGTCATAATCGGCCAGGTCGGGCCAGACCTCCTCGTTCGGCAGGCCGCAGTTACAGACCATCGCGCTCCGGCTCAGAAGCCCGGCGTCGGCCAGCGCGGCCAGCGTCTCGGGCAGCTGACGGCCCGATTTCATCAGCACTTTCGCGCCCGGTGCGGCCAGCACCTCAGCGGCGCAGCGCCCCGGGGCGATGGTCAGCGGCTGCTCCATGCCGCCCGTCAGGGACTGGCCCAGCCGGGCCGCAGCAGCGCAGAAGCTCGTCACGCCGGGGAGCATCACGGTCTTGCAGCCCTCGGCCTCCAAGATCTCCTGCAGGTAGCCGAAGGTGGCGTAGACGGACACGTCGCCGAGGTTGAGCATGGCGACATCCTGCCCGGCGTCGAGATATTCTTTCACGGCCCGGGCCGCCTCGATGTGGGCGGCTTTCTGCACCGCCGGGTCAAGACTCATGGCGAAGCGCAGCGGCAGGATGGTCTTGCCGCTCAGCTCCACCGCACCTTTTGCGATGTCCAGCGCCAGCATCCCGCCCTTCGGGGTCTGGGGCGCGGCGATGATCGGACAGTTTTCGAGGCGGCGGACAGCCTGCAGGGTCATGAGCTCCGGGTCGCCCGGGCCGACGCTGACGCCGTAAAAAGTGCCTATCCGTTTTTCCATTCGTCCAGCAGCTCCTTTGCAGTTCTGGTCTGGCCCAGCGGGCCATATTGGTTCGAGAAGAGCACCGCGCCCACCCGGAACGCCCCGGCGGCGCGGCGGTCGAGGTGGAGCTGGATGGCGTCCAGCAGACTGGACAGCACCGGCTCTCTCATCTCTGCTCCGTCTAAGATCTCCATGCAGGCGTCGGTGGTGGCCGCGTTCATCAGGGCCGCGCAGACGTCCCGGGACGCACCGCAGAGGGCGGCGTGGGCGCAGAGCAGCTCGGTGCGGCAGTCGGCTGTGCGGGAGTGGGTGTTCATGACGCCGCCCGCCAGTTTGACCAGCTTGCCGATGTGGCCCACCAGCACCACCTCTTCGAAGTGGGATGCCGCCGCCATATCCATCGTATCCCCGATGAAGTTCGAGGTCTTGACCACCGGGATATTCTTTAGGGCGGGCATCTTCTCGTGGAGATAGTCGAGGCCGTAGTTGCCCGGGGCGAGGATGAGCCGCCGGGGGCTTCCGGCCCGAAGCGCCGCCTGCCCCATTTCCAGCTGGATGGTGTCGAGGATGGCCTGCTGGCTCATGGGCTCGACGATGCCGCTGGTGCCGAGGACGCTGAGGCCCCCTTCCACGCCCATATGGGGGTTGAAGGTGCGCTTCGCCGTTTCGGCCCCGCCCTCGATGGAGATGGTGACGTCAAAGCCGCCCGCGTACCCGGCAGATTCGGCCTCTTTTTCCAGCGCTTCCTTTATCATGGCCCGGGGGACGTGGTTGATGGCAGCTTCGCCCACGGGCTGGTCGAGACCGGGCTTTGTCACCCGGCCCACGCCCTCACCGCCGTGGATGCGCACCTCGCCGGACAGCTCGGGCCGGAGGGCGACACTGGCGATGACCGGCAGACCGGTGGTCACGTCCACATCGTCGCCGCCATCCTTCCGGATGGCGCACTCGGCCCCCTCGCCGGACAGGCGGCAAAAGATGGGCTCTACCTCCACCACGATGCCCTTCGGGGTGCGGAGGGCCACCGTCTCGGGGGTGCGGCCGGTGAGCAGCAACCGTGCCGCGCCCGCCGCGCCCAGCGCCGCACAGGTGCCGGTGGTATAGCCGCAGCGCAGGAGCTTCTGGCCGCTGCGGACGTAGTGCTCAAAGAGCGGGCGCTTTTCCTCCGGCGCTTTTTCTTCGCCGTAGAGGAATGCGTACTGCTCATCGGTCAGAGCATAAATTTTGCAGATGTTTTCCCGGGCAAAGGCCTTTTCCGGTGTCATGACGTCCGAGACGCCCGCCGCCGAGACGCAGACGACCTTGTCGGAAACTTTCTGCGCCAGCTCCAGCTCGTGGAGGCTGAGGATGACGGCCATCTTCTTGTCCCGGGCGAGGCTTTTCAGGATGGCCAGCAATTCGGCCTTGCCCTTGATGTCGAGGAAAGACGTAGGTTCGTCCAATAATATCAGCTCCGGCTGCTGGCAGATGGCCCGGGCCAGCAGGACGCGCTGGCGCTGGCCGTCGCTGATGCGGTTGAAGTCCCGTCCCGCCAGCGCCTCGGCCCCCACGAGGGCCAGCGCGGCATGGACCTGACGCTTATCTTCCGCCGAGAGGACACCCAGCCGCCCCGTGTAGGGGTAGCGCCCGGCGGACGCCATCTCGAAGCAGGTGGTCAGCTCGGTGCGGCGGGTGTGGGGCACCATCAGGGCCATTTTGCGGGCGCGCTCCGGGCCGGAGTAGTCCGCGAGACTTTTGCCGTCCAGCAGGACAGCGCCCCCTTGGGGGGCCAGCTGCGCTGCCAGCGTCTTGAGCAGGGTGGATTTTCCCGCGCCGTTGGGGCCGATGAGGGTGAGGATGCTCCCCTTCCCGACGCCGAGTCCGATGTGCTCTATCAGGGGCGTTTTGCCGTAGCCGATGGCAAGGTCCTCGGCGCGGCAGTAGAATTTCGGATCGCTCATTCCCGGCCCTCCTGTGTCTGGCGGCGCACCAGCAGCCAGATGACCACCGGCGCACCGAAAACCGCCGTCACCGAGCTGATGGACAGCTCAGTGGGCGCGAACAGGCTGCGGGCGATGAGGTCGCAGAGCAGGCAGAACGCTGCCCCGCCCAGACAGCAGCCCGGCAGGACATAAAGGGGCTTTGCGCTGCCCAGCAGGTTCTTGACCAGATGCGGCACCGCGATGCCCACAAAGGAGATGGGGCCTGCAAAGGCCGTCACGCAGGCGGAAAGCAGGCTGGAAAGCAACACGAGGGCCGTCGAGAAGGCCCGCACCGGTACGCCGACGCTCCTGGCGTAGCTCTCGCCCATCTGGTAGGCCGCCATGGGCTTCGAGAGCAGGAACGCCGCCGCCAGCGCGGGCAGCACCACGCAGGCCGCTGCACCCACGTTGGCCCAGGTCATGCCGGAAAAGCTGCCCATCGACCAGTTGTGGAGATTGACGATGTTGGAGTCCTGAGCGAAAGTCACCACGATGTCGGTGACAGCCGAGCAGATATAACCGATCATGATGCCGCAGATGACGAGGATGCTCATCCGCGGCACCCGCCGGGCCACCACCAGCACAAAGGCCATAGCCGCCATCGAGCCTGCAAAGGCGGCGATAATGAGGGTGGCCGAGCTGGTGAGCAGCCCCTGCTGTAAAAACACCACCATCGTCAGGGCCACTGCCAGCTTTGCGCCGCTGGACACGCCCATGACGAAGGGGCCGGCGATGGGGTTAGCGAAGAAAGTCTGCAAGAGGTAGCCTGCAGCCGAGAGGGCCGCGCCCAGCAGCACGACCATAACCGCCCGGGGCAGACGGAGCTGGAGCACGATGCCCACGGCCAGCGCATCTTCGCCCCGGCCCAGCAGAGCCGCCGCCACCGCGCCGGGCGTCAGGGACACACTGCCCCAGAACAGGTTGAGTGCAAACAGCACCGCGACCCCCGCCGTGAGGGCGAGGTACGCGAGGCTGAGGCGGCGGGTGGTGGTCATGACAAAACTCCTTTTATACGATGCGCTGTAAGAAACGGAGGGACGCCGGGTCGGGCGAGCCCTCGGTGAAGACGAGGTTCATATCCGAGATGAGGTCGGTCAGCTCCATGCTCTGCTGGAAGAGGCTCTGGGCCGTACACCAGCAGTCGCCGGACTGGACGGCCTTGAAATCTGCCAGCATCGGGCATTTTTCGATGAGCTGGTCACGGGTCTCCATCACGCCCTCGATGGTACTGTTGTAGATGAGAACGTCGGCGTCCCTGGCCCGGGCGTAGAACGTCTCCAGCGGCAGTTTGATGGTGGACTGGGCCGACGTCTCCCCCTCGAGGTCGTCGAAGATGTAGACGCCGCCGGCCATCCCCACCATCTGGGCCACATAGTCGCTGGTGCGGCGGACGGTGATGAGGTTATTTGTGGTGATGGAGAAGAAGGCCGCGGTCTTGCCGGTGTTCTCCTGCTCGAGGATGGGGGCCACCTGCTCCACCTTCTGGCGAAAGACCTCTTCCGCCATCTCAGTCTTATTCAGCAGGATGCCGTAGAGCTTGAGCCACTCCATCCGGGCCAGCGGGCCGCTCTCGTAGCTCGAGCGCTCCACGAGGACCGGCACGCCGAACTTTTCCAGCTGCTCCTTGACCTCGGGGTCGTGGAGCACCATGGTGTTCTCGATGGCGAGGGTGCAGCCGGCGGCAAGGATGCGCTCATAGTCCGGGGCGCTGTACTTGCCCGCGTAGGCGATGCGGCCCTCCTGCATGGCCTGTCTGGCCTCTTCCACATACCAGCCCTCGGCCTTCGTGCCGGAGAGGGCGATGCTGTCCAGAGCGTCCAGATGAACGAAGAGGTCCATCACCGAGGTGGAGACGAGATAAATATGATCCAGCGGCTGGCGCAGCACCACGACGTCCTCGGGCAGGTCGTCCACCTCGGCGGCTCCCTCGGGGACGACGAGGAACCGCCCGGCGTCCGGGATGTCGATCATCACATAGCCGCCCTCATAGCAGTCGGCGGAAAACTGGGCGGCATAGTCCAGCGGGTAGCTGTGGTCGAACACGAGGGATGCTGTATTGGCCGGGGCAGTCTTGTTCTGCCCGCAGCCCGCAAGGGTGAGGGCGGCGGCAGGCAGGGCTTTCAGGAAATTGCGGCGTTTCATCGTTACTTTGCCTCGATCAGAGATGCAGAGGCGAAGGTCAGCGTATACTCGATCTCATGCGGGGTGCTCATGGCGACGGTATCTCCCACCACATCCAGCGGGGTGTCGAGAGCAGTGACGGGAATCTCGAAGGTAGAGTTGCCCTCGGTGTTGGTGGGCAGATACTTTTCGCCGTCCACCAGCATATAGTCGTAGTTGGGGCTGGACCAGACGATGGTGGCGGTCATCCTGCCGTCGGCCACGGTCAGAGCAGCAGGGCTGTCCACGGTGGCACGGCCAGAGCCGCCCTCGAGGGTCACATCACAGGTGTAGGTGCCGTCGGCAGGTGCTTCCGCCGCAGCAGGCTGGGCGTTGGCGACACGGACGGTATGGTCGTACCACTTGCCCTTGGTGCCGAGGATGGCCAGCTGGAAGTCCTCGTCCAGAGCCTCCACCGGGATGTCGAAGCCGTACACCTCATCCGAAGTGCCGTCGGAGTAGGTGACGGTGTCGGTGGTGGGCTGGAGCCAGTCGCCCTCGTGGGCCTCGGCATCAGCGGCCATGCCGACGTAGAGGTTGACGATCTTCTTGGAGACGAGACTGACGTGGAGGGTCATCTGACCGTCCTTCACGGTCAGGGTCCCCTTGCCGTCGTTGGCCTCGTTGGCATGGAACATGGAGCTGTCGGTGTCAAAGTCGGCGGTGTAGACGCCGTCGGGCAGAGCGGCCTCTGCCGCCGGTTCGGAAGCTGCCTCGCTCACGGCGGAGGAAGCCGCAGCCTCGGAGGAAGCGGCAGAGCTGGCCGGGGTGCCGGATGCGCCGCAGCCGGTGAGAGAACCAGCCAGCACAGCGCCGGCCAGCAGAAGAGCAAATTTATGGTTCAGTTTCATGATGATATACCTCGAAGTATCTATTTTACAGAAAAGATTATAACACGCAATGGCCCGAATTCAAAGCAGCCGGAAAAAGAAATTGCCCGAAAAGGCACTCCTTTCCGGGCAATCATAAACTTATGCTCAGCCGTTCAGGGAATCGACAGCGGCCTTGGTGTGTGCGACGTAGAGCTGCTGGATGTCAGCGACCTCGCCCAGACCGGCGATCTGGCAATCCACAGAATCGAATTCGCCGGAGGCCTCGAACTGGCTCTTCCAGGAATCCTCGTCGTCGCCAGCCATATCGTTGTTGGCGTGGTCACCTGCAACGACCATCAGGGGACGCAGGACGACCTTGGTGTAACCGGCGGCCTTGACAGCCTCGATGACGTTCTCGCAGGCAGTCTCCTCCGGCTCACCCTCGACGGTGCCGATGAAGACGTTCTTGTAGCCCAGAGCCTCCATCTGAGACTGCATCTGGGTGTAGCTCACCTTTGCGGTGTGAGAGGTGCCGTGGCCCATGAAGACGAAGGCGGTGCCGTCCTCAGCAGCGGTGTCCAGACTGTCGAAACCGGCGGTCTTGACGGCCTCGGCGGTGATGGCCTTGGCGACAGCCTCCTTGTCGGCGTTGATGACGGTGGCATCGCTGCCCACCTCGCCCAGCAGAGGCTCGGCGATGGCGACGGACTCAAACTTATCGCGGTAGCTGTCCACCATCTCCATCATCTCGTCGTACTCCGCGCCGTGCATCAGGTGGGTGGGCTGGACGACCAGATTCTTCACGCCGTTGGCAACAGCGCGCTCCAGAGCCTGCTCCATGTTGTCGATCTTCTCGCCGTCACGGGCCTGGACATGGTTGATGATGATCTGTGCGGTGAAGGCACGGCGGACAGACCAGTCGGGATATGCGGCCTGGATGGCGTCCTCGATGCCCTTGATGTCCGCTGCGCGGCTGTTGTTGAAGGAGGTGCCGAAGCTGACGACCAGGATCTCGTTGTCGCCGATGTTGTCCTCATTGCGGGCGTCGTCCTTGGAGGCGTCGCCGGTGTCGCGGCCAAAGTAATCGGGGTCAGCCTCCTCGCCCTCGACCATCTCCTTCTGAGCGTCGGTCAGGGCGTCCCATGCGGCCTTTGCAGCCTCACACTGAGCGTCGGTGTTCTCGTTGCGCTCCTGCACATAGATGGCGTCGATGAGATCTGCCACATTCTTTGCTGCCATTTCATCAGCCTCCTCGCTGCTCACTTCGCTGGCGGCAGCAGAGCTTGCGGCGGTGCTGCCGGCGGCAGTGGAAGAAGATGCACCGCAGCCGGTGAGCACACCGGCACACAGGGCCAGTGCGGCGGCAGCGGCGGTGACGCGCTGCCAGTTCTTGTTGGTTGCCTTACGCATTGTTTGAGTCCTTTCTGTTGTGTGGAATGTACTTTTCCGATAGAAAGGGTACGAAACGGGGGGTCAGCTCAAACGAAAAAAGAGCCTTTTCACCGCGCGGAAGGCACAGCAAAAAGACCCTTTGAACTTTCGGGCTTTTTGGTACGACCAATTCCTCGTGATCCGGAGCCGGACGCTCCTGTACCAACAGCGGGCAGGTTTCCTGACTGAAAGCTCACCGCCCGCTGCCGCCTTCCCAGAGGCAAAGCCTCCAGTGACCGGCGCTGAGCGCCAAGGCAGCGGACTCCCTTATCACAGTGACGAGATCGCGCGGGACTCGCACCCGCTTCCCTTTTACCCTCCCGACCGGGGACGAAGCCCCGGCGGCAGGCACCTGCTGTTTTCTATTCAGACGAGGTGAAGTATAACACACTCCGCCCTAAAATGCAATATCTCAGCCCTCCTGCGGCACGGTCCAGACCATGCCCAGCGCTTCGAGCTTTGCGATGCGCTCTGACGTCAGCTTTTTCTCGGCACAGGCGTAGTTTTCGCGCATCCGGCGGACCCAGTCGCCGAGGCAGAAGCCGTCTTCGGTCTTATAGTTCACCGGCACCAGCAGATTGCCGTGGGCGGCGCAGTATTCTTCGGCACGGCGGAACGCCCCGGCCCACTTGGCCTCCCGGGCGTCCCACTGCATCCCGATGGCGTCCAGCAGAGCGATATGCTCCGGCGTCACCTGGAACGAGCCGGGCCGGGCCTTGCGGGCAGCCCGGAGGTTCGAGATCCAGACGCCCAGACGGAAGCCGTTCTCGTCCACATATCCGGCAGGCACGAGGAGGCTCCCCTTCTTCTCGGCGTAGAGCCTGGCGCTCTGGTAGTTATCCAGCCAGTTCTGCTCCCGCACGCTGCACGCGGGCGGCACCGGGGCGCTGAGGCGTCGGCCTTTTTCGCCCTTGAACAGCTCTTTCAGGGCCGCGCGGCGCTCGGCGGAGAGCTTTTTGCCCTCCCGCAGCATCTGCTTCTGACGGGACAGCCAGCTGCCCAGCCAGATGCCGTCCTCCGTCCGGTACTGGGCCGGAACGGCCAGACTGCCGTGCTCCTTTTTGTATTCCACGGCCAGCTCGTAGCGGTGCTGCCACGAGTCGGTCTTTTCCCAGTTCATGCCCAGCTCGTCCAGCAGGGCTTTCCGCTCCGGCGTCACCCGGGCGCTGCTGCGCTCGGGGTTCTGCCATGCGTACCGCTGGCGGGACACCCACTTGCCCAGCAGGATGCCGTCTTCGTCGGTGTACTCGGTGGGGACGTCGAGGTTCCCGTGGGCGGCGTGGTACTTCACGGCGGCCTCGTAGGCGGTCTGCCACTTGCGGTCGTTCCGGTTCGTCCAGTCCACTCCCAGCGCTTCCAGCTTTTCGATTTGGGCGTCGGTCAGCACACCTTCTTTATAAGCAGCACGCTGACTGCCCAGCCAGACGCCCAGCGCCATGCCGTCCGGCGTGACATACTTGACGGGAATTTCCAGCGTGTGATTTTCCAGATAATACTGGACGGCGGCGGCATAGCTCTTCTCCCAGAGGATGCTGCCGGTGTCCCACACCATGCCCAGTGCCTCGAGGCGCTCGACGCGGTCTGACGGCAGGTTCCCGCCCAGATAGCGCTGGCGGTTATAGACGATCCACTCGCCCAGCGCAAAGCCGTCCTTATCCTTATAATGGACCGGCACCAACAGGTCGCTGTGGCTGTCGCGGTACCGCCGGGCCGAAGCACAGCCGTTCTCCCACGCCAGCTCGAGCCGCTTTTTCCAGTTCATGCCGATTTTGTCCAGCCGGGCGGCCTGCGCGGCGGTGAGGCGTCCCTTTTTCTTTCCGGCCCGGACAAGGCGCTGGTTTTCCAGCCAGCGGCCCACGGCCACGCCCCCGAAGCTGTAGGAGCGAGGCACGTCCAGCGTCTTTCCCTCTGCCGTCATCTGCTTTGCGGCGGCATAATAGCGCTCCCAGTCGGAGTCCAGCGCGCGGCGGAGCTGCCGGTAAGCCCGGCGGCAGGCAGAAAGGGGCTCTTCCAGCGGGAAGGCTTCTGCCCCCGCCGCGCTGCACTCCTTCCGCAGCTGCTGCACACAGGTCAGCGCCTCAAAGGCCGCGCTCAGCTCTGCCACCGGCACACTGCCGCAGGCCGCAAGGGCGCGGGCCAGCATCTGCCGGTATGCGGTCGGTTCAGCGCTGCGGCGCACCAGCACCACGCCCGAGATCCCGGCCAGAGGAGCCTGCACCGCCGGGCCGTTGGCACAGACCAGCAGCCGGAGGGTGGCCGCTTCATCGGCCGCAAAGCCTTCTGCATCCTTATAAATATGTGTTCCTGCACCAAACAGCTTCTCGGCCTGCTCTGCGGTCTGCGCCGCCGCTGCATCATCCTCGCAGAGGACGAGGCAGCGCCCGGCAGCATCCGGGAGCCACTGCGCCAGCAGCTGTTCCAGCGGCGGAAGCTTTTCTACGGCGAGGCTCAAAGCCTGATATTTCTCGGCGTTGGGGTCAGGGCAGCCCGGCAGATGGAGGTTCTTCACCTCAGCACGGAGGCGGGCCATCGCATCTTCCAGCGGCCAGAGCAGGGCCGTATAGGAGGCCGGCATGGGCAGCAGGCCCTCGGCCATCGCCCCGCCCAGCGCCAGCGGCTCCACGATGGCGTCGGCCAGCATCTCCTCGGCAGCGCGGCAGCTGTCGCCCGGGGCGTCCGGCTCCCCCAGAGCCAGCAGCTTTGCCCCCGGGCAGAGGCGAAACAGGGGCTGGACGCAGTCGGTCCAGTCCTTTGCGCTCATCTCCCTCCAGCCGTCCAGCACCAGCAGGCCGGGCCGGAACTCAGCCAGCGCCACCCAGCCCAGCGCATTCTGCACGGACAGCTGCTCGCAGCTCATCAGCCGCACCCGGCCGCCCAGCGTCCGGCCCAGCCGCTTTGTCAGGGCGCAGCGCAGTTCCAGACGGGCAGCGCAGGACACCACCCAGAGCACGCGCATCTCGGGGTGGGCGTCCAGCAGCTCCCACACGATGCAGCCTTTGCCCGTACCCGCCGGACGCACCAGCGCAGCACAGTTTTTCTGCTGCAGTCCAGCCTCCGCTGCACGGCAGGCTGTTTTATTTGAATCATCTACCAAAATCGACATATCTTATCCTTTCTGCCCCTTCCGAGGGTTCAGAAATTCGCTTTTTCTGCAAAAAAGAAACGCGCCTGCGCAAAGCTGGCTTTCCTGCCTGCGCTGCGCCTGCGTTTTTCCTGCAAAAATGTTACTTTCATGCTCTATTTTTATCATAAAAGTTTATTTCTTGTCAAGATGATTTGCACAGATTTTTCCAAATAATTTTACATTCCCTTTTTCCGGAAATTCCGGGACCGTTCCCTGCTGCCCGTTGACGGCGGGGACAGTTGGTGGTAGACTTTTTTCATCGGCTCCCCTTTTGGCGGGAGACTCCCCTATTTATGATATGTGAGGTAATCGATATGAACATCATCAGCACCGAAAAAGCTCCCGGCGCCATCGGCCCCTACTCTCAGGGCTACACCGTGGGCGGTCTCGTCTTCACCTCCGGCCAGATCCCGGTAGACCCCGCCACCGGCGCAGTCGCCGAGGGCATCGCCGCACAGGCTGACCAGAGCTGCCGCAATGTGGGCGCTATCCTCGAAGCTGCCGGCGTGGGCTTTGACAAGGTGGTCAAGACTACCTGCTTCCTGGCCGACATCGCCGACTTTGCCGCTTTCAACGAGGTGTACGCCAAGTATTTCACCTCCAAGCCCGCCCGCAGCTGCGTGGCCGTGAAAGACCTCCCCAAGGGCGTGCTCTGTGAGATCGAAGCCATCGCTGAGGCCTAAGCCGCCTTTTCAGCACAAAGAGGGGCCGTCTGCACTCCATTCCGCTGTCTCTTAT
>ENA-OZEZ01000378-OZEZ01000378.1-human-gut-metagenome-genome-assembly--contig:-NODE-378-length-17316-cov-4.587104_pt1 | contig 17316 bp, 13 predicted proteins | sample MGYA00244609_ERZ653616 | MGnify/ENA primary metagenome ERZ653616 (study PRJEB26926, sample SAMN06164988) | human gut metagenome | biome: ENVO:00009003; feature: ENVO:2100002; material: ENVO:00002003...
GTTATGTGTTGGTGGCTGTCATTTCCTTTACTGTGGCAGTCGTGATTACCGCATTATGTATCAAATTCAGAAAAAGAGAACAAAAGAGTCAAGACGCAGAAGATCATGTATAAAGAAAGGAGAGGTGAACGTATGAAGAAAAAGTTATTAGCCGGGATTCTGGCGCTTGCACTGTGTTCCACCAATATGCCCCCCCAGACCATATTTGCGGGGGAATTTACTTCAGGAAATCCGGATGTAGTGTCTGAGGAAGATACTCCAGAGATTTTTACCAATGAGGAGCAGGAAGCAGCAGGAGAGACAAATGAGGACTTGTTTGTATTCAGTTCGGAGGAGGCTCCTGAATTTAACGATACCCCCGATGAGGCAATGGCTGCTACGGAAAATGCACAAAATGGAGTAATTGATTTAACTGAGGATGCTAATGTTACGGACGGAGTTTATACCATAAATATAGCAGAAGATTACAAATTCACATGCAAGAAAAGTCCGGAAACATCAAATAGAATTGTGGTTGATGGAACGAATACTTCAGAGCAAGACAACATCAACATTTATCTTGATAACGTAAATATCAAAACATCTGCTGGTTCGGCACTGCAAATAAATAATAATGTTAAAGCTACAGTTACTATCTATTTAACAGGCATAAATAACCTTACAACAACTAATCAAAGCTCTGCTGGTTTACAGAAAGATAACGAAGCTCAGCTTATAATAACCAATGCTTCAGACACTACTACAGGAATCTTAAAAGCTAGTAGTGATGGGAGTGGGTATGGTGCCGGAATTGGTAGCGGCAATTACGGATCTTGCAATAATATTACTATTAAAAGTGGTTCTGTAACTGCTAGTTCCACGAGTGGTGCCGGAATTGGTGGCGGCCTTTACGGATCTTGCAATAATATTACCATTAGTGGCGGTTCTGTAAATGCACAAGTTGGTTGCACTCCTCACCAGAATTTGGATAGCTCTGGTAGCTACGACCCTAAAAGCCCTGAAGTGTATCTCTGCGTTATTCCTAATACAAAAACTAAATCAGTAGCTATAGATAATAAAGTCTGGGAACCATCTAATCATAAAGCGGTTGAATCTACGAATACAAATCTATATGCATGGCTAACCGGAGAAGATCATCTTATAACTGTTGAAAAAGAGACTAAAAGTTATATCTTTAATTCAAATTCAGGGACATTTAGTGAAGGTAAACGTGATGTTACCAGTGATATTTTTGAATTTAACGGTTCTGAGTTTACTTATGATGGAAACACACACTCTCCTAACATCACTACGAAGAACAACATTAAAGGTGTAGGAAACTTCACTGTAAAATATTTCAAGGAAGATAATTTGCAAGCCGAGATAAACGAGCCTAAAGATGTTGGTACTTATATTGTAAAGATTACTGCTGTAGAAGAGGGCGATTTTTACAATGCATATTCTGGTTATTTAACAAACGACAATTGGAAATTTGCTATTAATCTTACCCCTACAATTACTACATATAAAGATGAGTATGATGGAAATCCTCATCCAGTTATCAGTATTGAAGAAAGTACAATTCCACCAAATAGTATTATTGAATACAGTGTTGATAATGGACAAACATGGTATATTTTGAATTCTAACGATAATATTCCTACTGTAAGTACGGTAAGGGAAGCAGAAAATACTAAAATTTTTATACGGATATCCAATTTCAATTCCAATTCCAATGATGATACCTGGACTTCACAAGAATATCAAGCAATCATCAAGCGAGCAACCTCAACACCAAATTTTCCATCAATAGACACAATCTCCGTTCCATGGTCCTGTAAGAAAGTAAAAGATATTGATCCTAATTCTCTTCCTCAAAACTGGAATTGGCAGGCAAACGATGCAAATAATGATTTACAGGTTGGAAATAATTCTGCTACCGCAATTTACAATGGCAGTGATAAGGGAAATTACGAAAAAGAAACTTTCACTTACACAATCATCAGAAAGGAATGTGAACACAAAAATACCGTGGGATGCTACTACTCCTCTCCATCCTGTACTTCCAACGGTTACAGCGGAGATACCTATTGTAACGACTGCGAGAGAACCATCTATTACGGCTCCACGATTTCCGCATACGGCCATGACTATGATAACGGTGTTATCACTACAGAACCAACTGCCGAAACCGACGGAATCATAACTTACACCTGTAAACGATGCAAACATCAGGATACAAAAAACCTCGGAAAACTTGGTGACGGGGAACCTTATATTGAGGGAAGTTTCCAGAAGAAAGGCTGGGATGCTGTCAACGGTCTGATCAAGACTTCCAAAGAAAAAGATACCATTTCCATTACTCTGAACGGTTCCAGGACACTTCCTGCTTCTGTTTTATCCGGGATAAAAGGCAAAGATATTTCCCTGAATCTTGATATGGAGAATGGTTTCATCTGGAAGATCAACGGTACTTCCATTACAGCAGAAACACCTGCGGATATAGATCTTTCTGTTACAAATACAGAAGAATATATTCCGGCAGCATTATACAGCCTGATATCCACAAATCAGAATGATTTCGGTTTCCATCTCGGAAGAAACGGAGCTTTCGATTTCCCGGCTGTGCTTTCTGTAAAGGCAGATGCTTCCTGTGCAGGACTTATGGCAAATCTGTTCTGGTATGATGCTGAGAATGGGGTTCTGCAGTGTATCCAGACTGTAACTGTAGGCGGTGCATTTGAGCGCAGTATTCCATATGCTGACTTTACCCTTTCCAAAGGACAGGATTATTTCATAGCATTTGGTACAGAATCTCTCAATGGCAGAGTCATTCACACAGACGGAAGTATCACAGATGAAAACGGCGCATACCTGCGACCTGCCAACACAAAGATTTCCAGCCATTCCATTGACAGAAACAAGCTTACTGTCAAACTTTCCAAAGGATGTGCAGGTGCTCAGGGTTATGACTTCGTGATCAGCAAGAAATCAAATATGCTCCAGACAGGAAAGTTCAGCAAGACAGTTTCCTCAACCGGCAAGCCACAGGCATCTTTCAGATATCTGGCAAAAGGTACCTGGTATGTGGCAGCCCGAAGCTGGGTTCTGGATGCACAGGGCAATAAGGTCTATGGTTCCTGGACAAAGGTTAAGAAGATCAAGATCACTGTTGTCACACCGCAGCAGCCAAAGATCAGGAATATCACTGTAAAAGGAAACACTGTGACTGTTACTTACACAAAATGCAAAAATGCCACAGGTTATGAAATCCTGCTGGGAAACAAATACAAAACCTCCGCAGGTGAAAAATATCCGGTTAAGAAATATCTGAAACGTACAGAAGGCAAAAATACCGTAACTGTAACCTTTACAAACGTAAAGAAGGGTACCTGGTATGTGACCATACGGGCATGGAACCAAACATCCAAAGACAAATCCAGAGTTTACAGTCCATACTCCACAATGAAGAAATTTAAGACAAAGAAATAGCTTCTGTTTCTTACAGATATTTCTACTGTAAAGATAATGCCAAACAGCCTTGTAGGCAAATGAAACAGTTGACAGCTGAAAAAACCAATGATAAGATAAATGCACTCAAATTATAACAGAACAGGCTTACAGTCAGAAAAGGATCAGAATTTCGGTTCTGATTATTTTTTGTGTTTTATTCCGTTGACAAGGGAAAGTTCGCACTTGAAAAAGAATAAAAACTGGGTTATAATACGAACAAATGTTTGCAATGCAAAAAATCATTCCCGGATTTACAGTAAGCAATCCGGTTGATAGAAAGAAAGGAAATGTAACAGACATGGCAAAGAAAAACACCTATGATGCAGGGAGCATCTCTGTCCTGGAAGGTCTGGAGGCGGTTCGTAAGCGTCCGGGAATGTACATCGGAAGTGTTTCACGAAAAGGATTAAATCATCTCATTTATGAGATCGTAGATAACGCAGTAGATGAACATCTGGCAGGATACTGCAGTCTGATCCATGTGATTCTGGAGAAGGATGGTTCCTGTACGGTTACGGATAATGGAAGAGGGATTCCGGTAGATATGCATGAGAAAGGAGTGTCGGCAGAGAGACTGGTATTTACAACTCTTCATGCAGGCGGTAAATTTGATAATTCTGCCTATAAGACCAGCGGAGGACTTCATGGAGTAGGTTCTTCGGTTGTGAATGCCCTGTCTACATATCTGGACATTAAGATCAGTCGTGACGGATATGTGCATCATGATCACTATGAACGGGGAATTCCGACCATTGAACTTGAGGAAGGGCTGCTGCCGAAGCTGGGTAAGACCAGACAGACCGGAACAAGTATCAATTTCCTCCCTGACCCGGAGATTTTTGAAAAGACAAGATTTTCTGCAACAGAAGTAAAGAGCAGACTTCATGAGACTGCATATCTGAATCCGGAACTGACTATTCGCTTTGAGGATAAAAGAGGTGCAGAGGTCGAGGATATTACCTATCATGAGCCGGATGGTATCATTGGATTTATCAAAGATCTGAACCACAGCGCGGAAGTCCTGCATGATCCGGTTTACCTGAAAGGGGAAGCAGACGGCATTCAGGTAGAGGTGGCATTTCAGTTTACCAATGAATTTCGTGAGAATGTACTGGGCTTCTGTAATAACATTTACAATGCAGAGGGCGGTACTCATCTGACTGGATTTAAGACTACATTTACCACAGTCATGAATACTTATGCGAGAGAGATTGGCGTTCTTAAAGACAAGGATCCGAACTTCACAGGTGCAGATATCCGTAACGGAATGACAGCAGTTGTTTCCATCAAGCATCCGGAACCGCGTTTCGAGGGACAGAACAAGACAAAGCTGGATAATCAGGATGCATCACGCGCAACCGGAAAGGTTGTAGGAGAGCAGATGGTACTCTATTTTGACAGAAATCTGGAGACTCTTAAGACAATCCTTTCCTGCGCGGAGAAAGCTGCCAAAATCCGCAAGACAGAGGAGAGAGCCAAGACCAATCTTCTGACAAAGCAGAAATATTCCTTTGACTCTAACGGAAAGCTGGCAAACTGTGAAAAAAAGGATCCTTCCCAGTGTGAGATCTTTATCGTAGAGGGAGATTCTGCGGGAGGTTCCGCAAAGACTGCCCGTAATCGTAATTATCAGGCGATCCTTCCTATCAGAGGTAAGATCCTGAATGTGGAGAAGGCTACTATTGACAAGGTGCTTGCCAATGCGGAAATCAAGACCATGATCAATGCATTCGGATGTGGATTCTCCGAAGGATACGGAAATGACTTTGATATTACGAAGCTTCGTTACGACAAGATTGTGATCATGGCTGATGCCGATGTGGATGGGGCGCATATTTCCACACTGCTCCTTACTTTATTCTATCGTTTCATGCCGGATCTGATTACTGAGGGACATGTGTATATTGCCATGCCGCCATTATATAAAGTCATGCCTAAGAAGGGGCAGGAGGAATACCTGTACGATGATAAGGCACTGGAGAGATACAGACGTGCCCATAAGCCGGGAAGCTTTACTCTTCAGAGATATAAAGGTCTGGGCGAGATGGATGCGGAGCAGCTCTGGGAGACGACTCTGAATCCGGAAACTAGAATGATGAAGCGGGTGGAGATTGAAGATGCGAGACTTGCATCAAGCGTGACAGAGATTCTGATGGGAAGCGATGTCCCGCCGAGAAAGAAATTTATCTATGAGCATGCACAGGATGCAGAGCTGGACATCTGATTTCGCCGGAGTGTTATGTGGAAATTAAGACAGATACATGGATATGTGTCTGAGATGGAGGAAAGAAATTAAATGGAAACAAAACAGGAGAATGTGATTCCTACCGACTATGCGGAGGTCATGCAGAAATCCTATATAGATTATGCCATGAGTGTTATTATCTCCAGAGCCCTGCCGGATGTGCGTGACGGATTGAAGCCTGTACAGAGAAGAACCCTGTATGATATGTATGAACTGGGCATCCGTTATGACAGGCCATACAGAAAATGTGCCCGTATCGTAGGGGATACCATGGGTAAATATCACCCCCACGGTGACAGTTCTATCTACGAAGCGCTTGTGGTAATGGCTCAGGATTTTAAGAAAGGCAAAACATTGGTCGACGGACATGGAAACTTCGGTTCCATCGAGGGCGACGGTGCAGCTGCCATGCGATATACAGAAGCCAGACTGGAGAAACTGACACAGGATGTTTTCCTCGAAGATCTGGATAAGAATGTGGTAGATTTTATGCCGAACTTTGATGAGACAGAGAAGGAACCGGTGGTACTTCCTGTCAGAATCCCGAATCTGCTGGTAAACGGAGCAGACGGTATTGCAGTCGGTATGGCAACCAGTATTCCGCCTCACAATCTGGGTGAAGTGGTAGATGCTGTAAAAGCATATATGAAGAATAACGACATCAGCGTCAAAGGGCTGATGCGCTATCTCAAGGGACCGGACTTTCCGACAGGTGGTCTGGTAGTAAATAAAGATGACCTGCTCAGGATTTATGAGACAGGAACAGGGAAGCTCCGTGTCAGAGGTAAGGTGGAGACAGTGAAGCTCAAAGGCGGCAGACAGCAGCTTGTGATCACGGAGATTCCTTACACAATGATCGGTGCAAATATCGGAAAATTCCTGAATGATATTGCGTCTCTTGTGGAAAACAAGAAGGCAACAGATATCGTGGATATTTCCAACCAGTCTTCCAAAGAGGGAATCCGTATTGTTCTTGACCTGAAGCGTGACGCAGATGTAGAGAATCTTACAAATATGCTCTATAAGAAGACAAAGCTGGAAGATACTTTTGGCGTGAATATGCTGGCAGTTGCGGATGGCAGACCGGAGACTCTGAGTCTGAAGCAGGTGATCGAGCATCACGTAGATTTCGTATTCGATGTCACGACCAGAAAGTACACCACACTTCTGAATAAAGAGCAGGAGAAGAAAGAAATCCAGGAAGGTCTGATCAAGGCATGTGATGTGATCGACCTGATCATCGAGATCCTGCGAGGAAGCAAGAACAGAGAACAGGTAAAGAAATGCCTGGTTGACGGTGTGACAGAAGGAATCAGGTTCAAGAGCAAATCAAGCGAGAAAGCTGCGCAGAAGCTGCATTTCTCAGAAAAACAGGCAGCTGCGATCCTGGATATGCGTCTGTACAAACTGATCGGTCTGGAGATCGAGGCACTTCAGGCAGACTATGCAGAAACAATGAAGAACATTGCCATTTATGAAGATATCCTGAATAATTATGATTCCATGGCAGAAGTGATCATGAAAGAACTGGATCAGATCAAGAAAGAATACGGTACGAAACGCCGCACAGTGATCGAGAATGCAGAAGAAGTTGTCTATGAGGAAAAGAAGATGGAAGAAATGGAAGTCACATTCCTTATGGACCGCTTCGGATATATGCGGACCATTGATAAGTCTGCATATGAGAGAAATAAAGAAGCTGCCAATGCAGAGAACAAATATGTGTTTAACTGTATGAATACAGATAAGATCTGTATCTTTACAGATAATGGAAAGATGCACAGTATCAAGGTGGCAGATATTCCGCTGGTTCGTTTCAGGGATAAGGGGACACCGGCAGATAATCTGAGCAATTATGACAGTGCACAGGAACGTATGCTCTATGTAGCACCACTGGCATCTGTAAAAGAAAATACACTTCTGTTTGTCACTGCTGCATCCATGTGCAAGCTGGTGAGTGGTGCAGAGTTTGATGTGGCGAAGAGAACGATCGTGTCTACGAAACTTGCTGAAGAGGATTCTCTGATTTTTGTGGGTTCTGCGGATGAAATGGAACAGGTGGTATTCCAGAGTGAAGGCGGATATTTCTTAAGATTTCAGAAACAGGATATTTCTGCTATGAAGAAAACATCTATCGGGGTGCGTGGAATGAAACTGGCAGAAGGAGATAAGCTGGATCATGCATATCTTCTGGAAAGCCGCCAGGAATATACCATTACTTACCATGATAAACCCTATATTCTCAACAGGATAAAACTGTCCAAACGGGACAGTAAAGGAATAAAACCACGTATATAAAACCAACAAATCCGCTAAAATCAAGGTTTTTGCAGGAAAAGCCTTGCAATTGCCGGAAATTGGTGTTACAATACATCTAAATTAGAACTTGTTGACAAAGGAGTGGGCGTGAGCCCACTCTTATTTGTTGCATGGAAAGGCAGGTGGGAAAATGAGCAGACGGGAAGAGTATGAAAAGCGCGCAGAGGAACTTCTGGCACCGATCGTAGAACTTAACGGCTTTGAACTGGTTGATGTAGAATATGTGAAGGAAGCAGGTAACTGGTATCTGAGAGGATACATTGACAAACCAGGCGGAATTACAGTAAATGACTGCGAGACAGTCAGCAGAGCATTCAGTGACAAACTGGATGAGAATGATTTTATTGAAGACAGTTATATCATGGAGATCAGTTCACCGGGACTGGACAGACCGCTGAAGAAAGACAAAGACTTTGAGAGAAACATGGGAAAACTGGTGGAAATCCGTACCTATCGGCCAATCGAGAAGCAAAAAGAGTTCTGCGGGATTTTGACCGCATATGATAGTAACAGTGTGACAATCGATGAGGATGGAACCGAGCGTGTTTTTGATAAGAAAGACACAGCCCTGATACGCCTCGCAATAGAGTTTTAGTTAATTCGGGAGGATAAGAAAAAAATGAGCAGAGAGTTAAAGGAGGCACTGGATATCCTTGAAAAGGAAAAGAGTATCAGCAAAGATACTCTGCTTGAGGCAATTGAGCAGTCTCTGATCCAGGCCTGCAAAAACCATTTTGGAAAAGCTGACAATGTACATGTAACTATTAATCCGGAAACCTGCGATTTTTCAGTGTATGCAGACAGAAGTATCGTAGAATACGTAGAGGATCCTGCAATGGAGATTTCTCTGGCAGATGCTTTGAAGATCACATCAAGAGCTGAGATCGGAGGCATGATACAGGTTCCGATCCAGTCTAAGGAATTCGGACGTATTGCGACACAGAATGCAAAGAACGTTATCCTGCAGAAAATCCGTGAGGAAGAACGTAAAGTGCTGTATGATGAATATTATGGAAAAGAGAAAGAAGTAGTAACCGGTATTGTACAGCGTGTGATGGGCAAGAATGTAAGCATCAATCTTGGTAAGGCAGATGCAGTATTAAGTGAGAATGAACAGGTGAAAGGGGAAACCTTCCAGCCGACAGAGAGAATAAAGGTGTATATTCTTGAAGTCAAGGATACCCCGAAGGGACCTCGTATTCTGGTATCCAGAACTCATCCGGGACTTGTGAAACGTCTCTTTGAGTCAGAAGTTGCAGAAGTAAAAGACGGAACTGTTGAGATCAAGAGCATCGCACGTGAGGCCGGTTCCCGTACAAAGATCGCTGTATGGAGCAACGATCCGGATGTAGATGCAGTTGGTGCATGCGTAGGTATGAACGGCGCACGTGTCAATGCAGTAGTTGAGGAACTTCGCGGTGAGAAGATCGATATCATCAACTGGGATGAGAATCCTGCAATCCTGATCGAGAATGCATTGAGCCCTGCAAAGGTTATCGCAGTTATGGCAGATCCTGATGAGAAGACAGCTCTGGTAGTTGTTCCTGATTATCAGCTGTCCCTTGCAATCGGTAAAGAAGGTCAGAATGCACGTCTTGCTGCAAGACTTACAGGATTTAAGATTGACATCAAGAGTGAGACTCAGGCAAAAGAAGCCGGTGATTTCTATGATTATGATGATGACGAGACTGCAGAAGATGCAGCTGAGGCATCAGCAGAGGAAACTTCAGCAGAAGATTCCCTGACAGAAGAAACCGAAGCAGAAGAAGTTTCAGAGGAAGTTCCTGTAGAAGAAGAGCCACAGGCTCAGGAAGCAGGAGAGAATGAAGACGAAGAATAAGATTCCCATGCGCCAGTGTACCGGCTGCAGGGAAATGAAAAGCAAGAAAGAGATGCTCAGAGTTCTTAAGACTACAGAAGATGAAATCGTGCTTGATACTACTGGTAAGAAAAACGGCAGAGGCGCATATCTGTGTCTTTCCAGAGAATGTCTGGATAAAGCGATTAAAAATCATGGACTTGAGCGTTCACTGAAAACTGCGGTTCCGGATGAGGTATACGAACGACTTAAGAAGGAGCTGGAAGATATTGAAAAATAACAGAGTACTGTCGCTGATAGGGCTGGCTACCAAAGCAGGCAAGACCGTAAGCGGAGAATTTTCCACAGAGAAATCTGTAAAGACCGGAAAAGGACTGCTTGTGATCGTTGCTGAGGATGCCTCCGAGAATACAAAGAAGAAATTCAGGAATATGTGCAGTTTTTATGAAGTTCCGATTTTCTTCTTCTCAGATAAAGAGAGCTTAGGCAGAGCAATGGGAAAGGAGTACCGCGCCTGTCTGGCTGTCCAGGATGAGAACTTTGCGAAAGCAATCATGAAGGAGGTATAGCGATTGTCAAAATTAAGAGTACATGAGCTGGCCAGAGAGCTTGGACGACAGAACAGAGAAGTGATCGAGTTTCTGAAATCAAAAGGCGTTGATGTGAGAAGCCATATGAGTATGGTGGATGAGCCTGCGGTTTCGGAAGTAAAGAATAGATTCAGAAAAGACAATAATAACAGGGGAAAGGAGCATATTGCGAAATTGGAGACTCCCAAGACAGAAGAAAAGGTTGTAACAGCAAAATCAGAAGGAGATAAAACTGAAACACCTAAAAAGAAAAAAAATATTATCCGCGTTTTTCATGCACAGAATGCAAGTGACGGAGGAAAAACAAGAAAGAAACCTGTGAAAGCTGAAGGCGAGAGAACAGGTTCACCAAGAAATGCAGAAGGAAGAAATTCCGACAGTTCAAGAACAGACGGTGACAGACCAAGAAGAAATAATAATGACCGCCCAGGTACAGGCAACAGAAGACCGGACGGACAGAACCGTCAGGGAAGACCTCAGGGTGAAGGAAGATCCCAGGGAGGACGTTTTGGCCAGGGAAGAAACCAGGGCGAAGGAAACCGTCAGGGAAGACCTCAGGGCGAGGGAAGATCCCAGGGAGATAACCGCCAGGGAGGACGTTTCGGACAGGGAAGATCCCAGGGCGATGGTCAGGGCCGTTCGGGCGGAAGATTCCAGGGCGATGGAAATCGTCAGGGAGGACGTTTCGGACAGGGAAGACCACAGGGAGATGGAAACCGTCAGGGAGGAAGACCGCAGGGCAATGGCCAGGGTCGTCCGGACGGAAACAGAAGTGAAGGACGTGACGGACGCTTCGGCGGCAGTCAGGGACGTCAGGGACAGCGCCAGAATACAAGAAAGAATGACGATATGGCATTTGCACCGGAACTGACAAAGACTTCCAAAGACAGCAAGAGAGAAAGAGACAGAGAGAACAAAAACAAGAAAAAAGATTTTGATAAGACACAGAGTGGCGGACGCAGACCAAACCAGGGTGGATTCAATAAGAATTCCAGAATCCCGAAAGCTCTGCAGAAACCGGCTCCGCAGCCAAAACAGGAAGAGAAGAAACCTGAGGTTAAGGAAATCACACTTCCGGAGAAGATGACGATCCGCGAACTGGCAGAAGCTATGAAAATGCAGCCGTCAGTAATTGTGAAGAAGCTCTTTATGCAGGGTATGATGGTTACCGTAAACCATGAGATCGATTTTGAGAAAGCTCAGGAGATTGCTCTGGAATATGATATCATCGCAGAACCGGAAGAGAAGGTAGACGTTATCGAAGAACTCCTCAAAGAGGATGAAGAAGACGAAAAAGATATGGTTTCAAGACCACCTGTAGTCTGTGTTATGGGGCACGTTGACCATGGTAAAACATCTCTTCTGGATGCAATCCGTAAGACAAATGTAACACGTGGAGAAGCCGGCGGTATCACACAGCATATCGGTGCTTCTGTAGTAGAGGTTGGCGGACAGAAGATCACATTCCTGGATACACCTGGACATGAAGCTTTCACAGCTATGCGTATGCGTGGTGCAAACTCCACAGATATTGCAGTTCTGGTTGTAGCAGCTGATGATGGTGTGATGCCTCAGACAGTAGAGGCTATCAGCCATGCGAAGGCGGCAGGCGTTGAGATCATAGTTGCAATCAACAAGATTGATAAGCCAAGTGCTAATATTGAGCGTGTAAAACAGGAACTTTCTGAATATGAACTGATTCCGGAAGACTGGGGCGGAAGTACGATTTTTGTTCCTGTATCCGCACATACAGGAGAGGGAATCGATACTCTTCTTGAGATGATCCTTCTTACAGCCGAGGTATGTGAATTAAAGGCAAATCCGAACCGTTCCGCAAGAGGTCTTGTAATCGAGGCTCAGCTTGATAAAGGTAAAGGTCCGGTTGCCACGATCCTTGTCCAGAAAGGTACTCTTCATGTGGGAGACTTTATTGCAGCAGGAGCATGCAATGGTAAGGTTCGTGCCATGATGGATGATAAGGGACGCAGGATTAAAGAAGCAGGTCCTTCTACTCCTGTAGAAATCCTGGGACTTGGTGATGTGCCGAATGCAGGTGAAATTCTTCTTGCATTTGACAGTGATAAGGAAGCCAAGAACTTTGCAGGTGCATTTGTATCTGAGAACAAGAACCGTCTTCTTGAGGAGACTAAGGGCAAATTATCTCTGGATAATCTCTTTGATCAGATTCAGGCAAGCGATCTGAAGGAACTTCCGCTCATTGTCAAAGCAGATGTACAGGGATCTGTGGAAGCTGTAAAACAGAGTCTGACCAAACTTTCCAACGAAGAAGTGGTTGTAAAGGTGATCCATGGCGGTGTTGGTGCGATCAATGAGTCTGACGTAAGTCTTGCGGCTACATCAAATGCGATCATTATCGGCTTTAATGTCCGTCCGGATGCAACCGCAAAACAGCTTGCTGAGCAGGAAGGTGTAGATCTTCGTCTGTATAGAGTTATTTATCAGGCAATCGAAGATGTAGAAGCTGCCATGAAGGGTATGCTTGATCCTATATTTGAGGAGAAAGTTATCGGTCATGCGGAAGTGCGTCAGCTGTTCAAGGCATCCGGTATTGGTACGATTGCAGGAAGCTATATTCTGGATGGTATCTTCCAGAGAAACTGCAAGGTTCGTATTTCCAGAGAAGGCGAGCAGATATTTGAAGGTGAGCTTGCATCCCTGAAGAGATTCAAAGACGATGTTAAGGAAGTTAAGGCAGGATACGAATGTGGCCTTGTATTTGACGGATTTAACGATGTGAAAGAGGAAGATAAAGTAGAAGCTTATATCATGGTAGAAGTACCGAGATAGTAATGGTTTATAAAGGTAGGGTGCGCGATTCATAGTGTCAGGTACAGTGTGGTGCGCACCTTGACTTGATTGTGGTAATTCAGAAAATAATGTGATCAGGATAGTCGATGATCCGGATTGCTCACAGTATTTGACAGAATTGCCGGATATATAGGAGTAAAACTTAAAATGAGAAAAAACAGTATTAAGAATACCCGGATCAATGGGGAAGTCCAGAAGGAACTCAGCACCATTATCCGCAACGAGATCAAGGACCCGCGTATTCATCCGATGACTTCTGTCATGGCTGTAGAAGTGGCTCCTGATCTGAAAACCTGCAGAGCATATATCAGTGTGCTGGGTGAAAAAGAAGCAAAGGAAGCGACGATCAAAGGTCTGAACAGTGCAGAAGGCTACATCAGACGCCAGCTGGCGCGTAATTTAAACCTGAGAAATACACCGGAGATCCGTTTTATTCTGGACGAATCTATTGAGTATGGTGTAAATATGTCAAAGCTTATTGATGATGTTACCAAGAAAGACAGCAACTCCCACAGACAGGATGAGGAGCAGGATGAGAATTAAAAGAGGATGAGAACATGGAAAATATTGCGGAAATACTGGAAGGTGTGAAAACAATGGGAATCGGCGGACATATCCGTCCGGATGGTGACTGCGTTGGTTCCTGTATGGCGTTATATTTATATGTAAAAACCTATTATCCGGAAATTCAGGCAGATGTGTACCTGGATAATCCCAAACCTGTTTTCGGACATATTGACTGTATGGATGAGATTAAAACAGAGCTGGACGGTGACAAAGAGTATGACCTTTTTGTTACCTGTGATGTAAGTGCAAGAGACAGACTTGCCATTGCAGGTCCATACTTTGACACTGCAAAAAGAACAGCATGTATTGATCATCATATCAGTAACTCCGGATTTGCACAGGTGAATCATATCAGGGGAGAGGTAAGCTCTGCCTGTGAGGTTCTCTATGGGCTTTTTGATCCTGAGAAAGTGGTCCGTACCATTGCAGTGCCAATCTATACGGGAATGGTTCATGACACAGGGGTATTTCAGTACTCTTCAACTTCACCGGAGACCATGCGTATTGCCGGGGAACTGATGAAGACAGGATTCAATTTCAGTAAGATCATTGACGAATCTTTCTATCAGAAAACTTATGTGCAGAATCAGGTAATGGGGCGTGTTCTTGCAGAGAGTATCCTGCTTCTGGATGGAAAATGTATTATCGGATATCTTAAAAAAAGAGACATGGAGTTCTATGGTGTGGATGGCAAGGATCTGGACGGTATCGTCAGTCAGCTTCGTCTTACAGCGGGAGTGGAAGTTGCCATGTTTATCTATGAAGTGGAAACTCAGTCTTTCAAAGTTTCCCTGCGTTCCAACGGAAATGTGGATGTAAGCAAGATTGCAGTATATTTTGGCGGCGGCGGTCATATGAGAGCAGCAGGATGTGATCTTCAGGGTTCTGTGTATGATGTGATCAACAATGTGACAGAACAGATCTGCAAACAGTTTCAGGAGCAGGAAGTCTGATGGATGGAGTAATTGTAATCCGTAAGGAAAAAGGATTCACTTCCCATGATGTGGTGGCAAAGCTTCGGGGAATCCTTCATATGAAGAAAATCGGACATACCGGAACTCTTGATCCGGATGCAGAAGGAGTGCTCCCGGTGGCTCTGGGAAAAGCAACCCGTCTGGTGGATATGATCACAGATAAAGAGAAAACCTATGAGGCAGTGATGCGTCTGGGTGTTGTTACGGATACCCAGGATATGAGCGGAACTGTTCTCTCACAGACTACAGAGCTTTCCGTTACAGAAGAAGAGCTTTGCACAGTGGTCAGTTCTTTTGTGGGAGACTATATGCAGGTGCCGCCAATGTATTCAGCACTGAAGGTCAATGGAAAGAAACTCTATGAACTTGCCAGAGAGGGCAAGACTGTGGAGCGTAAACCAAGACCTGTACATTTTTATGAGATAGAAATTCTGGATATCAGTTTTCCGCTGGTGCGTTTTCGTGTGACCTGCAGCAAGGGAACCTATATCCGTACTCTGTGCCATGATATAGGGGAAAAGCTGGGCTGTGGAGCTGCCATGGAAAGTCTTTTGCGGACAAAGGTGGGCAGATTTACACTGGATGATGCCATTACCCTGGCGCAGACAGAAGAGGCAGTGCAGAAAGGAACCATAGAGAGTAAAATCCTCGGTATTGAGGAGATTCTTGCAGAGTATCCAAGGGTATGCTGTACAAAAGAAGGGGACAGACTTCTGGCTAATGGAAATCCTCTTGTACAGGCACTGGTCGATGCACAGGAGAAAAACGGATGGATCCGTATGTGCAGCAGTGAAGGCAGTTTTGCCGGAGTTTACCAGTGGGACGAGAAAAGAAACAGGTATTTCCCTGTAAAAATGTTTTAGGAGACATGATGGAATATTTAAGGATTGAGAATGATTTTCCCAGAATTTCACACAGTGCGGTAACACTTGGGAAGTTTGACGGCATACACCGCGGACATCAGAAACTGGTTGAGAAAATTATTGAGCAGAAACAGGAAGGTGCACAGGCGGTTGTACTTGCGCTTGGAACTGCCTCAAGAACAATCCTCACAAAGGAAGAGAGATGTCGTATATTGGAAGAAATGGGAGTGGATATACTGTTGGAATGTCCGCTCACAGAGAAAATACGGCACATGAAAGCAGAGAATTTTATAAAAGAAATACTGATAGGAGATCTGCAGGTTTCCTATGTGGCAGTTGGAGAGGATTTCCGTTTTGGCTATGAGCGGAAAGGAACTCCTGCCATGCTCAAAGAGTTCGGAAAGAAATATGGATTTCATACGGAAGTCCTGCCAAAAGAAATGGACGGACGCCGTAAGATTAGTAGTACCTTTGTCAGGGAAGAACTGAACAGAGGAAATATGGAAAAATTCCGTTTCCTTATGGGAACAGATTTCTCAGTAGAAGGAATCGTTGAACATGGACGTGGAATGGGACATAAATATCTGCTTCCGACCACCAACCTGATCCCTCCGGTAGAGAAACTGATGCCTCCAAACGGGGTTTATATCACAGTATCCCATTTCAGAGACAGAAGTTATCAGGGAATTACCAATGTAGGTCATAAGCCTACTGTTGGCGGCGAGAAGTTTATTGGTGTGGAAACATATCTGTTTGACTGCAATGAAGATCTGTATGGGGAATACTGCAAGGTAGATTTCAAAAAATTCCTCAGACCTGAACAGAAGTTTTCTTCGCTGGAGGCACTGAAGGCACAGCTGGAGAGGGATGCTGTGAAGGGACAGGAATATTTTGAAACTTTGTAAAAAAGAGGTTTACACGCCAGAATCAATGTGCTATACTAACCAAGGTGAATTTAGCCCATGTTCAGGGACCGGACACTCCGACCATCTCTTAATGTGTGGCGGTCAATCAATAATAATTATAGAATACAGGAGGAAATCACAATGATTTCAAAAGAAAAGAAAGCAGCGATCATGAAAGAATATGCAAGAACTGAAGGCGATACAGGATCACCGGAAGTACAGGTAGCAGTTCTTACAGCAAGAATTCAGGAACTTACAGAGCATTTACAGAGCAACCATAAAGATCATCACTCCAGACGTGGTCTTCTGAAAATGGTAGGTCAGAGACGTGGACTGTTAGCTTACCTGAAGAAAACAGACATCGAAAGATACCGTGCACTGATTGAAAAATTAGGCTTAAGAAAATAATAGCCTTTTAGTATGCGGAAGGGGGCGGATTTCCATCCGCCTCCCTTTTTATGTATATGGCAGTTCTGTAAAATATGGTGTTTTTCAGGATTGCGGTGGCTTGTTGTTTCGACTGCATCTGCATATTCAGAAGCTGCGAAACATGACAGGAGTTATTTCCGAGACTACTGAAAAGATTATTTTGTATATGAAAGTAACAAAACAGGCAGATATATTTGCCTGAAAAGTAGTTTTTTCAGTTGTTTCGGACTCCTGTTTTCTGTCTCTTATACACATCTGACGCTGCCGACGATCTTACGCGTGTA
>ENA-OZEZ01000409-OZEZ01000409.1-human-gut-metagenome-genome-assembly--contig:-NODE-409-length-16449-cov-6.749360_pt1 | contig 16449 bp, 17 predicted proteins | sample MGYA00244609_ERZ653616 | MGnify/ENA primary metagenome ERZ653616 (study PRJEB26926, sample SAMN06164988) | human gut metagenome | biome: ENVO:00009003; feature: ENVO:2100002; material: ENVO:00002003...
CAAGATTGTTTTTATATTTTCTGCAATTCAGACAATTTAGACAATTCAAGTTTAATTTATCGGGCTCTTATGGACATTTTCACAAAATGATACTTTATGACATATCATAGCATACAAAAGAACCTGTCACTGGCAGCTTCTTACAAATGTATGGTACTAAAAAAGAGTCCGGAAATGATCTTCCCGAACCCTTTTACATTTTTTAATATTTCACTCCTGTCGCCAGTTTCATAATCGGATTTCCATCATATATTAATTTCAGCAATGTATTATCCTCTACCATTCTGTAAATTTCTTTTCCGATATCTGTTGTATACATTAATGTGATCACCATAAATATAATCCAGACAATAACTAACGCAATCCCCATTCCGAACAGTCCTCCTGCCAGATGATTCAACGCTCCGACTCCCGGAAGTTCTGTTACAATATCCAGTGCAAACACAACTGCTCTCAAAATAATCGTGACCACTATAAATGTTAAAATGAATGCAATAATATTGATCACCTGTTTTGCAATGTACGCACCTACATATTGTGCAAAAGTTGTAACCCCCAGTTTCTGGTAGGTTGCTTTATTATTATTCTTTAACAGCAGATTTTTAAATGCCGCCGGTATATCAGCCGACTTGATCAATGTCTCCTGCAGACTCTCCGGTATATCTGCGTTCTCAATTGCATTTTCCACCGATTCATTCCCACTATTTTTTAATCCATCAAGTACATTTGCCGAAATTCCATACTTTGCAAGATCATCACTGCTGACTTTACCACTTACAATATCTGCTATAGAGATACCGTAACTTTCCAATTTTTCTTCACTGACTCCTGCTGCCTTAAGTACCTTTTTTACTGCTTCTTCCGTAAGACCGCCCTTGTCTGAATAAGAGTCTCCACCACTGACCGCCGATGTCGCTGCATCTGCCATTGTACTTACTACTTTCTGTCTTATCATATCATCCAGCGGGGTATATTTTTCGATTGTCTGCGATACATACGGCGTCGCAAAGAATACGATCACAAGTGTCACTATCGTCGCTACAAGCGACACTATGATACGGACTGCACCTCTTATCAGTCCCGTTATGATACATATAAGAAAAATAATCCCTATGGATATTTCCAACCAATTCATAGTTTCTCCTTATTTTACAAGACGGACCTTTTCCATTCCATTTGCACTTAACACAATATATTGATTCACTCCGCCAACCGGGAACATTTCCAATATATTATTATCCATCCTGCCTTTAAATTTCTGTATTCCATTCTTCATAAATATACTGCAGTTTTTTCCATCGTACATAATAACCTGGTTTCCACAAAGTTTTACGTGACTGTAATCGCCTTTAAATTCTTTTGACAGATTTCTGATCGTGATCATATTCTGTTCCATGTTTCATCCTCCTCTTGATTTGTAAAATCAGTATAAAGGAGAATTCTAAGGAATTTATAAGGATCTTTTTATTTTATCTGCAGCTTTAAAAATGCCTGTTTCTGCGACGGATCTTCCGGGCTTTCCACAGCAGGATTGCTGTCTGCATGGCATAACTTTTTATATTCTGCGCCGCATCAAGCTTTTTTTGCTTTTCCAACAACTTTACCATGGTGTCCTGATACAGTTCGTTTCCACGCTCTGTACTCCCGGCATTCATCCTGCAGAACCGCAGAATGTCTTTTCCATGTTCGGTGACAAACTGCTCAAATTCGTGCTTATCCATCCCTGATCCTTTTTCTCTCTTAAATCGATTTAAGGGGTCTGCCCTTACACTTTTATATTGTCCTGAACTGGCAAAAAGGTTTTATTTATACTATAATAATATAAAAATACAATTATTTTTTATTAATAATCACAATATTTATCCATAGGAGGAATGAGCCATGATAGAAATTATTTGTGGAGACAAGGGCAAGGGCAAGACAAAAGAGCTGTTAGACAAGGTAAATTCATCAATTAAGGGAAATGAGGGTTCCATAGTTTTTCTTGATAAGAGCCAGAAGCACATGTATGAGCTTAATAACCAGGTTCGACTAATCAATGTTATGGACTATCCTATTGACAATTGTGATGAATTTTTAGGATTTATATGCGGAATCATATCGCAGGATCATGATCTGGAGGAGATGTATTTAGACAGCTTCCTTACAATTGCATCACTTGATGATGAGGGGGATATCACCAAGGCAATCGAAAAGCTTGATATAATCAGCGAGAAGTTTAAGGTGAAGTTCATCTTAAGTGTTTCAAGGAATATTGACAAGTTGCCTGAATGTGCCAAGGCAAAGGTTATCATTTCTTTATAAATGATTAATTAGGGGGATGTGTATTTCACATCCCTTTTTTAAGGAGTAAAATTGTGTCCCAAAAGAATAAAAAAGTACTGAAATATCACACCGGCTTTAATCTGAATATCGGTTTTATAGTGTTTTTTGTAATAATAATCTATGTGATTTTTCACATATTTACGTATTTCACCTCAAACCCGGTATCTGAATACGAGGTACAACAGGGTACTATAGCGACCAACAACATATATAAGGGCATGATAATCCGCGAGGAAAGTGTAGTGTATGCTGAGGAATCAGGAAACCTCAACTACTTTGTGTCAAACGGCTCAAAGGTTGCAACAAGTGATGTTGTCTACTCTGTTGATACAGACGGCTCCATTGCAACCCAGATTACCGGTGCTCAAAATGATGCTTCCGCCATCACTGACGAGGATGCCGGGAAGATTATCACTGACATAAACAGCTTTTCATCCGGCTACAACAGACGATACTTTTCAAAGGTTTATACCTTCAAAAACGATCTGTCTGCACAGCTGACACAGGTTCTCAGTCAAAATGCACTGACAAGCCTGGCAGATACTATCAGTACTGCTGAGGCTAACAACACCTTCTATACATATAAGCCGACAGCTCCCGGAATAGTCTATTACGGAATAGACGGCTATGAGGATGTCACTACAGACAGCTTCACTCTGGATCAGTATAACAACACTAATTATGAAGAGACTGATTTAACCGACAACAGCACCATCAATCAGCTGGATCCTGTTTATAAGCTGATTACAAGTGAGAACTGGAATATACTCGTAAATGTTCCTGACAATGTTGCCAAAAGCCTGAATGACAAGTCAGTCATAAAAATCAGATTCTGCGATGATGACTATACAACCACGGTATCGTTCAGCCTTTTGAAGAAGGATGATGCTTTTTTCCTGAAGCTGAATATGAAAAACTCGCTCATCCGCTACATAAATGAGCGTTTTACCAATATAGAGCTCGTGCTTGGAGCAGACACCGGGCTTAAAATACCTAATTCAGCTATAACCAAAAAGGAATTTTTCACTATTCCTAAGGATTATTTCACTGCAAGCGGCGATTCCGATGCTTCATCGCTCATGATAAAGGATAAAAGCAGTGGCTCAGTTAATATAGTCAGTCCAACAATATTCAGCCAGAATGATGACTTTTATTTCGTAGATGATGAATATCTTAAGGACGGCGATATCATTGTAAAGCCTGATTCTTCGTCAACCTACAGGGTGGGAACAGATAAGGACAAGCTCACAGGTGTCTACAATATCAACAAAGGATACGCTGTGTTTAAGCAGATAAAGGTACTTGCATCAAACGATGACTACACAATTGTAGAAGCCAAAACGCCATATGGCATTTCGCTTTATGACCATATAGCCTTGGATGGCAAATCCGTGAAGGAAAATCAGACCATAACCAAATAATTATTGGTAATAAATATTGATAAAATATACAGAAGGGACAGATTTTATGTTAAAAGACAACTTACATCAGGTTCAGCAAAATATTAAGGCCGCATGTGACAGAGCTCACAGAAACTATAGTGATGTCACACTAATTGCAGTCAGCAAAACCAAACCTGTTGAGATGCTCAGTGAGATATACGATGATGGCATCCGTGAGTTCGGCGAAAATAAGGTACAGGAAATGTGTGAAAAGATGGAGATTATGCCAAAAGATATTCACTGGCACATGATTGGGCATCTTCAGACCAACAAGGTGAAGTATATAGTTGGAAAAACTTCACTTATTCACTCTGTAGATTCACTGCATCTGGCAAAGGAGATACAAAAGCAGGCCATAAAGCATGACTGCAGCTGCGACATACTGGTTGAGGTCAATATAGCAGGAGAGGCATCTAAGTTTGGCACATCACGAGATGAGGCTATATCTTTAGTTGAAGAAATTGCTAAACTGGATCATATCCATATAAAAGGACTTATGACTATAGCACCATTTGTAGATGATCCTGAGGATAACAGACAATACTTTAGCGATATTAAGCAATTATCAGTTGACATAGCACAGAAAAACATAGATAATGTCAGTATGAATGTTCTGTCCATGGGTATGACAGGAGATTACACAGTAGCAATAGAAGAGGGCGCAACAATGGTACGTGTCGGTACCGGAATATTTGGAGAGCGCGACTACAGCAAGGCTAACTGATACTTTGCATATGCTATACACAAAATAAAAATAGAAAAGGAATATAGAAATGAGTTTCATAGATAAGATTCTTGACAAAATGAGTTTAAATTCTGAGGACGATGAGGAGTTCGATAACGAGGATTATTACCTCGATGATGAGGAAGAAGAAGAGCTTCCAAGAAATCCTTTCCGCAGAAAAAAAGAGGCTGCTGAAGAGGAACCGGCCATAAAAAGCACAAGGCGTGATACAACACCAAAGGAGAAGCCTGTTAAGACTACATCCAAGATTACACCAATATCAAAATCATCCAGAAAGCAGGTATCATCAGACATGGAAGTTTGCGTAATAAAACCAAGTTCAATTGAAGACGAAATAGAAATAACAGACACATTACTTAACGGACGTACAGTCGTCATCAACATGGAGGGACTTAATGTCGATGTGGCACAGCGCATCATAGATTTCACATCAGGCTCAGCATATGCCCTGCACGGTAATCTGCAGAAGATATCCAACTTTATCTTCATCGCCACACCACACGGAGTAGATATCTCAGGAGATATCCAGAGTCTCATGGATTCATTTGATCTCCCGGGTTCATCTTATTAAGCGGAGTCTCTAATCAGCTATGAAGAAAAATAAAACAAAAAAACAGATGTGTACAGCAGGCATCATTGCATTGATTCTTGTAGCAATTGACCAGCTTACAAAGTATCTGGCTGTTATAAACCTAAAGCAATCATCCACGGGTGTGTTTGTTCTCATTCCGGGAGTTTTCGAGTTCAGATACCTGGAAAACCAGAGTGCTGCATTTGGTGTTGATCTACTTTCAATAATACAGAATATCTTTCATTTTACATATTGGTCTGAGAATCCATTGGCATTTTTGCGTGCCAAAATGATTTTTTTCTCAGTGATTACCATTGCAGTTGTTATACTTTTGTGTGTATGGTATCGCAAAATACCTGTCTCAAAACGTTTTAGACTGCTGAATGTTGTTGTAATACTGTTTGTTGCAGGTGCACTCGGCAATCTGATAGACCGTATTGTAAATAATTATGTGGTTGATTTCTTTTATTTTAGCCTGATTAATTTTCCGATATTCAATGTAGCTGATATATACGTCACTGTAGCAGCATTTATGTTTATCATACTCGGGCTGTTTTACTACAAGGAGGAGGATTTTTCCTTAATCTTCCCTGACAAAAAGCATGATGGAAAGCATGAAAATTAGTGCGGTATGCGCTTTTTAAAGTGTGCAATGTAGTTTTAAATAGTTACTAAAATAAAAAAGAGAAAGCTTCACTATGAATAGAGATACATTTGAAGTCCAGAGTGAACAGGAGGGAGAACGACTGGATAAATACCTAAGCAGCATTTATCCGGATATTTCTCGCTCCTTTTTTCAACGGATACTAAAAGAAAATCAAATACTGGTCAATGATAAGCCCCAAAAGGCAAATTACAGGCTAAAGACTGATGACATAGTAGATGTCACAATTCCTGATGCCGTACAGACACCTATCCTGCCACAGGATATTCCGCTTGACATACTCTATGAGGATGATGACGTACTGGTAGTCAACAAGCCAAAGGGCATGGTTGTACACCCATCAGCCGGGCATTACAGCGGTACTCTTGTAAATGCCATAATGTACCACTGCAAGGACTCTTTAAGTGGCATAAACGGCGAAATACGGCCCGGTATAGTGCATCGCATAGACATGGACACCACCGGCTCCCTTATTGTCTGCAAGAACGATGAAAGCCATATAAAGATATCGGAACAGATTAAGGACCATAGCTGCAACCGTATATACGTGGGCATTGTCTGTGGCAATGTAAAGGATGACGAGGGCACCATAGAGGGTGCCATAGGCAGGAATCCCAATGACCGCAAGAAAATGGCCATCAATGAGAAGAATGGCAAGCCGGCTGTCACGCATTATAAGGTGCTTGAACGCTTTGGTGACTACACATATATGCAGTTTAAGCTTGAGACCGGCAGAACACACCAGATACGCGTGCATATGGCAAGTATTAATCATCCCTTGCTTGGAGATATGCTGTATTCCAGCTATTCCCCTACCAAAAACCGGTTTAAAGGTCTGGAAGGACAGTGCCTGCATGCAAAAACAATAGGGTTTGTGCACCCAAAAACTGGTGAATACATGGAATTTGATGCACCTTTACCAAAATACTTTGCCAATTTGCTTGAAGTGTTATATAATATAAATAACAAATAAATTGAATTATCACATAGTGATATAGTATTAATTATTTATATAAGGGGGTCTGAATTATGGGATCAAACGAAATTTACACAATAGGAAGAGAATTTGGAAGCCTCGGAAAACAGGTCGGACAAGAATTAGCTAAAAGACTTGGAATTAAATTTTATGATAAAGAGCTCTTACAGAAGGCAGCTAAGGAATCAGGACTTTGCGAGGAAATATTTGAGTCGCATGACGAAAAGCCTACAAACAGCTTTTTATATTCGCTGGTCATGGACACCTACACAGGTGGCTCTTATTCCACAGCACCATTTCTTGATATGCCTCTGAATCACAAGGTATTTTTAGCACAGTTTGATGCTATCAAAAAGATTGCGGCAAATGAATCCTGTGTTATTGTAGGCCGCTGTGCAGATTATGCTTTAGCAGACGAGCCGCATTGTCTCAATATCTTCATACGTTCCAACATGGACGACAGAATTAAAAGAATAAGTGAAAGACTCAATGTCACGGAGAACAAGGCTAAGGACATAATTAAGAAAAAAGATAAAGAGCGCTCAAGCTATTACAATTACTATACCAGTAAAAAATGGGGAGACGCAAGAAGCTATGATTTGTGCCTGAACACAAGCCAGATATCAGTTGAGGACTCAATCGAGCTTATACTTAAATACAGGGAATGCATGAGAAGTCACAATAAATAATTGCATAATAAATAATTGTATTGTTGTATAGAAAGCTATGGATTTAAAGCCATCGGAACTGATGCAAATAGAGGTTTCGGTGGCTTATTCTTGTATTATTATAAAAGGTATCATCGAAGCATGCATCGATGATACCTTTTGACCCTTTAATCATAATATTGTTGTACGTATCGAAATTGCAGGTATTATGCAAAAAATAAGCAGATGTATGTTTTTATTGTAGTACCTTAGTACTTTTATAAGGTCATTTATTCGTTAAACTTGTGTTTAGCGAATAAATGTGTACCGCTAAAAAATAGTACCGCTCCGCTTGCAGTACATTAATAAAAAGACGGTTGAAAAATCAGCCGTCTTTTATATTTGGAATTTATGATTTTATTATGAAATAGATAACACATCCTCCACAATTTGCTCTGCAGTCAGATGATTCTCCTTCAGTACAGCATCCACATCATACCTGTCAAGAAATTCCTTCTTCAATCCATAATTCATCACTTTCATATTGCTTGTACCATAGAATCGTGCGATTTTTTCACCAAAGCCGCCATCTAAAATACCATCCTCTAAAGTAATAACAGTATCATGATTTTGCTTAAGCTTAGTCAAAAGCGCCTCATCCAATCCGGTGATGTAATACGGATTGATTACAGTTGCATTGATTCCGGCTTCTTCTTTAAGAAGTTTCGCAGCCTCCTTTGCCAGTTCAAAGAAGGTTCCCAGACCGATAATCGCAATCTTTTCTCCTGTCTGAACCACCTCATATCTGTTGAGTCTGCCAAAATCCTTTGTCACCCTTGAACCATCTGAAATCATCGGTCCGCCCGGCAGCTTTATTGCAACCGGATAAGATGTCTGCTCCATACTCCAGTCGAGCATGGCCAGATACTCTTCCTTTGTTGCCGGTGCCAGATATACCAGATTTGGAATATTTGAAAGCATCGGAATATCCTGAAAGCCTAAGTGTGTAACGTCATTCATTCCATATACGGAACCCTGATATATTACCATTGTAATCGGACTGTTATTGATGCAGACATCCTGTGATACCTGGTCAAAGGTTCTCTGTACAAACGAACTGTATACACCATAAAATGGTTTACCACCATTTACTGCGATACCTGATGCCAGTGCCACTGCAGTCTCCTCTGCAATACCTACATCGACAAACTGACTGCCAGCCTCTTTTCTCTTATCTTCTGTAAATCCCATAACAGTCGGCGTACCGGAAGTAATTGCAACAACAGAAGAATCATTTTTCATCTTTTCAAGCAGATATTCACAGGTCACAGAAGAATAATCCTCTTCCACATTGTCAAATAGTGGCTTTCCTGTTTCTATATCGAATGGACCGCTGTAATGCCACTGCTCCTTACATTTTTCTGCTGGTGCATAGCCCTTGCCCTTAAGTGTGTTTATATGCACTACAACCGGTTTAGTGCTGTCCTTGACCTCTTTAAATGCCTTAATAAGAGCTGCAACATCGTTGCCCCTGTCCACATACACATAGTCAAGTCCCATAGCCTTAAACAGATTGCATTCTGTCTGACCGTCAGTCTTTCGAAGCAGAGCAAGATTCTGATAGAGACCTCCATGATTTTCAGCAATCGACATATCGTTGTCATTTACTATAATAATAAAATTGCTTTGAAGCTCAGCAGCAAAATCAAGTCCCTCAAGTGCTTCTCCTCCGCTTAATGAGCCGTCTCCGATGACAGCAATCACATTGCCGTTTTCACCCTTTAAGTCCCTTGCCTTTGCAAGACCTGCAGCCAGACTGACCGATGTTGATGTATGTCCGACTGTAAAAAAATCATGCTCGCTCTCGTTTGGATTTGTATAGCCTGACACATCATCATAGTGCTGTTCAGACAAATACGCTTCCTTACGCCCCGTAAGCATCTTATGAGGATAACTCTGGTGCGATACATCATAAACAATTTTATCCTTAGGTGATTCAAATACATAATGTAAAGCGATTGTCGCCTCTACCATTCCAAAATTCGGTCCAAAATGTCCGCCATGCTTACTTGCTCTTACCAAAAGGGCATCTCTTATCTCCTGCGCCATCACCGGCAGTTCATCTATCTTAATTTTCTTTACATCTTCTGGTCCGTTAATTTTCTCAAGATACATATTATATTTTGTCCTCCTATTTGTCCCAGGTCAATTCACCTGTCTTTATCGCATTCTCGTATTTAGAAATTTTATACTGTAAGCGTTCCATCGTGTTTTCAATCTGTTTTTTCTGCTCATCAAGCTGCTCGTATTGCTCCTTGAGAAGCTGACACCTCGCTTCAAATGTAGCATCTCCCATCTGAAAAAGCCTGATATATTCAATAAGTGCCTCAATCGGCACTCCGGCATTACGCATACATATAGTGTGCTCCACCCAGCTGATATCTGATTCGGTATAATCGCGTATACCTCCTGCAGTCCTTGCAACCGGTGGAATCAGGCCTATGCGTTCATAATACCTGAGTGTATCAGTAGACACCCCAAACCGCTCACTCACTTCCTTGATAGTCACTCACATCGCCTCCTTTTTGATTGTTACAATGAAACTATATCACTTGGAGTCCACTCCAAGTCAAGAGCTTTTCACCTGTTTTGTATACATAAAAAAATTATCGTGTTATAATCTCAATAATAAAATTTAAAAAGATTTACACTTGGAGGAAAAATATGAACTATACAGAATGTATCGAAAATGCCAGACCACGTCTTGGAAAATACTGCAAGGCTTGTCCTGAATGCAACGGCCGCGCATGCAAAAACCAGATGCCCGGTCCAGGCTCAAAGGGTATCGGTGACACAGCCATACGCAACTATGACAAATGGAAACAAATCCGTGTAAACATGGATACTATTGCCGAAAATAAGCCTGTAGACACCGCTTTCTCACTCTTCGGCCGTACTTTTAAATATCCGGTATTTGCAGGTCCTGTCGGTGCAGTACAGCTGCACTACGGAGACTGTCTGGATGATGTGACATACAACGATATCCTCGTGTCAGCCTGTGCAAAGAACGGCATTGCAGCTTTCACAGGTGACGGAACTGACCCAAATGTCATGGTTGCAGCCACCAAGGCTATCAAAAATGCAGATGGTGCAGGAATACCTACCGTAAAGCCATGGAACATTGAGACCATACGTGAGAAAATGGAGCTGGTACATGAATCAGGCGCATTTGCAGTAGCTATGGATATCGATGCAGCCGGTCTTCCATTCCTCAAAAATCTTGATCCGCCAGCCGGAAGCAAAACAGTTTCAGAGCTTTGCGATATCATACAGATGGCTGGAACCCCATTTATTGTAAAGGGAATTATGACTGTAAAGGGTGCGCTTAAAGCAAAAGAGGCAGGCGCAAGCGCTATTATTGTATCAAATCACGGTGGACGTGTGCTGGATCAGTGTCCTGCCACTGCTGAGGTGCTTGAAAGCATCGTAAAGGCTCTTGAAGGCTCAGACATTAAGATTCTTGTAGATGGTGGCATCAGAAGCGGCACAGACGTCTTTAAAGCCCTTGCACTGGGTGCAGACGGAGTTCTTATCGCAAGACCGTTTGTAACGGCTGTATACGGCGGTAAGGCCGATGGTGTACGTGCATACATAGACAAAATCGGTACAGAGCTTGAAGACACCATGAAGATGTGTGGTGTATCTTCGCTTGATGAAATCACCAGGGACTGTGTGATGACCTTCTAGTTTAAAAACGTGCTTCATGACTTTTCGTTTTTATATAAATTCTTCATACAAAAGCACCATAACCGGCATCGTCACTACAGCACAAAGCGTTGTCACTACATTTATTGCGCTGGCATACCTTGAATCATTGCCATACACCTGACACATCTGTGTAACAGTCGATGCCGAAGGCGTAATAACCGCCAAGAAAACAATAAGCATAATCTTTGGCGCATCTGCAGAAAGATATGCCATATGGCTGATTTTAATAAGAATAAGCGATATCAACGGAACCAGAAGCATCCTGAGAAAGGTAACAAAATACACCCTTCTGTTGGCAAAAACCTTCTTCAAGTCCATCCCTGCAAAAAGCATTCCTGTCACAATCATGCTTGCAGGTCCAATCATACTGCCGACAGAACCGATTGTGTCATTGATAAGCTGCGGCAGATGAATCCTTGTAAAGAAAAGCACCACACCTATTATTATGGAAATCATATTGATATTAAGGACAATCTTTCGCCAGTCATAGGAGCTTTCACGGCTTATAATCTTTTTGCAGTGAGTCCACAAAAATACCAGCTGCACACTCATGAAAGCACAGCCGTAAAGCACCCACTCCTGCCCCAGTATAAATGTCACAATCGGAACAATCAGATTGCCTGAATTTGAATAATAAACTGATGCGACCTCCACCTCATTCATATGGAAAAGCCTGCCCATAGCAGAAATGATAAACAGCAAAACTAACTGCAAAATCACTGATGCCACAAATGCAATCAAAAGACCTCTCACCGTTTTAGAAGTGTAATCCACCTGAAAAGCATTGATAATAACACACGGTATAATCAGATACAGCACAATCTTTGATAAAACCTTGCTGTCCTCATCCTTCACAATACCTGCTTTCACGATAATAAAACCCATTAAAATCATGATAAAAAGCTCTATTATCTGTTCCATTAAAAGTATACTGATATGCATAAAAATCATCTCCTGCTCTAAATATCTATGTCTTAAAAGGCATGCATATCTAATTCATAATTTATAAATCTATAATCTCGTAGTCCACTTTGAACAATCCCACACATCCGTCGCAAGTCCATCATAGAAATCCGGCTCATGGCATACCATAAGTATGCTGCCCTTATATTCCTTCAAGGCACGCTTCAGCTCATCCTTAGCATCCACATCCAGATGGTTGGTAGGCTCATCCAGAAGCAGAATATTTGTCTCTCTGTTTATCAGCTTGCACAGGCGTACCTTTGCCTGTTCACCACCGCTTAACACACGCACCTGGCTTTCAATATGCTTTGTGGTCAAACCACACTTGGCAAGCGCGCTTCGCACCTCGTACTGCGAAAATGCAGGAAACTCGTTCCATATCTCCTCAATACATGTGGTTGTAACCGACTGATCCATCTCCTGCTCAAAATACCCAATTTCCAGATAATCTCCAAGTGTAACACTTCCTGAAAGCGGCTTTATCAGCCCAAGAATACTCTTAAGCAATGTCGTCTTTCCGATGCCGTTTGCACCGGTAAGAACAATCTTTTGTCCTCTTTCCATCTCAAGGTCGAGAGCAGATGAAAGCGGATCATCATAGCCAATGACCAGTCCATTTGTCTGGAAAATATACCGCCCCGGAGTACGCGCAATCTTGAAATTAAACTCCGGCTTTGGTTTTTCTGCAGCAAGCTCAATAACATCCATCTTGTCAAGCTTCTTCTGACGTGACATCGCCATATTCCTTGTAGCGACACGCGCCTTATTTCTCGCCACAAAATCCTTCAGCTCTTTAATCTCCTGCTGCTGTTTGTTGTACGCAGCCTCAAGCTGGGCTTTCTTCATCTCATAGACTTCCATAAACTTGTCATAATCACCGACATATCTGTCGAGCTTCTTATTATCCATGTGATAGATGAGATTTACCACGCTGTTCAGAAACGGTATATCGTGCGAAATAAGAATAAACGCATTCTCATAATCGTTCAGATATCGCTTAAGCCACTCAATATGCTCCACATCCAGATAGTTGGTAGGCTCATCCAAAAGCAGAATATCCGGCTTCTCCAAGAGGAGCTTTCCCATCAGCACTTTGGTTCTCTGACCACCGCTTAAATCGGTAACGTCTTTATCAAGCCCCAGGTCTAAAAGTCCAAGAGCCCTTGCAACCTCCTCAACCTTTGCATCAATCATATAGAAATCATGCATGGTAAGCATGTCCTGAATCGTGCCGGCTTCATCCATCAGCTTATTCATCTCGTCCTCGTCCACATTGCCAAGACGCGCATATATGTCGTTCATCTCATTTTCCATATCATAAAGGAAATCAAATGCAGAGGAAAGAACGGAGCCGATAGTCATACCCTTTTCAAGCGCTGTGTGCTGGTCGAGATAACCCACACGCACCTTCTTGGCCCACTCTATTTTGCCCTCATCAGGCATAAGCCTGCCTGTGATAATATTCATAAAAGTCGATTTTCCCTCACCGTTTGCACCGACAAGCCCTATGTGCTCGCCCTTCAACAGTCTGAAGGAAACATCCTCAAAAATAGCACGGTCGCCAAAACCATGGCTTAGGTGCTCTACGTTTAAAATACTCATGTATACCTCTCTTCAAGATTTTATTTCCCCAATATGGCACTTTCTTCAAGATTTTATTTGTACAATATGGCACTTTCTTCAAGATTTAGTCTGCATGCCCATATTGTTTTGCCAGTCTGTTAAGCTCATCATGAACCTCTTTCACCAGATTCTCCGGACCAATTATCTTAAAATTATCCCCCATTGCCATAATCCAATGAATAAAAAGCTTGTTATCAGCTACTTTCACAAAAACGCGCGAATGAGCTTCATCCTTTTTTAAGATTGTCACATCGGTTCCAAACCTGTCAATCAGGACACCTATAGTGCTGTTTTTGCACAGTATCTCAGCCTTAATCTCTTCTCCATTGTACATACCAAACTTCGATTTGCCATAAGAAGCAATATCAAGTTTTTTAAGCTTCTCCCTGCCCTCACGGACTTTATTTTCAATCAGGATATTCTTCATCTTGTCTACACGGTAATGATGAATCTCCTTTACCTGTGTATCATGGTCATATCCAATCAGATAATAATTGCCATCATTCCACAGCAATCCCCATGGACTGACATGATATCTGGCGCCGTCATGCTTCACCTCAAGCTGTTTTTTCGTATTCCACCGACAATATTGAAAAGAAAGACTTGAATTATTTGCAATTGCATTGTGTATGGCATCGACATTTTTCATGATGTCGCTATTCATGGTTTTCACTCTTCCGGCAACATATACCTGACGCTGCAGAGTGGCAGCCTCCTGTCTGCTTGTAAGACTCTCCAGCTTCTTAATAAGCTCATTGGATTTCTCCTCAGTGATGAACTTGGCAGCTGCGACAGAATCCACCAAAAGCTTAAGCTCCGCCAGCTCAAATGTCCTGCCTATCACCTTATAATGGACAGTCCTGCCATACTGCGTCTTTTGGGTTTTGATACCAAAATCATTCAGCTGTGCTATATCATCATACAGACTTTTTCTCGCGGCCGTAACATCGTATGCATGCAGCTTATCTAAAATCTCATCAAGCGTAATATCATGATTGGCATCAGTATTATTCAAAAGAATTTTGGCCAGATACAAAAGCTTTAGCTTTTGATTGCTCCTGGGTTCCTTAGATTGCTTCCCAGCAGTCAGATCATTGTTTTCCGTTTCACTCATATACACTTATCTCCCCATCAATTTGTATTGTAACTATTCAGAATCACACCACGCACATTTGCAAAACCGCACGATACTCGTCACTTGATTATTGCAGCAAGTTTTTCACCACACATCACACCGAGTATACATCCTAAACAGCTCAACAACACATATCCGCACCCAAGCAGGCAGTGATTATGTTCAAACAGATTATAGGATTCCAGCGAAAATGTAGAAAACTACGTTGGTGATTAAAGTCAAAAAAGGAAACTCAGTTTTTAAAGGTATAAGGCTGATGGCATATCTGGCCATTGCACCTACGGCGCCCCCAAGTGCTACAAATAAAAAATTCATGGTGGATATCTCCTATATGTAAAATACGCGATTCTCTTTTCTCGGAATCACGTCAGGATAATCTCCATCGACATATCCAAGAGCACAATGTCCGATTCCCTCATACTCATCCTCAATACCGAGTGATTTGAGAAGCTTCTTGCCCCAGTCAGATTCAAACTCTTCCTTCGCGCGGTGAATCCAGCAGCTTCCAATACCAAGATCATGTGCTGCAAGCATGAGATTCCCAATCACAAGACTGCCATCATAGACATGTGTAGGCCAGTCCTTCTTTCCAAGAACGATAAGAATAACCGGCGCACCGTAAAATGGATCAGTATTACTTCCCATTATGTCGGCATTTCTCTTAGCGATTTCATCCCTTATTTCCTTATTTGTCACCTGAATAATGATGGTGTTCTGTGCACCTCTGCCGTTTGCCGCAAAGGTTCCGGCCTCAATTATCCGGTCAAGGATGTCCTGCGGAATCATGTCCGGTTTAAATTTACGAATACTTCTTCTGGTTTTCATTTCTTCTAATACTTTGCTCATGATTTGGTCCTCCCATTAATTCAAAAATTTATAATCTCTCTGGCATCATAAAAAGACGAACCGTCAGCGCCTATTGCAGCCTTTTGATTAATTTCAGTAGATTATAATTGCATAATACATATTTGTTCACCCGTTTTAAGTATTATGCAGTAATTGAGCATAATTTGCAAGTATGCATAAATACTGCATATGTTATTATTAAGCATCTATATCGTATAATTGTCAAATCAGATTTTTTATCTCGTTAAACACTTTTAAATATCCGTTTGAAATGATATTTACAACAATTCCTTTAGCTTCAACATCTCATCCTCAGACAATGTAACACCCTTTCCCATCTTCTCGTGCTCCGGTGCCCAGTCTCTGATATCATACTTTGGTTCTCCGCCATTCCATGAAATTCTGTTTAGTTCCTTTGTCCATCCTTTTGCACTCTCTGAGAGGATGCCGATGTGTTCTACTATTTCATATTTGAAATCTGCCATACTATAAATCCTTTCTGTTAGAATTGGAAATATTATATTTGTTCATCTTTAGTTTATTAGATGAAATTTCCACTCAGTGAGTGGAAAATTTTTTATTTCGCAATCTCATATATTATTCATCAATGAAATAAGTATACTGCTTCCAGATTGTCGACACAGTGTGTCGATAATCTAAAAACTGTGAAAAGCTGCTTCGCATTCTTATATATTACCTGTCTCTTATACACATCTGACGCTGCCGACGATCTTACGCGTGTAG
>ENA-OZEZ01000425-OZEZ01000425.1-human-gut-metagenome-genome-assembly--contig:-NODE-425-length-15918-cov-8.387632_pt1 | contig 15918 bp, 12 predicted proteins | sample MGYA00244609_ERZ653616 | MGnify/ENA primary metagenome ERZ653616 (study PRJEB26926, sample SAMN06164988) | human gut metagenome | biome: ENVO:00009003; feature: ENVO:2100002; material: ENVO:00002003...
AAATACATAACATGACACTATACAAAATGTACAATAAAAGATAATAAAAAGTGTGAAAAATGTTGAAAATGTAAATTAGGGATTGCAATAATAACAAATTGTGGTATAGTAAAGATACGAAAACGATTAAGAAATCAATTCGAAATGAGGAAACGATATGGTATCACTAAAAGACATAGCACAAAGATGTGGTGTTTCGACAGCGACGGTCAGCAAGGCATTACATGACCAGAAGGATATTGGCGCTGAGACCAAAAACAGAATAAAGAAAATAGCTAAGGAAATGGGATATCTTCCTAATGCTGCGGCCAGAGTTCTTAAGACAAAAGAGTCGAACAACATCGGAGTACTGTATTTCGATGAGGCGGCGATGGGACTTACGCATGAGTATTTTGCCGGAGTGCTAAACGGAATCAAGGCACAGGCTGAGATGCTTGGATATGATATTACATTTATCAATACAAGTCCTGTCGGAAAAAAATTATCATACCTGGAGCACTGTAAGTACAGAAATTTCGATGGTGTCGTAATCGTATGTGCAAGGTTTCAGGACAATGAGGTGCAGGAACTGATGAGCAGCGACATACCGGTGGTCACAATTGACTACGTACACTATAGCTGTTCGGCAGTATGTTCCAACAATGTAAAGTGTATGGGCGAGCTGCTTGATTACATAATAAGCATGGGACATAAGAAAATCGCTTACATACATGGACAGGATTTTTCGAGTGTTACACGTGACAGGCTGGCAGCATATTACAGGGCACTTGAGAAGCATGGAATAGATATTCCTGAGGAGTATGTCAGGGAAGCAAGGTATCTGGAAGCAGAGGATGTTGCAAAGCAGACAGAATATTTACTTGATTTACCTGACAAACCTACATGTATCATCTATCCGGATGACACGGCGGCAATCGGAGGCATCAATGTTATAAGAAGCAGAGGGCTTAGGATTCCGGAGGATATATCAATAGCAGGATACGATGGTACAAGAGTTTCACAGATGCTAAGCCCGAAGCTCACCACTATCAGACAGGACACTGACAAGATAGGCAGGGAAGCAGCAGACAGGTTGATAAGCATCATTAAAAAGCCTAAAACAGCACTTGTGGAGAGAGCTGTTGTTGAAGGAATTTTGCTGGAGGGGGAATCCGTAGGCAGAATTTAATATATTTTTCCCTTCATCTTAAAAGGACCGCTCATCCGGGCGGTCTTTTTTGCGAGCAAAATGGCAGACGTTTGATTTATCCCCTCTTGACAGAATACGTTATACTATAAGTATGAACGATAAGAAACAAGGAATAATATATATCATAATGGCAGGATTCTTTTTTGCCCTGATGACATTTTTTGTGAGGATGTCTGGAGATTTGCCGACCATGCAGAAGGCCTTTTTCAGGAATGCGGTAGCAGCAGTAGCGGCTGTTATCTTACTTGCAAAAAGTGATGAAGGCTTCAAAATAAAAAAGGATAGCTGGAAGGGGCTTTTTCTGCGAAGCTTCTTTGGAACAACAGGGCTTATATGCAATTTCTATGCAGTTGACCATCTGGCCATCGCAGATGCCAATATTCTAAACAAATTGTCACCGTTTTTTGCCATAATCATGTCATATTTTGTGCTTAAGGAGAAAGCAAACAAGACAGAGTGGTTGTGCGTGGTGACGGCGTTTATAGGTGCTGTTTTTGTGGTGAAGCCATCTATGAATGTGCAGTTTTTTAATGCCATGATTGGTGTAATAGGAGGTTTTGGCGCAGGTGTAGCGTATACATTTGTGCGAAAGCTCGGTAAGCAGGGAGAGAGAGGACCTGTGATAGTCATGTGCTTTTCGGTATTTTCATGTATAGTGACGGCTCCGTTTCTGCTTGTCGGAGCAAAGCCTATGAGTGTATATCAGATTGTCATGCTGCTTTTTGCAGGAGCTGCCGCTACAGGCGGACAGCTTTCAATCACAAAGGCATACACCAAGGCACCTGCAAAGGAGATATCGGTGTTCGACTATTCGCAGGTTATTTTTGCCGCCTTGCTGGGATTTGTCTTTTTACAACAGATACCGGACTATCTAAGTGTGATAGGATATGTTATAATAATAGGCAGTGCAATTTTTAAATGGAACTATAATCTCAGATACGAGGAAAAAGTATGAACTACGCAGGAATAAAATATTGTGACATAGCGAACGGACTGGGCTGCCGCACTGTGCTTTTTGTATCAGGCTGCAGAAATCACTGTAAGGGCTGTTTTCAGCCGCAGACATGGGAATTTGACTATGGAGAGCCGTTTGATGAAAATATACAAAACGAGATACTCGACTCGCTTAAGCCTGCCTATGTGCAGGGAATTACCCTTTTAGGCGGTGATCCTTTTGAGGAGGAGAATCAGGAGGCACTTGTGCCGTTTATGAGAAGAGTTAAGGAGCGCTATCCCAATAAGGATGTGTGGGCTTACACAGGCTATCTGTACGAAGAACTGTTAGAAAACGGACGCAAGCACACAGAGTATACGGATGAGCTTTTATCTATGATAGATGTCCTGGTAGATGGTCCGTTTATAGAGGAAAAGAAGGATATCACGCTCAAATTCAAGGGCTCTGCAAACCAGCGTGTGATAGACATGGAGAAGACAAGAGCAACAGGAGAAGTGTCTATACTGCAATTTACGAAAATATAAATCGTTATGTGTGACTAAATTGCTGTATTGTAATTAGAAAAGAAGATTTGAGAAGAAGCTTTGATAAGCGGATTTAAGAAGAGGATTTGAAATGAAGAAAAAATGCGACAAATTATTAGGAATACTGTGCTATGCGCTTGGAATTTTAGCGGCGCTTTATGTGGGAGGCTGGCTTATGCTGATTAAGCCTATTCATGTGATTATCATAGCATTTGGCAATGATATGCTGACACTTCCACTCTTGCTTAAGAGTATCATAAAGATAGCATTTTCTACGACATTTGCAGGGCTTGTGTGGTGCATCGGATACATAGGCTACAACTTTTTTAAGGGAAATGAGGACCCTGACTGGGCGGCTATAGAAGCGCGCTTCAGAAATAAGCACAGTGATACAACAAACGAAGATTTACTGAAGGAGAGAGAAGTATGATAGTCCGTGTACCTGATTATTTTTCAGAGTTTAGCTGTATAGCCGGAGACTGCAAGGATAGCTGCTGTCTGGGCTGGGAAATTGATATTGATGAGGATTCATATGAGTATTATCAGACACTGCCCGGAGAGGTCGGAGAGCGTCTGAGAAAGGGCATGTATGAGACGGAGGATGGCGGGCACGGCATCCGTACAAATAATTGCGGTCGCTGCATCATGCTAAACGACAAGAATCTGTGTGATTTGTACATAGCAGCTGGCGAGGCATCGCTTAGTGAGGTGTGCACCGATTTTCCAAGGTTTGGCATAGAGTACAGAAACGTGGAGCAGAAGTGCCTGAGCCTTGCGTGCGAGGAGGTCTGCCGTATATTTTTCAGCAAAACAAAGCCTGTTAAGTTTATAGAGCAGGAGCTTTTTGGCGACAGCGATGATGACCAGGGAGTCACAGAGGAAGAGGCAGCATTTTTTGAGGAGGTGCAGCGCGAGCTGATCGCTATACTCCAGGACAGGACAAAGCCAATCGGAGTACGCGTGGATGAGTATCTTGACAGGGCAAACGAGTACCAGAAGAAGCTGAGCAAAAACGATGTTGAAAAGCATATAGACTGGCTTTCGTTTAATGATTTTTCATTTAAGCATTTTGATATCCGCTTCGGTATTATCAATGAGATGGAACTATTGCGCCAGGTGTGGCAGGATTTCAAGGATGATATGCAGACAGTCCTCACAGAGGCTGATTATGAAAAACGCATGAAGGAGTACATGACTAGCGGCGATTACCGTGAAAACGATATTGAGCAGCTTCTTGTATACTTTACCTTCAGATATATCATGAATGCCATCTATGACTCAAATATCATGGTTTATGCATATTTAAGCGTCATGTTTACCATGATAGTCAGGGATATGAATGCCACTCGCTTCTACAAAAACGGTGGCAGCTTCACCATAGAGGACCAGATGGAGGTGGCAAGGATCTTCTCAAAGGAAGTGGAGCATTCCGAGGAAAATGTGGAGGCCGCCAAGGAAGAAATCATCTGGGGATAGTTGATTTAGAGATTAATATATAATAAAATAATAATATACTTTTTTATAGTTTTATATTTTTTTAGATTTCAAAAGGAGCTTGCACAGAAATGTGAGGGCTCTTTTTTGTGAAATAATTAAAGGCTTCCACCATTATCATTTCAGCTACTTTTACTTTTTCTCGCAATTTTTCCGGCTTTTAGGCTGGTTTTGGGAGCTGTTTTAGGAATTTCTGCAGTTTCAGCTACTTTTTCTCGCAATTTTTCCAGCTTTTGGGCTGGTTTTTGGAAGCTGTTTTGGTGATTTTTGCAGTTTCAGCTACTTTTCTCGCAATTTTTCCGGCTTTTGGGCTGAATTTTGGGTGCTGTTTTAAAAGATTTAAGGATTACAGCTCCCCAAGGTCTGCCTACTATGCTATCAATCCCTTGTAAACCATAAATTGGTACCTTGAAAACTTCACATAAACAGAGATTTCGTTCTTTATAAGTGGTACAATAGATGTAGAGAAAATGGAGAAAATCACGTCCAAATATACCGGTTGGAACATTACTATGATCCGGCTGATTACAATAAAGTGATTTACCGGCAGAGGAAGGAAGATTATAGCCAGCATCTCCAGACAATTCTGTTGGACGCAGACTGTTTGCTTCAAAAATGCAACGGTGGTTATGATGATGTAAGTGAATATCAGCTTCTTGTCCGTGCCTTTTTATTTGAAAAAACACAGGAAAAGTAAGAGCTTCCTTCAATAAAAACAATGTGAGAACTTTCCTTTAAAAGATCAGTGCAGCTCCGGGATTTCGAATAAAACCGGAAATAGCTTAAAAAATAATTCACAAAATTTCAAATGAAAAATTATCTACTATATCTAGGACTTTTAGTACTAAAAAGATTTCGCATATATTACATAAAAATGAATAAATAGTAAATTTTAACAAAATTACGTGAATAAAATCTCTGTTTATCCCAATAGTCGAAAACCAACGAAAAGACTATAATATAAATACGAAAACGTGCGAAAGGGGATTTTCGTACAAACATAATAAGAAAAGGAGAGGAAATATGGGAAAGTTAAAAGAACGTTTTCACAGGAAACATGGCATTGTAAGCCGTATATTTAGTATGGTACTTGCGCTTGCTATGATTATGACCATGGTTCCAGCAATCGGTGGTGCAACCACTGCATATGCTGCGAGCCCGACAATCCGGTTGTATTTGGACAAACCAAGTACATGGAATACACCGGTTGTCCATGTCTGGGCTGCCGGTGCTGCGGTAGATAACCATGGCGCAGGAAATGCCACCATTTCACAATGGGGGAATCAGGAAAAACCAAAGCTTGCATATGAGGAAAGTTCTGGACTCTATTATGTAGATGTACAGAGCAGTGAGTGGACAGGTTTTCAGTTTGTTGATGCAGGTTCTAAAGATGAGTCTGCACCGGAGATAAAGACAGAAGGAGCTGCAATTGAGCAGATTAAGACTTTTACTTCTGATACAAGCATTTATTGTTTATTGGATGACAATGGAAAATATCAGTGGTATAAGGATGCTTCAAAGAAGGAAACTTTGATTCCGGAGTCTGTACCAACAGAATGTGATCTGACTATTAATTATAAGAGCACATTAGGCGATGATGTTGCAGCATATATATATAAGGAGACTAATAAGCCGGCAGGTGAATGGCCGGGAAAAACCATGACTGCAACAGCAGGACATGAAGGCTGGTATACAATGCATCTGACATTAGATAACAGTACAGATTATAATCTTATCTTAAATGATGATGGACATGGAAACAAGTTAAGCGACGTAACACTTTCTACAAAAGGAAAGGCAGAAGCAGAGTACTGGTTCGATGGTTCTTTGTCAGAGACAAAACCTGCCGATTGGAAATATGTAACAACCATCCATTATCTTGCTTCAGGAATGGGAAGTACTATTTACAATTATATGTGGGGAGCAGATGCCTCTGCAACAGGAGCAGGTGTTGGAAAAGAATGGCCGGGCGGACAGATTTCGGCAAATGCTGATCATTTGGGATGGTATGATGTAGTATATACACAGGATGTAAAACAGAATTTCAGCTGTATTTTTAATAATAACAACGGAACACAGACGGATAATATTGATGTTTCTGTGACATCAACAAGTACTGAGCTCTGGGTTACCGGAACAAAAGGTGATACAACCGTATATAAAACAGCACCGGACAGCTGGGAGGCACCGGTTGCGGACCACACATTTACTATTTATTATTACAATGAGGATTTATCAACAGACACAGACATGGGAAAAGTTGATTTGTGGATGTGGAATGCCGGATTAGACGGTTCCTATGTTTTTGACGGAACATATTATGATGCTGAAAATAAAGTGACATGGTTTAAACAGACCATTACAGTTGCCGGCAGTAATGTAGGAAAAACGGTAGGATTAAAGGCACGCTATGATAATACAAAAGGATGGGATGGCGGCTCTGATACTGCAGATCGTTCTTTTACAATAAGCGGTGATGAGAATGAGGTATTATATTATGTGGATGGTTCCGATCCGGTTCATGAGAAACCGGTAATCGTACCAACGGAAAAGAGATACCTTGTATTGGATTATGAGAATCCGGGATTAAAAGAAAAAGGTATTACACCACAGTTTTATACATGGTCATCAGGATATGCTTCAGTATTAACCGATTTTACATATGTAGGTGGAGATAAATGGACGGTAACAATCCCAGCAAAACCATCCTGCACAAAGGTTGATTTTTGTATTGCATTAGATTCAACAGGTGACCCATGGATTAAAGATGGTGGAGACCATTCAGTTACATTCCCTTCTGATCAGAAGGTTATCTATGCCAGCATGAAAGCCGGCAGTGAGCCAGAAATTGCTATGCCATATAATGTTGGCTATGAAGTAGATGCAGAAAATCAACAGGTATCATACTACTATCGTGATGATGATGCATTTGTAGATGGCACCTTAAAGGATATGAAAGTATCTGTTGACGTAAACGGAACAGAGTATCCAATGACATACAATGATACAACAAAGCGTTTTGAGTATGTAAAGAATGGTTTAACAAATGGCAAAACACATTATCGTTACAAAGCAAATGGAAATTATGTTGTAGATGCATTCAATTCAAATAGTGAAAAATATAATGACGCAGATTACTCATATTTTGAATACTATAAATTAAATGCAACAGTTACAGCAGAAGTTATGAATAAGTCATTTAACTACAATGAGAATAATGTAGTTAAGTTTAAGGTTAAACAGGCTGATACAGATACTCAGAAACTTGAAGTTGCAAGTGCAAGTATTGATGTTTCTTCACTTGGTGGAAGTAGTGAGATGCCGATTGAGCCAGAGCTCCAGGCTGTTACAATTTCTGCAACTGTAGATACAACATTAGGTACTAAGACATTACCAATTACTGTAACAGACCAGTATGGTAATAAATTCAGTACTACAGTTGATGTTGAAATTACAGACCGTGTGAAGAAAAATGAAAATGATTTCGACTGGGATGAAGCTGTTGTCTACTTTATGATGACAGACCGATTCTTTGATGGTAATGAATCTAACAATACAGCAAGTGGTACAGATACATACGGAGACAACCCTGGACTGTATCATGGTGGAGATTTTGCCGGTGTAACAGCTAAGTTAGATTACTTACAGGATTTAGGAGTAAATACAATCTGGCTTACACCAATTGTAAAGAATATTGCAGGTGTAACTGTGACAGATGAGGGTTCAGAAGATGTTCCTTATAATGCAGCATACCATGGATACTGGGCAAGTGATTTTACAAAATTGAATCCTACAATGGGTACAACAGAAGAATTTAAAACTATGATTAGCGAAGCACATAAACGTGGTATGCGTATTATGGTTGATATTGTTGTAAATCATGCAGGATATGGTACAGAATCAACATTTGCTGATATGCTTAGGGATAAGAGCGTCAGTGAAGGCGATATTAAATCATGGCAGTCTGGCTTGCCGGATTTTGCAACAGAAAAGGCAGAGGTCAGGGCAAAATTAGTAGAATGGCAGACATCGTGGATGAAGGATTATGGTGTTGACTATTTCCGTGTAGATACAGTAAAGCATGTTGACAGTACAACATGGGCAGCACTTAAAAATTCTACAACAGAAGTAAATCCGTCTTTCAAGATGATTGGAGAATATTATGGTGCAGGATATGCGTCAAATGGTAGTACCTTAGGTAGTGGTCAGATGGATGCAGACCTTGATTTCGATTTTAACGATCAGGCAACAAGCTTTGTAAGTGGCAATATTTCTTCTGTAGAGAAATTCCTTTCTGCAAGAAATTCAGCACTTAATAACGCATACATGACGGGTCAGTTCTTAAGCAGTCATGATGAAGATGGATTTAAGGCTTCCTTAATGAACGGAAAAAAATATACCGAGGATGAGGCAACATCAGCAGCGTTAGTTGCAGCTACCTTACAGCTTACTGCAAAGGGTATTCCGGTTATCTATTATGGTGAAGAAGTTGGTTTAAGCGGATTAAATAATTATCCATATCAGACTAATAGATATGACATGGATTTCTCTAAGGCAACAAAGGACAATGTCACATATCAGCATTATAAGAATCTGCTGAGCATCCGTAATGCTTACACAGATGTATTTGCAAGAGGAAGCAGAACAGTTGTGGCAAGTTCTGATGAGGAAGGCTATGATGTAGTTTCAAGGTCCTATGGAGGAACAACCTTATATGTTGGTATGAATATCAAGGATACCGTAAAAGAAGTAAAAGTTCCGGTTAGCTTAGCAGCAGGAACAGAGGTAAAGGATTTATACAGCGGTGCTACATATACTGTAGGAAGTGATAAAACAGTTGCTGTTACAATTCCGGCAGCAAAGGATGGTGGAACAGTTATTCTTGCTGAGGTGAAGAAAACAGTAGATTCTGGCAAGACAGATCCAACACCGGAAAAGGTTTCTGCAACATCAATTACTCTTGATAAGAAAACTGCAGGTAAACAGCAGAATGACACTAAAAAAGCAGCTCCAAAGAGTGGCGATGACAATGAAGCAGCTACATATGTATGCTTACTCGGACTTGCAATGGTTGCAATCACAGCAGCTACATATCGCAAGAAGAGAGCTTGCAACTAAAACAGCTTTTAAACTAAACATTTTATAAACCTCTTAGATGCCGCACCTTCGGGTGCGGCATTTACTATAAATTGGGAAAGAAGTTATATTGCTATCATTGCTTTAAATATATTATAATAAAAAGATAACAGCAAAGGCTGTCAAGGAGAATAATATGAAAAGTACAGCGTTTGATATGGCTATGGTGGCATACAGACAAAATGATATGGAGGGTGCATTCCGTCAGTTTCTGTCGTTGGCAGAGGCGCAAGATGCAGATGCCATGAATATGGCAGCAAATATGTTTGAAAGAGGCCAGGGCACATACCGAGATCCCGGGCGCGCAGTGTTTTGGTGGAAGAAAGCGGTGGAGCTTGGAAATGTGGATGCACTTGCCGATTACGGACAATATCTGGTCATTACCTTTTTTGATGGCAAGGAGCAGAAGCTTGGTGCAGGGTATCTGGTTACTGCGACGGAGCGTGGCAACAACAGGGCAGGAGAGAGCCTTGTGGAGTTTGCCCTTAAAAATAACGATGCTGGAGCCAAAGTATACAGGACAGCAGCCGAGTACTGCGACAGGGCTATTGCCTCTGCGACAGATTCTTATCTGCGTACACAGTATGTGCAGAAAAAGGGTATGCTTAAATATAAGCTCAGACAGCACAGGATTGGAAACAATTATGTATATCTGGCAGCAGTATTTTCGACAATAGGAGCAGTATTGCTCATGATAGCATCAGTGGATTTGTTTCTTGAGCTGCATATGGAGTTTCGTGATATGTTTAAGCTGTTTTCGTATAGTAAAATGATACCGTGGGAGGCAGATATAGCGATGTTATTTGGTGCGATGCTTTTATTTACGCTTGGCAAGGTAACAAATAAGCTTCATGTGGCGAGCTTTTTGCAGCTTCTTGCATCTGTATTTGCGGTGGCAGTTGTTGCCATGCACTTTATCTGTGTGATAAATGATGGCATGGTGTGGTATGACAAGCTGCTGTGGTATGTGGTGATTGTTGTCATTCCGCTTATGCTCGGAAAGCTGTTGGGTGAGATACTGAGAAAGATTATCGGTATACAGTAACACTAGGTTTACAGTAATAGTTTCGAGCTGACTTAAGCGATGTAAGACATTTAATGTGTAAAATAATATTTCGATATGTAACAAAAGGAGGATGAACATGACTCTGCAACAACTAAAATACGTGGTGACAGTGGCAGAATGCGGCAATATAACAGAGGCTGCAAAGCAGCTTTTTGTCTCGCAGCCCACTGTGACCAGCGCTATACATGACCTGGAAAAAGAGATGCAGATAGTTATTTTCATCAGGACAAACAAGGGAGTGATACTATCAGAAGATGGTGAGAGATTTCTCGGTCATGCCAGACAGGTGCTCGAGCAGGTAGATCTCATAGAGGGAATCTACAAGGATGATGTGGTGAGTAAGCCGCACTTTGCGGTATCGTGTCAGCACTATTCCTTTGCGGTGAATGCATTTGTTGATGTAATCAGAGAGTTTGATGCATATCAGTATGATTTTACCATCAGGGAGGAGCAGACTCACGAAATTATTGAGGATGTCACGAATTTAAAGAGTGAGCTGGGAGTCATATATCTAAGCTCCAAGAATACGGAGGTGCTTTCAAAGATGCTAAAGCGTAATGAACTCGAGTTCACAGAGCTTTTTACAGCCACACCGCATGTATTCATATGTGACAGTCACCCGCTTGCTTCAAAAAAGAGCATCACGATGGATGATCTGCAGGACTATCCGTACCTGACGTATGAGCAGGGAGAGTACAATTCACAGTATTTTTCGGAGGAGTTTGTCAGCACTCTTGACAGCAGAAAGAATATCAGGGTAAGAGACAGAGCTACACTTTTTAATCTGATAATTGGCTTAAATGGCTACACAGTGTGCTCAGGAGTGATTTCCGCTGAGCTGAATGGAAGGAATATTATATCAAAGCCACTTGATGTGGAGGAGTATATGAGGATAGGCATTATCAGCAGAAAGGGTGTGGTACTCTCGCGATATGCAAGGGAGTATATCGAAGCATTGAAGGCGCACTGTATGTGACGTTACAATAATATAATATGATTAAAGGGTCAAAAGATATCATCGATGCATGCTTGCATGCAATTCGATGTATACATTAGTGCCTCATACTATATATAAGGTCTAAATATATACAAACATTTGGTACAAGGAGCATAGCATGTACGATAGTATAATAATAGGAACAGGTCCTGCCGGACTGTCGGCAGCCCTGAATTTAAAAACATATAAAAAGGATTTTATTTGGTTTGGTTCGAAGAACCTAAGCGAAAAGGTGCAAAAGGCAGAGAAAATCACAAACTATCCCGGATTTCCACAGATAAGCGGACAGGAGCTGTTTGAACGTTTTGACGCCCATAGGAGAGCTGCGGGAATTGATATAACAGAAAAGACTGTGACCAATATCATGCCTGCAGGAAACGGCTTTATGGTGCTTGCAGACAATGAGATGTATGAGGCAAGGACTCTCATACTTTGCATGGGTGTGATGTCTGCAAAGCAGCTGGACAGGGAGGATGAGCTGCTTGGAAAAAGGCTCAGCTACTGTGCCACCTGTGATGGCATGTTTTACAAGGATAAAAGGATAGCTGTCATATGCAATGACAAAAAGTATGAGCATGAGGTGAAATATCTTGCGGATCTTGCGGCAGAGGTATTGTATTTCCCAGCCTATAATGACAGTGAAATAGAGCTTCAAAATGTAAAGATATCAAAGGATGCACCTATAGCATTAATCGGTGACTCATTTGTGGAAGGAATTACGCTTCGAAGCGGAAAGACTGAGAGCGTAGACGGAGTTTTCTGCCTGAGAAATGCCATCGCACCATCAAAGCTTATGCCGCAGCTTGAAATAGAAAACGGACATATATTGGTGGATAGAGCCCAACAGACAAATTTGGCAGGCTGTTTTGCGGCAGGAGACTGCACAGGCAGGCCATACCAGTATACGAAGGCTGTCGGAGAAGGAAATGTGGCAGCACATTCGTGTATACAATATCTTAGTAAATCAGAAAAATAATATGGCAATGGCATAGAGGTTGGTTAAAGCATGTTAAAGGCAATTACAGCCACTTACCATTGAGAAGATATTGATTTCTCTCAGCTCCGACTGAAACAAATTGTATTTCGTGTCTTAGCATGTCCTCAAGGAAGTTTATGTAGCGCTTAGCATTTACAGGCAGCTCATCATATGACCTGCAATTTGATATATCGGTTTTCCAGCCCGGCAGCATTTTGACTACCGGGGTATATTTTTCCAGATTTTCGGTGGGGTCAAAGACGTTTGTTACAGCATTTTTATACTGATATCCTGTGATAACAGGAATCTGATCCATGATGCTCAGGACATCTAGTTTGGTCAGTGCGATTTTGTCGGCATGCTGGCATTTTAGACCATAGCGGCTTGCAACGGCATCAAACGGACCCACACGACGTGGTCTTCCAGTGGCAGCACCATATTCGCACCCATACTTGCGGACCATTTCAGTCCATTCACCGTTCATAGCTTTTTCCGCGACAAATGGTCCGGCTCCGACACAGGTAGAGTATGCCTTTAGTACACCGACCACATGGTCTAATGAGGCACCGGGGATACCGGCACCTATAGGACCGTAAGCTGAGATGGTGGAGGAGCTTGAAGTATATGGGAAAATACCATAGTCTATATCCCTCATTGCACCAAGCTGTGCTTCAAGTACAACACGCTTTCCCTTTGATAGTGCATCCTCAATGAATGCACCGGTATCTGTGATATAAGGTGCATATTTTGCAGCCTTCTGCCTGCACCATGACAAAAGAGCTGACAGAGACATAGGTTCCTGATGATAGCAGCCTGCAAGCTCAAGGTTTTTAGCTTCAAGCATTGTCTTAAGTCTGGCCTGTACATTCTCTTCGTCTAAGTGGAGTAAATCACCGAGACGGATTGTTTTTTTACGGTATTTATCGCTGTATGCATAGGCAATACCGCGTTTGGTAGAGCCGAAGGCTGCTCCGGACTTTGAAAGGCGCTCTTCCTCAAGCTCATCCTGTATTTTATGCCACGGCATTGAAATTGTGGCTCTTGTTGATAATTTCAGGTTTTTTGGTGAAACAGATATATCTTGTGTTCTGATCTGTGCAATTTCATTGGACAGATGGTTTAGGTCAATAACCATTCCGTCACCGAGCACACATACTACATCTGGGTGAAGTATTCCGGATGGAAGCAGATTTAAGACAAATTTTCCCTGTTTATTAACTACTGTGTGTCCGGCATTGTTACCACCCTGATAGCGGACTACGATATCCGCATGTTCTGCGAGAAGGTCGATGACACGACCCTTTCCTTCGTCTCCCCAGTTTATTCCTGTAACTGCTGTAAGCATGATGAATGCCTCCTTGTTTTTTGAGTTTAATATTTGTATGTTGGTGCAGAGCTTGTGCTGTCCGAAATTGGAATGGTATAAAACAAGTCTGCTTATAATGTGTATGATTCTGTTACGTGCAATACCTAAACGTCTTATCAGTTAGTATTCTTGCAAAGATGAGTCCGAGCGGCAGTGCAATGATAATCATGATTGCTGATGCAAACCATGAAACAGCATCCGAAAGTGCCATTATGCCGAAATTGTATATAGCACGATACAGATAAAGTCCCGGAACCATTATGACTATGGATGGAACAGTAAGGGATATTCTCGGATATCCGTTGTTTTGCTTGATAAATGATGCGAGAAGCCCTGCTGTGAGAGCTCCGGCAAATGCGGCAGCAGGAGCCGGCATACCTGTCAGGTCTACCAGCTCAAGCCGCAGTGAATTTGCTATGGCACCGATAAGAGCAGCTGTTGCAGCCATGGAAGCAGGGCTGTTGAACATGATTGAGAATCCAAACACACCGAAGAAGCTCATTATAAGCCTCAGGATTAGATGTAGTACGGGGGTCAGATTCAGGTCTTCAAAGTCCATAGGCTGCAGTCGCAGAAGCAGTGCCATAATCCATGCAAACATCGTGGCTACCATGACTATTATTATTGCATAGGCAAGGCGTTCAAGACCGGAGCGCAAATCCAGCTTTGCCAGGTCGATTCCGCTTGTGATAAACGGAAATCCCGGAATGATAAAGAGCATGGAACAGATGTATCCGGCTTCGTGAATTGATGGTACATTGAAAGCCATCTCTGCAATTTTTAAAAATGCCGCATATATGAAGCATGAGGCAGAAATTGATACCGCTATATTTAGGAACAAAGTAAAATGATGTTTTATAAGCTTTGTACGTATGAGATTTCCGATGCCGGCTGCTACAAATGCCAGTATCATTTCAATAGGACCTCCTCCGAGCAAAAATGTGAAGGCACAGCATGCTATAGCTGCTGCAAGTCCAAGCCTTGCAGGGGAGTAAATGGCATGAATCTGTTCAATCTCATCAAGTCGCCGGTGAATTTCTTCGCCGGTCAGATGAGCTTCCTCGTTAGGAAAATTGTCGACAAACTGCTCCATGCGATAGAGCTTTGATGTGTTTACACCTGTGTTTGCTATGCTGAGTGACTGTGATATACAGTCATTTCCGTCAAAGCAGTTAAACTCGATTGACATAAGTCCGACATCCACTGTACATGTGACACCAAGCACCTTTGAGAGCCGGTTCATGGAGGTTCTCACACGCCAGGCTCCTGTGCCGCAGGAGAGCATGATGAGTCCGACACGTCCGATTACAGAGGCTTTTTCAATCAGTCCCGCCTTATCTATGAGTATATTTCCATCCTGTCTGGCATAATCATGCCAGGGGATTTCCATATGATTTTTTTCCATGATATCTGTGTAGCTGTTATCTGCCATAAATTATCGCCTCGGCCTTTTGTACATGTTTTTCAAGATTTTTTAGGAAATGAGAGCTTCGCAGGAAAATACCAATTTCATCATACCGCTTGTCATTTTCCACAAGAGAGTCCTGACCGTAAAAAACATATGCCATAGGAAGCTCCTTTTCAATCTGTATCATCAGATCCCATACAGCAGAGTAAGCCTCAGCCTCAGTCTCCTTGAGTTTTACGGTATCGGGAAGCTCTCGTATCAAGAGTATTCCGTCATGCTTTACAATGACCTGCTGCGTGGGAGTCATATGCTCGGAATCATATGTGTGGCTGTAGCGGTAAGCCTGTGCGTAGTAGATATCCTTTTTGTCTGGCATATCGTTGTATATTTCGTGAAAATGTATATAGTTCTTGTCGTGAGATATGTGTTTATACTCGGGCAGCGGATTTCCGTGCTCATCGGTCATGATTATCGGATTTTGATGTCCGTCGGCATTGAACCTGTACGGTATGATATATGAATTGCGCAGCAGATCAAATACGGTGTTGTTGCACAGACACATAAGCAGTGCGGAAAGATCGCGGTTGGTATATGCATTGAAGAGAGCTTTAGCAAATTTTTCTGCCGGAAGTGATACATCAAATTCATCGTTGTAAACCAGATTTTCATTGAAGGTTTCCATAAGCCTGTCACAGGCCCATGGATCATTTAATATCTTCTGAAACAGAATGTCTGCATGATCTTCTCTTGGAAACATTGTCTTTTCACTCATTTGAAACACGTCCTTTTCTTATATATATAATCAAT
>ENA-OZEZ01000453-OZEZ01000453.1-human-gut-metagenome-genome-assembly--contig:-NODE-453-length-15247-cov-5.149157_pt1 | contig 15247 bp, 14 predicted proteins | sample MGYA00244609_ERZ653616 | MGnify/ENA primary metagenome ERZ653616 (study PRJEB26926, sample SAMN06164988) | human gut metagenome | biome: ENVO:00009003; feature: ENVO:2100002; material: ENVO:00002003...
GAGTTTGCAGGCAGCAAAACACATATCCGTGCCCAAGAAGAACGGCGTCAGCTTTATCAAAAACAGCAGCAGCTCCGCAAAAAACTGGATGATTACGGAATCGGGGCATCGTACTATTTGCGCCAACAACTGCGTATCCGGCAGTGCATGGCGGATAGCGGCGGTTCCCTTACGATCCTGCCGAACGGGGAACTTGGGCTGTGCGAACATTACAGCGAGGACAACTTTGTGGGAAGCCTTGATGGAAAAGCGTCAGAGCGTTCTGTCATCCAAAGTTTTCGAGAATACTGGGAGCCGATTGAGGCGTGCAAAACCTGCTTCTATTACCCCGAATGTATCCGTCTGAAAAAGTGTGCTGAACAGAAAGAATGTTTTGAAGAACTGCGGGCGGAGTACAAAGAATACCTGTTAAAATCCATGCAAAAAACCTACAACGCATGGCTGAAAAAAGAGCAGATCGATGAGGAAGAACCTCACCCGGACTGCTGACCCTTTGCGTGACGCGGTATAACAGCTGCTTCATATAGGCAGGCAGTTTTTGGTTGCCTGCCTTACCCGATTTTCCTTGCCCTGCAAAGGGCGCTGACATAGATTTTTTCCAAAATGGAAGCGAGGACTTGACTTTATGAAGCAAACAGCGATAATGCTTAGCAAGCAAGCAAGCAAGCAAGCAAGCAAGCAAGCAAGCAAGCAAGCAAGCAAGTTAAATTATGTCCTGAATCCGTTTTGTTTGCAATACTTTCTTTCGCGTGACGCGGTGTAACAGCTGCTTCACATAGAGATTCTCTGCGAAAGGAGGTGTGTAAACATGGAAAAGTATGCAAAGGCTCAGATGGAAGTCATCGAGTTTGAAGCCGAGGATGTCATCACGACCAGCCAGATTGGCGGCGGGGACGAAGGATTCGGCGATGACGAGATTCCCGGCATGGATGACTGACCCGGCGCTTAAAGTTACTGTTCGGAGCTTTCTATTGGGTAACTCCAGAAAGGGGCAGACCGTTTCGGCGGCCTGCCCTCTCTTGAAAAAACACCGTTCCAGGAAAGGACGATTTGAGATATGAAACTGAAAGATACATTTGTCACACAGGAAATGGATGGCGAGCAGGTGATGGTAGAAGCCGGCGGCGGCTTTGCCGGTATGGTGCGCAGCAATGCCACCGCTGCCTTTATCATCGACCAGCTCAAAACCGAAACCACCAAGGAAGCCATTCTGGATGCCATGTGCAAAAAGTACGATGCCCCCCGCGCCGTGATGGCAGAGGATGTGGATATGGTGCTGGCCAACCTGAAAAAAATTGGTGCGCTGGATGCGTAAATCGACCTTTGAGGAGGAGATCGCGCACAATGGCTTTTTGCTTTACCGCAATGTAGGCGACAGTATGCTGCCGCTGATCCGGCAGGGCAAAGACCTGCTGCTTATCGCCCGCAAACCGCAAGGACGGCTGAACAAATACGATGTGCCGCTCTACCGCCGAGACAGCGGACAATATGTGCTCCACCGTATTTTGAAAGTGCGTAAAAATGATTACGTCCTCTGCGGAGACAACCGCTGGCGGCGGGAGACAGGCATTACCGACCGGCATATCATCGGCGTGCTGACGGCAGTAATCCGGGATGGGCAAAAGCTCCCGGTCACGGATCAGCGCTACCGGCTGTATGTGCATCTGTGGTGCGATTTGTTCTACCTGCGCGCAGCGGTGCTGTGGTGCCGTGACCTGCCCGGAAGAATAAAAAGGAAGCTGTGCCAATGAAACAAAAAAATACCTTACAATGGCTCAGCATCGTAGCGGGAAAAACCAAGCTTCTGGTAGGCGTTCTGGTCGCAATACAGGCTGTGCTGAGCGTTTCCAGCATCGCCTTTGCGTTCGTGCTGCGGCGCATCATCAACATGGCCGTGGACGGGGTGCAGGGCGGTTTTTGGGCATCGCTGGCGCTGCTGGTGGGCATCCTGCTGGGGCAGATCGTGTTGAGCGCGGCGGGTCGCTTTTTGAGTGAGTACACCAGCGCCGCCGTGGAAAACCGCTTCAAGCACCGGCTCTTCTCCGTCCTGCTTACCGGTGATTATGCATCGGTCGCGGCGGTGCACTCCGGCGAGTGGATGAACCGCCTGACCTCGGATACCACCGTGGTAGCGGGCGGCGTGACCCAGATCGTGCCCGGGGTGATCGGAATGCTGGTACGCTTGCTGGGCGCAGTCGCCGCTATTTTGTGGCTCGAGCCGCGTTTTTTGTACATCCTTCTCCCCGGCGGCGCAGTCATGCTTGCGTTGACGTATGGATTTCGGAAAATTCTGAAACGCCTGCACAAAAATATTCAGGAAGCAGACGGCGCCCTGCGGGTCTTTTTGCAGGAGCGGCTGGAAAGCCTGCTCATCGTGCGCACCTTTGCAAAGGAACAACAGACTGCAACGCAGGCGGCAAGCCTGATGGAACAGCACAAGGCTGCGCGGATGAAGCGCAGCAACTTTTCCAACCTGTGCAACATCGGGTTTGCCGGGGCGATGAACGGCGCATATCTGCTGGGCATCGGCTTTTGCGGATACGGCATCCTGACCGGCACCATGAGCTACGGAAACCTGATGGCGATCATGCAGCTGGTGGGGCAGGTGCAAAACCCATTTGCCAACCTGACGGGGTATCTGCCGCGGTATTATTCCATGCTGGCCAGCGCCGAGCGTCTGATGGAAGCGGAAGCGTTTGCACCGGACAGCGAGCACCCGCTTGCAGAAGAAAAAGCGCTGGAGTTTTATCGCACCAAGCTGACGGCACTCCGGCTGGAGCACGTCAGCTTTACCTATCAGCCGCCTGTCCGCGCAGAGGAAGAACAGCCGCCCATGCCGGTGGTGCTGAAGGACATTGACCTGACCATCCGCAAGGGCGAGTACATCGCGTTCACCGGGCCGTCCGGCTGCGGCAAAAGCACGGTGCTGAAATTGCTGATGTGCCTTTACCCGCTGGATGCCGGCTCACGCACGCTGGAAACCACCAGCGGCACACAGCCGCTGACGGCGGCGTGGCGCAGCCTGTTTGCCTATGTGCCGCAGGGCAATCAGCTGCTTTCCGGTACGATCCGGGATATCGTTTCCTTTGGCGACCCGTGCAAAGCACAGGATGATGCCGGCATCCTCCGTGCCCTGCGCATTGCCTGCGCAGAGGATTTTGTGCAGAAGCTGGAAAAAGGGCTGGATACCACGCTGGGCGAACACGGACAGGGGCTTTCTGAAGGGCAGATGCAGCGCATCGCCATTGCCCGGGCCGTGTTCTCAGAGCATCCCATTCTGATGCTGGACGAGGCCACCAGTGCCTTGGACGAAGCAACTGCGCAGCAGTTGTTGGAAAATCTGCGCCGTATGACTGATAAAACGGTGCTAATGGTCACGCACCGCGCAGATCAGACCGAATTTTTTGACAGGGAGCTGTCTTTTTCCAAAGATGGCATCCGACAGAAAAACAAAATAGGATAGCATTATGAAATTTTGGAAAAGCAAGACCTTTGCGGTTGGTGTGATCATTATTTGTTCTGCGCTCCTGATCGGGCTGTCATGGATGAACCGTCAGCAGGAACGGCGGAGACTGGCACAGCTGCGTGCCTTGCAGCAGCAGGCTGCCCCTTATGAACAGGAGATCCGAGAGATCCAATCCGAATTAGACAAGCGGGAGAAGGCAATTTCCGCCAACACGGATATATCTGGCGTGATCCCCTGCTTCAGGATATCTTCTGCGAAGGATATTGAGGTTGTAAAGGAATTGAGTGCAGGCCATGCCTTTACCCCGACGATCCTGCTGAATTGCTCGCTGGATAAAGAGGTTCTGCGGGATATCATCAAAGCAGCTGCTGCAGAAAATTTTGATTTTGTTCTGTTTATTCGTTCCATGCAGGATGATACGCTGGACACCGTAGCGGAAGTTCAGGAAATGATCGCAGAATACACTCCAGTATGGCAGCCTGTTGTTCTTTTGCGGAATCCAGAGGATACAGATGCAAATCGGGCGTTGTTGGCACAGCGCGGATACCAGACGTTGTTCCGATACCGTACCGAACTGGACGATGGAACACAGGACGAGATACTTTATCTTCCGTATGGGTTTATTCTTGCCACGACCTCCAGCAGCCGTTTGACAACTACGCTGGTTTCTGCGCACACCAGCATGGCAATTTGTTTTGACCTTGATAACCTGCACGATAATACGTTGGCAGAAAAGGACATTACAGATTATCTGAATGTGTTGGATGAATATGTATCCGAAAAGAAGCTGGAATATCGTGATGCTGATACAGCCTTTTTGGTTCTGGCACAAAAAGAAGGACGGACGGAACGTGCCAAAGCAGAATTTGACCGCTATGAACAACAGCAGAAAGCACAGATCAAAGAACTTCGGGATATTGTCAGCGAGATTTACAGCCATCAAGATGAATATTGAGGAACCGCAAAATGAGTACAATGACTAAAACAAGTGAGCACCTGCTTTATTTGATGGCGTGTGCGCTCCAAGGTGTTTCTGCGCGAGAAGAAGTTTTGGCTGATGCGGATCTGAAGCAGCTTCTGATCATGGCAAGAAAGCATTCGGTCGCTTCCATGGTCTGCATGGCATTGGAGAAAACCGCGATTTTTGCAAATGCCGATGAAGCCACAAAGAAGCAATGGATCGATGCCAAAAATAAGGCGATCCGAAAAAATATGCTGCTGGATGCCGAACGTAAGACCATCTCGCATGAGTTGGAAACACAAGGCATCTGGTATATGCCCCTGAAAGGCAGCATTCTGAAAGACTGGTACCCGAAGCCCGGAATGCGGGAGATGGCAGACAACGATATTTTGTTTGACCCTTCCGGACGCGAACAGGTGCGGGAGATTTTTCAAAACCGGGGCTACAAGACTGTTTCTTTCAGGAAGGGCAATCACGATGTATACGAAAAAGCGCCCATTTATAATTTTGAAATGCACGTTTCCCTGTTTCACGGGACGTATAAGGAACTGACAGAGCAGTATGAGAATGTAAAAGAACGCTTACTGCCGGTAGATGGAACAGCATATCAGTTTGCCTTTACGCCGGAAGATTTTTATGTATTTGTTATTGCACATGCACATAAGCATTACAGTCACAGTGGAACAGGTATCCGCACACTGGCCGATCTTTATGTGATGGATCGGCATCTGGACGACATCATGGATCGGGACGAAGTGGAACAAAAGCTGACGCAGCTTGGAATCGCAAAATACGAGCAGCACAGCCGTGTGCTGGCAGAAAAGCTGTTTTCTGCCGTTCGGCCTCTGGCAGAGACCGAACTGACTGAGGATGAAAAGGAAATGCTGCTGTACTATTGTGATGCGACCACTTACGGAACAGTCGGTAACAGCGTTAACAATCGTCTGCATGAGCTTCAGGAAGGCTCAGAAGACATCACACGCTGGACAAAGTTAAAATATTGCTGTGTACGGCTTTTTCCCGGAAGAGAATTTTGCAAATATGCGTATCCGTTCGTCTATAAGCATCCGTGGACGATGCCATTTTTCTGGGTGTGGCGAATCGTGGATAAAGGTATTACACATAGAAGGAAAGTAAAACAAGAGTTAAAAGCTTTGAAAGCAGTCAGCAAAAGATAATTCTGTATAGAGTATCGTTGTCGGCAGTAGCATAGGCATGATATAAAGAACACCCGTGCACCCTCCTTCTGTGTATCATTCTTTTTATGCGCGGGCAACCAAGACGGATGCCCGTGTTTTTTTCGCCGCTTCAATGCTCTTTGTCTGGATGAGCAGCCATCACTGCTCTAAAAGTTCCGCATAATTGCATACAGGTATGTAAAACGGGCAAAGCATCCCTCCTGACGCTTTGCCCGTTGTTCTTTATTCTACCATAGCAGATCGGGTATCGCTTTCAGGATGCCCGCACAGGCTGGATAGCCAGCGCAGCACCCCTGACCTGATACGTCACCCCGCCAGCTTCGCCCCTTGCTTTCCGCTGGCACACCTCCGGGTGCTGCGCTGCAAGGGCATCAAGCTGCTTCTGCAAGGCGGGATTCAGCGTAAATACGCTGCTTGTCCCGTCCTCGCTGGCGTAGATCATGGTTTCCAGCTTAAACATCGTCAATCAGTTCTTCCTCCTCAGATTCGTCAAAGATGGTCGTTCCCCAGTCCTCGTCCTCCTCGATGTCCTGCATCAGGAGCAGCATGTTGGTGTAGCACTCCATCTCAGCACGGACAAAGTAGAACATCTGGTCGTACCAGTCTGCCAGCGTTTTGTCCTCCAACTTCCGGCAGAAGTCATACACCAGCCTGTTCTGGTCGGGGTCAACCGTCAGCCCGGCAACTCCGTACAGCCGCTTGCGGGTCAGCTCCAGATCGGCGCAGCCATAGGTGTAGAGCAGCTTCTTTTCTTCAAACGTCAGTTTCATAGGCTTGTTCCTCCGTATAAAAAAGGGTCTGCCCTGTGCAGACCCGATGTAGCAAAAAGACCGCCGTGCGTTGTGCAGGACGGTCTTGAACTCAGGATTGGAGAAAATCCCGGAGTTCCTCAGCGAAAAAGGAGATTTTTGCGATAGCAGCTATCGCTATGTAAGGCAGGACGAAAACCACAAATGCGGTAATCAGCATTTTCAGGACTTCGCCGCCGTCTGCCAGCTTCATGATCCAGCTTGCCAGAGCCACGAAGAAGAACAGTCCCGCCAGCAGATTCGTCAGGATCGTGGAGAAGGTCGTGAGGAAGATGCCCACCCACTGCGCCAGAATCAGCAGCAGAAGCAGCGGGAGAAGGGCAAGTTTCAATATCCATTTCAACACAGCCATCGCGGGCACCTCCTTATACAAAAATCAGCTCAGTCTTGATGATTTCCTCGGCACGGTTGCGGATGCTGTTCATTCGGCGCACCCATTCCAGTTGATCGGCGGCTTTCAGTGCTTCGGTCGCGCCCTCAGCTTCCTGCATCTGCCGGACGGTCAATGCAAGCTGCTCTTCGGACTGTTTGTCCAGCTTGGCAAGGTAGCTACCCAGCTCCCCGGACAGGAGCAGTTGATTGTACCGGATGGGATAATGTTCTTTCAGATACATTTTATGTAAGCGGCCCCACCGCCCGGTGGGGTGCTCTGCCGGGGCTGCTGCGGTCAGGTTCGGCAGATAGTAGCCGTTGACCATAGTGTAATCCAGACCGTTGTTGCTGTCGTGGAGCGTGTTCTTTAAGGTAGTCATGCAGCATTATCCTCCTTTGGTTTCGGCGTTGGGGTTGCTTCTGAGTTTGGTTTTAGATTTCCTTTTTTCTTGTGATAGAATTCCAAGGTTTTCTTGTTGTGGTTGACTCTCCTGCACTCATCGGAACAAAATTCCTGCTGGCTGTGTGTAGGCCAGTAGGAGTGACCGCACACGGCACAGGTGCGCTGCCGGTAGTAGTGAGTTCCTCTCTCGGCTTCTCTATCCGCTTTCTTTTGCTCCTGTCTTGCCTGATTCCAGCATTCCCTTGAGCAGAAAAGCTGTCGGTTGCTCGTAGGTGTAAACACCTTCCCGCAGTGCGGACACGTTTTGGTTTTAATGATTTCGCCACCGTTTTCAGCGATTTTCTTTGCTTCTCGCTTTTCTCGATAGGCTTTTTCACGTTTGCGCTGCTTTTCCATGCGCTGCCGTTCTTCCTGCTCCTTCTGCGCTTTCAGTTCGGCAAGTTCTTCCTCGGTGTAAGCAATATCGACTTGGCCGACATAGTTGAAATAAATGTCAACCTTTTGTGTGCGGGCATTGCCTGCACACTCGGCTTCATAAACAACGATTTTATCGACAAGTTCGTTAAACATTGAATCGGAGATTTCTGTTGGATTTTTGCACTTACGAATCAGCGAAATGAAATGTTGAATATCAACAGAACTTGATTTATCTTCGGCAATTTCGGATTTCATCGTTTCCATCTTCGATTCCAATTCTGCCTGCTCGCTATCATACTGTGCCATCAGCTGCTTGTACTGTCGTTCGGGCAACAGTCCAGCCATAAGATTTTCGTACAGGCTACGAATAAGGGCAGAAAGCTCATCATAGCGTTTTTGACAACGTTTCAATTCCGATTGGTTCTGCTTCGGCTTTTCTTCACGTTTCTCTTTCCAAAGTGATTGCAGTTCCAAAGCGAAGGTTTCTTCATCTTTTAGAACAAATCTCGAAAAGCGTTTGACCGATGCCAATATCAAGGCTTCAACATTATCGGCACTGATTGAATGGGCAGTACAGCCATTCACCCGACTTGCATATCCACCACAACGATAAGAATATTGAGTAGACCCATCCTTTTTACTGTAGTGTGTTTGCAAGGTCAATCTTCTGCCGCAGTCGGCACAATACAGATACCCGCTTAAACGGTTGGTGTGCGTTCCCCAAGCAGAAGCACGATTCACTCGGCATCTGCGTTTCTGAACACTATCCCAAAGTTCTTGCGATATAATCGGTTCATGCGTGTTCTGGAAAACGTACTGTTCATCTTCATCTGTTTCTTTTCTCTTGTGAAGTTTGAAATTTGTGCTTACAGATTTTCGTAAAACAGTGTGTCCCAGATATTCCTGCCGACCTAAAATTGTTCTTACAGAGGAGGTGCCCCACAGGTACGGATTGGAGAACTTTGTCCCATTGTACTGCTCCGGGTGATATTTCTTTGCGTATGCAGCAGGAATCAGGACTTTTTCCTCTGTCAACAGTTCTGCGATTGTCCGTGGGCTTTTTCCTTCGTTCGCAAGAAGAAAAATGCGCTTTACGACTTCGGATGCCAACGGATCAACAACAAGTGTCTGCTTGTCGTCCGGCAAACGGTTATATCCATACGGAATAGAGCCGCTGCAACGTTTTCCATCTTTCATCCGGGCATCGAACACAGCCTTGATTTTATTGCTCGTGTCTTTGGCATACCATTCGTTCATAATATTCAAAAACGGAGCAAAGTCATTGTCTGAAGCATTGTTGCTGTCGATGCTGTTGTTGATTGCAAGGAATCGGACGTTTTTCTGTGGGAACAGAATTTCCGTATAAAAACCGACTTGCAGATAATTTCGTCCTAAGCGGCTCATATCCTTAACAATCAGCGTTTCAACATTTCCTGCTTCTACTTCTTTTATCAGCGATTGAAAGCCGGGACGATTGAAATTCACACCTGAAAAGCCATCATCTGTAAAATGGCGGATGTTCTTGAAGCCGTTCTTTTGGGCGTAATCTTCCAGATATTTCTTTTGGTTGGTGATGGAATTCGATTCACCAGCAAGATCATCATCTCTTGACAAACGCTCATAGAGTGCGGTGATTTTTGGTTCTTTAGGCATTTGTTCTACCTCCTTTCTTATGGAATCCTTCAATTTAGAACAATCAAGTTTATCGTCCTATTAAAGTATAGCCCTCTGGGGCAAGTTCGATGGCGGTAGTAGTTTCGCCAAAAGTCGATGCCCACGCATCAAAATGGGTCAATCCTTTCTGTTGCAAGGTGTTGTACTGGAGATAGCGCATGAGGGTGTACATCTCGGTCATGCTGTTACTCAGGGGCGTACCCGTTGCAAAAATCACGCCACGGCCACCGGTGATTTCATCCAGATAGCGACACTTGCCGAACATATCGCTGGATTTTTGCGCCTCGCTCGTACTCAAACCTGCGACATTACGCATTTTCGTGTACAAGTAGAATGTGCAGCACCTCTGCGGCTGCGAAGCAGTCCGCAGAGTAGTCTGCTTTGTTGTGATAGGTAACTTTTTGACGTAATCTCCAAGTTTTCCCCCACCTCACGCCGGGCGTGCACCTTTCAGCGCACCCGGCGTACCATCAAATCGATTTACTTTCTTCCTTCAGATTTCAACACTGCTGTGTTCTCACGGACACAGAGTGGTTGTAAATTTCACAGTTTAAGTTTTTCGCGGTATTTCATGATTTTACCTACCGTCTTTGCATCAAGTTCAGGCGGTATTGGACTGTTGTGAACCATGCGGTGGCATGGTTCACACAGCCAAACCAGATTTGGCACTTTATTGATTCTATCAAGTGGAAGCTTGTTTTTAACGTGGTGACAATGCTTTTGAAGCACGGGTGAGAAGGCATTTCCACAGCATTTACATTTTCCTTTGTCCCTGCTGTAAGCATACTCCCGGTTCATATAATACTCAAAATTCATCCTTCCCTTTGCGTATGCTGACATTGCAATATCGTTCGGGGAGTTAACGGATGGACGGTCACATGGCAGTGGCTTGTGCTTAGCACGATAGCTCACATACCGTCTGCGCCCTTCCACTGTATACGGCGTCATTTTCTGGTCAAATGGCTTGGGTTCATAGTGACTATGCGTGATGAACGCATAAGTTATACCAAACCATTTTCCTTCGACCCATACAGCAAATGTCTTACTGTCGTAGCCCTTGTGTCGGTCAGGAAGATTGCAAAGCACCTTCAGCGGCACCTGCATGGAGTTGTACCGTTTGGGGTACAGCTTTTTCCATACAGTCAGTGCAGCGTTGTTTACTCTGCGGTCTATCGCATGGTAGGCATGAGAGCAGATGGATGTCTGCAAGTACTGTGCCATACCCATAATGACAGAGTTGACGTACTGAATTTGCGCAGCCTGCACATTGACTTTTTGACAAAGTTCTATGCGGTGCACTTCTTCGAGCAGTTTCTTAATCTTCTTTCCTAACCGTTCCATATCCGGCAGCGGCTTTCCAACCAGATGTTTCGTCCATGTTGCCGGGTCAGGAGTTTTCCGTTTTCGTTCGGCCTTTACCACAAAGCCAAGAAAGTGTATACCGTTTGTCCGCAGGTCTGTTACATAGGTCTTTTCCTGCGACAATTCGAGTTTCATTCTGTTCCGAAAATATTTTGTCAAGACACGTTTCAAGCGGAGTGCTTCCTTCTCCGTTGACGTCAGAATCACCCAATCATCGGCGTAGCGATAATTGTACTTTGGCGTTACACCAGCCCATTTCAAACGCCTTGTGTCGTTGCCTTTATGCTTGCACTGTCTGTGCGGCTCCATATACATACGACCAACATACCAATCGAAATCGTTGAGATAAACATTGGATAAAAGCGGTGAGAGGATTCCTCCCTGCGGTGTACCAAGCTCTGTTGCATGAAACAGGTCATTTTCCATATATCCAGCTTTTAGCATCTGACTGATAATTTTCAGCACACGCTTGTCATGGATACCGATTCTCCAGAGTTTTTGGAGCAGCAGGCGGTGATTGATATTGTCGAAGCATCCCTTGATGTCACCCTCAATAGCCCACACGGGTTGGTCGGGCGATTTACATCCAGCATTTATGACATTGATGATACCCCGGATTGCGTGTTTCTGTGCCCGATAGGGGCGAAAGCCGTAGCTTTGCGGATAAAATCTCGCTTCACAGATCGGCTCGATAATGATACGCACGCACTCCTGTATGATCCTGTCCAATACAGTGGGGATACCCAGCGGTCTTTTCTTGCCGTTACTCTTTTCGATATATTCACGGCGGGCTGGTTTGGGGCGGTAGTTGCGAAAACTCGATTGAATCAATAAAATAAGCTCATCTTTGGGCATTTGAAGGTATTTGTCCATTTTTATCTTATCCACGCCAGCAGTTCTGCTGCCTTTGTTGGACTTGATATTGTGGACGGCAGTTACAATGGTCACTTCATTAGCCATCGCTTCCACCAGACCGGTGAACGATACTCCTTGACCGGACTTCTCATAGAGAAAATCCTGAATCTTTTTAAGTTCCGTTTCCGTTGAAAATCTGACGTTCAAATGCACAAGGTTTTCACCTCGCAGTTCGTCACCCATCTTTCAGGGAGTTATAGGATTTTCGTTTTGTGAAATTTACAAATCGATTTGACTCGTATCCTTCGCCATGGAATATTTCAATTCCGTATGACTGGCATTACCCAGCCCAGACTACTATGATACGGCTGACTTCCTGTTGTTTTCAATGCGCTGTAACGCTCCAACAATAGGCTCTCAAACGTTCCCTAATCTCTATCCTTATTCTGAAACCCTTAGGCCGCTACCTTACACCGGGAAAATCTAACCGTGCTTTGAACCACAGTTGCTGCACGGTTCCTGATGGGGATTTCATCCCACAGGGCGTGTACGGAAAAACCAGCCACACACACTTTTTCCAAGGTTCACCCTTTCGGATGGAGTCAACTCTTACGATGCTGCATAGCTTTCCCTAACGGATAGCCATAGGTTTCGGAAGCCCGCACCATTATTGTCCATGCCTCTTTGCAGAGGTTTAGGTTTTCAGGTTACGCCTTCACCACGCTCTGTACAATGCACACTTACAGGTGGCAACGCACAGTGGAGTATTAGCTCTCGTACTGTCTTGAATTTTGACCTATTCTCTTGAACTTTGTTCCTCGACATTGGTTCTGTACGGCAGAGGAATTTCACCCCTGATTTTGAGATTAAAGTTCTCTGTGATATTTTCTTATTGCTAAGTGCAATCACATGGTGCTTTTCGCCCTTGCTGTCAACAAGGTCTTATGCACAACGTTTCGCACAGTTCTTATAGTTTTGGCTTTCATCCACAAACAACCTGTCTACGCCCAATTGTTCAAACGTAACCACATCATCCTTACGGTCTGTGCCTTGCAGCTTTTCCAGTTTCTGTTTCAAAGACTTGCGCAGCTTTTCCAGCCGCTTAACCGTGAAATGCTCGCCAGCCTGAGATTTCGCTTCTTCGATGGCCTCCTCGATTTCATCCATCTGTTCCTGAATCAGACGCTCCTGTCGTTCTGCGGACAAGGGTATCTTTTCAAACTGGCTGTGTCCGATGATAACCGCATCATAGTCACCGGTCGCAATTCTCGCACAGAATTTTTTGCGATTACCAGGTTCAAAATCTTTTTTGCTGGTAACCAGCAGCTTTGCATTGGGGTACAGGCGTAAAAACTCGCTGGCCCATTGTTCCGTCAAATGGTTTGGCACGACAAAAAGACTTTTCTGACACAAGCCCAGACGTTTCAGTTCCATAGCGGAAGCCGCCATCTCAAAACTCTTGCCGGCACCGACTTCGTGCGCCAAAAGGGTGTTGTACCCATACAGCACATGGGCAACCGCATTGCGCTGATGCTCTCGCAAATTGATCTCCGGGTTCATGCCCACAAAATGAATGTGAGAACCGTCATACTCACGGGGCCGGGTGCTGTTAAAAAGTTCGTTGTACTTCTTCACCAGCAGAGTGCGCCGCTGTGGGTCTTTCCAGACCCAGCCAGCAAAAGCATCTTTAATGGCCTGCTGTTTCTGCTGGGCGAGGGTGGTTTCATTCTGGTTCAGCACGCGTTTTTCCTTGCCGTCCTCCTCGATGGTATCATAAACGCGGATATCCCGCAGATTCAAGGTGTCCTCCAAGATTTTATAGGCATTGGCCCGGCGAGTGCCGTAGGTTTCGGTGGCCATAATGTCACCGTAGCCAGTGGCGGATTTATTGCTGATTCGCCATTCGGAAGTATAAGGAGAGTAGCGGACAGTGATGGCGTTGTTGTAGCGGATGCGATAGGGCGGCTGAAAAGTTTCCATCATGAACTGCTGCACGATGGAGGGGTCGAGCCATGTGGCACCCAAACGCACATCAATTTCAGATGCTTCCAGATCTTTGGGCTGCGCTTTTTCCAGTGCTTCCACGTTGACCTTGAACTCCGGGTGGCTTTCTGCAGCAAGCTGTGCCATGCGCAGTTTATCGCGTACATTGCCGGAAAGGTATTCGTCCGCAGTCTGCCAGCCAGCTTCCGGGTCGTCTGCATCGGCAGCAGGATCTTTGAAGATCACACCGGATAATTCAGTGGTGATGCGCTCGTAGTTGCCGGGGGTGCCCAGCAGGTCGGCCATGTAGGGCAGGTCAACCTTGCCATGCTCGCCAATGGACACCGCCAGTGCTTCGCTGGGGGTATCCACGCTGGTGACAACACGTTCCGGTCGAATCGTCCGTTTGGTGAACATATCCGCTTTGCTTTTCAACTGCTTGTTTTCGTCCAAGTTTTCCAATGAACAGAGCAGATAGTAGGAACTATCGTCATCGAACAGACGGGCATTTTTCTTGTCGTTGATCAGACCATATTTTGCAGTAAAGGCATCGTAGGCGGCGTTCAACTTTGCCTGCGATGCCTTGATATCTTCGTCCGGGAAGTCGTTCAACTGCTGGTCGATCAACTCATTGACGATCTGCCGCAGCTCCACCATGCCAGCCACACGGCCTTTGGCATTATCGGACAGTTCGATCTGCGTCATGATGGAATTCTCGCGGTAGTAGATCTCACCATCCGCCACAGCATACGAGAAATTCTTCACAGCGGGGTCTGCGGGCAGCGTTTTGCGCTGCGCCTCCATATCTGCAATGTCCGGGGCGGCAATCTCCACCGCAGTGTACTGCCCCTCGATGTGCTGTACTGCTTCGGTAAGCTGGTCTGCAAGGCTGGCTCCCTCAATGGGTGCAACGGTCAGGTCATGGCCGTACTGGGTGCTTTCCAGTTCCAAATTTCCCAGCACCATTTCCGGATGCTCTACAAAATAGCTGTTGAGGGTGAAACCATCCTCGGTCTGCCCAAGCTGCACCCATGCAGGCTCAATGTCCGCAGGACGGTCACGTTTCTGCAAAAAGATAATGTCCGATACCACTTCGGTGCCCGCATTGGCTTTGAACGCATTGTTGGGCAGACGAATTGCGCCCAGCAGGTCGGCGCGTTCCGCCATATACTTGCGGGCGGTGCTGTCTTTGCTGTCCATCGTGAAACGGCTGGTCACAAAGGCAATCACGCCACTCGGACGAATCTGGTCAATGGTCTTGGCGAAAAAGTAGTTATGGATGGAAAATCCCAGCTTGTTGTACGCCTTATCGTTGACCTTGTACTGACCAAAGGGCACGTTGCCCACAGCGAGGTCATAAAAATCACGGCGGTCGGTGGTTTCAAATCCAGCAACGGTAATGTCAGCCTGCGGGTACAGTTTTTTCGCAATGCGCCCAGTGATGCTGTCCAGTTCCACGCCGTACAAACGGCTGTCCGCCATGCTGTCCGGCAGCATTCCAAAGAAGTTGCCCACACCCATAGACGGCTCCAGAATGTTGCCGCTGCGGAATCCCATGCGCTCCACGGCATCGTAGATACCACGGATCACGGTGGGGCTAGTGTAGTGGGCGTTCAGGGTGCTGGAACGGGCGGCGGCGTATTCGTCCTCGGAGAGCAGCCCTTTCAGTTCGGCGTATTCCTTTGCCCAACTGTCTTTACCGGGGTCAAAGGCATCTGCCAGACCGCCCCAGCCCACATACTGTCT
>ENA-OZEZ01000459-OZEZ01000459.1-human-gut-metagenome-genome-assembly--contig:-NODE-459-length-15205-cov-8.905083_pt1 | contig 15205 bp, 10 predicted proteins | sample MGYA00244609_ERZ653616 | MGnify/ENA primary metagenome ERZ653616 (study PRJEB26926, sample SAMN06164988) | human gut metagenome | biome: ENVO:00009003; feature: ENVO:2100002; material: ENVO:00002003...
GCGAAGAGGCGTCCGTAAAACGAGCACTGACATTGGAAAATGAGATAGAACTGATTGAGGGCTGCCGGGCAGGAAAGGATTCCGCCCGAAAGGAATTATACACCCTCTACTCCAAGCAGATGCTGGCGGTATGTTACCGCTATACGGGCGATGTCGATGCGGCCCATGACGTATTGCACGATGGCTTCATCAAAATTTTCACCCACTTCACCTTCCGTGGCGAATGTGCATTGAGTACCTGGGTGACAAGGGTAATGGTGACGCAGGCGATAGACTACCTGCGGAAACAGCAACGTTTCAGTCAACTGGTGGTGAATGAGGAACAGTTGCCCGACATTCCGGATGAAGCGGGTATTGCCGAAACCGGAGGCCGTATTTCCGAAGAAATGCTGATGGCGTTCGTGGCGGAACTTCCCGATGGATGCCGCACTGTATTCAACTTATACGTTTTTGAGGAGAAATCGCACAAGGAAATAGCCGAAATCCTCCACATCAAAGAGCATTCGTCTACCTCGCAGTTGCATCGTGCCAAGTGTTTGTTGATAAAAAGAATTAAAGAATATACTGAATATGAGAGAAAATGATGAAATAACCGGTTTATTCCGCAGTCGTCTTGCCGGCGCAGAGATGACAGTGCGGGAGGACTTCTGGGAAGGGTTGCAACGTGACTTGCCGTCACCGGTTGCCGCAAAAGGCAGGCGGCTTCTTCTTTCTCCGAGGTTTCACCGCGTAGCCGCAGCCGCCTCTGTTGTATTTGTACTGGGAGCTGCTTCTGCCGCTTTCTGGTATTTCTCTCCGAAAGAGGAAATCAAGGAGGCCTTTACACAAGTGGCGGCCATGACGCCGGAAGGTAACTTGAATGGGGATGTGGTGCAGGAAAGTTTCCCCTCTATCCATCAGTCCAATCCCGTGGCACAAAAGCCCGGTACACAGCATCCCGCCAACGGCATTCCGGCAGGATTGACGGCGCAAGCCGATAAGGATGAATCCGTGTCTGTTCATGTTTCCATCCGGATTACCCAACGGGTGTACGGAAACCAGCAGCAGCCGGGAAACGGTTATTACAGTAACGGAACTCCGGCCGGAAACGGGAACTACCATTCAAATCCTGGCCATAAGGATGCTGATATAGATGGAATGCCGTCATCTTCTGAGGAAGAACCGGCAAAGTCTGTGGCTGTATCGCCGTCCAAGCCCCGTAATTGGGCGTTGAAAGCAGGCATCGGCACTTCCTTGCCGAAAGGGAGTTTTCATATGCCGTTTACGGCCGGGGTAAGTGTGGAACGTCGTTTAAATAAGCATTTCTCCTTGGAAGCCGGTCTTCAGTATAATTGCTTGGATGGTGACCATACGTTGCATACGCTGGGAGTTCCGGTAAGGCTGAACATGATGCTGGCCAGTACGTCGAAAGTGGATTTTTATGCTATGGTAGGCGGAGCAGCCGAGAAATGCATTGCAGGTGCTCCGGACAATGGCTTCGGCGCAGAGCCGGTACAGTTGTCGGTTGCTGCCGGAGTAGGGGTACGCTATAAAATGAACGATCGTTTTGCCTTGTTTGCAGAGCCGTCTGTATCCCATCATTTCGATACGGACTCGCAGACGAGAACCTTGCGTACGGAACGTCCCACCAATCTGAATCTGTTGTGCGGCGTGCGCATGACTTATTAATCTTAAATACCATACAAATATGAAGACTCTATACAATAAATTACATATATTCGGGCAGACTATGCTGCTCGTATTCTTTACTCTTTCTGTTCTCTCTTTGGGCTCTTGCAGCAAAGAAACGTTGGACTACAACCATCCGGATGTAGACTTGTTTGTCAAGCAGTTGAAGGCTGGCAAATATTCTACCCAAAGTCCGGATGGATTGAGTAACATGCCCAAGTTCACTTCCGAAGATATAGAGGAATTGCTGAAGTATGCCGAGGACTTGACGGTCATTCCCTCTTTCCCCCTGGCTCCGGTATCCTATTCGGCAGGTGGCAAGCTGCGTTTGGGCGAATGCATCCTGTGGACGGTAGAGACTATCCGCCTCGGGAACAATGCTTCGATGGGATGCAAGATGGTACATACGGATGCGGAGAATTATGAAGGTATCTATTTCCTTTCGGACGAAGAGGTGCTGGATGCCGCTTCGCGCTACCGCCGCTGGTGGGAAACCCGTAAGTATCCACGGACTATGTGGACGATTGATCCCTGCTATGACGAACCGCTTTGTGGCAGCGGATATATGTGGTGGTGAAATGTTTTTAGGGATTAAGTAATCAAAACTGTCAGGTGAAGATATCTATACTTGTTTGGGGGCTGCTCTGTGCAGTAGCCTTCCCTTGCTATGCCCAAAACTGGACCCCTCAGGACTCGTTGAGGCTGAACCGGTTGCTGAAGGGCGAGGGGGAGGTAAAACTGAATCCGGAGGTATTGCAGGAATTGGAAATGAACAATTCTCTGGGTACTCCGAAAGCGGTGATGGACAAGTCGTGGATGGATTTTGATAATTCATTGCCCGTCATGCCGAAAGCGCCCGAGAAAAAAGTGGTGCTTACCTTACGTCCTTATACAGCCAATACCAAATATAATTGGGACCCCATTTATCAGAAAAAAATCAAGGTAGACAAGGATACTTGGCGAGGAGATGAATTCTATGCGCTTAAGATTCTGATGATTCCTACGAACTGGGCTAAACATCCGTTTGATGCCGGTCCGCGTGAGACTGTGGAGCAGATTGAAGCAACCGGTTTGCGTTACCGGGTGACGGAGCGGGCCAATAATATGGCTGTGGGCGGTTGGCAGGGTGCCAGTGGCGGTGGAATTTCCGGCTTAGACCTGATGACACCTTTTACCCGTGAGTTTTGGAATTTCAAAGGCCGCAAGCGCCGTGCCCGTACGCTGGAAGTATTGAAGGCGTATGGAGATTCGATAACTGTTTTGGAACAACAGTAATTTATCACTTTTTGTCAAATTTTGAACTTTCTTTCTCCTCTTCTTGTTTTCATTAGTAAACCTTTAAAAAAAGTAATAATGAACAGAGTGACTTCTCTATTTGGAATAAGATATCCGATAATTCAAGGTGGTATGGTGTGGTGTAGCGGCTGGAGACTTGCTGCTGCTGTAAGCAATGCAGGAGGGCTGGGCTTGCTCGGCGCAGGTTCGATGTATCCCGAAACGTTGCTGGAGCATATCAGGAAATGCCATGAGGCTACGCATCATGCTTTTGGTGTGAACATTCCCTTGATGTATCCCCAGATAGAAGAGATAATGCAGATTGTGGCCGACGAGGGAGTGAAGATTGTATTTACATCTGCCGGAAGCCCGAAGAAATGGACCGATTGGCTGCACGAGCGTGGCATCACGGTGGTGCATGTTGTTTCGTCCTCGCGTTTTGCCGTGAAGGCAGAAGAGGCGGGTGTTGATGCAATAGTTGCCGAAGGCTTCGAAGCCGGTGGGCACAATGGGAGGGAGGAGACTACCACCCTGTGCCTGATACCAGCTGTACGTGCAGTTACTACACTTCCGCTGATTGCCGCCGGTGGCATTGCAACGGGTGAGGCCATGCTAGCTGCCCGGGTGCTGGGTGCGGAAGGTGTGCAGATTGGTACACGCTTTGCCTTGACGGCAGAGAGTTCTGCAAACGAGGTATTTAAGGATTACTGCTTGCATTTGGAAGAAGGGGATACCCGTCTGCTTTTGAAGAAATTGGCTCCGGTGCGTCTGGTGCGCAATAACTTTCGCAGCGCCGTAGAGGCTGCTGAGGCTGTGGGAGCTTCAGAGGAAGAACTTCGTATCCTTTTAGGGCGTGGCCGTGCCAAACGTGGTATTTTTGAAGGTGACTTGGAAGAAGGGGAACTGGAAATAGGGCAGGTATCTGCCTTGCTGCATGGAAAGGGAGTGCAGTCTGTGGCGTCGGTCATGCAAGAGTTGGTGGAGGAGAGCAGAAGGGCGTGGGAGAGAATGCAGGAATTGGATTTCTGAATATTCCTTCTTCTGGTATCATATAACAATAAAAAAGGAATATTCCCGGTGATTTCGGGGATATTCCTTTTTTAGTTTCAACTTATAACCTTTTATCCTTTGGGGATATTGGTTGTGTCTTTTGCCGTATTTCCACTTGTGGCGGAATTACTTGTGCCATTGCTGCTGGCAGTGGCGCTACCGGTAGCCATATTTGTTGCACTTTTACCGGCTGTCTGCACAGCAGGTTGCTCTTCCCAATGGAACGGTTCAAAGCTACTGTTCGGGTCAACCCAGGACGGTTTCTTGGAAGCATAAATAATGAATGGGGCAATGACTACAATCAGCGCACCGATGATGAGCACGGAGAACCATACAGTGTTGCTGCCTGTTGAAATCTGGCTGGGTGGGATAAAGCTCAATACGAATGCCAGCAATGACCCGCAGAAACCAAGACCACCGATGAGCCACATCAATCCGTTGCCATTCTTGCCGATACGGAACGGACGGTTCAGCTTCTTCATCTTATAACGCAGCACGATGGCTCCGGAGAACATCAGCATATACATGATAAGATAGAGGACTACGGTCAACTGTGACAGAATCTGGTAGAAACTCTGTACGGAAGGCATGACTACGAACAGAAGGCTCAATACGGTTACTGCACCGCCTTGTACATAAAGGATGTTCTTCTGTACACCCAGTTTGTTTGTCTTCTGGAAGAACGGAGGCATGTAGCCTGCTTTTCCTACGGCAAAGATACCTTTGGACGGACCGGCAACCCATGTCAATACACCTGCCAGTACGCCGAATGCCAAAGCGATGGCAATAATCGGTGACAGCCAGGAGGCGCGGATGTAATGGAAATAGTTATCGAAGCCTACAAGCAGACTCTGTGTCAGACTGATGTCTTTGGCCGGGATGATGATGCCCAGTGAGAAAGTACCGAGCACGAAGATGATAACCGTAATGGCCGCACCGATGAACACTGCCTTCGGATAATTCTTGGAGGGATTGTTCACGTCTTTTACGTGGATACCGCCCATTTCCATACCGGCATAGAAGAGGAAGATACTGGCAGCAAGCACCACGTTGTCGAAGTTCGTCAAGTCGGGGAAGAAGCTGCTGTGGAAATCCAGGTTGGAGTGTCCGCCGGTGGCAAGGTAGATAATACCCAGGATAATCAGCAGTGCGGCAGGGATAATAGTCCCGACCAGGCCGCCGACCTTTGCCACTTTACCTACCCAGCTCATGCCCTTCATGGAGATGAACGTAGCCAGCCAGTAGATGATGAGGACAACGACGAGCGAGTAATACTTGTTGTTGGCCAGTGACATGTCGTGTACGTCGTTCATGCCGATGAAAGCAATGGATACGGCACCGAATGTCAATACGGTAGGATACCAGATTGTACTTTCAATCCATTGTACCCAGATGGCAAGGAAGCCCAGTTTTTTTCCGTAGGCTTCGCCCACCCAGCGGAACACACCGCCTTGCTTGTCTTGAAACATGGCAGCCAGTTCCGCGGCGACAAGTGACGTCGGAATCAGAAAAACAATGGCTGCAAATAAGTAGTAGAAGGCCGAACTCATTCCGTACACGGCCTCGGCAGGAAGTCCACGTAGGGATACTACTGCCGTCACATTCATGATTGCCAGGGTAAATACACCCAGCTTCACTGTTTGTTTAATATTTGCCATAAGTTAAGGTTTTAGATGAAAAATATATTCAAAATCAGCGTCTATAACAACACTTGGGGAGAGTTGTTCCCAACGGATAAGTGAAAGTTCCGGTTTTAACTATTCAGGAAGCGTCGGCTTTGGGCGCGGGCTTCTGTGCAACTTTCTTGTAGAACTCTTCTTTTTCCTTATTGCGCCGTTCGACCAGGCTCGTTACATACACTGTAAAGATAGGGAACATCATCATGCCCAGCGCAGCCAGCAGTACGGACAGTACCCGTCCGGTGGGAGTGACTGCTATGATATTGGAACCCACCGTCGTCACATCCATAAATGCCCACCATAAGGCGTCTCCATATCCTTTAACTAAAGGATTGGGACCATGCTCCATGACATAAAAGGCCAGACTGGAAAAATAGACAGTGGCCAGCAACATGGTAAGGTAGGAAACGAACAGTCCCGATGCGCGGTTGTACGTCAGCCAACCCACCACGATAGCCATGGCGTAACCACCCCGCACCAATGGGATGAAACGCAGCATATAGGTTATCTCGGGTGAGAAAGTCCATCCCATATAGGCAATGATGTTTTGATAGGGTATAGCTACCAGCAGGAAAATGAAATGCGTGGCCACGTAGTGACCCTTCTTCTCTGCCAGGAACCATTCCAATACAAAATCTGCCAGGAACAGGGCGCATATCCACAACTGTACTTTCATGTAGACCGACTGTTCGTAAAAGGGGATCCCCTTGAACGTGTCGACAGAGATGCTGATAACTAAAAATAGCGACAGTATCAATATAATGACATGCAGTATGCCATAGATACCTTTTTCCCGCAATACAAATTCTGATAGAGCCATTTTCATGATGAAGTCCATTATAAAGTCATAAGTTATGAGTTATAAGTCATTTGCTGATTACGGTGCCTACCAACAAATAACTCATAACCTATAACTCATAACTAAAAAGAGAAACTTATTCTGTAATCGTTACGTTATCACCGTTGAATACACCCAGGCCGAGCTTGTTCATGATGAACTTGATTGCCGATTGGGCCTTTACGGAGTTTCCCGCTTCGTCTAGGGGAGGAGCGAAGGCCGATACTCCCATGACACCGGGCAATACGGCCATTACACCACCGCCTACACCGCTTTTGGCCGGTATGCCGGCGGTGTACATCCAGTCGCCCGAATGCTCGTAGAAGCCTACGGTAGAAATCATCGACGTGATTTTCGGTGCCAGGCTGGCTTCGAACACCGTTTGTTTGGTGACGGGGTTCACACCGTTATTGGCGATGGTTCCTGCGGCAATGCCCAGTTGCTGGGCCGTGATGCCGAGAGAACACTGGCGAGTATAGAGGTCGAGAGCCATGTCCGGATTATCGTAGATGCGGTTGTAGTTTTTCAGCAGCCAGGCAATGGAGCGGTTGTTGAAGTTGGTAGCCGTTTCCGATTTGTACAGTTCGTCGATGAGTTGTGGGGCGGAGCCGCACAGCTCAGTGACATTCTGTACAATGGCATCCCATTTCTTGTCGGAGTTTCCCACTGGCTGTACCATGGAACAGGCGGAAATGGCACCGGCATTTACCAATGGAGTGGAAGGGTGGTCGTTTTCCAGCAAGATGGCGATGATGGAGTTGAACGGTAGTCCCGTGGCATCGGCACCTATCATGTCCAGCACTTTCTGCGCACCGTATTGGCGCAGGATAAGGATGGCTGTGTGTACCTTCGAGACGGACTCTATACCGAAACGATAGTCTGTGTCACCTATATTGATGGTCTGCCCGTTCATCAGGCAGATGCTGAGTCCGAATAGTTTGGAGTCTATGTTGGCAAGGTAGGGAATATAATCCGCATTCTTGCCTCCTGTGCTGCCCTTCACCTCATTGTAGGCTTCTTGGGCAACCTCCTTTATTTGTGAAATTGATATTTTCTTTTCCATAAACACGTTGTGATGTACGATTAGACGATGTACGATTTACGATTGAAATTACTCCTTTAAACGTAGTCCGTATCAAGAGAAACTCTAATCGTACATCGTAAATCGTTTAATCGTAAATTAATTTATTTTTTATGAGTACGGCATCCGTGGTTGAATATTTTGGTTTCCACCGGCAGGTTCTTTTCCTGTGCCATACGGGTAGGAGTCGGATAGTCCAGTTTCTCCAGTTCGGTGATGGCATTCTTGATGTCACCCAACAGCATGTCTGCCATGTCGCGGCTGAATCCCTGGCGGACAACGACACGCATAACGACGTAGTCTTCCAGTTTTGAAGGCAGTGTATAGGCGGGTACCATCCAGCCGTGCTGTGACAACTTGTCCTGCAGGTCATACAGAGTCCATTTGGCAGCTCTTGCATATTCCGGTTTCAAGTACCAGATGAACAGTGGGTTCACAACTTCGTCGGAATAGTTTACGAACGGAGCCATCTTGCCGATTTCGTCATGGATATACTTGGCGATGGTCAGAGAGTTGTACTGTACTTCTTTGTAACCCTGGAATCCCAAACGGATGAACTGGTAATATTGACCCAGAATCTGTGCGGCAGGACGGGAGAAGTTCAAGCCTACCTGAGTAATGTTGGCACCGAGGTAGTTTACGCTGAATGACATTTCTTCGGGCAGATATTCTTTGCCTTTCCAGCAAACCCAGCCCAGACCCGGATAAACCAGACCGAATTTGTGTCCGCTGACGCTGATGGAGAGTACCCACTTCAGACGGAAGTCCCATTTCTTTTCAGGATAGAGGAACGGGAGGATGAAACCACCGCTGGCGGCATCTACGTGGATAGGAATGTCGTAGCCGGTCTTTGCATTGTAGGCATCGAGGGCTTTGTCGAGGGCTTCGACGTCATCGTTCAGTCCTGTCCATGTAACGCCTTGGATAGGCACGATACAGATGGTGTTCTCATCACACATCTTCAAGGCTTCTTCGGGGTCGAGCGTGGTCTTGTCCAGTGTCAAAGGCACTTCACGCATTTCAATCTGCCACAATTGGGCGAATTTTTCCCATACCACCTGGAAACCGGTTGAAATAACGAAGTTGGGTTTGTCGAACGGTTTGCCTTGTGCCTGACGTTTCTTGCGCCAGCGCAACCAGGCTGCCACACCACCCAGCATACATGCCTCCGAGGAACCGATGGCAAGTGCGCCGGTTTTCCAGGTTTCTTTTTCAGGAGAGTTCCAGAGGTTGGCCACGATGTTGATACATTTACCGTTCATTACGGCGATGCGCGGATATTCGGTCTCGTCAATGTAGTTGATGTTGATGGCTTCGTTCATCAGCTTGGTTGCATATTCGTCCATATAGGTAGTGACGAATGTAGCTAGATTCAAGCGAGGCTGCGTTTGGGCGAAGGTCTCGTCTTTCACCATCTGATAGGCGATTTCCGGGGTAGTAGGTCCGTCGGGAATCTTTTCTACGGGTGAGGGTTGTAACATACGGTTTGAACCGAATACTTCAGTTTTTGCATCTCCTTTTCTGAAATTCAAATCTTCCATATTAATAAGTTTTTTAAAGGTTTAGGCGGCGGGGCTTTTCCCCGTCGAATTTCCCACAACAACGGGGTTTGCGGATGAAAGTTCCGGGGTTTTGCATTATTTGGCGTTTATTAAAGGGCAGCGTAGTAAAATCTTAAAAAACGAACATTCTGAAGGTAGGTTTGTTGTTCCCACATTATTCATTTAATTAATATACTACTATATGAAAATCAATACCGGAAGGGGTACAATCCCCCTTATCACGCTTGTCGGCATTTGGTCAGTCTCTGCATTGACTTCCTTGCCGGGATTGGCCGTATCACCTATTTTGGGACAACTTACTACCATTTTTCCACATGCCACAGAACTGGATATACAGATGCTTACCTCCCTGCCTTCGCTGCTGATAATTCCTTTTGTGCTGTTGGCGGGCAAGCTGGCCGAGAAACGTGACTTTGTGCGTCTGCTGAAAGCGGGGCTTTGGATGTTTGCCACCAGTGGGGTACTTTATCTTTTTTCGGATAAAATGTGGCAGTTGATGGTGGTCAGCGCTTTGCTTGGCATCGGTTCGGGGGTGATTATTCCGTTGTCCACCGGTCTGGTTTCACGCTATTTCACGGGGGAATATCGGGTGAAGCAGTTTGGTTACAGTTCTGCCATTACCAATGTGACGCTGGTTGTGGCAACGGCGGTGACTGGGTATCTGGCAGAGGTAAACTGGCACTTGCCTTTCGTGGTATACCTGCTTCCGTTGGTTTCTCTGCTGCTTGTCGGATATTTGAAGGGGGATACCGGTCAGCCGCAGATAGCAGAAGATACAGCTGCCGTTGTTCCGGAGGAATCCAAGCGTGCGATTCCCGGTAAATACGGCATCCATGTCCGCCATCTGCTACAGTTGATGCTGTTTTATGGCGTCACTACGTATGTAGTGCTGGCGGTTACTTTTGACTTGCCTTTTTTGATGGAGGCCCATCACTTCTCCAGCGGAAATTCCGGATTGATGATCTCCTTATTCTTCCTTGCCATTATGGCTCCGGGTTTCTTCCTGGGGCATATCGTGAAGTGGATGGGGAAACACACAAAGTTTTACAGCCTTTTGTTCATTGCAGCGGGTTTGCTTTTGATATGGATTTCGCCTAAAGAATGGCTGATAATACCGGGATGTATGTTGGTTGGTTTGGGATATGGTGTCATTCAACCGCTGATTTATGACGAGACAGTAGATACGGCTATACCGGAAAAAACAACTTTGGCACTGGCCTTTGTAATGGTAATGAATTATCTGGCGATTCTATTGTCCCCGTTCATTACAGACTTCTTTCAGACCTTGTTCCACACTAGTTCCAAGGAATTCCCGTTTATTTTCAACCTCTGCATCACACTGCTCGCCATGTGGTGGGAGTATGCGAGGAAGAAGGATTCTTTGTTTGGAGATTGAGGGTGTCAAAACGGTTGATGGCACACAGATGAGACACCCTCTATAACTTATAACTCAATCGCCTCATATTTCAGCCCGAAGACATCGGCTACAGCTCTGTATGTTACCTTGCCTTCCACTACGTTCAATCCCAACGCCAGAGCCGGATCGTCCTTGCAGGCTTGTCTCCAGCCTTTGCATGCCAGGGCAACGGTGTAGGGCAGGGTGGCATTTGTCAGTGCCATGGTGGAGGTGAAGGGTACGGCGCCGGGGATATTGGCAACGGCGTAGTGTACAATTCCGTCCACAATGTAGGTAGGGTCGCTGTGCGTGGTGGGGTGGGAGGTTTCGAAACATCCGCCTTGGTCGATGGCAACGTCTACGAGTACGGTGCCGGGCTTCATCATTTTCAGCATTTCTTTGGTGATGAGATGAGGCGCTTTGTCACCGGGGATAAGGACAGACCCTATTACGAGGTCTATTGTAGGTAATTCCATTTTGATATTGTGAAGGGAAGAATAGAGTGTTTTTACATTCTTGGGCATCACTTCACTGAGGTAGCGCAGGCGGGGAAGGTTGATGTCGGCAATCAGTACCTCGGCACCCATTCCGGCAGCTATTTGTGCGGCATTGGTGCCCACAATGCCGCCGCCCAGGATAAGTACGCGTGCGGGGCGTACACCCGTCACGCCACCCATCAGTTTCCCTTTGCCGCCTTGGGGTTTTTCGAGGAAGCGTGCTCCTACCTGGGTGGCCATGCGTCCCGCCACTTCGCTCATGGGGGTAAGCAGCGGAAGTGAGCGGTCTTCTTTCTCTACCGTTTCGTAGGCGATGCAGACGGCGCCGCTTGCTATCATGGCTTCGGTCAGCAATTTATCGGCAGCGAAGTGGAAATAGGTGAATACCACTTGTTCCTTTTTTATCAGTTTGTACTCCGGTGCGATGGGCTCCTTTACCTTGACAATCATGTCGGCTATGGCATACGTGTCTTCAATGGTTGGCAACATTTGTGCACCTACGGCGATGTAATCATCGTCAGAGAAACCGCTGTTTGCGCCTGCCGAGGCTTGCACATACACCGTATGACCGCGTTTCACCAACTCGGCTACTCCGGCAGGGGTCATTCCTACACGGTTCTCGTTGTTCTTGATTTCTTTAGGTACTCCGATAATCATAACCTTAAAGTTTTTATTGAGGGGTTAAACATGGCGCAAGATACAAAAATGGAGGGTACAGTGTCTCCGTACCCTCCATGTTTAAGAACAGTTTTCGTTCTCAGTTATTCATTGTCCATCAGTTTCCAATGTCCATGCCTGCATCCCCTTCTATTTCATCTGTGTCCCATGCGGCGATGGTAAGCCCTTTCAGCGTCAGCCCGGCCTTGTTCAGGCTGAGGTCGAAGTTGTAGGTTTTGTTGGCCTCGGTAGTGAGGTTTTCGCTGGAACTCATAGCCAGATAGTAGGTGTAGGTGTTGCTGCCGGAGGTGACTTTTACGAATTGGGAGCTATTGGTGAATGCCTGACCCGGCAGCACGATGGCGCGGTAGGTGGTGGCACCTGCAACGCTGTGGGCGTAGGTGGTGATGGAGGTGGTAGATGCAGCTGCAGCGTCGGTGGCAGCGGCATCATTAGCCTTTGTTACTTTGCCGTCTGCCAGATTCCACGTGCCGCTGAGGGCGAAGCCTGCGGAGCAGAGCAGTTCTACCTTGTCGATGGCGGGCAGGGAGGAGTAGCCGTTTCCTGCGGAGAGGGTGACGGTGATTTGGCTCATGCAGTGCTTCATGCTGATGCTTGCGTTGTTCGTTGCCACGGTGGTGCATTTGCCCCACAGCAGGTCGGAGGCTTCGTAGTCGGCGGCGGCGGTGCTGCTGTTGTTCTGGTCGGGCTTGATGCTGACGTTGGGCACGGTGTAGGTGTCGGTGGCGGTGTTGGTATAGGGATAGTAGGCGTAGAGGGTGTGCTGGTCGGTGACGTTCTGCCAGTAGAGGGGTTCGTCGGTGAAGCTGCCGTTTACCCATTTGGTGTTCTTGGGGTCGAGGGAGGCGCTGATGGGGGATTCATCGTTGGCACCCGTTTTGTGGGCGATGTAGAGGCCCAGTGCGTCGTCATCATCGAACTCGGTGGCGCCGATGGCGGCGCGGCTGATGGGGATATTGGTGCCGGTGGTGGTGAGCGAGAGCTTCACGTTGATGGGCTTGGTGATGTCCACTGTCTGGTCTGAATCGTTGTTACAGGCGGTGACCAGCAGGCCGAGGGTGGCTGCGAGGAGCAGCGTTTGGATACTTCTTGTTTTCATATTTGGTCTATTTATTTGTTGTTAATAATAAGTTACTTATCGGTTACTTTTGTGTAATTCTCGGGGTTTGTCAGCTCCGTAATGGTGGCTTCGGCAAGTGAAGGGCTTCCCTTGTAGTTATAGTATATGTTCGCCCAAGTCATCTTTCCCCAGGTGCGGCACTGGGTGATTTGATCGTCCTCGAGTGCGGTAACTCCGGTGAGGAAGAGGTTCTCGGGGGAGAAATTATAATTTCCGAGACCGTTTTGGGTGTCGTAGGTGGGGAGAGCGAAGCTGTTTTCGGTACCGGTGCCGCTAAGGACGATGCTCTTCAGGCCGGTGCAACCAAAGAAAGCATCTTCTCTGATGTCGGTGACTTGTGGCAGGTAGATGCTTGCCAGTTTCCCGCATCCGACGAAAGCTCCGATTCCTATATTGGTGACTTTTGGCAGGTCAATGCTTGCCAGGGCGGTGCAATCCTGGAAGGCTCTTTCTCCGATTCCGATGGCTTGTGGCAGGTCGATACTTGTCAGGCCGGTGCAACTCCAAAAAGCACTGACTCCGATGTCGGTGACTTGTGGCAGGTCGATACTTGTCAGGGCGTTGCAATTCCAGAAAGCATTTTCTCCGATGTCGGTGGCTTGTGACAGGTCAATATTTGTCAGGTTGGTACAATTCACAAAAGTACCATTTCCTATTTTGGTGACTTGTGACAGGTCGATGCTTGTCAGGCCGGTACAACCCTGAAGAGTATTATATCCTATTTTGGTGACTTGTGGCAGGTTGATGCTTGTCAGGCCGGTGCATTTATTGAAAGCATTATATCCTATTTTGGTGGCTTGTGGCAGGTTGATGCTTTGCAGAGTACTATTGCCGTTGGTGAAGAGATACCAATTCGTAGGCACTTCCTTCACCGGCTCCATATAGAGGTTTTGTACGTAATTATGGCTGCTGCCCAGCAATCCTAACAGCTCGCTCTGGTCCATGCCTTCCGGTACAGAACCGCTGATGAAGAGTTTGGAGACGAGGGTAGGGGGAGAAGAGCTTCCGGCGGCATTTATCGCTTCCAGCCTGCTCTTTACGGCATTGTAGGACGCTTCCGTCCCATCCAGCAGGAGGATGTTTTCCGGTGCTGTGCCTTTTATGTCGGTACTTCCGTCCGACACTTGCAGGTACTTGCCGGGGAGATAGAATCGGTTGCCGGTGGTGCCGCCGGTGACGCTGCCGGTCTCGCTGCTGCTGCCGATTGAGCCTCCGGCGCTATATACCTTGTCCGTAAGAAAAGAGAGGGCACCGTTTCCTCCGGCTTCGCTGCAAGTAGGTCCATTAGGGGGGAGGTAGTCTGGGCTGTATTGGTGGTAAGTGGGTATCATCAACGCCCGATGCACCGCCGCACCGTCCCGGCTCAAGGTGGTGACGGAACGGGTGTCGGTGAGCTTGTCAACAAACAGATAGGAGTGTATCCCGTCAGTAGAATTGCTCACAATGGGTGCCTCTCTCAGCGCCGTCACTCCGCCTGTGTAGGCGCAGAATACGGCTTTGGCAGGTGCTTTCAGCAGGACGGCGGCGGATGCGGTGGAGAAGATGTCCACTTTCACCAGGGCGCGTTGCATCTGTAGGGGGATGGGGTCGGCGGTGGGCTTGGGTATGCGGACGGCGAGGCCGGAGGTGCGCAGCTGTTCCCAGTAGGCGTAGTTCTCGGGGGTGAAGGCTTGGGGCAGCTGGAAGGTGAAGGCTTCGCCCGTCTGCAGGGCGTAGCTGCCTCCGCTGTTGCCGTCGCTGCCGGTATATGTCAATGCCTCCAGTGGCTGCATCTCTATGGCGGGGGAGATGGCGGCGAAGTAGTAGGCGGCGGCGTCTTTCTCCCAGCGGAGGAGGTTGGCGGGGTCGGTGGGCTGCCAAGTGGCGGAGGTGACGGCTTGCGTGCCGCCGTCGGTGCTGACGGAGGTGCAGGTGTAGTTGGCGTGGCTGTAGCGGACTTCGGCGGACGAGCCGTCTGCTGCCGACGACGACCTTACGGGCACGGTCATGAATACGGTGATGGTGGTTCCTACTTTGGGGAAGCCGGTTTCCGTGGCGGGTGTGCCGGTGGTTCCGTCGGCGCGTGTCTGCCCTCCTCCTTCTCCGGCCATGGGCGACTGCTGTTCCACGCTTGTGGCGATGCAGCCTATCTGTATGGGTTGGCCTATGAGGGAGGCTGTGGCTTCACTGTCGGCACCGGGCAGGGGGGCGGTGTCGGGGCAGATGTCGTCTGTGCAGGCGCAGGGCGGCAGCAGGGCAAGCAGCAGGGTGGGGAGCAGTAGCGTCCGGCGGAGGTGGTTCCTTGTTTTCATTCGTTGGGTGTCTTTTTTAGGGTTTCGTATACTGTCTCTTATACACATCTGACGCTGCCGACGATCTTAC
>ENA-OZEZ01000461-OZEZ01000461.1-human-gut-metagenome-genome-assembly--contig:-NODE-461-length-15155-cov-7.893974_pt1 | contig 15155 bp, 13 predicted proteins | sample MGYA00244609_ERZ653616 | MGnify/ENA primary metagenome ERZ653616 (study PRJEB26926, sample SAMN06164988) | human gut metagenome | biome: ENVO:00009003; feature: ENVO:2100002; material: ENVO:00002003...
CTCCAAACAGGGCATACAGTTTCCGGTTATAGGTTGCATACTCCGGATACCGGATTTGTATTGCCTGCCAAAAATATGGTGCATAGGCACAGCAAAACAATTCTTCCACTGTGTACTGCCTGCACTCGTTAATCTGCTCCTCTGCGTCCGTGTAATCATCCACGCTTGGTGTGGCATTGCAATATAAATTAAATGCCATTCTGACTACTTTCACGCTTCCGCTGGTCTGCCAGCCTTCATGCAAACATTCTGTTTTTACACAGCCTGTTTTAAAATCATAAATGCGGTTCGCATTTCTTCTGGTATCATCGTTAATGCCAAGACAGTAGCAAAGTGCCTTGTGGTACACATCCTGATACCTTACTTCTTTTAATTTCTCGTAGTAGAATTTCTCATGTGCTTCGCTGATAAAAATAATTTCTTGGGCTTTTTCAGCTCCTGCTCCTAACGCTGTGTTTGTCATTGTATGACCTCCTTCTAAAGTGAATTGAAAAAGGCACTCCTAATGGAATGCCCTAATATAAAAAATAGGGACACTCTTTCAAGTATCCCTACGTTCTATCAACATATCTGATAGTTCTCTATTTACTTTCATATTCAGAATTCTTTGTGTTCCCACAACCGAGGTCTAACGCTACAACAACAGTCACCTTCCTCACAAGCTCTTTTTCCTTGTGATTTTCAGCAATCCTGTTGAAGCTGAAAAACTCTACAAAGTGCGTAAATTCAAGGATTTCTACATATCCTTTCTGTGTAGTCCTACCACAGTCTCCACATGTGTCGATAGGGTAATTGAGATGCACTTTCCAGAGTTTTCACTTTACTCTGGGAGCGAAAAATGTTGCAATCCTCTGTGACGAGGCTGCAAAAAATTGACATGATGCTCTCTCTTATGCCCCTGCATAGCAAAAGATTGCATTGTATTTTAGATGTAAGCCAGACCAGCTTACGATTACTCTGCTCTTTCTCTATGGTCCACTACTCATCCCTTGATGATAACTTCTAAGATATTGTACCATAAATTGTTTATTGGGGAAATTACTTCCCGATAAAAATGGGCAGAAGAAAACCTCCAAATCTGTTGTGGACTTGGAGGCATTATTCCAACCATTTACTATCTTAAACAATAATTTGTCTCTTTATATTTTGTCTCAATAAAAACATCTAACAAAGCTTTTTGCTCTGTAGATAATTCAGCATGATCTCTAATCCATAAATGAATTGCTTTTCCTATTGCATAAGATAATTTTTCCTGTTGCGATGCACTTATATTATTTCTAGAAACATTCGGGATAAATTCTCGATTAAAAATATTAATAACGGCTCCCTTTAATATTACTCCATCAACAAGATATGGTATCTTAATCCTTAATCCTGATAGTAAAACATTCTTAACATAGCATGTATCAGTATTTTCCCAACTAAATCTTCCTTTAAATGTATTTTCCTCATTATAAGGCAAAACAGCATTTGATTCTCCTGTGACAACCCCTTTTTTTATAATTTCTGGCTTTACTGGTGTTAAAGAGCCATGATGAAACTGATTTCTAAATCCGCCTAATGTATATCCACCAATAATGCTCTCACTTGACTCTTCTATTATAAAATCGTAATCTTCAAACTCATCTTCATCTCCCCATATATTTATAGCTTCATAATTTCCTATCTTATCAAGTGCTTCTTGGTAATCTTCTAAAACATCATAGGCTTTAAGGAATTCACTTTCTTCATCTTCTGTAATAATCGGAATTTTCAAGAATGTAATTTTCCCATCTTTAACAAAGTTTTTAATGGATATATTTTCTTCATCCACCGAATACTCCTCTTCATTATAGCAATAACTCTCGTACCCATTTATGTCACTTAAATATTTTGCAAAATTTATTTGTTTATAGCTACAATCAATGAATGCCTCTATACCACTTAAGTATTCTGAAAGACATATGTTTTCTGCAATTATTGTTTCAATCCTCTTAATATTACATTCCAATGGCATTGATACACCTTTTTCCATTGTTGATATTTTAATCGGTATTCCACAATCCAAAAAATTATTTTCTATAAAAGATACCAATCTTTCTATATTATTATTGAACACACTTAAACATTGGTCATAATCTAAAATTATTTCTGTTCCCTGCTGTCTTACAGTATCTTCATAAGTAAGGCATATGTACTCACTGTTTCTTTCAAATGAAATTCGATTCATTTTCTGTTCATTATAATAAACTGTATTAACCTCCACTTTATCGGATAGCATAAAACATGCCAAAAAACCTATTCCATAATGCCCTATTGGCGAATATTCTCTATCTTGTAGCCTATAATCATCTGACGCATAATAAGATACACCAACATTCAGAAAATACTTTTTCAAAATATCTATAGACATACCACTACCATTGTCCATAACCATAACTTTTTTTCGATCTTTGTCCAAAATCACTGAAATATATGGCTGATAATTTTGATATCTAAATTTTTCCATTTTAGTGGCCGATTCTTCCATAGTCTTACATGCATCAATTGAATTTTGTATTAATTCTCTTAACCCATATTTTCTATCACCATAAATATGCTCTCCCATCAATAAATTGGTCACTGCATTATAATCCAAAGAAAGTCTTAAATCAGAAAAACTAAAACCCTTCGATTGAATTTGGTTTACTACATTTGTTTTTAATGGTAATAGATATTTCTCGTCTACAAAACTTTCACATAAATCTACAGCATTTTTTAATTCTCCATTAATAGCATCAAAGTATTTTAAAAGTTTTCTATGAACAGATGGGTCCTGACTTGTACCCTGAAAGAAAATTTCTAATTCATTTGTTTTAGGGTTTCTTCTTATTTTATCATAGTTCTCTATCACAAAATGTTGTTTCCATTCTAAATCACTAAATTCCTTTGGGTTCAAATATTTATATAAATATAATGGTGCTCTTTGCTCATCAATATCCAAATAGTCAGATATTCTAAGTAGCACAGAGATATACTGTGCATTAAGATCAAAATGTCCCTTTTTTTCATCATTATGCAAGTTCTTTTTTATCCATTCAAAATCTTCATTATGCGACATGCATATTTGTGCAAGTTCAGATTTAAATGAAATATTTGTTGATTCTGGAATCAAAAATAACCTTTCATCCATCTTTGTCTCAATATAATCTCTCGCACGTTTACCATGTACCGGCCTTACGCACTCTTGCAAAGCGGTCATTTCATCCCCATATTTCTCAAGTACTTTACTATATTTTCTTTCACCCAATATCGCATGGTCTGCTTTGATTTCCTTAATTTCGTCCACATTTGCAATCATTCCAATATCATGCAACAATGCACTATATATAAGTAATGCTACTTCTAATTCACTTAATTTATTTATATCCACAACAAGTGCATACATATATTCCATCACATTTATAGAATGTCTTACACCATGAACTGTATAACTTGCAAAAACATTATTAATTTGCGGTAATATCGTATTAGCATATTCTATAGTTTCATCTAACTTACTTAAAAATTTACTATCTTTTTCCTTTAACCACATATATAAATGGCTTTCCTGTACTTTTTCTATCATCTTAATCACTCTCTATTAGTTATTACCTAATTCCAAATATCCATCTAATTTCAATATTCCTAATATAACAGGAGCCTCCAAGTTATTTAAACTCAAAGGCTCTCTTTTTCTTACATAACTTTATGCAAGTGCAGGTTCCTTCCCTGCAATAATCGCTTTCACTTCTTCTATATCCTTATCTGTGGCTGAGGCTATCTGCTCTGCTGTAAAACCATTCTTATACATTTTTATAATAAGTCCTGCTTCACCTTCCGCACGTCCAATCGCAATACCCTTTTCTTCAATTCCCTGACTCAAGTTACACATAACGCTCACATCCTTCCTGAAGTTCTCCTCAATAGGAATATCGTATTCATTTCCAATTATGTTTAGTTTTTCATCTATTGTAAGTTCCTTGGATAACAATGCTCCCAGCAGACGGTGCAGTTCATACGTCTCATCATGTTCCGGCAGATTCTTTGCCAGTCCAAGCATGATGATATTCAGCAGGTCAAGATTTCCCTTCCATTCATAGGAACCAATCAAATCTTCCTTTGTGAGATGCACATGGCTCATGCTGCTCTCGTCCATGTTCATACATACCCAGATGGAATATACACGCTTAATGTCATCGTAGCTGGAGTTCTCAAAATCACGTTCTTTTTGTGATGAAATCAGTCTGCTCACATAAAAGATTGCCCGGTTTAAGATTTCGTATCCCTTCGGCTCATCTTTCTGTGCTTCCACATTTATGATGATCTGTGACAATCCGTCTCTCATACGCACATAAAAAACGATATCAAATCTTACCAGACCTTCATTGATCTCTTCATTTTCTGTGTTGAAACCGACCAGTCTTTCACCATTTTTTTCGCTGGCTGCATTTGTGAGTCCAGGCTCTACCGGTACCGTACTGATATGTGGTGTTCCCTCAATGCAGTCGACCACATCCTTGGGATTCATGCCCTTAAACTCATCAACTGTTTTTACCAGTATATGTGCCAGTATGCTCTTCTGCCCTAACAGACGCTTTGCACTCGTATCATACTGTGCTTTTGAATCTGTTGCTTTCACTGCATTTTTCAATTCTGTATTCACTGGCCTTCCTCCTTTTTGTAACAGATATAGTCATCCCCAAAAAGGCATCTGACCACACCTATATTATAACTTACCCATTTCTTTTATACAATCAATTTTTACATTTGAAAAAGGAACATAAGAAAAACTCCAAACCTGTCATAGACTCGGAGTCTTGATTCCATCCATTCTTCACATTGTCTGCACCTGTACATGTTGTTCCTGCTCCTCATGCTCCAAAGCATCCTGCTCCGGTACATGGTCTATATTTTTCGCTGCTTCCTGCACTTTTGCCATATACCGGATTTTAATGCTGCTATAATCAACCCCTGCCGGTTCCAGCACTTTTTTCTCTAACATGTTTAACATCGCCTCGGTGTCAAATTTCCCCTCAAAATAAAGTTCCTCATCCACCTTTATCGGTACATCCATTTCTTCCGGTGAACTGCCAAGGATCGTCCTCCAGCGTCCGGCTACTTTTCCACACATTTCCATAAAACGCTCATGGATATCCGGCTGTTCATTACAGGTCTGCAAAATCTTTTGTGCCACCTTTCTCCATGTAGGTGTCTCTATCCATTCTCCCGGCGCAAACTGGACTGCCAGTGGTCTTTTCCCTTTCAGTTCCGCCGGGGATACTGTGATAAGGCTGCTTTCCCGGATCGTATCTCTCTTATCTGTATGCATCTCCCCACTCCGGTACATCTGGAGCAGTGCATCACATTTCGTGTTTACAAGCTGTAACATTTCCTCCCTCAGTTCTTCTATCAGTTGCTCATAATTCATACGCTTTTCTCCTCCTGTCGCACACTTACTTCATGTGCTTTTTTTATATCCACTTTCTTTTACTCATTTTCCGTTATATGCTTTCTGCTCCTGCTGTCCTTTCCTATTTTTATGCCAACAATAAAACGCCCGGATCATCGGGCATTTTATTCTTACCATAAACTGGCAGGAACAACGTTTCCTATTTACTTGCTGCCATTCCTGCCGCAGCCTTACTCATATCGAATCTCCTGTTTCATGACAATGCCTGACTGGAACTGTATCAGCAGTTTCTCGCTGGATTCCACTTTGATGGTGGAGATCAGCCGTCTCACAAGGTCATTGTCGAACTCCGGTATCTGGCAGGTGCTTGTGCTTAAGTAATGGTCGATATCTTGGATTCTCTGTTCATAACTGTCAGCCATCCGTTTCTCGTTTCTGGCTGTTTTCTGTGCCTCTTTTAAGGCATTGATTTCCTCTGCTATGGTGCGGTAGCGTTCATCAAACTCCGGTGTGTAGGAGCCGGTCTTTGCATTCTCTGCGATCAGTGCCACCATCTCTTCCTGCTTTTCTTTTATCTTTTCTTCGTATTCCTCAGACTCTTTTGCGGTGCTGTAGTTCCCGATGACATGGATGATGTTCTGCCGGAAGTTTTCCATAAATTCCATATCATCACTCGTGATCCTGTGGATGGCTTCCATCACCGCCCTGTTTAATGCGTTCTCTTCGAGTGTCTCGGATTCCCCGCATTTCTTCACTCCGTTGGTCAGCCGGTTGCTGCATCTCCAGACCACTTTCTTTTTCCCGTTTCTCGCCCAGGTGACTCTCCGGTACTCCTGCCCGCATTTTCCGCAGATCAGCATGCCGGTCAGTGCATAGGTGGAGGAATACCTGCTCCTCTGGTTCTTCTTCCGGGTGACAGCCGCCTTGCATAAGGATGCCCTCCGCATCATCTCTTCCTGTACCCTGTAGAACAGCTCTTTCGGAATGATTGCCTCATGGTCATCTTCCACATAATACTGCGGTACGATTCCAGTGTTCTTGACTTTCTTTTTTGTCATGAAATCCACCGTATAGGTTTTCTGCAGTAATGCATCTCCCATGTATTTTTCATTGCGGAGCATTTTGTCTATTACCGTGGAATGCCATTTGTCCTGCCCTGTGGCGGTCTTGATTCCCTGCTCTTCCAGATGCTTTGCGATCTTCCCGGTACTGTAGCCCTCCAGATAAAGCCGGAAGATCAGCTTTACGATCTCTGCCTCTTCGGGTACGATGACCAGGTCACCATCCTCGTTTTTGGTGTATCCCATGAACTTTGTGCAGTTTACGATGACCTTGCCTTTTTCAAATTTCCTCACGACTCCCCAGCGGATGTTCTCACTGATGTTGCGGCTCTCCTCCTGTGCCAGACTGCTCAAGATGGTAATAAGGATTTCGCCGGTTCCCTCCAGTGTATTGATCCCCTCTTTCTCGAACACCACCGCCACGTTCTTTTCCTTCAGTTTTCGGATGGTCACCAGCGAGTCTACCGTGTTCCTCGCAAACCTGCTGACCGACTTTGTAAGGATCATGTCGATTTTTCCTGCAAGGGCATCCTGTATCATGGCATTAAAGTCTGCCCTCTTTTTGGTGTTTGTTCCACTCTTTCCGTCATCCGCATAGATGCCGGCATTTTTCCAGTTTTCGTTTTCGGATATCTTGCTGGTATAATACTCCACCTGTGCCTCATAGCTGCTGTCCTGCTCTTCCAGTTCCGTACTGACACGGCAGTAGGCAGCGACCTTCATTTTCTTCTCTGACAGTTTCACATTCCGGTCATACTGCACCTTGGCAGGTATCATGCTGATCTTTTTTGCTGTTTCTGCCATCTGCTCTCCCTCCTAATCCTTGTATCCGGCTGTGACACGGCTCCCATTGATAAGCTCCACTTCTGCCATGTTTCCGCCATGCACCCAGATGCGTGCGATTATTTTTCTATATAAATTTTCATCAAATGTTTCCAGTTCCTTTTTTCCTGCAAGGATGTTTTTGACCTCCTCTGTCCGGAACTCCCCATCCCTGACCTCCAGTGTCCGGTAGCGTTCCTCTGCCCTTTCATAGAGCAGTTTCATCAGGTCTGTTTCTGTGCGTTCCTGTTCTTCTTTCATCCGCTGCAGGTTCCGCTCCAGAACCCGGTACTGAGGGCTGACCTTTTCCTCCTGCCTTTGTACCCGGAGCAGGCCTTTGTTTCGTATCACTGCATTGATGGCTTCCACACACACCTGCTTTGCCTGCCCGTCTGTAATAAAACTGTTCCTGCAGTTTTTTGCTCTGCCAGTCACATAACTCTTGCACTTCCACTTGGCAGTGCCGCCACGCTCTTTTTTGTGGCTCGGCTGGATATGGCTGCATACTGCCCCGCATTCTGCACACCAGATGACACCTCCGAAGAGGATTCTCTCATCCCTGCCGGACCGGTGGTCTGCCCTTCCAAGCTCTGCCCTCACCTTTTCCCGTCTGCGCTGGACTCTCTCAAACAGTTCCTCTCCTATGAGCTGCGGATAGTATTCTGTGCCAAGGTAGCTTGGGTTTTCCAGTATCCTGCCAATGGATGCATGGGTCCAGGACACTTTCCCTTTTGCATTGCATATGTTTCTCCCTTTCAGGTTCTGGGCGATCCTGCCTGCCGCCACTCCGCTGTCATAGTCTGTAAATATCTGTTCCACAATCTTTCTCTGCTCTTCGCAGATGGTGATTTTTCCATCCACAACTTTATAGCCGATTGGCATGTGCCACTGCATCCTGTCCGCCTCCCCTCTCCGTCAGTTTCAGTCCGTTGTGCAGGCAGAAGGTGATGTCGTGTTCCTTGGAGACTACAATCTTCTCCGCTGTCATTTTAAACAGTTGCTCGTCAAACTCCTCCCTTAATCCGTCCTGTTCTGCGATCAGTTGGATAAGCTGTTCGGTCCGCACGATTTCTTTTGTCCTTCTCAGCTTTCTGGTCAAAAGTGTCTTTTTTCTCCTGCATTCCGTCAGTTGCCAGCCAAGCTTGCTACTGCTCTCCATAAAAAGAGCAGAGTCCATATATCCTTTCCTCATGACTTGGTTTAGGATTTGGCTCTGCCCGCTTATATCTTTGATTTCCTTATCCAGTTGTCTGATTTCCTCACTGTCCTGCCTTGCTGCCACAAGTTCTGTCAGCTCTTTTAACAGCGGCTCTAATATCGTTCCCTGATTGGTGTACAGCTTGTTCCACATGTCTGTAAAAGCCCGGTGCAGTACATCCTCCCGGATGGCTTTCATGCAGCAGCTCTCTTTATCCTCCACATGTCCGCTGCACGTCCAGATGATTTTTTCATATGGTTTCCCGATGTAGATTTTCTGCCGCCGGAAGGTTCTTCCGCACTCTCCGCAGATGATTCTGCCGGAAAACAGGTATCTTTTGGTGTAGTCACTCTTGTTCATGTGCAGTACATCCACCCGGTATGCCATCAGGTTGCGTACCGCTTCTGCCTCCTCATGTGTGACGATTGGCGGATGGCTGTCTTTGATGAGATACTGGTTTCTCTGTCCGTTGTTTACCCTGCGGACAAATGGGAACCTTGTTTCTGTATATGTCCTCTGCTGAAGCATATCTCCCTCATAAATGGGATTTTTCAGAATGTCCTGTATCACCCCGTCCTGCCACTTTTCTGCACCACGGATTGTTGGAATGCCTTTCTGGTTCAATGCCTTTGCTATCACATACACTCCCATGCCGTTTAAGTAAGACTCATAAATCCACCTTACGGTTTCTGCCTCGGATTCTATGATGACTAAATTTCCATCCTCGTCTTTTCCATAGCCATACGCTGGCGTGGATATGATATAGGTTCCATCCTGAAAGCGTTTCTGTATCGCCCATCGGTTGTTGCTTGAGATGTTTTCTGATTCCCCCTGCGCCACCGATGCCAGGATGGTAATGAACAGCTCGCTTTTTTCTGACAGCGTGTTGATATTCTCTTTTTCAAAGTAGATTCCAACGCCAATCTCCTTCAGCTTTCGGATGGTCTGGATGCATTCCACCGTATTTCTTGCAAATCTTGTGATGGATTTCGTAAGGATCAGGTCGATGTTCCCATCCTCACAGTCTGAAATCATCATCTGGAACTCATCCCTGTGCTTTACGTTTGTTCCGCTGATTCCTTCATCCGCATACACCCCTGCAAACTCCCACAGGGGGTTGCTCTCGATTTTTTCCGTATAGTACTCGACCTGTGCAGTATAGGAAGTTGCCTGTGCCTGACTGCCGGTACTGACTCTGGCATATCCGCACACTTTCAGCCTGCGTTCTTCCTGTGTATGTTTCTGCGCTTTTGCTGCCTTTATGACAGTCACTTTTTTTGCCATGCTTTTTTCTCCTTTCCCAGTATTTTCAAGGGTTTGCACTCCCTGTCAGCAACATACACTACCACATAGTCCTTTATATATCCAGTGTTATTACAGATATACTTTTGCTAATTCCGGGGAGAAAGTCTTGACATTCAAAACCCGGATTTTTTCCCATTCTTCCTCGGTTAACAGCTTATCTTCATGCATCCTTTTTAAGAGAAATTCAGCAATCTTATACCGCACCTCATTCGCTCCACCTTCCATCATCTCTCCCTTTTTCCTCCCGCAATTTAAGAACGTTAAATTCATTCTCCCAAGCCAAACACTTTTGCCCAGAAGAAACACCTTTACATCATCCCGATTTCAGCCATGGTTGCAGCCTCATCTTCTTCCCGGAAATACTGTTCCGATACATCCCTGCTGACTGAAAGCACCTCTCCTGCGTCCTTTTCTCCCATCTGGATTGGGATTAAGAACGGATTGATTTCCTTGCAGAATTCCTGATTCGGACAGCTATTGATAAAATAGCCGCAGGTATCTAATATCAGCCTGTCACACATATCTGTGATGACGATCTTTTCAGCCTCAAACATGTGGCTGCCGATATAATTTGCGATATTTTCTGCCGTGGTCGAGATATAGTCCTCTTTCCGCTCCCCTCCATCACTCGGATAAAGATAGGCATATCCTGCCCTCTCCGTTTCAAAAATCCTTAACATCATTTCGGTATCTTCTTTCTTCATCTCCTGTTTTCCTCCATTCCCCATTTTTCAGCTTTTCTTAACTCCACAAGAATACGGCGGAAGTTCCCCTCCGCCGCATGGTTTCTGTAATTAAGTCTTACTGCCATAATCCTTCACTTCATAAATAAAAAGTGTCTGTCCCTATTCGTCACTACTCCCCGGAACCAAAACGCCGCCAAAACAGAGAAGAAAAAATCCCAAAGCCGGCATTTCATGGGCAGTCAGTCCAGACTATCTTTGGTCCCTGCCACTCGGACAGGCAGACATCACAGGTATCTCACCTCCACCACTGCGTGCTGGCTAATCTCAAGGTGTATCATTATAGGCCATTCCCCTCTTCGCGCCTGTCCACCACAGACAGGCTGTACCCCGGCTTTCCCGCTCGGCTCCTTAGATGCGGTCTTTTTCACAGCATGGCTGGCAGAAAGAACATCTGCCCGATTGCTGCAGGAGTGTCACTGCGCCCCGGTTACGGCTCATGAAACGGCTAACGTATCTGAACTGCTGGATATGGCTGGCAGGATATGGCGTGATTCCCTCCTGCGCTCGGAGCCCTGCATTCCTCTCCGGCATTTTTCAATGTGCGTTTTGTCTGCCTGTGTCGTATCCACACACGAGACATGAGAGGATTCCCGGAAGAGACCATCTGTCCAGAAAAAGTTCCTCTCATAAGGTACTCACAGAAAAACACGTTTTGAGGGGGTATTAATCAAAATATTTTTTTATTTTCTTTACCGCACCGTTTATGCTCTCCCGGATGTTCTTCTCTCCGACCCCTTCTTTCGCTGCAATCTGCCGGTATGTCATGCCCTCAAAAAAATAAAAATGCAGCCGCTCTCTCTGCACTGGGGTGAGTGACTGCATTGCTTTCTGCAGGGTTTCTATTTCCATCTGCCGGATGACCGTATCCTCTACCGATTCCCCGGTCAGCTCCACCAGATCTTCCGTTTCTCCTTCTGTATATCCGTCCTTGGTCGTATGTCTGATATCCCGCATTTCCTGTGCGTGGGCTTCTTTGCGGAACGTATCGGCAAGTGCCTCGTAGACTTCTCTGGTCACATAGGTGTATTCCAGCTCACCAACTGCATCTTTATAAAAATCCTTTACTCTGATCCTGATCCATTCTGACATTCAAATGTCCTCCATTTCGTAATTTTTTTGAAATGAAGGACATCTGGCGGACCTCTGGGTTCTGCTTTACTGGAAAAAGACAATAAAAAAAGGTGCTGTTCCCATGCAAAATAAAGCATGCAAAACTGCACCCGGATGTTATCCTTATGAACTTTTCCCTTTCTGCCGCCCCCTGCAATCCGGTGCGGCATGAATTCCCCAAAACATGCCACGCCTTTCTTCTCCTAAGCCTTTTTGCGGTACTATACTTGGAAAGAAAGTTCGCTTCAATATAAGTGTAATAAGTCTTACGGTACCTGTAATAAGTTACCGTCTTGGATTGTCATCCCTCCTGTTTTCCAGAAAAAAAGTCCCTTCCGTTTGTTCGGAAAGGACTATCCATTTTCGGTATGTGATTGTATCCATAACTGTGCTTTTCCTACGAGCATGAACAGTGCTGTGATGAAGATTCCCGTATAAACAGCGTAAGCATACGGTATCTGGCCTGCATGCCACAAAATGCCAAGCACAGCCAGTTCCAAAGCTGCGATCAGCCTTGCTTTTCTGCCAAAATGCTTTTGTTCCTCTTTATCCAGCTTCCGGTTCTTGCTGTGCATGGGACTGAGTAAAAAAATGATCCCTGCGGACACCAGCAATACTGCCAGCAGCCATGCCAGCGATGTCTTGTAAAACACAGCCTGTGTATAAACCGGAACCAGCAGCACCAGATTAGAACCAAGATAACAGAAAATCCTGCTGTCTGAGTGATATCCACCAGTATAGCTGCGAAGAACCATAAAAGAAAGGGTAAACACTGCCACAACCGCCAGTTGCTCTGTGAGCAGACCGATGACCAGTGCCGTCACAACGTTTAGAAGCAGGATCATACCATTGCGTATTCCAAACTGGTATAATTCCTGCTCCTCCTCTTTTATGATTCCCCGCTCAACCATACGGTGGCTGAGCCATTTCGTCATGATTTAAAACCTTCTGAGTTTTTTGGAATCTTCCGGCATCTTGTCCTGTCCCAGATACCACATGCAGGAACGGTTCGTTGCCATGGTTGTCACCATAAGTGCCAGTGCTGCCATCACACTCATGGATTTGCTACTCAGTCGGTACATCCAGTTTCTTTTCTTCATTTTTAGTAAAACCCTCCTTTTTTTGATGTTTTCACTCTAACAGTTTCCATGTAAAAATCAATCTATCTGTAACAAGTTGCAGGTTTGCTGTAATAAGTTGCAGTCTCACTCCAGTTTTGCAACTCCGTTGAGCAGAAGGACTGCCTCAAAATGTTCCCCCTGATCCTTTAACATCAGCTCCCCACCGTATTTTTCTGCCACTTTCGATTTTGCGATAATGCTCTACCCCTACATCCAGCGTCTCTGCAAAAACTTCCTGCGTATATCCACTGTTTTCTCTGGCGGTTTGCAACCTTTTTCCGATCTGTATATTGATTTCCTTCTTCTCTGCTTTCATGGAATTCACCTCGCTTTTATGGTAATGATACCAACGAGAAATACCCGAAAACAGATTGTAATACAACACTTCAAAAGTCGTATTGCGACATATCCCCATAAACGAAAAGTGAGCAGCAGACACCAATCCGCTACTCGCCTTCTATCTTTCTTTATTCTAATTACATTTCCTGTTATTCCACCAGTTTCCAAAGCACCACATGATTATATTGGTAACTCACAATCCTTTAGCCAAAATCGCAGTTCCATAACAGTCACAGCAATTTTATATTTTACTTCGATTTCAACTTTTTCTGGCGGATTGGCTAAAAGCCTGTCAATATCCTGTTCCTCAACATCAGCCATTTTTGCTATCGTTAGCTTGGATATGCCATGATAGGAAACAAGCACTTCCAAAAAACCGCTTAATTGCCTATCCTTATCTTCAATCGCTCCAAAATACAGAAATCCTGCTTTACTAAGTATTTTAAGACGCAATGCAGGATCATCTGGCAAACATTCCACATTGCCCATTACTACTCAATCTACTGTTTCTTCAGTTATTTCTAAATATTTTGAAAGAGTATTTTTATTAAAACGATACTCCTCAATTAAAGAAGTCAACATTTCTGAAATATTTTTTGTTTTTATCATATTTGTGCCTTAATCTCCACTTGTATCATTTACAATATTGCTTGTAACAAGTGTCCCTATGTGAAAGGCACACTCTACACTTTATTGTTGTTATCTTCCATTTTCCGAGCAATTATAACTTTTCCAATCTACGTTTATCAAATGCTCCAAAATTTAGATGCCAGCTCCCGATTTATGATAGATGAGAGAAAATTAGGATTATTATTCTGGAACACTTTCAGACTTTCAAAAAAAGCCGCTTTATTCTCTGTCTTTATATCTGAAAAAGTTGCATCCAGCTTCTGATCTTTTACATTTTTCTCCACATATTCCTCCGACTGCTTTTCGTAATTATCAACCATCGAAGGATTCTTTTTCACTGCCCCTTCATACCAATTTGTAAGGTATTTTAATGCATTAAGCTGTCTGTCCTCATTGCTGCTTTCTTTACTAATCTTCTGATATTCCGTGTATGCACTGCCGTCCATCGTCCTCATCATATCAAGCGCATTTGTAGTCTTTACAATATTGCTACCATGTCCAAGATATGTACCTTTCCCTACTCCATAGTCCATATTTCCGTTATTGTCAGCTTTTCCTGCGCTCGCAAGCTTTGCGATAGACTCCATTGCTTCCAAAAATGATTTTCTGCTATCTTCCGGGATAAAATTCTCTGCCGCATATTCCGCTTTTTTCATACCAAGTGAAATATTTGCCTGCCGTTCTTCCTCTGTCATAGAGCCAGTATTTCCGACAAGGAAATTCTGACGGATGATATCATATACAAATCCCTGCTCCTCTTTGCTGCAATTCTCCACCGCAGATGCAACCGCCTCTGTCTGCACCATACATTCCGGAATATGCCGGAAGTTCTAGTGAGTTATCAACCTGCGTAATTTCTTTTTGGAACGCTGCATTTCTCGCCTCCATTGATTCCCGCTGCTCCTGTGTTACATTGGCATCCACTATACCTTTCTTGTTTTCCACAAGTGCAGCCATTCCATCTCCCGAAAATTCAACAATAACCGCATCTCCATACTGCGAACCGATGTCCTTCATCGCCTGCAGGGTTTCTTCCCTTGACATCTTGTCCATAATCTTATTGCCATGTTCATCTGTAGTGTTAAATTCATACTTTACAAGGGTGTCTTTCTTATATATACCATTCCCATATGAGGGAATATTCGTTGTTCCTCTGTAAAACTGACTGTAATCAATATTCATAATATACACTCTCCTCTACTTTATTTTTTCTTAGGTATTTGTGAAATACCAAAAGTCTCATAAATACAATATTTTTACCACATAAAACATACTATATTTTTATAGTTTCATACTTGTATATATATCTTATGCAAACATATAATATCTGCCTAAATCATCAACTTTATATACATTATTTCCGGTATATGATCTAAAGTGATCGTAATATCCTTATTATAGGTATCCTTCGCG
>ENA-OZEZ01000474-OZEZ01000474.1-human-gut-metagenome-genome-assembly--contig:-NODE-474-length-14973-cov-6.466483_pt1 | contig 14973 bp, 14 predicted proteins | sample MGYA00244609_ERZ653616 | MGnify/ENA primary metagenome ERZ653616 (study PRJEB26926, sample SAMN06164988) | human gut metagenome | biome: ENVO:00009003; feature: ENVO:2100002; material: ENVO:00002003...
TTAGCGAGTGTCTCGTGGGCTCGGAGATGTGTATAAGAGACAGCCGCAAGACCGCGACGCCCTCCACTTCGATGCCGACAGCGAAACAGCCTGCATCACCTTCAACTCCTACCCGGATACCCAGGAAAGTATCCGTGCCGCCATGGCGGCAGACACGTCCCTCTCCGCCGCCGAAAAGGAAACGGTGGAGCACCTCTATTTTTCCGGTTTCTCTTTCTGACGAAGCAAAAACGCACCTCACCGATCACTTTCATCGATGAGGTGCGTTCTTGTTTTATTCAGCGGCTGATGCCGCCCACAGCCTTTTTGATTTCGGCTTTGTTCTGGTACATCGCAGCATCAGCCTCCATGAACAGCTCGTCCGCTGTCATGGTGCGGCCTGCCTGCATGGCATAGCCCACTGCGATGGAGACGGGATACTCTTCCTTCGCATCCCACTCCGCGCACAGCCGCCGGAGCGTTTCGACTGCTGCCTTCACAGCGTCCTCATCTGTCGCAGTCGCAATGACCGCGAACTCATCGCCGCCGATGCGGAAGCAGTCCTCGGCCCGGTAAAAGGCCTCCCGGATGCAGCGGGCTGCACAGCAGAGCAGTTCGTCACCGGCACGGTGGCCGTATTGGTCGTTGGTCTGCTTGAGCCAGTTGACGTCCATAACGATGTAGGTCCAGTCCGTGCGCTCAGGCCAGCGGGACTTCATATACTTGAAGGCCGTATAGTTGAAAAGCCCGGTCAGCGAGTCGACGTAGGCCAGCTTCTTGTAGTTTTCCAGCTGGGCCTGTTCGTCGATGGCCTGCCGGATGCGGTGGAGCACGATGCGGCCCAGCATCACCAGAAATCCCAGCAGACCGGCGCAGTAGCACACGGCGTAAGTCCGGTCCCGGTAGCCGCTGTAGAAGGTCGCCAGCGCAAGCAGAGTACCCGCTGCCAGCGCGCCGAAAGCCAGCAGGATGTTCCTCACCTCGCCGCTGTGGTTCTTTTTATAGGAGACCATGAGGGTATGGAATGCTGCCAGAATGCTGGCAATGACGGTGATATGAATGGGCATGAGCAGCCACAACATGGGCTGTCCGGCCAGCAGCCAACCCGCAGCGTCTGCTGCCAGCAGTACCAGCGCAGCCATCTGCGGGAGGCGGATGAGCCAGCCATCATTCTTTACGGTGCAGCGGATGAATTCCAGCACGAAAGGCGCTGTGAGGCTGAAGGTGACCAGCGAGACGAACACGACGAGATTCGCCCTGTCCGTCACCAGTGTCAGCAGCTCGGAATCCGTCAGTATCCAGATGCCGGCGTCCAGCATCAGCCCGATCAACACCCGGGTCTGATGGCAGACCTCCGGAGTGAAGATGCTGCGCATCGTCACCATCAGAACGCCAAGCTCCACGGCGCAGAGGACGCAGAGCAGGAAGAACACCAGCGCGTAAAGGCTGCGCCTGAAATAATAGCTGCTCAGTTTCGTCTGGGTGGCCAGCACCGACTCGCTGCTCAGCATCGCGCTGAGGGCCGACGGCTCCGCACAGCGAAGCACCAGCGTCTTTCCGGCCGCGCCCTCCGGCAGAGCAGCAAAGAGCCGCATCTCTGCCGGGCCGCTGCCCGGGTCATAGGTATAGAACACCGTCTCCTGACCGTCCGCCGCCCGCAGCCCGAGGCTGAACTTCTGCTTCGTGCTGCGGATGCTCAGCATCAGGCTTTCCCCCATGCTTTCCGGAATGTCATATACGGCCAGCTGGTCTGTTTCCAGCGTCCAGCTGTCGTTCAGTTCCTGCAGACTGCCCTGCACCAGTGTGCGGTGGGGGTCTTCCTGAACACGGCAGGAGTCTGCCACCCCCAGAAGGACCAGCAGCGCCACCAGCCAGACCAGGATGCGCAGGCACCATTTCTGTTTTGTTTTTTCATAAAGTTCACTCCGCAAAGTATTCCTGCGCGCGCTGGGCTGCGTGGTCGATGCACTCGCGCAGCTCATCCAGCGTGTCGAACTTTTTGCTGGGGCTGAGGTAGGCGTGGAACTCCACCACCGGGTCGGTGCCGTAAAGGTCGCCGGTAAAGCCCGGGATGAAGGTCTCGCAGGTCACCTTGCTCTCGTCGCTGTTGACGGTGGGCCGGGTGCCAAGGCCGGTGGCCGAGGGGTACCACCTGTCTCCTATTCTGGTGCGGGTGATATAGATGCCGTACCGGGGCAGCTGGAAGCCCTGCGGGTAGAGCTGGTTGATGGTCGGCACGCCCAGCGTCCGGCCAAGGCCCGCCCCGTGATGCACCGTGAAGCGGATGGCGTAGGGCATCCCCAGCATGGCATTGGCCGCCGGGATGTCACCGCCTTCCAGCGCGGTGCGGATGCGGGTGGAGGAAACAGGCTTCTCCTCAAACTGTGCCATCGGCAGGACGACTACCTCCACGCCCAGCGGCTCGCAGAGCTGACGCAGCAGCTCCGGTGTGCCTGCCGCCCTGGCACCGAAGGTGAAGTTCTCGCCGCAGAACAGCGCCCGGGCGTTGCAGTCCCGGATGATGCCCAGCACGAACTGCTCCGGCGTCATGGCCTTGATCTCCTCGAAATCGGGGCAGAGATAGTGCTCCACGCCGAGGCTGGCGATGAGGGCGTGCTTGTCCTCGGTGGAGAGCAGGCGCTTGCCCTTCATCTTGTTTTCGGTGGGCAGGCGGAAGGTGAACACCGCCGGTGCCGCGCCATGGGCCTTGGCCCACTCCACTGCGCCATTGATGACCGCGCGGTGGCCGATGTGGATGCCGTCAAAAAAGCCCATTGCCACAGCAGAGCCGTGGGCACCGCCCAGCGCAAGCGGCGCAAGCTGTGAATAGATCTGCATGAATGTTCTTTAATTCCTCTCTACAAAGAGTTTTTCGACCTTGAGCACGCCGCCGGTGATGTTCGCAAGGCCCAGGAACTGGCCCTCGGCATTGCGGACACGGTAACGGCCATCTGCCGCCGGGTAGCGGCTGGTGGGGCAGCCGTTGTACAGGTGCTGCTCCACCCTTGGCTCTACCACCAGCAGAGGCAGGCTCTCGAACACGCTCTCCACCGGTAGCATCAAAGCCTGCAGTGCCTCGGGGCCTGCGTCCTTTGCCGCCTGTATCTCTTCCAGCGTGTGGGCGTCGGCCTCGGTGTAGACACCCGCCGTCGTGCGGCGCAAGGCGCTCATGGTGCCTTTCTGGCCCATAGCGGCGGCAATGTCCTCCAACAGAGTGCGGATATACGTTCCCTTGGAGCAGCGGACGGTGAGGACGTATTCGTTCTCCACCGGGCTGCCGCTGTACCGGATGTCCAGTATCTCGATGGGACGGGCCTTCCGCTCCACCGTGACGCCCTCGCGGGCCAGCTTATAGAGGGGCTGGCCGTTGATCTTGACTGCCGAGTACATGGGCGGCGTCTGCATCTGGGGGCCGAGGAACCGGGGCAGAACGGCCAGCAGTTCCTTCTCCCCCGCCGTCACCGGGGCTGTTTCCAGCACGGTGCCGGTGATGTCGCCGGTGTCGGTCTGCATCCCCAGCCGCAGCCGGGCGCAGTAGGTCTTGGTGTGGTCGAGCTGAAGGTCCACGGCCTTGCTGGCCCCGCCGCAGAACACCGGCAGAACGCCGGTGGCCATGGGGTCCAGCGTACCGCTGTGACCCAGCTTGCGGGTACCGAGGATGCCGCGCAGCTTGGCGATGACGTCAAAGCTGGTCCACTCCATCGGCTTATCTACGATAAGGATGCCCTGCATCAGCTTTCCTCCTGCGTCTCGGGGCGGTCGAGTTCCGCCTCCACTTCGGCCAGAATGGCGCTCTTGGCGTTGTCGAGGTTGCCCAGCAGCTCACAGCCCGCTGCGCGGGTGTGGCCGCCGCCGCCCAGACGCCGTGCGATGGCGCAGGCGTCCACGCCCTTTGCGGTGCGCACGCTGATGCGGTAGCTGCCGCCGGGCTGCTGGCGCAGGGTCAGACCGACCTTGACTCCCTCGATGCTGATGGGCAGGCTGGTCAGCTCTTCCAGATCTGCGGGGTCTACCCCGCTCTGCCGGATCTCGTCCCGGGTCAGGTAGATCAGGGCGCAGCGGCCGTCCAGATAGTATTCCAGATGGTTGCGGGCGATGCGCTCGGCCTCCATGCGGGCACGGGGCTTGGTGTCGAAGAGCAGGGTGTTCAGTTCCTCCACATGACAGCCGGCTTCAATAAGCTTTGCAGCCACCGTGTGGGTGTTGGCTGTGGTGGAGGAGAACTTGAAGCAGCCGGTGTCGGTGGCAATGCCGGTGTACAGGCAGTCGGCAATGTGGGGGGTGATAGTCACCCCCATCTCCACGATGACCTGATACAGCAGCTCTGCTGCCGCAGCGGCACTGGCATCCAGAAGGGTAAAATCGGCATAGCCGTTGTTGCCAGCGTGGTGGTCGATGCACAGATCCACATGGCGTGCAAACTGCGGAACACCGTTATTTTCGCCAAACAGCTGCAAGCCTGCCACGTCCACCGCGATCACGGTGCGGGGCTCGAACTCACCCTTGAACAGCCGTGGGTTCGTAAAGGCGTAGCGGGACGGCAAGGTATCGGAGCAGAGCACCGCCGTTGTTTTTTCCAACGCTTTGAGCGCGTAGTACAGGGCGCTGCCGCAGCCGATGGTGTCACCGTCCGGGTTTTTGTGGCACAGAATCAAAATGTTGTCCGCAGCCAGCAGGCGCTGCGCCATCTGCTGCACATTCAGTTGTTCTGTCATCCAATGATCCATCCTTTCCGCAAAGGCAGTCAGTCCTCGGTCTGTTCGGTATCGGCAGGCTGTGCTTCTTCCTCGCCGTTCACGTTCAGGCTGCGCAGCAGCTCGTTGATGTGGGCGGCGTAGGCAGCACCGTCATCCTCCACAAAGATGAAGCGGGGTGCCTTGCGGATGTGCATTTTTTTGCTGACCTCGGTGCGCACATGGCCTGCGGCACGGTTCAGCGCTTCGATTGCGGGCTTGGGGCCGTCCGCACGGCCCATCACGCTTACATACACTTTTGCCACATCCAGATCCGGCGTCACGTCCAGACGGGTGACGGTCAGCAGACCGCCCTCCAGCCGCGGGTCCTTCAGCCGGCCGATGATGGCAATGATCTCGCGCTTCATATCCTGCGCAAGACGGCCCATATTTTTCTGAGACATAGTTTTCTCCAAATTCTGTCCGGCAGCCTCCCAAAGCCTTGCCCCGGCCGGAGCAAGGCGGCATTTGTCTGCCAGAACGACGGATGAGGGCGCACGCTCCACACCTGCGAAAGATACGCCCTCATCAGTCTCACTTCGTTCGACAGCTTCCCCCGGACGGGGGAAGCCTTTTCTGCCGGGAAGCTGTTATATATTCGGTTTTTGCTTAGTCGCGGTACTCTTCCATCTTGAAGGCCTCGTACACGTCGCCTTCCTTGACGTCCGCAAACTTCTCCAGGGTAACGCCGCACTCGTAGCCCTCGGCCACTTCCTTGGCGTCATCCTTGAAGCGCTTCAGGGATGCGATCTCGTCCTCGGCAATGACGATGCCGTCACGGACCACGCGCACCTTGCTGTCGCGGGTGATCTTGCCGCTGGTAACACGGCAGCCTGCAACGGTGCCCACGTTGGAGATCTTGTACACCTGACGGACCTGCAGCTCGCCCAGGGAGATCTCACGGAACTTGGGTGCCAGCATACCCTTCATAGCGTCGGTCACGTCGTTGATGGCGTCGTAGATGACGCGGTACATACGCATTTCCACCTTGGTGGCAGCAGCTTCTTCCTTGGCCACGTTGTCGGGGCGGACGTTGAAGCCGATGATGATGGCGTTGGATGCATCGGCCAGGTCCACATCGGACTTGCTGATGGCACCGACACCGGCATGGATGACCCGCACGCGCACCTCTTCGTTGGAGATCTTCTCCAGACTCTGCTTCACAGCCTCGGCAGAGCCCTGCACATCGGCCTTGACCACGATGGCCAGTTCCTTCATGTCGTTCTGAGCCATCTGGCTGAACAGGTTATCCAGCGTGACCTTCTGGAAGGAGGAGAACTGCTTTTCCTTGGCGGCAGCAACGCGCTGTTCGGCCAGCTCACGGGCCAGACGCTCGTCCTCAACAGCCTCGAACAGGTCGCCTGCTTCCGGCACTGCGGTCAGGCCGGTGATCTCCACAGGGGTAGAGGGGCCGGCATCGCTCAGCAGCTGGCCCTTGTCGCTGCGCATGGTGCGCACGCGGCCCACAGCGGTACCGGCAATGATGACGTCGCCGGAGTGCAGGGTGCCGTTCTGCACCAGAATGGTGGCGATGGGACCCTGACCCTTGTCCAGACGGGCCTCGACGACCGCACCCTTGGCGCGGCGGTTGGGGTTTGCCTTCAGCTCCATGACCTCAGCTTCCAGGGCAATGCGCTCCAGCAGGTCGTTGATGCCCATGCCGGTCAGGGCAGACACCGGGATGCAGGCTACATCGCCGCCCCAGTCCTCGGTGATGATGCCGTACTTGGTCAGGCCTTCCATCACGCGCTCGGGGTTTGCGGTGGGCTTATCCATCTTGTTCATTGCCACGATGAGCTTGACATTTGCAGCCTTGGCGTGGTTGATGGACTCAATGGTCTGGGGCATGATGCCGTCGTCGGCAGCAACCACCAGAACTGCAATATCGGTCATGTTGGCACCGCGGGCACGCATGGAGGTGAACGCCTCGTGGCCCGGGGTATCCAGGAAGGTGATGAGGCTGTCGTTGACCTTGACCTGATATGCACCGATGGCCTGTGTAATGCCGCCGGCCTCGCCTGCGGTGACGTTGGTCTTGCGGATAGCATCCAGAATACTGGTCTTGCCGTGGTCAACGTGACCCATGACACAGACCACCGGAGGACGCTCCACCAGATCTTCCTGTGCATCCTCTTCCTGCGTGAACAGGCGCTCCTCGATGGTGACGTGCACCTCGTGCTCGACCTTTGCGTGGAACTCCTCTGCCAGCAGAGCTGCGGTGTCGAAATCGATCACATCGTTGATGGCGTGCATCTCGCCCATCTGCATGAACTTGGCAATGACCTTGCCGGCCTGCTGCTTCAGGCGGGCAGCCAGCTCGCCGACGGTGATCTCGTCGGGGATCATCACCTTCAGCTGGGCGTTGCGGGCCTTTTCCAGCTGGATGCGCTGCAGACGCTCGAACTCGGTCTCGCGCTTGCCCTTCTGGAACTGCTGGCGCTGGCGCTGACCGCGCTGGGTGAACTTCTGCTTGTTGCCCTGCGGGGTGGGCTTGCGGCGGTTCTCGGTGTTCTTGGTAGAGGCCAGATCATCGTAACGGGCATCGAAGCGATCCACGTTCATATCCACAGTGCGGGTATCCACAGTGACCTGATTGTCCTCGCGGCGGACAGAGACTGCCTGTGCGGGGGCAGCAGTAGCCTTTGCGCCGGTCTCGCGTGCCAGCTCGCTGAAGGAAACGGTCTTTTCCTCGCGCTTCTTGTGCTGCTCGTTCTTCTTTTCGTTATGCTTATTGCCGCTCTTATCCTGCTGGGCAGGCTCTGCCTTTTTGGCGGCAGGCTGCTCCGGCTTCTTTTCCGCCTTGGGAGCTTCGGGCTTTTTCTCGGCCTTCTTCTCAGTGGGCTTCGGCTCTTCCTTTGCGGCCTTGGCGCTGTTCAGGAATTCGTCCAGATTTGCCACGCTGTTATCCTTGCTGAACTTTTCCAGCAGGTAGTTCAGCTCGTTCTCTTCCAGATTGGAGCTGTTCTTCTTGCCGGTGCTGCCCATAGCGTTCAGCTCGTCAAGGACCTTCTTGGCAGAGATGTTCAGGTCCTTTGCAAAATCGCTCACTTTATATTTTACGATCATTCGCTCATATCCTCCTCAGTTTGAATCGCTCCGCACGCCGTCAGCCGGTCAAAGCAGAGTTTGGCGAGGTTGCGGTCGGTGACGGCATAAATGGCCACCGGTTTGCGGCTGATGTCAGCCAGCTTATCCTGTGTCAGCGGCATGGGGATGACGTCCACCATATCGCCCACAGCGTAATTGAGCCGCTGCACGGTCTTGGGGCTGGCGTCGGATGCAGTCATCACGAGCCATGCCTTGCCCTTGACGACGGCGTCTTCCACCGCGTCAAAGCCCATGGTCAGAGCGCCCGCCTTGCGGCAGAGGCTCACGGCCTGGAACAGGGCCTCATTCGGCTCAAGGGCCGGTTTTGCGGGGGCGTTATGCTTCTTTGCCATCGCGGTCGGCCTCCTTTTCTGCTTCCACACTGGCCAGCTGCTGGGCCAGTGCATCGTATACCTCGGCGGGGACCGGCTGCTCAAAGCAGCGCTCCAGCGCCTTCTTCTTTTTTGCCTTTGCAAGGCAGGCGGCATCCGGGCAGAGGTAAGCACCGCGGCCGGGCTTCTTGCCCACGGGGTCGATGCTGATCTCTCCGCTGGGTGCGCGCACCACACGCACCAGTTCCTTCTTGGGGCGGCTGGTCAGGCAGCCGATGCACTGGCGGGCAGGGATCTTCTTTTGTGCCATCCGGTTTTCCCTCCTTCGGCAGGTGTTCCGCGCTTATTCTGCGGCGGTGTCTTCGGTCTTCTCAGCCTCGGCAGCCTTCGGCTCTTCCTCGCCGTAGTAGCCGCTCTCGGGGCGGATGTCGATATTGTAGCCGGTCAGGCGGGCGCACAGACGGGCGTTCTGGCCCTTGTTGCCGATGGCAAGGCTCAGCTGCTGGTCCGGCACGGTCACGCGGCAGGAGCGGGTCTCGCCGGGCAGCAGCTCGACCTTGACCACCTTTGCGGGGCTGAGAGCTGCGGAGATGAACTCGGAGATGTCCTCGCTCCACTTCACGATGTCGATCTTCTCGCCGCCCAGCTTCTCGACGACAGCGGCCACACGGTCGCCGTGGGGGCCGATGCAGGCAGAGACGGGGTTGACGTTGGCGTCCTTGGACCAGACAGCCATCTTGGTGCGGGCGCCGGCCTCGCGGCTGATGGCCTTGACCTCGACGGTGCCGTCGTAAATTTCAGGCACTTCCAGCTCGAACAGGCGCTTGACGAGGCCGGGGTGGGTGCGGCTGATCATGACGCGGGGGCCGCGCTCGCTTGCCACGACATCCACGATGTAGACCTGCAGCATCTGGCCCTCGGTGTAGACCTCGCCGGGGACCTGCTCGTTGCGGGGCAGGATAGCCTCGCCGCCCTTGCCCAGGTCGAGGGCAACGATGCCCTTCTCGGGGTCAACGCGGGTGACGGTAGCCTGCACGATGTCGTGGGCGCGGGACTGGATCTCGCTCAGCTGCTGGCTGCGCTCAGCCTCACGGATGCCCTGACGGATGACGTGCTTTGCGGTCTGGGCTGCGATGCGGCCAAAGTCCTTGGTCTTGAGGGGGGTCACGACGCGGTCGCCCACCTGATAGCTCTTGCGGATGTGCTGAGCCTCGGTGATGCCGATCTCGCTGTGCTCGTCGTACCAGTCCTCATCGGCCACGACGTCCTGGATGAGGGCGACGTTGAACTTGCCGGTGTTGGGGTCGATCTCGACCATGACGTGGTCGTCCTCGACCTCGTAGTTCTTCTTCACGGCGATGACGATAGCAGCCTTGATCTTTTCGATCAGGTACTCCGCGGTAATGCCGCGCTCGTGCTCCAGCATGGAGAGAGCTTCAAAAAATTCGTTGTTCGCTGCTGCCATTTTTCGGGTTCCTCCTAGATTATAATGGTATCTTTTCTCGATTCATCTTTGGCTCTCCCTCTGGGAGAGCTGGCGCGGAACGCGCCTGAGAGGGCTGTTCTTAATCAAACAGATGTTCGTCATCACAGAGATGGACGCCGGATGCAGCGTTCACCTCAAAGCTCACCGGGCCGTTCTCCGTCTCGACCGTGACGGTGCTGCCCTCGCGGCCTTTCAGGATGCCGGCAAACTCGCGCACGCCGTCGGCGGTGGGGCGGATGAGCTTGACGCCGATCTTCTCGCCCTTGAGTGCCTCGTAGTGCTCCGGGCGGGTCAGCTTGCGGCCAAGGCCGGGGCTGCCCACCTCGAGATAATAGCTCTGGTCGATGGGGTCTGCCTCATCGAGGATGGGGTCCAGCGCGTGGGACACTTCGGCACAGGTGTCGGTGTCCATGGTGCCGTCCTTGTCGATGAGCACACGGAGATACCAGTCCGGCCCTTCCTTCTCAAAGACCACATCCCACAGGCGCAGGCCCATGCCCTCCACGACGGGGCGGACAAGCGCTTCGACTCTCTGGGCGGTGTTGCCGCCAGACTGCTTCGCCATAAAAAACCTCCAAACAAACAAGAAAAGCGGACCTTGCGGCCCACTTTCCAATAAAACTATAGCGTACAATTAGAATATAGCATACTCTTGCGGATTATGCAAGCTTTTTGCTAGAAATTTTGCGTTTTTACGCCTGCTGTACCCGCAGCGAAGCGAATTCAGCCGTCGAGCCATGCATCCAGAAAAGCAGATGCAAGCTTAAGGGCAACCTCAGCAACCTCTCCGCCGGAGACTCCATCCCCGTTCACTTGATACAACTTGTCCAGCATCTCATCAAGAACAGGTGTATTATAACCCAGAAGACGACCATATTGTGGATGATAACGGTAGCGGATGCAGCCATCTGAACCCTTTGTATAGTATCCCTCTTCCGTAAACAGGAATCCCTTACTGCCGTCTCCAAAAAACGATTCATCAATCATGCCCAGAACATCCCAGTAAGATACCCCGCTCGCGTAGGACTCGCGTGCTTTCTCAAACTTGCTCATCGGGATCTCCCCTTGTGTATAGCACTTGTATCTGCTGCATCTGGGCAAATACTCTTGAATGATCCGGGCTTTCGCCTTCTTTTTGTCTTCTGCCATACTTGCACCTTCTCCATTTCTACATTCGACATCGTTCGCAGTTTTCTCCTGCCCGCAGATGCCATCTCCCAATAGCTATATTATACTATCAGTCTCTATGCAAATCCATCGGCAAAATTCCAGAAAATCCGGTCGATTCTTTTACAGCACCCACACACCATCACGGAACAGGTCAACCGTATGTCCATCGCGGCACTTGCCGGTAATATGGCTGTCCTCGGCACCCACCATGACGTCCTCGTGGATGGCGGACTGGTTCATGCCCCGGGCCAGCAGCTCGTCCTTGCTCAGGCGGGTGCCATTCTCGGTGGTGCCGGGATAGCTGGCACCAAAGGCGATGTGACAGGCAGCGTTCTCATCGAAGAGGGTGCTGTAGAACAGCGCGCCGCTGCGGTTGATGGGGCTGGACGCCGGCACCAGCGCCACTTCGCCGATGCTCCGTGCGCCCTCGTCGGTGTCCAGCAGCCGGCCCAGAAGCTCCGCGCCCTCGTCTGCACCGTGCTCCACGACGCGGCCATCCTTGAAGGTGACATGGAAGCCCTTGATGAGCTGGCCGTTGAAGACGTAGGGCTTGGTGCCGTAGACGATGCCGTTCACCTTGTCCTTGTGGGGTGCGGTGAAGACCTCTTCGGTGGGGATGTTGGGCAGGAAGACCACGCCCTTTTCACTGACGCTGGCGGCACTCTCCCAGGTGGCCTTGTCGGCGATGCCGACGGTCAGATCCGTGCCGTTGCTGCTCTCGAAATGGACGCTCTCGAGGTCGAGGGCGTTCATCTTGTCCTTCAGGCCGGTGAGACGGTCGAGGTGGGCCTTCCACTCGTTGACGGGGTCGCCGCCCGTCACGCGGCAGACATCGAAAATGAGCTGCCAGAGCTTCTCGATGGCCGCAGCCTCGTCCAGCTCCGGGAACATCTTTTTTGCCCACGGGGCGCTGGGCATGGCGGCGATGGACCACTGGACGCGGTCGTTCATGGTGTACTCGCGCCACGGAGCCATGAACTTGCGCTGCGCAGCGTTCACCCGGCTGATTTTCGCGCCGTCCAGACCGGCGTAGACTTCCGGGTCATCGGCGAGGATATGCAGCACGCAGACCCCGCCCTCACTCTCGGCGTAGTCGAGATAGCGGCGCAGCTGCCAGGACTTGAAATCGCTCAGGGCTTCCTCGCTGCCCAGTTCCATCCGGCTGCGGGAAACGTCGTTGTCGCTCCAATTCACCAGCACGTCACGGGCGCCGGCCTCGTAGGCACTGCGCACGCACAGACGGGCCAGCGGTGCGGCCTCGAGGCAGCAGTTGATGACAAGGGTCTGGCCCGGCTGGGGATTGACGCCCACCCGGACGATGAAATCGGCATATTTTTTCAGAAGAATAGTAAAGTTTTCCACGGAATATCCTTTCTGCCGTGCAAACCACGGCGGTGCATTTTCTATCTGACAGTATAACCGTTCCCGGGCGAATTGTCCACCCGATAAAAACAAAACAGACGTTTCTACCGGTTGAAAAAACGGGAAACGTCTGTTATACTTGTATTTGAGAGTGCTGTCTACATACGGCAGGCGGTCTACACCTTTCCGGCACTGCGTCGGGAAGGCGAACATTTTTGTTATGCCCCCGACGCTCCACAGCGAAAGGGGTGATGCTTCATGACGCTTTTGGAAACTTTAGCTCTTCTCACGTTGCTTGCAACTGTGGGTTTTGGGATGTTTGATATTGCGTGGAAGATTTTCAACAACAAAAAATGACCGCCCAGTTTAGCCCACTCGTGCGGTCATTCTTTGTTGTAATTGACTTGCCGGAAAGGTGCTGACCGTTTGCCAGACAGCACTTTCTTTATTTGTATTATACCACAGCCCCGCCGAAAATGCAACGGCGGGGCTGTTTTTCTCACTCACAAAAGTGAGTTTTTATCAGAACTCGATCTTGCTCTCGATGTAGCTCTTCAGCTCGGAGATAGGCATACGAACCTGCTCCATGGTGTCGCGGTCGCGGACGGTGACGCAGTTGTCGGCCACGATGCCCTTGGCCTCGTCGCCCACGGTGTCGAAGTCCACGGTGATGCAGTACGGAGTACCGATCTCGTCCTCACGGCGGTAGCGCTTGCCGATAGAACCGGTATCGTCGTAGTCCACCATGAAGTACTTGCTCAGCTCATTGCGGATCTCCATTGCCTTGTCACCCAGCTTCTTGCTCAGGGGCAGGACAGCGCACTTATAGGGAGCCAGAGCCGGGTGCAGATGCAGGACGGTGCGGATGTCCTCCTTGCCCTTGCTGTCGGTCAGGTGCTCCTCATCATAAGCCTCGCACAGGAAGGCCAGAGCCACACGGTCACAGCCCAGAGACGGCTCGATGACATAGGGGATGTAGTGCTCGTTGGTCTCGCTGTCGAAGTACTCGAGGCTCTTGCCGGAGGCTTCCTGATGACGGCTCAGGTCGTAGTTGGTGCGGTCTGCAATGCCCCACAGCTCGCCCCAGTCGGTGAACGGGAAGGCATACTCGATGTCGGTGGTAGCACGGCTGTAGAAGGCCAGCTCTGCAGGCTCGTGGTCACGCAGGCGCAGGTGCTCCTTCTTGATGCCGAGGCTCAGCAGCCAGTTCTCGCAATAGTCCTTCCAGTAGGAGAACCACTCGAGGTCGGTGCCGGGCTTGCAGAAGAACTCGCACTCCATCTGCTCGAACTCACGGGTACGGAAGGTGAAGTTGCCCGGGGTGATCTCGTTTCGGAATGCCTTGCCCACCTGGCAGACGCCGAAGGGCAGCTTGCGGCGGGTGGTGCGCTGGATGTTGGCAAAGTTGACGAAGATGCCCTGTGCCGTCTCGGGACGGAGGTAGCAGGTGGAAGAGCTGTCCTCGGTGACGCCGATGGCGGTCTTGAACATCAGATTGAACTTACGGATGGGGGTGAAGTCGTGCTTGCCGCAGACGGGGCAGACAATATCCTCGTGTTCAGCGATGAAAGCGTCCATCTCGTCAAAGCTCATGGCATCGACGTTGACCTCGGGGTGCTCGTCGCCAATAAGCTTGTCAGCACGGTGGCGGGCCTTGCAGGCACGGCAGTCCAGCAGCGGGTCCGAGAAACCGGCAACGTGGCCGGTGGTGATCCAGGTCTGAGGATTCATGATGATGGCGGCATCGAGGCCCACATTGTAGGGGCTCTCCTGCACGAACTTTTTCAGCCATGCCTTCTTGACATTGTTCTTGAACTCGACACCCAGAGGGCCGTAGTCCCAGCTATTGGCCAGACCGCCGTAGATCTCAGAACCGGGGAACACATAACCACGGTTCTTGCAGAGATTGACGATCATATCAAGGGTCTTTTCGCTCTGTTCCATTGTAAGTACATCCTTTCCGTCCGCGGCTGGTTTGCCGTGTCGTGTTGTGTATTTGTCCCGGCTGCTTTCCCCGCAGCCGGGCGTGCTTTTCCTGTTAAAAGCACAGTATCTTTACTTTATCATGTTTTGCGGGGATTGTAAAGCCTTGCCCCGCATCCGGAACAACACAATCGGATTTATCATATAGAAAAATGGTAAAAAATAAAGCGTCTGACGAAATTTTCCGCAGACGACAAAAGCCCCCGCTTCTGCGAGGGCTTTGAAGCTCACTTATGATATTTCATTCCGGCGTTGATGGTGCAGGCACGGTAGATCTGTTCGGTGAGAACAAGGCGGGCCAGCTGGTGGGGCATCGTGATGCGGCCCATGCTGAACTTGAGCGCCGCCGCGCGCTTGACCTCGTCCGAGAGGCCGTGGGACGAGCCGATGACGAAAGCCACATCTCCCGCACCGCTGTTTGCGCGGTCGGCAAGGAACTGGGCCAGCTCATCGGAGGAGATCTGTTTTCCTTCAATGCACATGGCGACGATCGCCGCGCCCTTGCGGACGCTGCCGAGGATGGCTTTGCCCTCTTTATCTAGCGCCTTTTTTACCACAGCGTCGGAGGCGTTCTTCTCTTCGATTTTTTCTTCCGGAAGCTCGATGATGCGGAAGGACGCAAACGCCGCCAAACGCTTCTGGTATTCGGCCACGCCCTCAGCGAAGTATTTCGCGTTGAGCTTGCCGACGCAAATCAGGTCGATATTCTGCATGGTTATCGTTCCTCTTTTGTGTGGGTTCTCGCGCTGGTGGCGCGGGGCTGGTTTTTTCTTTTGGTCAAGCGGCTTGCGCTCCGCGCGGGCCAGAGGTAGGGAGGGGTGTTTCGAATCCCCCCTCCCTA
>ENA-OZEZ01000475-OZEZ01000475.1-human-gut-metagenome-genome-assembly--contig:-NODE-475-length-14939-cov-9.349973_pt1 | contig 14939 bp, 10 predicted proteins | sample MGYA00244609_ERZ653616 | MGnify/ENA primary metagenome ERZ653616 (study PRJEB26926, sample SAMN06164988) | human gut metagenome | biome: ENVO:00009003; feature: ENVO:2100002; material: ENVO:00002003...
GCGTAAGATCGTCGGCAGCGTCAGATGTGTATAAGAGACAGCTATTGTGATTAGTGGGGTTTTCGCCCATCATTCGCGTGACGAATATAAGGAGTTAATTGAAAAGCATGGCGGTAAGAATGTGGGAAGTATTTCGTCCAAGACCAGCTTTATTCTGGCAGGTGACAATATGGGGCCCAGTAAACTGGAGAAAGCGCAGAAACTGGGTGTGACCATTGTGAGCGAAGAGGAGTTTCTACAAATGATAGAGTGACTTTTTAGCGAGTATAAAGTAAAAATAGTGTGATTTTTATCGCTAAAATAGAAAATATTCGTACTTTTGTAGGCTATTAAATAAGAATTTATAATTCATTTATGATACAGACAAGATTAAAAGGCATGGGAGTAGCGTTGATTACTCCTTTCAAGGAAGATGACAGCGTTGATTATGATGCGTTACTTCGTCTGGTTGATTACCAGCTTCAAAATGGAACAGACTTTTTATGCGTGTTGGGAACCACGGCTGAAACCCCGACTTTGACTAAAGAAGAAAAAGACAAGATAAAACGTTTGATAATCGAAAGAGTGAATGGACGTATTCCTATTCTGCTGGGGGTTAGCAGTAACTGTACCCGTGCTGTTGTGGAAACGCTGAAAAATGATGATATGACAGGAGTTGATGCCGTGCTTGTTGCTGTACCTTATTATAACAAACCTTCTCAGGAAGGTATTTACCAACACTATAAAGCGATTGCTGAAGCAACGGATCTTCCTGTGGTTCTTTATAATGTGCCGGGACGTACTGGTGTGAACATGACTGCTGAGACCACCTTGCGTTTGGCACGTGATTTCAAGAATATTATCGCTATCAAGGAGGCGTCGGGTAATATTACTCAGATGGATGATATCATCAAGAATAAACCGGCTAATTTTGATGTGATTTCGGGTGATGATGGTATTACATTTCCTTTGATTACTTTGGGTGCTGTAGGGGTTATTTCGGTTATCGGTAATGCATTTCCGCGTGAATTCAGCCGTATGACCCGTTTGGCATTACAGGGTGATTTTGCAAATGCATTGACTATTCATCATAAGTTTACGGAATTATTCAGCCTGTTGTTCGTAGATGGTAACCCTGCTGGGGTGAAGGCTATGTTGAATGTAATGGGGCTGATTGAAAACAAATTGCGTTTGCCGCTTGTACCGACTCGTATCACAACATTTGAAAAGATGCGTGCTATTTTGAATGAATTGAAAATAAAATGCTGATAAAGGAATCTTTTTAATTAGATAAGACTGGTGCTTCTCATATAAAAAACACCAGTCTTTTTTTATGCCTGCCTGTTCATTCTTTGATATATATGTTATACCTGTAAGATTCTATATCTTTCACGCATAACATTACTAATCTTTCACCTGATACATTAGTAACATGTTACCCGACACGTTACTAACCTGTCGGTCTGTATGTTAGTAACCTTTGAAACGTCTTGTCTTTAAAAAACAAGTGCTTGTTTTAACTAACTAAATTCTCCCAAGTTTGAAAACTGAGCCTCCGTTTTCAAACTGAGCCATCCTAATTCTGGACTGACTCAAGAAAATACAAAAAAGACTATCTTTTCAGATAGTCTTTTTTGTGATCGCGACAGGATTCAAACCTGTAACCGGCTGATCCGTAGTCAGCTACTCTATTCAGTTGAGCTACGCGGCCATTGTTTATTGTTCTTTCGTTTTAACGGGTGCAAAGATACGGACTTTTTTTGAAAATGCAAGCGTTTTACTAAAACTTTTTTCTAAAAATTATTCGACGAAACGGGAATTAAACAGCTGCCAGCCTAGTGTTAAACCTACATTCCAATCGTTAGACGGTGAGCTATAGTGATTTACATAGGCACTGATAGAACCGAACGATAATTGAAAGACTAATGAAATTTCTCCAAGATATTCGAATTTTGTGAAAGCTTTCCCGTAATATGCTTGTCCATATTCATCTTTCTTGATAGGAAAGATGGGTATAAATCCATAAAATTCTCCGCGTAATTGAAAAGACTCGCTTAACTGGTAGATGGGCATGGTGCCGACTCCGGCATATTGATTAGCACGGAAAGCCTCATTATAGGTTACTTTGCTATGGGCTGTCGGAGTGAATTCTCCTGCCTGCATTAATGTAGCCGTATAATTGTTGGAGAAATTTCGGGATGAGTAATATGCCTCCAGATACGCTCCCAAAGTAAACTTAGGGCTTACCTTATGGTATGTTTCGTTCTGATATGAAACTTGAAGCCAGGATTGTACTTTTTTATAAGGCTCCGGTGTGCCTTTAGTCACTTTGGATACACCTGATCTGAAATGTTCTGTGCCGGTGAAAATTTGTGCAGCCATTTTTTCACGACTTCCTTGTGTGGCAAATTGGCGGGCATTCAAGGTACTTCCTTCCAATACGATAGAGCCTCCGAAGATAGAATAAGTGCTTTCATCATGTTTTGTCTCGCTGAAGTCGATGATATTGGTTTGGAAGTACCTGTCCTCCATACGGGCTATACCCATACCGAATTCAGCTTTTTTACGGCTTAGAAACGGTAATGACACCTTCAATTTTACAAACTCTTCCCTTTTCTTGTTGAAAGCCGGATTGTCTTTGTTGGAAAAGAATTTGGCTTCTTTGAAATAATCGAAGGTAGAGATCGAGGCTATGAATTTATAAGATGTAGGCAGTTTGGTTGGAAAATCGATTCGTGCTGCAAGTTGTACATTATTGTAGACCCGACCTAACTGTCCGTCAAAATTAAATTCTTTTGAATAATAGTTCAAGTTTTGATAAGAAGCACCAAAATAGACTTGATTGGAGCCACTGGAAGACACGTTTCCACCGACACGAACGGAGAGATTGGCCTCCATTTTGACCTGAAGATTCAAGTCGTAGGTTTGGTCTTTCTCATTATAAACGGCATGAGGAATGATTTCGGATATAATATTATCGGACAACAAACGGAAATATGCTCGTTTGACATCCTCCATAGTGAAAACATCGGAGTCGTTTTCATGAAACTCTTTTTGTATATATTGCTTTTGCTGTTCATTGGCACCGGTTATATTAACTCTTTTGAAACGGAAATCCGGTAAATTGCTCTTATAGGCCAGTCGTTTAACTTTCACTTGTTCGGGGGTGATTCTTCGATGAATTCGGCTTTTTATGGAGTCCATCATTTCTATGGCACGTTTATAACCAATGTCATGCAACTCGTCAAAGCGCTGGAAGTCCATTAAATTGACATCATCATATTTAAAGGTCATGAGGATGCCGAGGGAATCGGGTAAAGAGTAATCTGTCTTTTGCATAATCATATTTTCCAGTTGCCCCATAATGTCACCTTCCTTGGGTTTGCCCGGATTGGCGGATACGGCACTTCCTATAATGATATCTGGATGGAAGGTATCACGCATTACATTCACTGGAAAATTATTGTAAATGCCACCGTCGTATGCCAGTATCGAGTCTATTTCGATAGGCTTGAACATGGCAGGAAAACTCATGGAGGCACGTACGGCATCTCCCAGATCTCCTTTTTTCAATATCAGTGGTCTTTTGTTGTACACATCCGAAGCTATACAGCGGAAGGGAATATATAGGCTGTCAAAATTGGCCTTGCTTGCAGCTGTTGCCTGACCGAATAATTGCAGAAATACAATATTCATCTGAATGGGATCTACAATGCTGGTAGGCAAAAACTGAGGTTTGACATTCTTCAGCGAGTCTTTTAAGGAGATACGGATGTTGATAAATTCGGGTGTTGGAGGATTTTTCTTGAAATAATAGATGTATTTCTCTTCCACATTACCTGAATACCAGCGTTTGAAGTCATCGGATTTGAGTAAAGCCTCCATTTCATCGGGAGAATAGCCCATGGCATAAAGTGAACCGACAATGGATCCCATGGATGTGCCTGCAATATAATCTATGGGGATACCGTTTTCTTCTAATGCGCGGATAATGCCGATATGGGTTAGGCCTTTGGCACCTCCTCCGCTCAGTACCAGTCCCACTTTCTGTGCATGGATGGGAGGAAGTAGTAAAAAGAGAAGAAAAAGTATATATAGATAATGTTTCATGGATGTCGAATCTTTGTATGTGTCGCTCCAAATATAGAAAGAAATCTTCGTTTCCAATCGTTTTTTAGAATAAAAAAGCGCCGGAAATGAACTTCCCGACGCTTTTGATAGCAAAATGTGATAGATTTGTTAAATCAGTTCGATACTGCGTTTTACAAAGTTTGTCAAAGCTTCACCTTTCAACATGTTGTTTTGTAACAGAGCAAGGTCAATCAATTGGCGGATTACTTTGTTACCACCTGCGTATTCACCTAAAACAGCTTCTTTCTTGGTCTTTTCATCGGCCAACTTTTTCTCAACATCACTTAATTCATCTTTTTCTGCTTGAGGTATTTCATCGGCTTTTTTACCTTCCTGTGCTTTGTGAAGTTCGTCGTGACGTTTATTCAGACTGGTCATTTCAGCTTCAATAGGTTCAAGAGCAGCTTTGCAAGAGTTGTCCGCATCATTCAAAACTTGTTTCACCAGTTTGTGGTCGACATTCAGAACCAAGTTAAACATATCCGGCATTTCTCCATAGAAACTCATACCTGCCTGGATATTGGCCATTTCTTTCATACGGCGCATATATTCACTTTGGGTAATCATGATAGGAGTTCCTGTCTCGCCTAAAGATTGTGTTTCCACATTGAATTCCACTTTCTTCATCTGTGGTAACTGACTGCGGAATACGGAAGATAGAATATCGCGTTGGCCAACTTCCAAACTGGCATCTTTGCGCTCTTCTTTAGCAATCAGGTGGTCAATTACATCACTGTCCACACGGGTGAAGCGGCTCTTTTCAAATTTCTGCTCGAGCATACTTACCATGGCTACATCCAGCTGACCATCCATTAACAATACGTTGTAGCCTTTGTTTTTGGCCGCATCAATGTAGCTGTATTGTTCGTCTGCATGGGTAGCATACAGATAAATCAAGTTGCCGTCCTTATCTGTTTGGTTATCTTTGATCAAGCTTTGGTATTCTTCGTAAGTATAATATTTGTCATCTGTGTCTTTCAGCAGAGCAAATTTATTAGCCTTTTCGTAGAAATCTTCTTGAGTCAACATGCCGTAGTTGATGAAAATCTTCAAATCATCCCATTTCTCCTCGAATTCTTTGCGGTCATTCTTAAAAATGGCTTGCAGGCGGTCTGATACTTTCTTAGAAATATAAGTGGAGATTTTCTTCACGTTGGAATCGCTCTGCAAGTAAGAACGGGATACGTTCAACGGGATATCCGGTGAGTCAATCACTCCGTGTAACAGGGTCAGGAAGTCTGGAACAATACCTTCTACCGAGTCGGTGACATAGACCTGGTTGCAGTAAAGTTGGATTTTGTTTTTTTGTAATTCAATGTTGCTCTTCACTTTCGGGAAGTACAGAATACCTGTCAGATTGAACGGATAATCCACATTCAGGTGGATCCAGAACAGAGGTTCGTCTGCCATAGGATATAACTCCCGATAGAATTTCTTATAATCTTCGTCTTTCAGCTCTACCGGTTTGCGTGTCCATAAAGGATAGGTTTCGTTGATTACGTTGTCTTCGTTTGTTTCAACCTGCTTTCCATCTTTCCATTCTTTCTTTTTGCCGAATGCAATGGGGATAGGAAGGAAGCGGCAATATTTAGTCAGCAATGAAGAAATACGTGTTTCTTCCAGAAATTCCTTGCAGTCATCATCTATATAAAGGATAATATCCGATCCGCGGCTTTCTTTTTCAACGTTTTCGATAGTGAACTCAGGGCTTCCGTCGCAAGTCCATTTCACAGCTTGTGCTCCTTCTTGGTGGGATTTTGTGATGATTTCCACTTTTTTGGCTACCATGAAGGCAGAATAGAAACCCAGACCAAAGTGTCCGATGATGGCATTGGCATCATCTTTATATTTTTCAAGGAAGTCGTTAGCACCTGAAAAAGCTATCTGATTGATATATTTGTCGATCTCTTCGGCTGTAAGTCCGATACCCCGGTCGGAAATGGTGATGGTATCTTTTCCTAAGCTTACTTTAATGGTAAGATCTCCCATCTCTCCTTTGAATTCACCTTTAGATGCAAGGGTTTTCAGCTTCTGTGTGGCATCTACTGCATTAGAAACTAATTCACGGAGGAATATTTCATGATCACTGTATAAGAACTTTTTAATGATGGGGAAAATGTTCTCAGTGGTTACCCCAATATTTCCTTTTTGCATACTATTTATGGTTTTAAGTTATTATGTTATATATACGTTTGAATCGTCTTTTTGTTGGATGATGGGCAAAAAAAATGCCAGATACAGTGATATCTGACATTTTGTCTGTTATTTTTTGAATAACTTTGGACTCTTTACTTTTCCACAGTCATGACAATGAGGTCTTTTTCTTTGTCATAGCTTACCTTGATCGTGTCACCAGCTGCCATTTCTGATCCAAGTATCAGCTCGGAGATGCCATCCTCCAAGTTGTTTTGGATGGCACGTTTCAATGGGCGTGCTCCAAACTGTACATCGTAACCTTTGGTGGCTACAAACTTTTTGGCATCTTCGTCAATAACAAGCTTGTAACCAATGTTTTTCACACGACTGTAAAGGCCCTTAAGTTCAATATCAATAATCCGGGTCAGTGCATCCAGATCGAGTTGGTCGAAAGTTATTATTTCGTCCAAACGATTGATGAATTCGGGCGCAAAAGACTTATTCAAAGCTTTTGTAATCACGCTGCGCGAGTATTCTTTGTCATCAGTACGGACCTGGGCGGCAAATCCGATTCCTTTTCCGAATTCTTTCAGTTGGCGGGTTCCAATATTAGATGTCATGATGACTATGGTATTTTTAAAGTCTACAGTTCTGCCATAACTGTCAGTCAACCGACCTTCATCCATCACTTGCAACAATATGTTGAATACATCGGGATGCGCTTTTTCAATTTCATCCAATAAAACGATAGAGTAGGGTTTACGCCTTACTTTCTCCGTCAGCTGCCCACCTTCTTCATAACCTACGTATCCGGGAGGTGCTCCTACCAGACGGGATACGGTGAATTTTTCCATATATTCACTCATGTCAATGCGGATAAGTGCATCTGCTGAACCGAACATTAGTTTCGCTAACTCCTTGGCCAAATGAGTCTTGCCGACACCTGTCGGACCTAGAAACATGAATGTACCAATCGGCTTATTAGGATCTTTCAGGCCTACACGGCTTCTTTGAATAGCTTTTACCAGTGTGGCGATTGCTTTGTCCTGACCGATAACTTTAGAAAGCAGATCGTCTTTCATTCCTAATAATTTCATTCCTTCAGCCTGTGCCATTCTTTGTACAGGTACGCCTGACATCATGGAAACGACTTCAGCTATTTGTTCGTCATCTACCGTTTCCCGGTTTTCCTTCAGACTTTTTTCCCATTCTTCCTTCAGGGTATCAAGCTGATTCGTATATTCTTTCTCTTTGTCACGATAACTGGCGGCCAGTTCGAAATTCTGTAGCCTGACAGCTTCATTTTTAAGAGATTTCATCTCATCAATCAGTTTTTCCTGTTCTTCTATTTCTTTAGGAGCAGTGATATTAGTAAGATGTACGCGCGAGCCGGCTTCATCTAAAGCATCTATCGCTTTATCGGGGAAGTTACGGTCTGTGATATATCGGTCTGTTAGTTTCACACAAGCTTCAAGGGCTGCATCTGTATAGTTCACATTATGATGATCCTCGTATTTATCCTTGATATTTTTCAATATCTGAAGTGTCTCTTCTGCAGTTGTTGGTTCTACAATAACCTTTTGGAACCGACGTTCCAATGCACCGTCTTTTTCAATGTTTTGGCGGTATTCGTCCAACGTCGTCGCTCCGATGCATTGAATCTCGCCTCTGGCCAATGCGGGTTTCAACATATTGGCTGCATCCATTGAGCCCGCTGCAGAACCTGCTCCCACAATAGTGTGGATTTCATCGATGAAAAGAATGATGTTAGGATTCTTCTTCAACTCGTTTAAGATAGAACGAATACGTTCCTCGAATTGTCCACGATATTTAGTGCCTGCGACAACGGCAGTCATATCAAGAGCTATCACTCGTTTGTCAAATAAGATACGTGATACTTTCTTTTCCACAATCCGTAATGCAAGTCCCTCAACAATGGCAGATTTGCCGACTCCCGGTTCGCCAATCAAAATTGGGTTGTTTTTCTTGCGACGGCTCAATATTTGTGCCAGTCGCTCAATTTCCTTCACCCGGCCAACTACAGGATCTAGTTTTCCTTCTTCGGCAGCTTTTGTCATGTCTGTGCCGAAATTGTCGAGTACAGGAGTGTCATTAGCCGGCTTTTTTTGTGCCGGGCGTGCCTGCTGTTGTGCTGCATTTGATTTATTGCCACTTGGACTCTGACGTATATCCTCGTCTTCATCCTCGTCCTCACTGAACCCCAGACCTGCATGGGTGTCTGGTTGTAAAGTGAGTTTGATTTTTTCGTATGTTACGCCATTGCTTTCCAAGACGTGGAAAGCTGCATTATCCTTGACCTTCATAATTGCTAACAAAATATGTTCAGAGTCAGCCGCAATGTTTCTCAATAACTTAGCCTCTAGAATACATAGCTTTAACACTTTGGATGCTTTGTCATTAAAGCTAATATTCTCGTCATAGGTGGTGTCATTTTCTGCATTGTTTTTCACAATGGCCTCCAACTGATTTTTTATGTCCTGTAAGTTTATTTGCAAATTAAACAAAATCTCGATAGCTTTTCCTTCACCTTCACGTATCAGTCCCAACAACAAGTGTTCGGGACCAATATAGCTATTTCGCAGCCTGTTGGCTTCTTCCTTGCTATACATGATGATATCGGACACTCTTTGTGTAAATTGATTGTTCATAAATTTATCGTCCTCCTAAAGTATAGTATTTATTTCCCAGTGTGCAAAGATACACATAATAACAATGCATACCATTGTTTTCTTATTTATATTAGCATAACAAAATGTATGCCAAGCTTTGACAGGCTAAATGGATTAAACAAAAATAAGGGTTATAGCGAACTATTCACAAAGTAAATGAGAAGTGGGAGTGATAATCACTATATACTATAGAATAAGGTATAGGGATACTTTTTACTTATATAAGTAAAAACATTTAATGGACTTAACTTTTTTATGGGTTTTGTTTCGTATGTCGTATAAAAGTAGTACTTTAGCGTGGTTTTTGGTAAACCAAAAAGATGTATAATTAATATTTGTTTAAATGCTAGAACAAGACAGAATTATAAAGATTAACATCGAAGAGGAAATGAAGTCGTCGTACATTGATTACTCAATGTCAGTAATTGTTGCGCGCGCCCTCCCGGATGTTCGCGATGGCTTTAAACCGGTTCATAGACGTATCTTATATGGTATGATTGAACTGGGAAATACCTCCGATAAAGCTTATAAGAAATCAGCAAGAATTGTAGGTGAAGTTTTGGGTAAATATCACCCGCATGGTGACTTTTCCGTGTATGGAGCTTTGGTCAGAATGGCTCAGGATTGGGCTATGAGATATCCGTTGGTAGATGGTCAGGGTAACTTCGGCTCTGTTGATGGTGACAGCCCTGCTGCCATGCGTTATACGGAAGCAAGATTAAAGAAAATAGGTGAAGAGATGATGCAGGATCTTTATAAGGAAACTGTTGATTTTCAGAATAATTTTGATGACACGTTGCAGGAACCGACTGTCATGCCAACACGGATTCCTAACTTGTTGGTAAATGGAGCATCCGGTATTGCTGTAGGTATGGCAACCAATATGCCTACCCATAATCTTTCTGAAGTAATCGATGCATGTATTGCTTACATTGACAATAATGATATTGATATTGAAGGGCTTATGCAATATGTAAAAGCACCGGATTTCCCTACAGGTGGATATATATATGGTATAAGCGGGGTACGCGATGCTTACGAAACCGGACGTGGTAGAGTAGTGATGCGTGCTAAGGCTGAGATAGAAACTCATACTACACATGACAAGATCATAGTTAATGAAATTCCTTATAATGTAAATAAGAAGGAATTGATTGAAAATATCGCATCTTTAGTCAATGACAAGAAGATTGATGGTATTTCGTATGTAAATGATGAATCCGACCGTGAAGGTATGCGTATTGTTATTGATGTTAAACGTGATGCAAATGCTAGTGTGGTGCTGAACAAATTGTTCAAAATGACAGCTCTGCAAACTTCATTTGGAGTAAATAATATCGCTCTGGTCCATGGTCGCCCCAAAATGTTGAATCTGAAAGATTTAATCAGATATTTTGTAGAACATCGTCATGATGTGGTAATTCGTCGTACTCAGTATGATTTACGGAAGGCACAGGAGCGTGCTCATATTCTTGAAGGATTGATTATAGCTTCTGATAATATTGATGAAGTGATCCGTATTATTCGTGCTGCAAAAACCCCTAATGATGCCATAGCAGGGTTAATAGAGCGTTTTAATCTGAGTGAAATTCAGGCACGTGCTATTGTAGAAATGCGTTTGCGCCAATTAACAGGTTTGATGCAAGATCAGCTTCACGCAGAATATGAAGAGGTGATGAAACAGATTGCTTATTATGAAGAAATTCTTTCAAATGATGAACTTTGTAAAAAAGTAATCAAAGATGAGTTAGTAGAGGTAAAAGAGAAGTATGGGGACGCGCGTCGGTCTGAAATAGTTTATTCTTCAGAAGAATTTAATCCGGAAGATTTTTATGCTGATGATCAGATGGTTATCACGATATCTCATATGGGATATATCAAACGTACTCCTTTATCAGAATTCCGTGCCCAAAATAGGGGTGGAGTTGGATCAAAAGGAAGTGAAACCCGTGATGAAGACTTTGTAGAGCATATTTATCCGGCTACAATGCACAATACTATGATGTTCTTCACTCAGAAAGGTAAGTGCTATTGGTTGAAAGTTTACGAAATTCCCGAAGGAACTAAAAATGCTAAAGGACGCGCTATTCAGAATTTGCTGAGTATTGATTCCGATGACGTGGTTACAGCATATCTACGTGTGAAAAACCTTAATGATACCGAGTTCATTAACAGCCATTATGTGCTGTTCTGTACAAAGAATGGCGTCATTAAAAAGACTTTGTTGGAACAATACTCACGGCCTCGCCAGAATGGTGTTAATGCGATAACTATTCGTGAGGATGATAAAGTGATTGAAGTTCGTATGACTAACGGTGATAATGAAATCATTATTGCTAACCGTAACGGGCGTGCAATTCGCTTTCACGAAAGTGCGGTTCGTGTTATGGGACGTACGGCTACAGGGGTGCGTGGTATGACTTTGGATGAAGATGGTGGCGATGAAGTTATCGGTATGATTTGTATAAAAGATCCTGAAGCTGAATCAATTATGGTAGTTTCTGAACAAGGATACGGTAAACGTTCTGATATCGAAGATTATCGTAAGACCAATCGTGGCGGTAAGGGTGTAAAAACGTTGAATATTACAGATAAAACGGGTAAATTGGTAGCTATCAAGTCTGTTACAGATGAGAATGACTTGATGATTATTAATAAATCTGGTATTACAATTCGTTTAAAAGTCGCTGAAGTCCGCATCATGGGACGTGCAACACAAGGTGTGCGATTGATAAATTTGGAGAAACGTAATGACCAAATAGGCTCTGTATGTAAGGTGACATCTGAAGAAGAGGTTACAGATGAAAATTCAAATACAGATCTTGAAAATATAACTGAAGGAGAGAGTGGTGGTACTACTAATTCTGATACTAATTCAGATTTAACTGCCGAAGCAAATAGTGAAGAATAAAATAAATTGTATTATTAAATCCACAAAATCATGAGAAAAGTATTATTTACAGTGGCTTTATTGTTAACAGCTTGCTTTGTGTCTGCACAAGTAAGTGTTGTTAAGGAGGCTAAATCCTTGAAAAGCAAACCTGAAGAAGCTGCAAAAGCTATCGAACCGGCTTTAACTAATCCTGAAACCGCTAATGATCCGGAAACATGGAAATTAGCTGGAGATTTTCAGAAAGCAATTTATGATGAAGAAAACATGAAACTTTATTTACCCGGAGGTCAGGCAGATACAACTAAGCTTTATAACAGCTTAGCTAAGATGTATGACTTCTACTTGAAATGCGATGAAATAGAGCAGGCTAAAGTCCAAAGTGGTGAGTTAAAGAAACCCAAATTCAGAAAGAAGAATGCAGATGCTTTGAAGACTTTGCGTTTAAACCTAGTTAATGGTGGTGGTGATGCTTACAATAAAGGAGATTATGCTGATGCTCTAAAATATTTTGGATTATTTGTTGATGTAGTAAACGAGCCTATGTTTGCTGATGATGATGAGTTGAAGGCTGACACTTTGAATGCATTATATGCTTGTTATGCAACTTTAGCTGCTAATATGCTGAAAGACAATCAAGCTGTCATCAAATATGGCAATATAGGTAAGAATCATAAAGAAGAAGGTTATAGAGCATTAATGTGCTTGGCTGAAACATATGGTCAGAAAGAAGGTGGTGATTCTGCAAAATGGCTTGAAGTAATCAAAGAAGGTACTGAATCGTTTCCTAAGCAAGAATACTTTGTTGGTAATATTATGGATTATTATATTCAAAAAGGTATGGTTGATGAGGGTTTGGCTCAAATTAATAAATTGCTTGCTACGAGTGAAACTCCGTACTATCTTTATGTAAAAGGTATCTTATTGTATGAGAAAAAGCAGTATGATGATGCAGTTGCTATATTTAATAAAATTATTTCAAACAACGGAGATTTAGTTGCTGAAGCATATTCAAAGATTGGTGATTGTTATTTTTTCCCAGCCCAGATTATTGTTGAGGAAAATGCAAAGTTAGCTATTGATGATCCCAAATACAATGAAAACGAAAATAAGATTAAAGAGTTGTATGAGAAAGCTAAACCATATTATGAGAAGGCAAAAGAATTAAAGCCTGATAATAAAGCTTTGTGGGGAAATTATTTGCTAAATATTTATTGGAAGTTAAATAGAGCTGAATATGATTCTTTGGAAAAAGAATTAGGATATTAATACGATCTTTCTATTTATTTATGCACAAAGCTCGGACTTTTCCAGTCTGGGCTTTGTTATTATCTAAAGTTTATGTATCTTTAGATATTAGTTTTTTGCGTTATGGCAAAATTTATTTTCGTCTTTATTAATCAACCAATCCCTTTTTCAAGTCTATTTACGCGAGCCATTTTTGATATATAATCAGTATTATGTTTAATTAAATACTAAGTGAACATTAATATCTTGAAGGGTAACACATTGTGATTTGCTTGTGCTACCCTTCTTGATTCTTTATTTTATTACTAATATAGGTGTATTAGCATGAAATATCATTTTTCTTGCTATGCTAGGATTAAACAATCTAGCAAATATGTTTCGTTTATAATTTGTGATGCAAATCACGTCTATATTTTCTTCTTTTACATAGTTGTCCAAATTGTTCAGTATGTTATCTTCTTTCACTACATTATAATATAGTTCCAATTTAGAGTATTGTTTTTGAAAGTAATCTTTAATACCTGCTAGTTTTATTTCATTCCATGCATCGTTATCTGTACTTAAATGAATGAAGGAAACAGCAAAATGAAACGATTTAAAAGCATTTATCAAGGAGTCAAAAGCTATTAGATCCCTTTGGTCAAAATTGGTCACAAAAGCTACTTTTTTTATATCATTGAATGTTTTTAGTGGTGTATGTTCTGGAATAGCATATACAAAGGATTTGCTTCTTTCTATAACTTCAGCTGTAACGCTACCAATCAAGTCTATATCTTTTTGGCTTCTCCCTCTTGTTCCCATTATAATTATCTGAGGATTATATTCTTTAGCATATCGTAAGATTTCTTCTTCGGGAATACCATCACGCAAAATGCAAGTATATTTTATATTAGGAAACTCTCCCGACTCAACTTTCTTTTTGATTGTATCAGAAAGTTTATTCAACTCGTTGTGCACTGTTTCTATCATACTTTTTACAGATTCTTCTCTTTCGATCTGAAAATTGAAATTATCAGTTCCATAAGGAATTGTAGGCACATAAATAGGACTGAAATAAGCATGTAGAAGCACAACTTCTGAATTAATAGCATTAGCAAAAGAAAAACCAAATTGGCAGGCTTTAAGAGAATAGTTTGAAAAGTCTATCGGGATAAGTACTTTTCTTTTTTCTTTATTTCTTTCTGAGCTGCTCTCCTTACCTTTGATTATATCTTCTGAAAGCCATGCAGAACTTTCTATAATCTGCAAAGCATGAGGCAGGTCGCTTTCTTTAATTCTTAGCCTTACTCCAGAAGATATGACAGGTTGAATAAGATTCACATTGTGAATGTACGCTTCAATTCCTTCATTCTCAAGTACATTCTTTAAAATCTGTGCTTTAGCATAAGTGAGGATTGCTAAGGTTACCAATTTATCTTCCATAATTCTATATTTTAAGTGATTTTCAGGTTAAACAAAAAATCCCAATTGAATGTTGCATTCAACCGGGATTTTATATTACGCTTCTTGCGTTACTTTTTCTTCAGTTTCTCTCAATATTTGAAGGGCTTTTTCAAGAACTGTTGTATCATCTAGCATTACTAGTCCCCCATCTGGTCCCGGTTCCAAATGAATTCCAACACTTTTACCATTCTTGAAATTGTGTCCACCAAAAAAGTTACGTACAGTTTCTACGGTCATATTGAGTTCATCTGCGATTCTGTGCATACTCCCACTAGGTAATGAATCTTTGATTCTGCGCAGTTCATTAAATGTTATTGTTCTCATGATGTATTAAATTTAGTTATAAAAGTGAGTACTTAAATCATGGTATAAACCTGTCTCTTATACACATCTCCGAGCCCACGAGACACTCGCTAATCTCG
>ENA-OZEZ01000481-OZEZ01000481.1-human-gut-metagenome-genome-assembly--contig:-NODE-481-length-14764-cov-7.018084_pt1 | contig 14764 bp, 15 predicted proteins | sample MGYA00244609_ERZ653616 | MGnify/ENA primary metagenome ERZ653616 (study PRJEB26926, sample SAMN06164988) | human gut metagenome | biome: ENVO:00009003; feature: ENVO:2100002; material: ENVO:00002003...
CGCCGGACGGCATCTCCAAGTCTCCCGCCATCTTCGACCCCCTCAAGCTGCGGGCCATCAACGCCGAGTATATCCGCCGCCTGTCCCCCGAGGAGTTCCTCGCCAAGGCTGAGCCCTGGATCGGCAGCGCCGTCCATACCCCCATCAACAAGAAGCTGCTCTGTGCAAACCTGCAGCCCCGCTGCGAGGTCCTGGGCGAGATCCCCGAGCAGCTGGATTTCTTCGACGCCATGCCCGAGTATGACGTGAGCCTCTACGCCAACAAGAAGCAGAAGACCACCCCTGAGTCCGCAAAGGAGGCGCTGGAAGCCCTGCTGCCCGTGCTGAGCGACGAGGCACTGGACTTCAATGACCGTGACACCGTCTTCGACGCCTGCAAGGCCAAGGCCGAGGAGCTGGGCAAGAAGAATGGCTGGCTGCTCTACCCGCTGGGCATCGCCCTCTCCGGCAAGCAGCGCACCCCCGGCGGCGGCACCGATCTCGCCTGCATGATGGGCCGCGAAACGACCCTCGAGCGGGTGAAGGCCGCTATCGAGAAGCTGAATGGCTGAAATACCTTATAATAAAAAGTGAGGAGGCAGTCTGTATGATGTATCCGTTTATGACGTTGGACGATAACACCGAGGTCGTCCATTCGGAGATGCTCCCGGATGGCCGCGTGAAGGTCTATTTTGAAAAGCCGGATGCAAAAGACTGCTTCCATTCTGCTGTCTGCTATCTTCCGGACTACAAATGGGAAGACATCAACGGCTTTACCCCGGAGGAAATTGCCCGGTATCAGGAGCTTGTGGAATCTACGGCTCATCTGATTCTGCAGTTCTCCAAAGAGGGAGGGGTCGAAAATGCCGCAGGTTTTTAAGATAGGCTCTTACTGGGTCTATTTCTGGGCCAATGAGAACGAGCCGCTGGAGCCTATCCATGTTCATGTGGCACAGGGCGCACCCAGCGCAAACGCCACCAAGATATGGATAACACGAGCCGGAAAGTGCTATCTGAGCAATAACAATTCGCAGATACCGCCCCGCATTCTGCGGAACATCATGGCCATCATTGAGGCGCGAAGTGCCGAGGTGGTCGCAAAATGGACGAGCTTTTTTGGCGAAGCGCACTACTTCTGCTGAGATTTTATCCCATCCCATCACCCCGCCAAAAACTGCGCGCACTCTGCGCTACAGTATACGCAGAAGGCGCGGGAAACAGAACAGCACAGCGTGATATTGCAAAAGATCCCCGCCGGAAAGCGGGGATTTTTTCATGCAGGTGTCTTTTCGGACGATACAGCTCACAGACGGTAAAAAGCGGGTGAACGGTGCGCTCCGGGCGCGGGCGGCAGTGCGGCCTGCCCTGCGGCAGGGGAGCGCGTTCCTGCTGGGGCTGGCCGGAGGCTGGGCCGTGCTGTACGGTGCGCTGATGCCTTTCGGGCTGGGGCTGACGCTGGGCTTTGCGGAGGACTGCTTCGCTGTGGGAGCCGCCGGGGCCGCACTGGGGGTGCTGGCCCGGAGTTTCGGAACGCTGACCGTGGAGAGCGTCTGCCTACTCTGTGCACTGGGTGCGGCGGTAGCGGCACGGTGGCTCTGGCCCGGCCGATTCATCCCGGCGGTGGCGGCTGGCTGCGGCACACTGGTGGGAAGCGCAGTCTGCTTCGCGGCGGGGGAGGAAAACGGCGTTCAGACCATCCTGTTCTGCGGCGGCGACGCCCTGCTGGCAGCGGCGTCGGGGTACGGCCTGCGACGCTTCCCGCCCGAAAAACCGGGCATGGGCAGCCTGATCTTGTCTGCCGCTGTGGCCGCCGCACTGGGCGGGATGAGCTTTGGCTTCTTCCTGCCCGGGGTGATGGCCTGTGCGGCGGCAGTGCTTGCCCCGGCGCGACGGGTGGAGGGGCTTGCGGCCTATGCGGGCGGCTGTGTGGCGGGGGTGCTCTGCATCCAGCCGCTGGCGGGGGCGTTCAGCTTTCTGCTCAGTGCCGGGGCGGGTGCGGGACTCTGCGCCCTGCTGCCCGCGGGCTGGCTGATGCCTGCCCTCAAAGAGGACGACCCGCCCGGCGACGAGCGGCCGCGCCTCTCTGCCGCCGCGACCCGGCTGGAAGCGGTGGCCGAAAGCCTCTCCTCGCTGGCGGAGACGGTGAACGAGGTGTACGACGCTTTTCCACGCCGGTGCGAGGGTTTCCGATGGGTCATCGACAACATCCACGACGGCCTTTGCGCCAACTGCGGACGGCGGGAAGTCTGCTGGAAGCAGGAGCACGCCTCCACGCTGGAAGGAATGGAGGCCCTGCGCCCCATTCTGGAAGAAAAAGGCCATCTGGAAGCGGCACTTCTGCCCGGTCAGCTGGCGCGGTGCATCCACCCGGCGGCGCTCTGCGCGGCGGGGGACAAGGCGTTTGCGCTCTACCGCAGCCGCCGGGAGGCCCGCGTCCACTCCGAGGCCATGCGGACGGCCCTCACTGAGCAGTACAGCGCTGTGGCCGATGCACTGGGCGTCCTCAGCGAACAGCTGGGCCGTCCCGGAAGCCCGGAGCCCTACAAGTCTGGCCGGGTGTCGGCGCTGTTCGCTCAGCTGGGGACGCCGCCGCTGGAATGTGCTGTGACGCTGGACGATTTGGGCCGCACCCGGGCGGCAGTGACGCTGCCCCGCACCCGCTTCAATGAAAAAGAGCTGGCCGCTCTGGCCGGGGAGGTGGGGCATATCTGCCGCCGCAGTCTCGAGCCGCCGCAGGTGCTCTCCTGCAAGGGGATGACCACCCTGCTCTTTGCCGAAAAGCCCCTGCTCCGGGCCGTATTCGGGACGGCGGGCGCGGCGGCGCGGGGCGAGATCTCCGGCGACGCAGTCCAGCAGTTCTGCAGTGCGGCAGCGGCCCAGATGATACTCTGCGACGGCATGGGAACGGGACGTCCGGCGGCAGTAGACGGCAACCTCGCCGCAGAGCTGACGGCACGCCTGCTCAAAGCGGGCTTTACCGCAGAGCTTGCGGCCCGGCTCGTGAATGTAGCGCTGGCGCTCAAGAGCGACGAGGAGAGCGGCGCGACCCTCGACCTCGTGAGCGTAGACCTCTATACCGGCACAGCCCGGCTCTTCAAGGCCGGTGCGGCCCCGGGCTTTCTCGTGCATGGGGGCAAGGCCCGGGCTGTGGGCGAAGCCAGCCTGCCGATGGGCATCCTCGGCGGCGTCAGCGGGCAGAGCCGGGTGGTGCATCTGGCGGCAGGGGACTATGTGGTGCTGGTGTCGGACGGCCTCTTGGTGGACGGCCCCGGCTGGGTGATGCAGCAGCTGGAACTCTCCGCTGCCAAGGCAGAACAGCCCGACGTTCTGGCAAAAAAGCTGGTGGAAGCCGCCCGCGCCCGAGCCGTCCAGCGGGGCCGTCCCGACGACATTACCGCCGCTGTCCTCCGGCTCGAAAACAGCTGAGTTGCTTTTTGGGCGGCGAGGGGGTATACTTGTCAGTATCTGAATCGATCATAGGAGAGACATATATGCTGACAGTTACAGTTGCACAGGACGGCAGCGGCGACTTCGCGTCCATCGCGGAGGCGGTGCTGGCCGTACCCTATGAGGAGAAAGCACTGGTGCAGGTCGGTCCCGGCATTTACCGGGAAAAGCTGGTCTGCGAAAAGCGCTGCATCACCCTGCGGGGGGCGGGTGCAGATAAGACAAAACTCGTGTGGGGCGACGGCGGCAAGCTGCCCCACAAGGACGGGCGGCCCACCCATACCTTCCGCAGCTACACCGCCTTTTTCAGCGGCGAAACGCTCTGCGTGGAGGACATGACGATTGAAAACGACGCCGGCCCGGGCGCGAAAGCCGGGCAGGCCGTCGCGGCCTATGTGGACAGCACCCGGGCGGTGTTCCGCCGCGTAAAACTGCTGGGCAGTCAGGACACGCTTTTCTGCGCACCGCTGCCCGAAAAGGAGCGGGAGAAGGACGGCTTTCTCGGCCCGCGCGGTCTTGCGCCCCGCAAACCGACCGCCCAGTACTACACCGACTGTGAGATCGCGGGCGACATTGATTTCATCTTCGGCGGCGGCGACGCCCTCTTCGAAAACTGCGTCATCCGCACGGTGGACAACCGCATCCCCCACAGCTATGTCACAGCTCCTTCGGGCAAAGCCGATGGACTGGGCTTTGTGTTCTGGAACTGCGATTTCGTCTCCGACTGCCCGCCGGGCAGCATCTATCTGGGTCGTCCGTGGCGTCCCGAGGGCAAGACGGCGGTGCTGGACTGCCGTCTCGGCGCCCACATCGCACCGGAAGGTTTTATCGCATGGAATGACCGCACCGATACCGGCCTTGCCAGCTTTGCGGAAGCTGACAACACCGGCCCGGGCGCAGCAGAGCGCCCGGCGTGGGTGAAACAGCTTTCCGGGCCGGAGGCGGTGGAACTGCTGGCCCACGCCCGCACCCTCTGCCGACCGAAAGCCAACTGAGGATGCAACAAATGAAAAAACTGCCGAATTTTGTAAAGTGGCTCATCATTGCCGTGGTGCTGGCCGCAATGGCCGCGATGATGGTGGCCGTGAACGACCGTGCCTCCCGGGTGGAGATGCCAATGCCGGACAACAGCCTGGGCATCTATCGCCAGACGCCTGCCACTGGAAAGTGAATCAGAAAAACGAGACGGGACTGCTGGAAAGCGGCCCCTCTTTGCTTCTTTGAGAAGTTTTTGTCGAATCCGCCCGTTTAGATTGACGAATGGCTCAACTTTTTGTATACTGAACAGGCACGGAGTTGACAGAATTTTCCTGTTTTTCCTGCACAGGAACATTTTTTGCGTTGTGTCGGTGTAAACGACGCTCATTCTGCCATCTTTCCGGACACACTGAAAAGGAGAAATGAATATGAAAACAACTGGCATCGTTCGGGGCATCGATTCTCTGGGCCGCATCGTCCTCCCCAAGGAGCTGCGCACCAATATGCACATCGACAAGGACTCGAAGCTCGAGATCTTCGTGGAGGGCGATCAGATCATCCTCAAAAAGCACCGTCCCGCCGGAAGCTGCGATTTCTGCGGTGAGCTGGCGGCTGACATGGCCCAGTATGAGGGTTACTGCATCTGCCCCGCCTGCCGGGCCAAGATCGCTGCGCTGTAAACGGAAAAGGAGAATCACATGAGTCAGATGACCGATTTCACCCTGCCCTCCTGCGTACCGGGCCGGACGCTCCATGCATTCCGCTGTGTGCCGGAGGGCGAGGTGCGGGCCATCCTGCAGCTCTCCCACGGCATGGTGGAGTTCATCGACCGGTACAAGCCTCTGGCCGAGTATCTGGCCGCCCGGGGCATCCTCGTCACCGGCCACGACCATCTGGGCCACGGCGGCTCTATCCGCACCAAGGCGGATTACGGCTATTTCGCCCAGCCCGACGGCAACCGCGCCGTCCTCGACGACCTCCACGCTGTCACTGCGCTGACGAAGCAGCTCTATCCCGGCGTCCCCTATTTTCTGCTGGGCCACAGCATGGGTTCGTTCTACGCCCGGCAGTACCTTTGCGAGTGGGGCGATGAGCTTGACGGAGCCATCATCATGGGTACCGGCTTCCAGCCCAAAGCGCTGGTCGCCACGGCCCGGGCGCTCTGCCGGGTGCTGGCCGTCTTTTTCGGCTGGGAGCACCGCAGCAAGCTGGTGGCGAACCTCTCCTTCCTCGGCTACAACAGGGGTCTCGAGGGCCGCACGCCTCAGGACTGGCTCAACCGTGACCAGGCCGAAGTGGACAAGTACCGCGCCGACGAGCGCTGCATGTTCACCTTCACCCTGAACGCCTACTACAGCATGTTCACAGGCATCCTGCGGCTGTACGACCCCGCCGTTCTGGCCGGGGTGCCAAAGGACCTGCCCCTTCTCTTCCTCGCCGGTGACGCCGACCCTGTGGGCGAGCGCACCGCCGGAGTCCGGCGGGCTATCCAGAGCCTCCGGGACGCCGGTGTCGGGAACATTGAGTCGAAATTCTACCCCGGCGCCCGCCACGAGCTGCTGGTGGAGACGAACAAAGCCGAGGTGTTTGCGGACATCGCCGGTTGGCTCGAAAAACAGTTGCATCTTTGAATCCAAAGCTCCTTCATCGGACTGCCGATGTGGGGGCTTTTTCTTCTGGACTACGGAAAAGCGCCCCGCCGGGCGGCCCGAAAGCCGCCTGACAGAGCGCTTATAGATCCATTTTTACTTTTTGGCTGCCCAGCCGTCCACGACAGCCACAAGGGCCTTGCCCCGGCGGCCCAGAATTTTAGGCAGCAGGATGCGGGCCATGGCCCAGACACCGGAGAAGTTGTACAGGATGATGAGGGCGGTAATGATGCCCGTCCAGAGGCCGTACAGCGGCGTCTCGGCCAGCAGCACGAAAGCCTCGAATACCAGCGCGGCGGCGTTGACGAGGACACGGCCCGGGTGGACATGCATCCCGATCATGCCGTGGGCATCCATGGCGCGGAGAGTGAACACCAGCCCGAGGCCGAGGAAGGACGCATAGGTCGCACCCACAGGACCCCACCACTTGATGAAGAAGTAGTTCATGAGGCAGTTGCTGATGGCACCGGCCATCATGGTGACCATGCTGCGCTGGGACTTCTTATTCACGACATAGACGCTGTTCATGAACTGGTTGAAGCAGCTGCAGGTAGACGCCAGCACGAGGAACGGCACGAAGTGCCATGCGTAATAGTAGTTGGACTTCATGACGTGCATGACCGGGCGGCAGAGCCAGATGATGCCCGCCGCACAGCAGAACAGCACGCTGGAATAGGTGCGGAAGATCTGGGTAAAGAACTTGGCTCTCCCCTCTTCCTCGGTGACAGCCGACAGCTGCCATGCGTCGTAGAAGATAAGGCCCAGCGTCGTGAGGATGGTGGGCAGGAAGTAGCCGGTGGAGAGCAGGCCGCTCCATGCGTCGCCGCTGTGGCCGTCGAGGCCGTCGCACATCTCACGCACAAAGAACAAATCGGATGCGTTGATGATCCAGAAGCTTATCTGGGCCGGTATCATGGGCAGCGAGAAGTGGAGCATCTGCTTCCAGAGGGTCTTGTTGATGCCCTTCAGCTCGATGAAATCCCAGAGCTTGCCGGTGAACATCAGGAAGAGCACGCTCGCGAAGTCGCCGCTGATGATGGCCAGCAGATAGCCGTTGGCCCCCCACTTGAAACCCACCAGATAGAGCACATAAAACGCCATGGTCGCCACGGTGCAGAGCACACCGTCCACGGCCACCAGCTTGTTCCACTGGCGGCTGCGCACGAACTGGGTGCAGAGGGTGCGCAGGCAGCTCATCAGGACATAAATATAAATGAGCAGGCCGTACTGGGCCATATCGGGCAAAAACTGCGCCACCGGCCAGCAGAGCACGAGGATGCCGAAGCCGCCGAGGATGGTGAGCAGGCCGTTGGTGAACACCTGCTTTTCGCTGTTGCCCTTGTCGAGGCCGAAGCGGATGATGGCGTTGGACATGCCCATCGACACAAAGGGGATGAGCAGGTTGGCGTACTGGCTCAAAATCTTCGACAGGCCGAGGTCAGAAATCTCGGCCATCGCGTACGTCAGGAAGGGCTGAACGATGAGCGTCAGCAGCTTGGACGAAAAGCTGCTGATGGCAAAGATGATGGTATTGCCGGCGAGCTTCGAATATTTATCGCCGCCGGAGGTCTTTTCGCTTTCCAAAAGATTTTCTCTCCTATTTTAATAAATCCCGCCGGGCTTTCCAGTCCGGCATCAGCTTCGCCACTTCGGCCCAGAAAGCCGGGCTGTGGTTGGGCTGCAAAAAGTGGCAGTACTCATGCACTACCACATAGATCTGTGCCGCCTCGGGCATATTGTAGAGCTGGAGCGCGAAGGTGATCTGGCGCTTCGCCATGTGGCAGACGCCCCAGCGGCTGGTCATGCTGCGCACTTTAATGGTGGGCTTCTGCCCGCCCAGTACCCCGGCAAAGGCCGGGTAGACCTTGTCGCTCATGGCCGTGAAGTGGGCCAGGGCGGCCGCCTTGTCGGGCAGTTCCTCCTGCCGCTTTTCGCGGGCAGCCTGCCGGGCCTGTGCGGCCCGTATCCACTCCGCCTCGGCGATGACGTAGGCGTCAGCCGCTTCCAGCGTCGTGCGCAGGGGGATGCTGAGGGCCACGGTGCCGTCCCGTCGGACGTGGAGGTTGAGCCGCTTGACCCGCCCCCGCGTCAGCTCATAGGGGATGCCCCCGGCCGCCCGTAGCATCACGCGCCCTTTTTGCATCTGCGCAGCTCCGCAAGGGGCAGCTGAGACAGCACGACCGCGGCGAAGATGAGGGTGCAGCCTGCGCTCTCCCGCATCGAAAGGTTCTGGCCCAGCAGCAGCCAGCCGCCCAGCGCGCTGAATACGCTTTCCAAACACATGATAAGGCTGGCGATGGCGGGGTTCAAATCTTTCTGGCCCAGGATTTGAAGCGTATAGCCCGCGCCGCTGGACATGACGCCACAGTAGACCACAGGCAGAAAGTTTGCGCCGTACTCTGCCAGCGTGGGCGTCTCGAAGATCAGCGCCGCCGCAGAGCTCTCCACAGCCACCACGATGAACTGGATGAGGCTCAGCCGCACACCGTCCACAAGCGGCGAAAAGTGGTCGATGGACATGATCTGGAAGCTGAACAGCACGGCGCAGCTGAGAAGTATCCAGTCGCTGGTCTCAATGCCGCCGAAGCCGTTCTTCATGCAGAGCATATACAGGCCCGCCACAGCGATGACCATGCTGACCCAGAGCTGAACGCTGCCCTTCCGGCCCAGAAAGAGGCCGAACACCGGCACCATCACAACGTACATGGCCGTCAGGAACGCGGCCTTGGCCGTGGACGGGTTGATGGTGATGCCGATCTGCTGAGCCGCTGAGGCCGCGAACAGGAAGGTGCCGCAGACGAGGCCCGCCACCAGCAGGGTCTTGCGCTCCGATTTCTCCTTTGGCCAGCCGTAGGGCTGGCCCTGTTTTTTGCGTACGGCGTCGAAGGCGAACACGGTAGGGATCAGCACGAGGACAGCCAGCCAGCTGCGACCTGCGAGGAAGGAATAGGCCCCCATGCCGGAGCCTGCGCTCTGGGCTACGAAAGCCGTACCCCAGATAAAGGCACAGAGCATCAGCATAAGCGAATGTTTGGTCTGTGTCTTCATCCTATGCCCTCCACTTTGAGTCCGCCATAGAGGTAGTAACGGCTGGAATCGTAGGAGATGGTCAGACGGTAGCTGGCCGCCGGGTCCAGCCCGGAGATGACGCAGCGGTAGTTCTGACCATCGGTCTTGATATAATAGGTGCTTCCGTTGACGTACTGTGCGCCGCCGGCCACCTTCTGCCAGACGGACACCTTGTACCGCTGGGTACCCTCGGCGGTGCCGTAGCCGGTGATGGTCAGGCTGCCGCCCGGGACGGTGAAGTAATCGGTCTGGCGGCTCCAGATGCCGTTGAACACGAGGTTCAGGCTCCCGTTCACCGCCGCCGAGGCATACTTGGCCGAGGCGTCAGCAATGCCCTCGAGGCTCAGCGGGTCGCTGGTCAGTTCGGCCCAGCGGGTGCTGTCCTCTTCCTGCACCTCATTGTCCGCGCTGTTCTTCATGTCCAGCACAGTCTTGACGCCGGACGCAGCCACAAGCAGTACCAGCACCGCCACGACGAGCAGGACGATTCGCTTTATCTTTTTCATGATCTTTTATCCTCAAATTTTGTTTTAACACGAGGTTTTACACGATTTATATAGTATACCGCATTTTATGCTCCCATACAAGAGTTCAGGCTGTAGTCAGAGCGGCCAGCGCCGCACGTTCGGCGTCGGCAAGCTCCGGCCGGGCCGACCGGAACAGCGAATCGTACCGGTAGAGCGCCCAGCCGCCCGCGCCGAGGCTGTGCAGACTTTCCACCTGCCGGGCAAGAGCGCTGCCCGTACACCACTGGCTCTGGCTGTCCTCGTTGGCACCGCCGTCGCCCTCGCCGATGCGATAGGCCCCCAGCCCGAAGTAGAGGGCCGTGGATGCCGCCCTGGGCATGGCCAGCCACTCCGGCACGATGTTCTCGAAGGCGAAGCGGGTGCTGCCCGACTGGAGGGTATAGCCGCAGCCCCAGTATATCTGCGGGCAGAGGTAGTCCACCACGGCGTTTTCGCCCTCGGCGGCCAGCCATGCTTTTACGTCGCTGTACTGCTGGCCGAGGTCGTTGTCGGGGTTGCCCTGCGGGCTGACGCCGAAACGGAGGGTAGCGTCGGCGGCTTTGACGGCGTCGTGGGCCGCTTTCACCAGCGCGGTGACGTTCTGCCGCCGCCATGCGGCTAGATTCCCCGCGCCGCTGGCGGCGAACTGGGCCGCGTCCAGCGCGGCGTCTGTCGTGGGGTAAAAATAGTCGTCGAAGTGGATGCCGTCCACAGCGTAGTTCTGCACCAGCTCGGCCACGCCCTTCACCACATAGTCTGCGGCTTCCGGGATAGCCGGGTTCAGGTACAGCCCCTCGCCCACGGCGCAGACCCACTCGGGATGTACATTGGCAAGGTTATTTTCCGCCAGTGCAGGCGGCATCTTCGCCGAGGAGCGGAGGCGGTAGGGGTTCACCCACGCTTCCAGCGAAAGGCCCCGGCTGTGTGCTTCGGTGATGAGGACGTCCAGCGGGTCGAAGCCGGGGTCCTGCCCCTGCTCGCCGGTGCAGAGATGGCTCCACGGGAAGAGGGTGCTCCTGTAAAGCGCGTCCCCGAAAGGCCGCACCTGCGCGATGACGGTGTTCAGCCCGATGGACAGACAGTTGTCCATCAGCTCCGCCGCACCGGCACGGAAGGCTTCTTCGGAGGAAAAGTCCATCCCGGCCCATTCCAGATAGCTCACCCAGACGGCCCGCCATTCACCCGAGGGCAGGGCGGCATTTGGCTCTGCTTCGTCCGTCGGCGGCACCGACGACGCCGAGGCCGTCTGGCCCCGGCCCAGCAGCATCGCTGCCCCGGCCAGCGCGGCGCAGCCGGCCCCGGCCAGGAACGCCCGCCGCCCGAACCGGCCCCGCCGGGCGCGGCGTCTTCTCCGCCGCTGGGTCATGCGTCCTCCTGCATCTTATAGAGGCTCAGCGCTGCCCAGCCCCGGGCGCAGGCCAGCAGCACCCAGAGCAGGTTCGTCCAGAAGCCCAGCGCGGCCATGCCGCCGTATTTCGCCATCAGCAGGAAGAACAGGTGGAGCGCTTCGGCGGCACCCACCAGCTGCAGCTGACGTTGGATGGCCATGCCGCGCTTGTACTCAGTACTGAGCAGCAGCGGCCACGCCAGCGCAGAGCAGAGGTAGCCCGCCCAGCCGTTGACTATGTAGCTCACCATCAGCAGCACGAACACGCCGGTGAAGTTGCGTTTTTCCCAGCTTGCCGAGCCTTTTTCCGCCGCGAGGAAAAGGGCTGCGATGCCCGCCGCGGCGAATGCGATCTGCTCGATGAGGCTGAAGCTGGTGCCGCTCAGGACGGCAAAGCCGTTGAGCATAGAGGCCGCTGCGGAAGCCAGCAGCAGGAAATACCAGGTCTTTCGCGTGAATTTGAGTTTCATATCGTCCCTCCCGCCCGCAGAAAGGGCGCAGGCTCCCCATCAGTTTTTGGAATTTTTCAAATATTATAACACATTTTGGGGCGTGTTGTGTTACAATAAGGAAAACTCGACACAAATTCCATTGGGAGGCGCACATGAACGCTGTTTTTTCCATCCTTCTTCTCGCGGCCATTCTGGGCTTTATCGTATTTCTGCTGTCTAAGAAAGACCAGAACCGCCGCAGCCAGTACGGCCCCAGCGGCCTGTCCGAGTTCCGCACCGACCTGCCGCTGGACGACTGCTTCGACCGGCTGGACCAGCACAGCCCGGACGATGTCTTCGCCTACGAGTGCCGCCGGGAGAACGACGGCGGCTTCACCCTCCACCTGACGCTCCATCAGCCCACCCAGCAGCCGCTGGACACCCTCTACACCCTCCGGTTCGACCCGGGCCGCCAGACCATCGTGACCCTCATCTTCATCCGGGAAGCTTTTGGCTACAAAGAGCCGCTGTTCCAGCCCGCGATGCTGGACGAGTTCATGCTGCGCAAGTTCGACGCCCGCCGCACAAAATAATTCCGGCAAAAGGATTTGCTTTTTTCTGATTTTTTGGTATACTTATAGTTAGTCCATGTGCGGCAGACCGCCGTCTTCGTGGGCCAGTAGCTCAGTTGGTCAGAGCTGGCGGCTCATAACCGCTTGGTCGCGGGTTCAAGTCCTGCCTGGCCCATAACAAAAACAGCACCCCAGACGGGGTGCTGTTTTTGTTATACAGGGCCAGCGGACTTGAACAGCAGCCGAGTCGACCGCTGCCTGCGGCGGAAGCAGGAAGGCGAGGCTGGGGCCGCGCTCTGATTTTTCAAAGCCTTGCCAAAAGGCTGCAGAAAAAATCAGCAAGCGCAACTCGTCAAGGCGGCATTTCCGCCGTAACCAAAGCCACAGTGTTAGCCCGCAGGACGCACAATGGTGGATGCACCTTTCCGAGCACTCCGCCATTGCCCTCATTTTCAGAAATTTTGACAGATGAAATGATATGCTTATCTTATCACTTTCCGCAGCGTCCCAAACAGCCGCTTCACATCAACAGGCTTTGCCAGATGGGCGTCCATGCCGACGGAGAGGGCTTTCTGGCGGTCTTCGTCGAAGGCGTTGGCCGTCATGGCGATGATGGGGATGGTGCGGTAATTGCCCGACAGATTGCGGATGATCTTCGTTGCCTGATAGCCGTCCATGTTGGGCATCTGGATGTCCATGAGGATGGCATCATAATAGCCCGCCGGGTGGGCTTTGAGTGCCTCGATGCAGAGTTCACCGTCGGCAGTGCGCTCCACGGTAAGGCCGCTCTCTTCCAGAATGGTCACGACGATCTCTGCGTTGAGGTCGTTGTCCTCGGCCAGCAGGATGCGGCAGCCCTTGAGCTGGGCCGCGTCGCCCTCTGCGTCCTGCTTCTCTACGCTCTTCTGGGCCTCATCCGCCAGTGGGAACCCAAGGGTGATGGTCACAGTGGTTCCTGCGCCCAGCTTGCTCTGCACGTCGATGCTGCCGTGCATCCACTCCACGAGAGCCTTTACGATGGGCAGGCCGAGGCCGGTGCCGATGACTTTGCTCTCGGTGCTGGTATGCTCACGGGTGAACTCCTCGAAGATATGGGGCAGATACTCCTCGCTCATGCCGATGCCGTCGTCCTGAACAGTAAAGGTATAGCGGCCCGTCTTCGGCTTCTCAGCCGGCAGTTCTTTCACCGACACCGCAATATGTCCGCCCTCGGGCGTATACTTGATGGCGTTGCTGATGACATTCAGCAATATCTCCCGCACTTTGGTGCGGTCGCTCACAATATAGGGATGTTCGACATCCGTATGGTAGGTGCAGGTCAGCTTTTTCTGCTGGACAGAGGGCTCAAATACGTCTGAGAGCGTCTGCATCAGCGCGCACAGGTCGCCGGTTTCTTCTTTCAGCACGGCCTTGCCGCTCTCGATGCGGGCCATTTCCAGCACATAGTTGATGAGCGAGAGCAGAAATGCGCTGGACGAGCGTATCTTCTCGGTGTAATCCAGCACCTTGTCCTTCTCGTCGATGTGCTTTTCCAGAAGCTCCGAAAAGCCGATGATGGCGTTCATCGGGGTGCGGATGTCATGGCTCATATTGAACAGGAAGCGGGTCTTTGCCTCGTTGGCTGCCCGGGCCTCCTGCGCAGACTTTTCAAGGGCCGCTTCGTGCTGCAGGTCCTTCTGGTGCCGGTTCATGAGCTCCCAGCAGGCATAGGCCGCCATCATGCCAATGATGGTGGCGATGGCGATGCCCAGCGAGAGCTGCTGGTCCGAGAACCACCCGGCTTTCGGGATGATTTCAAAATACCATGTATCGTTGGGGACGCTGCACGCAACTTCCAGCGCATTGCCGGGGAAATCCTCTTCGCTCTCCGCGATGACGATCTTTTCGCCGGTATAGGGGTCTTTTTTCCAGATTTGATACCGGTAGCCAGCATCCTCCATCTTGTCCAGCTCGACCTCCTCCATGAAGTTGTCCCACTGTAAAACAAGGATGGAGAAGCCCCAGAACGAGCGCTCCCCTTTTTTACTATAGGTATAGATGGGGTCGAACAGCAGCGCGCCCGTGCCGCCCTGCACCAGCTCGAAGGGACCAGCGATGGTGTACATCCCGCTGTTCTTGGCAAGGTTTGCTTCCTTTTTGCGGGCGGGGTTATGCAGCATATCGAGCCCGATGGCCGCCTCGTTGCCCGCTACCGGATACACCTGGGAGACGATGCCGTCTTTCGCCAGCTCGTGGGTCTTGATGACGCTGCTGCCATCCTGCATATTGCTGGATATAACTGCAAACCCCTCTTCACGGAGCACATGGCCCGACTCGATATATTTTTTGATGAAGTCCGATTCTGCCAGATAGCGGTTCAGCTGGGAAGACACACGGCTGATGGTGGACTCGGCCGCATAGACAGCCCGCAGCCGCTCGTCTTTTTCCTGATTGAGCGAGAGAAGCCGGAGCGAAAACAGGGCCACCACAAATGTGAGCAGGAAGACCACTGCAGGCAGGATGACGTCCCTGCGGGCAAATTTTTTGAGTGCCATTGCTCGTTTCCTCCTGTTCCGGCATTTTCGTTTTATCCCATTATAAGAAATCCGGGTGCAAAAGTAAATCATCCGCCCCGAAAATTCACAAAAGTGTGCAACAATGGAAAAAGCCCGGTGGTTTCAACGAACCATCGAGCTTTTTCTTGGCGGAGTAGGAGGGATTTGAACCCTCGCGCCGTTGTTTAGACGACCTACGCCCTTAGCAGGGG
>ENA-OZEZ01000510-OZEZ01000510.1-human-gut-metagenome-genome-assembly--contig:-NODE-510-length-14170-cov-16.003897_pt1 | contig 14170 bp, 12 predicted proteins | sample MGYA00244609_ERZ653616 | MGnify/ENA primary metagenome ERZ653616 (study PRJEB26926, sample SAMN06164988) | human gut metagenome | biome: ENVO:00009003; feature: ENVO:2100002; material: ENVO:00002003...
GTATTGTTGCCAATCAGCCCGCCTGGCTGGCCGGCGTCCTTGACATTGACGCCAGCGACAAGGCTGCCCGTTTTATCCGTTTCTGTGACTGCTTTAATATTCCTCTGATCACTTTCGAGGATGTTCCCGGCTTCCTGCCCGGAACGGTACAGGAACACAACGGCATCATCCGCCACGGTGCGAAGATAGTCTATGCATACGCTGAAGCTACAGTGCCCAAGGTTACTTTAATTACCCGTAAAGCTTATGGAGGTGCCTACATTGTCATGTCCAGCAAGCCGACGGGAGCCGATGTGAACCTGGCTTACCCACAGGCGGAAATAGCCGTCATGGGTGCAGAAGGGGCAGTGAATATCCTTTACCGCAAGTCTGCTCCGGAAGAGAAAGCTGAGATCATCAAGGAATACGAAGATAAATTCTCCAATCCTTATCGTGCGGCAGAACGTGGTCTGATTGATGAGGTGATTATGCCCCGTGACACTCGTTACAAACTTATTCAAGCTTTGGAAATGTGTCACAATAAAAACCAAAGCAATCCGCCTAAGAAACATGGCAATATGCCTTTATGATAAAATCAAGATTCCGTCACAGATTGCTCAGATTGACATCGGTCCAATTTAAACAGTGGGTCCTCAATGGAAATAACCGGTGACAATCTGCGTAACCTGTGGCGGAAAAGCTTTTTATCTCGTCTCTTTGCTATTCTTTATTCAGCCATGCATTGATCTGTGTCTTGATTTCTTCTTGTGTGTCGGTGTCAAAGCTGCCGATACGGGTGGTATGGCTGCCGCCGGGTAACACATAAACTTTTATGTTTTTCTTGTTCTTCAGCCAAGTGACACCCGAAGCTGTCCAAGGATCATCGCCGCCATAAATATAGATCATTTCGGGATCATTCTCTTTCAGGAATTTTACCACCTTATTATATAGTGTCTTGTCAAATTTGAGATTTGACAGTTCGGGCGGTAACATTACCTTATGAAGATAGTCACGGCTGCTCTTTATCGTCAGATACTTTTTGAAAGGTTTGATGTCATATCCGTAATACCCCAGTTCTTTGGCCGCTTGCACATTAAAGGAAGGGTAGGGAGATTGTTCGGAGAAATAATCCGGTTCACAAATAGCCATGAAATGCTTGAATAGCGTGTGGTCATCGGCATTTGTTTCCGGAATCTTATTTACAGGAGTTCCCCATTGCCATAGGGCAAATGAGTATTCCAATACATTGAAGTCGTATACTTCGGCTATAGGAATGCGGAAGGTATATCCTTTATCCGAGCAATATTTTTCGAACATCGGTAGCAGCCGGCTCTTGCGTTTAAGTACTTCCAGTTGAAAGTTTTCAACTCGTTTACGGTTTTCGGGAGTCGAAACTTTATTGGCAATGAACGGTTCGTGACGGCCGTCCTCCAATGATTGGTTGAGGGGGGCTACGTAAGGTACGGAGATATCCACATCATCGGGAAAGTAAGTGCGGTAGAACATCGTAGTCTGTCCGCCTTTGCTGATTCCGGTAGCTATCCATTTCTCATCGTATAGTTGTTTCAAGGTCGTGGTTACATGATGCAAATCATACAGTGAATTTTCAACCGTGAGATAATCCCAGTTACAGGGCTTCGGCATGGACTCACCAAAATAACGGTATTCCACGAATACCAGATTGGCGTTGAATAATTTGGATAACTCTTCTTGATAACGCGGATGGGTGGCATAATGGGCGGCATAGCCTTCGGTAACCAGTACGGTAGGGCGGTCAAAACCTACATGCGAGAGAATAACCCTTTGCTTGAAATTCCCTGCTTCGGGGTGATGCGGATCCAATAGTTGATTAATGAAGAATACATATTTCTCCGGATAGGCATCACTTTGCATTGGTTTAATGTCACTGATGTCCGGAAGATTTTGAAGTCTTTTCTGTAATTCAGTGGGAGGAGCTGCGGCCTGGGCCATTTGTAAAGGCAATAAGATAGCCAGTATTGCCCATACCATAAAAGAGAGTGTGTGTTTCATCGTTTATAAATGGTTTAATAACTAATGGGCAACAAAAATAGTATTTTATTTCGATATTGTCGGGTAATCTTTTATCTTTGTGTTACTTAATAAAGCTGAGAAATATGTTTTTTCTTCATCGTATATGGAATTGGTGCAGTCGCTTCCGTCACCGTTGTGGTTACGGAGTACACTCTCCGTCTGATTTTTTTCTGATTACTTCTGTTGTTTATGAAAAATATCACTACTATGCTTATCGGGTATTGAAGGAAAGGGGATTTCCTGCTTATTTGCCACATTATCGAAGGAAAGTGAACCGTTTGCTATTCCGGTTGGTTAATTATTTCAGACCAAAGTCGTTGATTGAAGTGGGGATTGGTAATGGGGCATCCATAGGATATATGCGGGCTGCGTGTCATACTATGGACTCCGTCACCTTGAAAGGCAGGGATTGGGCAAAGACTTCCCGGCAACTGGAGGAGAAACTGGCGGAGGTGCATACATTAGATTGTCTGCATATAGGGCATACTCCTTTTTATAAAGAAGTTTTTGAACTGGTACTTCCTTATGCCGGACCTCGTAGTTGCTTTATTGTCGGAGGAATTCATGAATCGAAGGAAAAACGGAAATGGTGGGAGCAAATTGTAGCCAGTGAGTCGACGGGTATCACTTTTGATTTGTATGACATAGGGTTGGTCTTTTTTGATAAAGCGAGATATAAACAGCATTATATTGTAAATTTTTTATAACCGGAACCATGAAGAAAAGCATGATATACACCAAAACAGGTGATAAGGGAACCACATCATTGGTAGGTGGTACCCGGGTGCCGAAAACGCATATACGGCTTGAAGCCTATGGCACAGTGGATGAATTGAACTCCTATTTGGGATTGTTGCAAACGTATTTGACGGATGAGGAGGATAAACAAATCATTTTTCGTATACAAAATAAATTATTCTCTGTCGGTTCGTATCTGGCAACGGATCAGACACAGACCAAGTTGCGTATGGAAAGTCGTATAGAGGATGAAGACATCCGGATGTTGGAGCAGGCAATTGACGTAATTGACAATGAACTTCCTCCTTTGAATGCTTTTATTCTGCCGGGGGGTGACCGTGGAGCAGCCGTTGGGCACATTTGCCGGACGGTGTGTCGCCGTGCCGAGCGACGTATTCTTGCATTGGCTGAAGAATGTGACATAGATGCCCGTGTAACAGCATTTGTCAACCGTTTATCTGATTATTTATTCATTTTGACCCGAAAGTTAAATCATTTAACTAAAACGGATGAAATTTTTTGGGATAAAAGTTGCAAATGAAATAATTTATTATACTTTTGCGGCTAATTAGAGAACGAAAGAAAAGTATTTACTTAAAAAATAAGAAAACTATGTACTGGACATTAGAATTGGCCTCGAAGTTAGAGGATGCTCCCTGGCCTGCTACAAAGGATGAGTTGATTGACTATGCAATGCGTTCGGGCGCTCCGTTGGAAGTAATCGAAAACTTGCAAGAGATGGAAGATGAAGGCGAAATCTATGAAAGTATAGAAGATATTTGGCCGGATTATCCGAGCAAAGAGGATTTCTTTTTTAATGAGGAAGAATATTAGAAAGAGAACATGGCGGACAGAATAAAAAATTCTGTCCGTTTTTTGTTTGATATTTCTTCTTGGAAGGGGGGGGATTGGAAAGCGTAATGTAACTTTCCTGGGAGATTGAACATTATACATGGAAAAAGTGTTTATCTTTGTGGCGTAAACTAAAAATAGACAAACATGAAAAAGATTATTAGTGTATTAATGGTAGCTGTATGTTTGATGATGGCTGCTCCTGCTCAGGCTCAGTTGCACTTTGGAGTAAAAGGTGGTTTGAATATTTCAAAATTGAGTTTTTCAAAGGATGCTTTTAAAGGGGATAATAAGACTGGTTTTTTTGTGGGTCCGATGGCTGAATTCACCCTGCCTATTATCGGGATAGGGGCAGATGTTGCCGCTTTATATTCTCAGACAGACTTAGGGGTCGATGGAGAGAAAACAATGAAGTTAAAGACATTTGCAGTTCCTGTGAATTTGAAATGGTCCTTTGGCCTTGGTAGCATGTTGGGTGCTTATATTGCTGCAGGTCCCCAGTTTGATTTTAATATTGGCAATAAAACATGGACGCGTGAATTGTCATTGAAAAAATCTACAACCAGTTTCAATGTAGGAGCAGGTCTCAAGTTGATACGTCATTTACAGTTAGGGGTTAATTATAATTTTGCTCTGAGCAAGACTGGTACTTATGAATATTATACAGAGGGTGGATCGGGTGATGGACACCATTCTGTTAATATAAAGAACAACACTTGGCAAGTTTCTTTGGCATACTTGTTCTAGACAACCTTATTTAATAAAAGATAAAAAGGAGGCATTCTTCACTGAATGCCTCCTTTTTTGTAATTTTGCACCATGAAAAAATTCGTAGATGTCATAGTTCCATTACCTATTGCCAACCAATACACTTATTCCCTTCCTCAGGAGATGGAAGAGATGGTACAGATTGGTTGTCGGGTGGTTGTTCCGTTTGGAAAGAAAAAGTTCTATACGGCAATAGTGACAAATGTACATTATGCGGCCCCGGAGGGGTATGAAACGAAGGATATAGCTGAAGTGCTGGATTCATCTCCGGTACTGTTACCGAAACAATATGAGTTCTGGCAATGGCTGGCGGAATATTATCTTTGTACATTAGGAGATGTGTACAAGGCGGCTATCCCTTCGGGTATGAAACTGGAAAGCGAAACGTTGGTGGAATATAATCCCGATTTTGAAGCCACTGCACCCTTACCGGAGAAAGAGCAGAAAATTCTGGATTTGTTGAGCCGGGATACAGAACAGTGTGTAACCCAGTTGGAAAAAAACAGCGGACTGAAAAATGTGTTGACTGTCATCAAGTCTTTGTTGGACAAAGAGGCCATCTTTGTCAAGGAGGAACTGAAACGTAATTATAAACCGCGTACTGAGGCAAGGGTGAGGTTGGTGAACGGAGAAGCGGATGAGGCTTACTTACAACGGCTGTTCAATGAATTGTCACGTGCTCCTAAACAATTGATGATATTAATGAAGTATGTGGAATTGTCCGGTTGGGTAGCCAGAGGGTATGCTTTAAAGGAAGTAACAAAGAAAGAGCTGCTTGAAAAGTCTGGAGGGTCTGCGGCCGTTTTTAACGGATTGGTCGAAAAGAAAGTCTTTGAGGTCTATCATCAGGAGATAGGACGTTTGGATAAAGGAATTTCGGATACCGGTGATATTAATCCGCTGAATATTGCGCAGCAACAGGCTTATGGCAACATTCTTCAATGCTTCAGAGAGAAAAATGTATGTCTTCTGCATGGCGTTACATCCAGTGGCAAGACGGAAATTTATATCCACCTCATTCAGGAGGTGCTGAAAACAGGAAAGCAGGTCTTATATTTGCTTCCGGAAATTGCACTGACCACTCAGATAACTGAGCGTTTGAAAAGGGTGTTCGGACATCGGCTGGGTATTTATCATTCCAAGTTTCCGGACGCTGAACGGGTGGAGATATGGCAGAAACAGTTGGGAGAGAAGAGCTATGACGTGATTCTCGGAGTCCGTTCCTCTATTTTTCTGCCTTTTCGTAACTTGGGGCTGGTCATCATAGATGAGGAACACGAGAATACGTATAAACAGCAAGACCCCGCCCCACGTTACCATGCCCGTAGCTCAGCCATCATGCTGGCCTCTATGTTCAAGGCGAAAGTGCTGCTGGGGACGGCTACTCCTGGTGTGGAAACTTACTTTAATGCTACTTCGGGAAAGTATGGCTTGGTAGAATTGAAAGAAAGATATAAAGATATCCGGCTTCCTCATATAGAACTGGTTGACATCAAGGAACTGGCGCATCAGAAGCGGATGCAGGGCCCTTTCTCACCGGCTCTGGTCAAGCAGATAAAAGAGGCATTGGAGTGTAAGGAGCAGGTTATCCTGTTTCAGAACCGTCGCGGTTTCGCTCCGATGATAGAATGTCATACCTGCGGCTGGGTTCCTAAATGCAAGAACTGTGATGTGAGTCTGACGTATCATAAGGGGCTGAACCAGCTGACTTGCCATTACTGTGGATATACCTATCAAGTTCCCCGTTCCTGCCCGGCGTGCGGCGGAGTGGAATTGATGCATCGCGGTTTCGGTACAGAGCGTATAGAAGATGATATAAAACAGATATTTCCCGAGGCGAAAGTCGCCCGGATGGATTTGGATACCACTCGTACCCGTACCGCATACGAGAAAATTATCGCGGATTTTGAACAGGGCAAGACGGATATCCTGATTGGTACGCAGATGGTGTCCAAAGGATTGGACTTTGATCATGTCAGTGTGGTGGGGATTCTGAATGCGGATACGATGTTGAACTTCCCGGATTTCCGGAGCTATGAGCGTGCTTTCCAACTGATGGCCCAAGTAGCAGGACGTGCCGGGCGTAAAAATAAGCAAGGACTGGTTATCCTTCAGACCAAATCGCCCGATTTACCCGTTATTCATCAAGTGATGCATAATGACTATGAGCAGTTATATTATGACCAATTGGCAGAACGGCAGATGTTCAAATATCCTCCTTATTATCGTTTGATTTATGTATATCTGAAACACCGCAAAGAGGATATTCTGGATTTGGCGGCGGATACCATGGCGGCACAGCTCCGTTCCGGATTGGGCGACAGGGTATTGGGCCCGGACAAACCGCCGGTGGCCCGTATCCAGACCTTATTTATAAAAAAAATGATTGTGAAAGTGGAGCAGAATGCTTCTATAAAGAAAGTGCGTGATTATCTGCTTGCCGTACAACGTGCCATATTGGAAGATGAACGTTTCCGTTCGTTGTTAGTTTATTATGATGTAGATCCACAGTAACCGGTCCATGCACTGGACGATAATAGAAAAGATAAACGAAAATAAAGATGAAGATAGAATTAGACGTACATACCCATACCATTGCCAGCGGGCATGCATTCAGTACTTTACAAGAAATGGCGCAAGCTGCCGCCGATAAGGGATTGAAGGTTTTAGGGATAACGGAACATTCGCCCGGTGTTCCCGGTACTTGCCATCCTATTTATTTTAGAAACTTGCATGTGGTTCCCCGCCGGATGTATGGGGTGGAGCTGTTGTTGGGGGCTGAGATTAATATTCTGGATGGTAAAGGAAACCTCGATTTGGACGAGGATTATATGAAGATGCTTGATATCCGTATTGCGGGTATCCACTCTTTATGTTATGAATATGGAACGATAGAAGAAAACACCCATGGAATGGTACAGGTTATCAGCAATCCTTTTATTCATATTATCAGTCACCCCGGAGACGGTACGGCGGCGTTACATTTTGAACCGATGGTATTGGCAGCCAAAGAACACCATACTTTATTGGAAATAAATAACAGTTCTTTAAAACCCACCCGTAACAAACCCAATGCCCGTGAGAACAACCTCACCATTCTCCGTTTATGCAAGAAATATGAAGTTCCGGTCATTTTGGGAAGTGACGCGCATATTTCGTTTGATATAGCCCGTTACGATAATTTGTATGAATTGTTGCAGCTTACCGGGTTTCCTGAAGAGCTGATCATGAACCGTGATGTGAAATCATTTAAAGAATACCTTCATTTGTAGATTATATATGAAAAGAATACTTTTTGTCTGCCTCGGTAACATTTGCAGGTCTTCTTCGGCAGAAGAAGTGATGCGTACTCTCATAAAGAAAAAAGGACTGGAACACGAGATAGAGGTGGATTCTGCCGGAATCCTGAGTTATCATAGAGGGGAATTGCCCGACAGCCGTATGCGGATGCATGCTTCCCGCCGCGGTTACAATCTGACCCATCGTTCCCGTCCTGTCTGTACGGAGGATTTCTATCATTTTGATATGATCATCGGCATGGACGACCGTAATATAGAGGACCTGATGGAGCGTGCTCCCGATCTGGAAACGGAAAAGAAAATCCATCGCATGACGGATTATTGCCGCACCAAAGTGGCAGACTATGTTCCCGACCCTTACTATGGCGGTGCGCAAGGGTTCGAGAACGTGCTTGATATACTGGAAGATGCTTGTGCAGGATTGCTTACTTCCTTAGTTCCGGGTAACTGATTCGGGTGTGATACATCGTTTTCAGCTTTTCTTTAAACAGTGCTTTGACTGTTGCTATATCCTTGAACGTAATAGGGCATTCTTTGAAATACCCCTCAGATACCTGTGTGTCAATAATCTTATCTACCAGTGTGCTGATGCTTTCTTCCGTGTACTCCGGCAGGCTGCGTGAAGCCGCTTCTACAGAGTCGGCCATCATCAGGACGGCCTGTTCCTTGGTGAACGGGTTCGGACCGGGGTAGCGGAACTTTTCCTGATCCACTTCTTCGTCAGGATGTTCGTTTTTATATGAAATGTAGAAATACTTCGTCAGTCCCCGTCCATGATGGGTACTGATAAAGTCTTTGATCACTTTGGGCAGATTATGCTTTTCCGCCAGTTTCAGCCCGTCGGTGATATGACTGATGATAACCTGGGCGCTTTGTTCATAACTTAAACTCTTGTGCGGGTTGACTCCCGACTGGTTTTCTGTGAAAAAAGCCGGATTCACCATTTTACCGATGTCATGATATAATGCTCCCGTACGCACCAGCTGGCTTTTACCTCCAATCTTGTTTGCCGCCGCAGCAGCCAGGTTTGCCATCTGCAATGAGTGTTGGAAAGTGCCCGGAGCTACTTCGGACATTTCCCGAAGCAAGCTATTGTTGATATTTGACAGTTCCACCAAAGTCACATCTGAAGTAAAACCGAATATTTTCTCCAAAAGGAACAGTAACGGATAAGCGAACAGCAGTAAGATACCGTTGATCATAAAATAGATGTACATGCGCGTATTCAGCTTGGTCAAATCATCTTCATGAATCAGCTCGAAAGCAAAATATAATAAAGCGTAACTGATAAATACAACCAAAGCCGTCCGTAACAATTGCGACCGTTGGGACAATTCTCTCAAACTATAGATCGCCACCATTCCTGCCACTACCTGTAACAAGATAAACTCATGTGGAAAACGTAAAGTGATGGAGCAAAGCAAAATGATAGTGACATGTGCCATGAATGCCGTTCTTGAGTCAAGGAAAACACGGACTATAATCGGAATCATGGCAAATGGAACCACGTAAATACTTGACAAGTTCTGTTCCACCATAATGGAAGACAGGACGGGGAAGAACACAATCAGCGCAAATAGCAGGGTAAGTGTTCCTTTCCGTTCATAATAATCTGCCCGGAACAACTCCAGATAGGCCATGAAGCAGAACAGGAAGATTCCTACATATAATATTTGTCCGGCCAATGTCAGTCTTTTCTCTTGTACCGAGTCGCTACGTTTTTCCCATTCCTTGCGTAAGGATTCCAATATGTTGTAAGTCTGCTCATCAACAATTTCTCCACGGTCAATAATCTTTTGTCCGTTCAGCACAAAGCCGTTTGCCCATGAAATATTAGAGAGCAGGTCTTTTTGCGCCGCCTCGGACTTTTCTTCATCATAAACCAGATTAGGTGTAATGTAATCATTCAGATTACATTGTTGTAATATCTTCTTTTTGTAGTGGGTGGTATCCGCATTCAGCAAATATTCATAGGCTTCCTTCACGGTGTACAATTGGTCGATAAAACGGCTTGTCGCTACATTCTTGTCTACCAGCCGTATGGCAATGATACTGTCTTCCTCCATACGCTTCAAGTCATTTCCGGCAATGATTCCGTCCTCATACAGTGCCTTTAATGTGCGTTCAATATAACGTACATAGTCCGTGCCCGGCAGTGAATGGCGTAAGGTCTTGTTGTAATCCTCCCTTAATTTGGAAAGGACATTCTTTTCGGCTTCCTTGTCTATCTGGAAATAAGGTTGATAGTCTGCCAGGATGCTGTCCTGTTCCTTTTGTACTTGTATGTCGTTTTTGTAAATCGGAAAATCAAATGATGCCTGTAACAGTCCGTATTTCCAAGGCTTGTTTATATCAAATTGATAGTTGAACTTTCCTTCATTGGGTAAAAAGTAGACTATCACTGATACTGTGGCAATGAAAATAAGGCTTTTATAAATCAAATTTTTATATGAAAACCGTTGGTTGGTCTTGAAACTTCTCATAATCGTATATTTTTGCGCGCAAAATACGAAAAAATCGGGAAATTTAGATTAATTTTGCGGCGTATTTTATATAAAACAACAATGTCAGAAAGAAAAGTAAGAGTTCGTTTTGCTCCGAGCCCGACGGGAGCGTTGCATATCGGCGGTGTGCGCACAGCCTTGTATAACTATCTGTTTGCTCGCCAGCATGGTGGAGATTTAATTTTCCGTATAGAAGATACCGACTCAAATCGCTTTGTTCCGGGTGCGGAAGAATATATCATTGAGTCGTTTAAGTGGTTGGGGATAAACTTCGACGAAGGAGTCAGCTTTGGTGGTAACTACGGCCCCTACCGTCAGTCTGAACGTCGTGATATTTATAAGAAATATGTACAGGTGTTGCTTGACAGCGGTAAGGCGTATATTGCTTTCGATACTCCGGCGGAGTTGGACGCCAAACGTCAGGAAATCTCTAATTTCCAGTACGATGCTTCTACCCGTATGTCTATGCGTAACTCTTTGACTCTGCCGAAAGAAGAAGTGGATGCACTGATTGCCGATGGGAAGCAATATGTGGTACGTTTCAAGATTGAACCGAATGAAGATGTACACGTACATGATATTATCCGTGGCGAGGTAGTGATCAATTCTTCCATTTTGGATGATAAAGTTTTATATAAATCGGCGGATGAACTGCCTACTTATCATTTGGCAAACATTGTGGACGACCATTTGATGGAAGTTTCCCATGTAATCCGTGGTGAGGAATGGTTGCCTTCCGCTCCGTTGCATGTCTTGCTGTACCGGGCTTTCGGCTGGGCGGATACCATGCCCGAGTTCGCACATCTTCCCTTGTTGTTGAAACCGGATGGTAACGGTAAACTGAGCAAGCGTGATGGTGACCGTCTTGGCTTCCCTGTTTTCCCGTTGGAATGGCACGACCCCAAGACCGGTGAGGTGTCTTCCGGTTATCGTGAGTCGGGTTACCTGCCCGAAGCTGTTATCAATTTCCTTGCCCTGTTGGGATGGAATCCGGGAAATGACCAGGAACTGATGTCCTTGGATGAACTGGTGAAGCTTTTTGACCTGCACCGTTGCAGCAAAGCCGGGGCAAAATTCGACTTTGAAAAAGGAAAATGGTTTAACCATGAATATATATTGAAGAAAAGCAATGAGGAAGTAGCCGGGCTTTTCATGCCGATCTTGAAAGAGCATGGCATTGAAGCTCCTATGGATAAAGTGGTGACCGTGGTAGGCTTGATGAAAGATCGTGTAAGTTTTATCAAGGATTTGTGGGAAACTTGCAAATTCTTCTTCGTCGCTCCTACGGAATATGATGAGAAGACCCGTAAAAAACGTTGGAAAGAGGACTCTCCCGAACATATGCTGGAGTTGGCGGACGTATTGGAGGCCTTGGACGACTTCTCGCTGGAGAATCAGGAGGCTGTGGTCATGAAATGGATAGAAGATAAAGGTTATCACTTGGGTAATATAATGAATGCTTTCCGTTTAACCTTGGTAGGCGAAGGTAAAGGCCCGCATATGTTTGATATTTCAGCCGTTTTAGGGAAAGAAGAAACATTGCGACGCATTCGTCGGGCTGTGGAAGTGCTCAAGTAATAGCCGGTAGTTATGATTTATAACCTAGTCATCTATATTTATCTATTCGGGGTGAAGGTTGCCGGCCTGTTCAGCGCCAAGCCCGCCAAAATGGTGAAAGGACACCGGGAAGTATTTGATATCTTGCGTAACAAGATAGACAAAAATGCTCGTTATATTTGGTTTCATGCAGCTTCATTGGGGGAGTTCGAACAGGGACGCCCTTTGATAGAACGTATCCGTAAGGAGCATCCCGAATATAAAATATTGCAGACTTTCTTTTCTCCCTCAGGGTATGAAGTGAGAAAGAACTACCAGGGGGCAGACCTTGTCTGCTATCTGCCTTTCGACACTCCGCGTAATGTCCGTCGGTTTGTAGAATTGGCTAATCCCTGTATGGTGTTTTTTATCAAGTACGAATTTTGGCAGAATTACTTGAATGAGTTGCATAGGAGAGGTATTCCCACCTATAGCGTATCTTCCATTTTCCGTCCCAATCAGATTTTTTTCCGTTGGTATGGGAAGAGATATAGTGAGGTGCTGAGGACTTTTGCTCATTTGTTTGTACAGAACGAAGTTTCCAAAGAATTGCTGGCGACAATTGGCGTGACCGATGTGACAGTTGTGGGCGATACTCGTTTTGACCGCGTGCTGGATATCTGCCATCAAGCCAAGCAGCTTCCGCTGGTGGAGAAGTTCAAAGGTGATTCGTTGACTTTTGTTGCAGGCAGCTCATGGGGACCGGATGAGGATATTTTTATCAAGTATTTCAATGAGCATCCTGAGATGAAGCTGGTTATTGCTCCTCATGTGGTGAGCGACAGTCATTTGAAGGAGATTTTAGATAAGGTGAAACGTCCGTGCATCCGCTATACCGAGGCTACGGAAGAAAATGTGACACAGGCCGATTGTTTGATTATCGACTGTTACGGACTGCTGTCCTCCATTTACCGATATGGTGAGATTTCGTATATTGGGGGTGGCTTTGGAGTTGGAATTCATAATGTGCTGGAAGCGGCTGTATATGGTATTCCTGTGATATTCGGACCTAACAACAAGAAATTCCGCGAGGCGCAACATTTGTTGGAGCAGAAAGGCGGTTTTGAAGTAACCGGTTATGATGATTTTAAACGGTTGATGGACAAATTCCTGTCGGATGAGGCTTATTTGCAACAAGCAGGGAAAGCTGCCGGAAATTATGTGAACCATAATGCCGGAGCATTAGAAAAGATAATGAAAGATATCAATCTCTGAATGTTTCAAGGTGATTTGAGTATATGCAGGTTATAGAGAAGATTTGGCTCTATAACCTGTTTTTTTTCCTTCAAATCCTTCATTTTAAGCTAATTTATTGTTAATCAGTTGGTTATAATGAACCATTTTCACTTTATTTCCTTCATCCGGATATAAATCCTTCAGCCTGCTGAAATGAGGGCTTGTCCGGCTTTGGGGTCAGCAGAAATTTAGTGGGGATTTTATTTCATGCGATTGTTTGTGATACCCTGTACGAGCGTTCGTAATTTTATGTATGGTTTGTATGGCAGGCAAAAGTAAGGATTGGGATTGCATATATGCCCTCACTTTAGCATTTCGACTTGTTGCTATATACCATACATGTAGTCAGATGTATATCTTCCTGCCCATATGCTGTTTCGCTTTTTTTAAAAGAAGGCTGTCTGGGGATTTTTCCTCCCTACGTAAGGAATACGTAGCCTTGTAGTCAGCTTCATCCTTAAAAGATCTTATCCATATCTCTAACCCTTTCCCGCCGTATGGCTAAGGGTTTTCTTCCTGCCTGTTTTATCTCCGCAAGCCTTTGGAGTTGACTCCATAGTCTTGGGAGATAACTCCAAAGCTTATGGAGATAACTCCAAAGGCTATGGAGATAGAATACACCCATATAAAAAGGTTTAATCTGGAGATAGAAAAAGCTTATGCAATAGGACTGACTGCTATACATATTCATTCACTCCCTTATTAGGAAGAATTTATAGATAGAGAGCCTATATTATTGATTGTCTTTTTTTTCTGCAAAAATATCACAATTTCGCTTGTAAATTCAATGTTTTTTTGTATATTGCCAGTCTACTCCTTATAATCTCTGTTTGAGATATCTTTGTTTGTGGAATGAATACTAAAATTGTTTGGCATTTAGTGGAAAATGACATGATGGAATTATAAGATTGTTCATTGTGAAAATGAGAAAAGTATACTAACTTTAAATGTGATAATTATGAAAAAACGAATTAGTTTATTAAGCCTTTGTTTAGGTTTATTCATTGCTGCTTGTACAGACAGTAGTGGTTTTGAGGATTTACAGAATTTCTCGGAAAAAGAGGTTATGCCACGTGCGGCAGGTGACGGAATTTATGACTGTCTCTTATACACATCTCCGAGCCCACGAGACACTCGCTAATCTCG
>ENA-OZEZ01000512-OZEZ01000512.1-human-gut-metagenome-genome-assembly--contig:-NODE-512-length-14155-cov-7.219220_pt1 | contig 14155 bp, 7 predicted proteins | sample MGYA00244609_ERZ653616 | MGnify/ENA primary metagenome ERZ653616 (study PRJEB26926, sample SAMN06164988) | human gut metagenome | biome: ENVO:00009003; feature: ENVO:2100002; material: ENVO:00002003...
GTATTATCCATACTTGAATACTGTCGCAGTTCTATCCAGTTGTCAAGAGTATAGCGTGCAATCTTCTTCGCATCAGCAGGGTCGGATTTGACTTTGCGGATGGAGTTGTTGCCAAAGTTCTTGATCAGATGTGGATTGACAGCACTGACAAACAAACCGGCTTCAGAAAGAGTTTTTACCACTGGTTCATGGTAACGCCCGGTGCATTCCAAAACAACACGGGTTTCACCTTCCAGACTGCCAATGTATTTGGCAAGCTCATCCAGTTCACTTGATGTGTGATTAACATTAAAAGGCTTACGAATAATAACACCTGCTGGTTGCAGGACGGCGACGGTGCTCTTGCCTTTTGATACATCAATACCTACTGCGTTGTACATTCTCGTACCTCCGAAAGTGAATTTGTATGGTGTCCAGCTATTTCTCATTGCTTATTCAATCTCCTGGGGTATCAAACGGACGTGCACAGGGCAGTCCAACCTGCATAAATCGAACGGCTGCAAATGATAGGCTGGCTGACTGGCTTTCATACGGACGTCTATTGAGTCCAAGGAGAATACTGTCAGACCGATACCTCATCATTGTACAGCTTTAGCAATAAGAGGGATAGAACCCAACTGGCTGTTGGGGTATCTAAACCCTACACTTATATATTAGGAGGAGTTTAAGATGCACAGAATACGGGACAGTCCTATGTGTCCCGTGCATTACAGATAAATAGTTCACCGCAAGGGTGGATGGCACGGAACACAAAGCCCGTCCCTCTTGCGGAGAAGGGATGGGTGATTACTATGAAGAAGATAAGTATTATCTTATTATCCGCAGTACTGGTCTTTTCAATGGCTGCCTGTAATGGTGGTAAGGAAAAGGCTGATAATCAGACAGAGAAACAGACGGAAAGCGTAAAGCCAACTGAAGAAGCAATGGCAACGGAAGCTGTCACAGAGGTCACAACCGAAGCTGGAAGCGAGGAGACAGACAAAGATATTGCCGAGGCTAAAGATTCAGAAGAGAAGACTGATAAAGAAGATAACCGATCCGCTGATAATGAAACTGCTTCAAAGCAGGGAGAAAAGTCAGAGCAGAATGACGAGCCTGAACAGAAAGCTCCTGCAAGTGGTAATAAGGAAGCTGGTGGAAATCAGAGTAATGCAGGTAATGGTGGTCAGACTACAGACAGTCCGAAAGACAATGTGAGCAATCCACAGCCTGCATCCGTGGCATACAGTCCACAAAATGTTGTGTCACTTGCAACAGCAAAGTGTCAGGCAGGAGGGATGATTACCACACAGCAGAATTTACAGAATCATTTGAATGACGGCAGTATCACGCAGGAAGAGTACAATGAGTATTATCCTTACGATGGTATGGAAGGCTCTTCTTATAGTGTGTTTGTAGAGACAGACCTTAACAAAGCAAGTACCATTGATGGACAGCGGTTATCATCTGAGGATGCAATCGCAGAATATATTGCAAGTATGTTACTTTTGGAAACAGATCCGGTATTCTACATCAGTTATGATGGAGTTTACACGACAGGCGGCACAGACTATTATGAGTTTCGATGTCACAGATAAATAAAAACGAATAGAAGCAGAAGGAAGAAAGATGTAAGCCATAAACTTATGTCTTTCTTTTTTTATGCGTAAATTAAGGAGGAAAGAGCACATGAAACAGAAACTAAAGCGTTTTATGGCAGGATTTATGGCTATGCTCACACTGGTTGGAACACTCTTTACGAATGGTACAACAGCATTTGCAGCCAGTCCGCAGGCAAATATTGCGTTCTGGAATGCGTCAGTCAAAAATTCCGGAGAAGTAAGTGAGCTGAAGCCCGGATATAATCATGGCAAGATTCTGTATTCAATTCTTGACGGAAATTCGGCATATTGTATGAATTTCGGATTAAGAGCAGATGGCGGTCAGCTTATGAACAGCTACGATGATGCGAGCACATCAATGTCAGCACAGCAGAGAAAGCTTTTAAGTTACTGCCTTTATTATGGGTTTAACAGTACACAAAAGGCGGCACCGAGCAACAGCCAGTGTGATGAGTATATCGCAACTCAGGCAATGGTATGGGTTATTGTAGCAGATATCTTTGGAACCGGAAGCGGTGATTCAGCAGCAAGAAAGCTCTGTAACACAGCACCAAGTCCTGATTCTTCATACAGCTATTATGAGAGGCTCAGAGACAATATCAGCAGTTCCTACAATGCAACACTTCCAAGTTTTGCATCACGCAGAACCAGTGAGGCACCAACTTATGAGTTGAAGTGGAATGAGGGAAGTCAGAGATTTGAAACAACATTATCTGACAGTAATGGTGTCTTATCAGACTTTGATTTTGGCATCAGCGGATATTCTGTTGATAAGAATGGCAACAGTATTACAATCTCTTCAACGAGCGTGAATACCACAGCTACAACAGGAACATTCACATCCAATGCTGGCAAGGTTGAGACAACATCAAGCTGTGTATTCTGGCTTACAGGAAAGAGCGGATATCAGGAGTTTATTTCTGAAAGACCGACAGCAGATCCTATCAAAGCCTATATCAAGGTCAAGACAGAGAACATCGGATATGGTGAGCTTACAAAGACAGATGAGTCAAGCGGAGTGAAGCTTTCCGGTGCAGTCTATGGAATTTATTCTGACAGCGGATGCACAAACAGAGTACAGACCATGACAACAGATGGAAACGGATATGCAAAGTCAGCTGCACTTGTCGCAGGCACTTATTATGTAAAAGAGATTACAGCACCAAAGGGCTATGTTCTTTCCGGTAAGGTTCATACTCTTACTGTAAGAGCGGGACAGACAACCGGAATCTCTGCAACAGATAAGGAGCAGTTTGGAGCAATCACAATCTACAAGGAAGGTGAAGTGCTCAGCTCATGGAATGGAAGTAACTTTATTTATGAGAAAAAGAAGCTTCCGGGAGCAACATTTAAGGTGACAGCAGGAGCAGATATCTACAAGGCAGATAGAACAAAGGTCTACAATGCAGGTGATGTAGTTGCAGAAAGCCTTACAACAGGAACTGACGGACAGGTGGTATTATCTGACCTTCATCTTGGAACTTATGTGGTAACTGAGATTAAGAGCATTGACGGATATACAATCAATACCACACCTCAGACAGTAGCAGTTGAGTATAAGGACCAGACTGTGACAGTCCAGTATGAATCAACTACGATTGAGAATACAAGACAGAAAGCGGATGTATCTGTCGTAAAGAAGGACTCTGACACAGAGAACCCTCTTGATGGCGGCAAGTACACACTTTATGCCGGAAATGACATCAAAAACTATGCCGGACAGGTTATTGTGACAAAGGGTACAGCTCTTGAGACAGTAACTACAGGTGAGGACGGAAAGGCAAGCTACAGCGTGGATCTGCCAATCTCTAACGGATATTATATCCAAGAGACACAGGCACCATATGCGTATATCAGAAACAGTAAAGATGTTTACAGCTTCAATTTCAATGTATTACCTGAAACACAGGCAAAGACATCATTCAGTCACACATTTGTAAATGACAGAACTACAGCAAAGATTCATATCTACAAGGTAGACAAGGAATCAGGCAAGGCAGTTGCCCAGGGAGATGCAAGCCTTGAAGGTGCAGTTTATGGTCTTTATGCGAGAAACGATATCGTGCATCCGGACGGAGCAACAGGAGTCGTATTCAAGGCAGGAGACCTTGTAGCAACACTTACAACAGATAAGAATGGCGAAGCAGAGGTCAATAACCTTTACCTTGGAAACTATTATGTGAAAGAAATCACTCCATCAGAGGGGTATCTCTTAGACGAAGAGGAGCATGATGTAGTATGCGACTATGAGGGAGACCTTGTAGCAGAGGTATCAAGAAGCACAACATCAGCAGAGCAGGTCATCAAGCAGCCATTCCAGCTTATCAAGGTATCTGACAATGGCGATGATACTGAAGCAGGCTTATTGGCAGGTGCAGAGTTCACAGCTTATTTGAAATCATCTTTACCTGTAAAGGCAGATGGAAGTTATGACTTTGATAAGGCAACTCCGGTAGTAATCGGGGAAAACGGAGCAACAACAATCACATCAGATGATAAGGGACATGCAGTTTCTATTGCAATTCCTTATGGAACCTATGTGGTAGTTGAGTCAAAGACACCGCATAACATGAAAACAATCAAGCCATTTGAGGTGAAAATCAGCGAGAATCATCCTGACAAGCCTCAGACATGGAGAGTATTCCTTGACAGGGAGTTTACTGCAAAGCTTCGTGTAATCAAGAAGGATTCCGATACAAAGCAGACAGTACTTGTACCAAATGCAGAGTTTAAGATCTTCAATATTGATAAGAACGAATATGTAAAGCAGTACACAACTTATCCGTCAAAGGTAGAGCATACTTCATTCTTTACTGATGAGGACGGAGATTTAATCTTACCTGAAGCACTGAAAATCGGTAACTACCGCATTGAGGAAGTGTCTGCACCATTTGGATATGTTGTAAATGATAAGTATGTCAGCATCTCTGTTGATACTGATACAGCATTTGAAACAGATGGTGATACAAATGATGCAATCATTACTGTGGAATATTCCGATGCCCCTGCAGTCGGAGAGCTGACTGTAGAAAAGAAGGGAGAGGTACTTGACGGATTCAAGGGTGGACTTCTTGCAAGCTCATATGAGAAAGAGTTTGTTTATAAGGAAGGCTCACTTGCCGGAGCAAAATTCAAAGTTTATGCTGCCGAGGATATTTACACAGCAGACAACCAGAAGGATGCAGACGGAAACCGCATTAAGTATTACAGCAAGGGAGACCTTGTGACAACTCTTACAACTGGCAAGGATGGAAAGGCAACAGTTAAGAATCTTCCTCTTGGACAGTACAGAGTTGTGGAAGTGGAAGCTCCATACGGATATGTATTAAATCCGAATGAGCAGAAAGTGACATTCACATATGTGGATGATAAGACACCTGTTATCAAGGAAAGCCTTACTTTCTCAGATGACAGACAGAAGCTTGATATGTCAGTGACTAAGCTTGATGCAGAAGATAACACACCGATTGCAGGTGCAGTATTTGGTCTTTATGCAGATGAGGATATCAAGAATGATGATGGCAGAGTTATTATCGAGAAAGGCACACTTCTTGAGAAGGCAACATCTGATGAGAATGGAAAGATTGCTTTTGTTAAGGATTATCCATTTGCAAAATATGTTGCAAGGGAGCTTGTAAAGCCTGCCGGATATGTGACAAATGAGGAAGCAGTAAACTTTGATACAAAATATCAGGGACAGGATGTTAAGACTGCTGTATATAACAGCAAGTATAAGAACACTCCTACAACCTTTGAGTTTACAAAGACAGATATCACAAGCGGTGCAGAGCTTACAGGTGCAACACTTACTGTACTTGATAAGGATGGAAATGTGGTAGACACATGGACATCTGATGCTAAGGAAGCACATGTAATCAAGAGACTTGTAGTTGGAGAGACTTACACTCTTCGTGAGGAATTTGCTCCTTACGGATACCTCAAGGCAACTGATATCCAGTTTACAGTAGAGGATACAGGCAAAGTGCAGCATGTAGAGATGAAGGATGAAGTACCTACAGGTTCCATTGTCATCAATAAGGATGGCGAATTTGTAACAGATACTACTCTTATGAAGGGTTACTGGTATGACTTTATCTTCAATTTCTTCAAGGACAGCCTTGCAGGAGTAACTTTTGATGTATATGCAAAAGAGGATATCGTAAGTGCCGACGGACTTGATACTGTATATCATAAGGCAGGAGACAAGGTGGCAACCATCGTGACAAATGATAAGGGTATCGCAAGAATTGATGACCTTCCACTTGGCAAGTATTATCTTGTTGAGACAAAGACAATTGATGGATTTGTATTAGATGATACACCGATTGAGGCAGACCTTTCTTATATCGACCAGAACAAAAAGTTTGTATTTGCAGGAATGGATGTGACAAATGAGCGTCAGAAAGTGCAGATTACTGTAACCAAGACTGATTCAGAGACTAAGGAAGCACTTGAAGGAGCAGTATTCGGCTTATTTGCGAAAGAAGATATCGTGAACAAAGATGGCAAGGTAATCGTAAAAGCTGATACACAGATTGAGAGAACAGTAACAGGCAAGGATGGAAAGGCTGCATTTACCTCTGACCTTCCACTTGGACAGTATTATGTCAAAGAGATTGAGGCACCAAAGGGCTATGTGAAGTCTGATAAGATTTTTGATGTGGATGCTTCATATCAGGGAGATAAGGTAAAGGTTATCGAGTTTGAGGCAGCATTTGAAAATGCACCGATCAAGGTAGAGATTTCAAAGACTGATATCACAGGCGAGAAAGAATTACCTGGAGCAAAGCTTTCAGTTATTGATGCTGATGGAAAGCTTGTTGAGAGCTGGACATCAGAGGCAGGAAAGACTCATATGATTGAGAGACTTCCTGTCGGAAAGTACACACTCAGAGAGGAATCTGCACCATATGGATATAAGGTGGCAAGTGATGTAACCTTTGAAGTAAAGGAGACAGCAGAAATCCAGAAGGTATCCATGAAGGACGAGCAGGCAGTCGGAAAGATTGTCATTGAGAAAACTGACAAAGTAACCGGAAAGCCGATCGATGGTGTTGTATTTGAAGTAAGAGATAAGTACGGAAAGGTGCTTGACACACTCACTACTGACAAGAATGGTCATGCAGAGAGCAAGGAGCTTCCTATCTGTACTTACAACGAGGATGGATCTTTTAAGGAAGATATCCATTATACAGTAGTTGAGACAAAAGCAGCTGACGGATATATCCTCGATGAGACAGCTCACGATGTAACTCTTCGATACGATGACAATGCACCGGATGTTGTTGTAGCAACTCTTAAGCTTGTCAATGTACCGACAGAGCCTAAGCTTCCACAGACAGGCGACAATGCAAATCCGCTTCTTTATCTTGGAATTGGTGCACTTGCACTTATTACAGGTGTTGGAGTCGGACTTCGTGGAAGAAAGAAAAAGAATAAACAGTAACAATTAACCTTGCGGGGAATGTAAGCCAGTGACTTATGTTCCCTGCTTTTTTAGATTAAGGAGGAACCGTAATATGATGAATTACGAGATTTTTAAGGAAGTAGTAAAAGAAAAGTTTATGGATTATATGCCTGAGAAGTTCAAAGGAATGGAGCTTGTGGCAGAACCCGTGGAAAAGGTGAATGTGACTCTTGATGGCATCATCTTAAGAGAAGAAGGCAGGAATATTTCGCCTACGATTTATATCAATGACATGTATAAGAAGTATCAGGACTGTGGTGATCTTGAGGTGTCACATCATTGACAAATGTACATCGCCATGATATGGTTTGAGAAATATATATATTTTTTGTCGGAAGTGTAGAGTTTTTTGTCGGATACTTTTCTAAAATAAATAAGCTATTACATCTTTATGAAGGTGTTTCAGCATTTGGCACAAGGGGTTATCGCAGAAAGACCTATTTTTTGCAATAACTCAAGTAGAAATGAGGTGAATATCGATGATGCAGCAATTGTATAAATTGACATATGTCAAAAATGGGGGGATAGAAGCCTACTGACCGTGAATGACGCTCAGGAGAGAATGACAAAAGGAGGACTTTATGAATATTATCAAACATAAATATGGCAAACGAACGGTATCTCTGCTGCTTGCGGTAATTTTGGTGCTATGCCCTTTGCAGGTTAGGGCGGCAGATAACAAGCCAACCATCGAAATTGGTGACTACATTCAGATGGGTACTTATGGGGGAGTGCCAATTGTGTGGCGTTGTGTAGCGAAGGATAGCAATGGGCCATTGATGCTTTCGGATAGAGTATTGTGTGATTACATGCCCTATGATGCAAAAACCAACAAAAATGCCGAAACAGGCTCGCACCGGCGCAATAGCTGGAGAGATAATTTTGGTTCTAACCACTGGAGAGACAGCAACATACGTTCTTGGCTCAATTCCAACGCTGAAGCAGGAAAAGTGAAATGGCTTTGCGGAAATCCGCCAACAGAGGATTCTGTCTATCCTAAAACGGCAGCATATGACCAAAAGGAGGGCTTCCTTCGCAGCTTTCGTTCGGATGAGCTGGGAGCGATTCGAACGGTGAAGCAGCGTTCTATCGTTTCCCATCCGGAGTATACGGCAGGTTATATCGACGCAGCCGGTGTTGATCTTCCCTATAACACCACAATTGATACGGTAGCGGATGGGTATGACAGTGCCCATTATGAATATATTTGGGATAGAGTTTTTCTGCTGGATGTTCAGCAGCTCAAAACGGTTAATGATAACCTGAACGGCTACCATATCGCAAAAAACAGAAGCGGTGTAGCATGGAACTATTGGCTGCGTACACCGATTACAACCTGTAACCATGATATGCGATTTGTGACCCCTCAAGGGAATATTTTGCGTGACGCACCCTATAAGGGATATTACGGCGTTCGTCCTGCCTTCTATCTGAATACGGAAAATTACACCGTATCATCCGGCACAGGACAGAGCGCACAGGACCCCTATGTTGTTTCCGCACCGGATGCGCCGGATGACAGCATTGGCATATCCGGCGCTGTGCGAGAGGATGTGAATGGTGACTGGAATGTGAACACGGATGAGTATCTACAGCTGGAGATGAGTACCCTCTACACTGAGGATCCTGCATATGCAAATGTAACCGTACCGGTGTATACAATCCAGAAGCCTCGCAGCGATAAGGAGAACATGGTGATTGTGTACTGCGCCGAGGGCTACACCAAAAGCCAGCAAAAGCAGTTTGTCGAGGATGTAAAAAAGCTGTGGGGGGAGGTATTGCAGATAGAGCCATATCGCAGCATGGCGGATCGCTTTAATGTCTATGCACTCTGCACGGCATCGGTGGATGGCTATGGCGGTACCAGCACATTTTTTGCTGCGACCGCCAAAGGAGGAATTTCTACTAACAAAGGGAACTGGCGCAACCATGTTTTGGAGCGCATCATAGGCCCTGCGTTTATCGAGAAGATTCATGACGCACATATTCCTAATGAAACGCATCCAAACGAAAACACGATGGATCATAATTATAGACAGTATGATTATGTGTATGAAAATATCAACCAATTCGTTGTGTTGGCGAATAGCGGTGAGTATTTCGGTGGCTCTCATGATAATAAACAATATGGTATTCACTATATTGTTGCGTCAGCGAGAAACGCATATTCTGCGTTTACCCAGCGGCATGAACTGGGACACGGTCTGTTCCATCTGGGAGATGAATATAATTATAGCACTGTTCCTGTAGATGAGTGGAATTACACTACATCACTGAATATGACTGCAACAAAAGATCCCACGAAAGTGAAGTGGAAGCAGCTGCTTGGCTTCCGTAATACCTATACCTGCCCGCATCTTGACTACTATCCTTATACCTATAATTCCAGCAGGGATTGTCTGATGCGAGAGACCTTTCAGAATGATTTTTGCGATGTGTGCAAGCTACAGGGCATAAAGGTCATGAGTCAGCTCATTACAAATCCCCCTGCGCTTTATGTGGCTGTTCCTGAGGTGAAAAAGTATATCGGCGGTTACAGAAATCCCACAAAAGATCCTTCTGCCTTTGAGGCAGCGAATTCCTCCGCATATGCGAGCTATCAAAATGACAGGAATAGCCGTCTATTAAGCGGCGGCAGTAAAAACAGCTTTGATTATAGCAGCATGAAGGGGCAGCAGGTTGAGCTGCGCACCATTATACAAAATCTTTCGAATACCCAAGCGAAGACTGTGACCCTGCGCCTGTGGGTGGAACATTCCAACGGCGAAAAAGCGGTCACGACAGATGGGGAGCAGGTTTTCACTACGCAGGAGTTTGACATCCCTGTTTGGAAAGAGAAAAGCAAATTCTGGACAAAGGGTGCGTTGGATTACGAGGGCAGCGACTTTAATTCCGGCCTTGTCAACTGCTCTCTGGTTTACACGATTCCGGAGAATGCCATTCTGCAATCCGGCGATACCATCGGCTTTGAGATTGTAGATCATGCGACAGGCGAGGTATTGGCTGATGATGATACGGAGCAGCAGCGCTATGTCAATGTCACCATCCAATATCAGCTGGAGGATGGCACAGATGTTCCAAACACCATGCCGACTACCTTTACTGTTCCGGTAGGCAAAAAGGTTGATTGGCAGCCGCCGCAGGAACTGCACGGCTACACTTTTGTTAAAGCGGAGGGGATGGAAAATGCTGTCCCGAACAGTGGTATGACGATTCGTTATATTTATAAAAGGTCTGAGGAACGCCCCGAGCCGCCGGTGACAAAAAATTATACGGTGCAATATGATTGGGGCTCTGTATTCCCGACAGGCGCAACGCTGCCGCTAAATAGCAGCTCCTATTCGAGTGTGCAACAGGCGAAAGCGGCTGTGGATAAGAAATATACCTCCACAACACGCATTCAGGCACAAAAGGATGGTAAAAACGGCACATGGGCTTTTTCGGGCTGGGATGCCGGCAACCTAAACGGCACAACCGTGGTATTCCGTGGAAGTTGGAGTTTTACGGCGGATACAGCGCCGATAACGCCTCCGAGCGGTACAGCAAGCTACAAGATTACCGCAACGGCAGGTATCGGTGGAACAATCTCTCCCGGTGGCACGACAACGGTATCTGCCGCAGGTCAGCTTACATATACAATCAAGGCGAACGAAGGATATTATATTGCGGACGTAAAGGTGGATGGTTCGGAAGTGACAGCAACCACAAGCTACACCTTTAGTGATGTGAATACTGATCACACCATAGAAGTTACCTTTAAACAGGAAAGCCAGACACCGGATGTGCCGGATGTGATTGCACCAAGCATAACCACACAGCCTGGAAATGCGACAGTGAAGGTAGGTGAGACTGCGTCCTTTACCATAGCAGCAAGCGGTACAGATCTTACCTATCAGTGGCAGATAGACAGAAATGATGGGAAAGGATGGGTAAACATTGACGGTGCAACGGCAACGAGCTATACCACATCCACAGTCAATATAAGCTGCAACGGATTTAAGTATAAGTGTGTTGTTTCAAACAGCGCAGGAAACGTAGAGAGTAATTCTGCAACATTGACCGTACAGGATGCGGGCGGTTCCGATAATCCTGACACACCGAATAACACCTATCAGATTATTGATGGAGCAAACAGTAGTTGGACGCATGACAGTGATGGTAATATCACCATCCGGGGTAACGGAGACTTCTCCAAGTTTACCGGAGTTAAGGTGGACGGAAATTTGATAGACAAGAGCAACTACACTGCAAAGGAAGGCTCTACCATTATCACACTGAAAGCTTCCTACCTGAATACACTTTCGGCAGGAAACCATACAGTTGAAATCCTTTGGACGGATGGTTCTGCAAGCACCACATTTACCATCAAAGCAAATACCTCTGATAACAGTAATAACAACCAGAATGACAATAACAATAGCGATTCCTCTGATGACAAGCCATCGAGTGGAACTGATAAGAAGGATGTGACTGCACCTAAAACCGGGGACAACACACCGATTGTATGGCTGTTTATACTGTCAATTCTTTCCGGAACGGGATTGATTATTACCGTAAAGAAACGCAGAGAAAATTTGAATTCATAGAAACGATAGTTAAAAAATAAAACGAGAAAATAACCATGGAGAAGGCGGGCATGTATGCCCGTCTTTTCTTCAAAGAAAACACAACAGGGAGTGTACGCTGCGGAAGAGGCGAAAGAAAAGACACAGACGGAATCAAAGCAGAAGGCGTGTATGGGAATGGAAATGGAAATGCCTGACTCTGCAACTTTTATTAGCGGTGATATTTGTTTTTTCTGTGGCGGGGCTTCTTGGATATGGCATCTTCTATCTGTGTCAGAATGAGAGTAGCAGAAACACGCAAAAAGAATTACAAGGCATACGAGGAGAATCAAAAAAATTGCTGCTCCGACTCAATCTTCCACATGGAATACATCTTCCACCAGCATATTAAAGTACTTTGATATCCGCAGCATAAATTCGGCAGATGGGGTGCTGTCCCCACGTTCTATCCTGCCGACAGTTTTGGTGCTGTATCCGATAGCAGCGGCAAGGTCATCCTGGTAAATGCCACGCTGTTCCCGGATTTCTCTGATATTATTGGTAACCGCCATAAAAATCCCTTCTTTCAGTTCTATAGATATTTTCTATAGATATTTTCTTATTGTCCCTTGAATGAAAAACTAAAACCCAACTGAAAATACGTCTAATAATCAAAATTCTGTTCTGAGGTCAAATAAAGCCCTAATAATGGATGTTCAAATTCAAATATCATGCTATAATTAAGGCATTCCAGATAGCAGGTATATATTTGTTTGCATGATTAACAGACGGCTGGCTACTTGTTATGCAAAAGTAAATGCGACCCGTCTATTTAATACCTATTGACAAATCGATTACTATCTGCAGCTTCGGTCTAATTACTTTTTAACGAATAAATCTGGCATTAAATGCACTTCATCTGGCGGGATGAGGTGCATTTTTAATAATGACATTAATGTTTTGAAATCTTCATCATCCTCTTCTACGAGCTCGTATGGACTTTTATTTCCAAGTCCAGGACGTTTTACACTATTGATATGATTCATTAATAAAGTCATATCTTCTTGCGTGTATGGGTTTAAGCTTTTTCCTTTTGGCACGGCATAACGAATAAATTCATGATTCTTCTCGATACACCCTTTTTGCCATGAAGCCATTGGATCACAGTAATAAAGGCTTGTTCTATAAACTAGGAAGCCATCCTCATCCAGCGTAAGTTCTAACTCATCTACCTTCTTGAATTCGCTGCCGTTGTCAGTTAATATAACCGGAAACAACCGTCTAAAAACATCTATTCCCAATCCTGTCTCGAGATAGTCCAGAACCCTTTTTACGGATTCTGCTTTTCCATCTGGCATCAGGAATAGTAGCATTACGTTGTTCTTTCTAAAGATCATTGTAAGCAAACGCTTTCCAGATTCTCTAACGCCTTTTACAGTATCCATTTCTGTTACTTCATCTTCTGAATATTTGAATTTCATTGCATACTCAAAATCCTCATATGTCCTACACTGTCTATACTCCATTGAGTGAAATCCATTGATATCGTTGTACTTTTTCTTTCGTGGTTTGTAGCCTGTCTTTCTTCTTAAATCAATGTTTTTAATAGATAAAGCACCTTCATCGATATAGTTATAAAGTGTTCTCAAACACACTGGCATTTCATTTTCATGTTCTGCATATATGTGTGTTAAAGGCTGGCCTTTCTTAACAAGTCGAGTCACAAGTTCATCCAATTCTTCCTTCTTTTCATCAGAAAGTCTAACTCCTTGTCGACTCTCCGATCTACGACGAGTTACAGCTGCATCAGCGAATTTCGCACTGTAAATATACTTATCTTTGTTGCAAAGCTTTTTATCCTTACAGTTATTACAAACATACGGAGGCGAATCAAACTTATGGCAAGCAACTGATACATATCTATCGCATACCTTGGTACAATCCACTCCTCTGCAAAGTCTACACTTTGTATTACAGGCTTCTTCATCACAGCCGCACAAATTCCTTACTGTGCATTGTCTTGCCATGCGGCAATCTTTTCCATTCGGGTAATTACCTTTAATGAAGGTTCTGTTTTCTTTAACTTCATGTGCAATAGTAGATGGATGTCTGCGAAGTCTTTTTGCTATTTTTTTGAATGACTCCCCGATGCATATCCCAGTTTCTATTGCTATTCGATCTGACAGGTCCATTTGTCCGCTAGCATTGTAATAATTCATATCTGCTCCTTTCCCAGCAGATAGTAATCGATATAACCAATATATCATGCCTTGGAAAGGGCTGTAGAAAAAGTAAACTAGACCTTTTATAGCCATTTTCAGTTGTCAAAGTACAGGTTTAATTTTTCATTTTAGGTTTTCTTATTGTCAATTATGCAAAATAATGTGTCCGATAAAAAGGACTTGCAATTTTATCGGCAATGTCCTGTAATAGCACAAGCATCAGATTTTCCAAGAACTTTTCCAAATATGTCTAAGCGGTCATTTTCACTAACCCTGATAGGTGCATACTTTTCATTGAGTGAGATAAGGAAAATTCCGTCT
>ENA-OZEZ01000525-OZEZ01000525.1-human-gut-metagenome-genome-assembly--contig:-NODE-525-length-13918-cov-13.547140_pt1 | contig 13918 bp, 18 predicted proteins | sample MGYA00244609_ERZ653616 | MGnify/ENA primary metagenome ERZ653616 (study PRJEB26926, sample SAMN06164988) | human gut metagenome | biome: ENVO:00009003; feature: ENVO:2100002; material: ENVO:00002003...
ATTTTTATAGTCAATGAAAAAAAAGAAGGCGCATCGTGTATTACGACACACCTTCGAACACACCTTGCTGTTATCTGACGATAACAAATTTCAGTCACCTAAAATTCATTTAGCAATATCTAACTTCTGTACCAATAATTCCATATCATTGCTGACTTTAACATCAGTTACTCTTGCATAGATTTGAGTAGCTCTGATATTGGTATGCCCTAAAATCTTGGATACCGTTTCAATAGGTACACCATTAGCGATAAGGAAGTCGCACACGAATGGCGTGCAACATAAGTAATATTTAGAAATGCAATAAAAAACAGAATGACGAGAATTAAACGTAAAACGTTTATAATTAAGCGTTTTACAAGAATTACAGAACAGACATATCTGCAAAAAAACAAAATATTGCGACATTTCAGTTACCAGACTGTTAGCCGCCTGTTTCGGAAACAACGGCAGGTAACCAAATTTTTACCGATAGGAACAAAGCGGATTTGTATTCACTGTTTATCAATGTTTTGCATGCCAAAGGACGCTTTTCAAAGGAGTATTTTTACAACCTAAAAAAGAGCGTTATGATAGTGGAAAAATTCAAGGTGCTGCTCTACCTGAAAAAGAGCGAGCCGGACAAGACCGGCAAGGCCCGATCATGGTACGGATCACCCTCAACCGCACGATGGCGCAGTTCAGCTGCAAGCTCTCCTGTACCCCCGGGCTATGGAACGCGCGTGAGAGCCGATTGAATGGCAAGAGCCGGGAAGCGGTGGAGACCAATGAAAAAAATAGAGAGGCTGCTGCTTGCCGTACACTCGGCCTTCAATTCCCTCATGGAAAGGAAAAAGGATTTCGATGCCGCCGCGGTCAGGGACATGTTCCAAGGTAACGCGGGCATGCAGATGACCCTGCTCAAACTTCTCGACCGACACAATGAGGAGATGAAGGCCCGTGTCGGCGTGGACCGTGCGCCGACGACAATGTCGACCTACGTCTACACCCGGCGCACCCTTGCCGAATTCATCAAAACGGAATTCAAGGTCTCAGACCTTGTCTTCGGACAGACAGCTCAACGAGCAGTTCATCCGTGACTATCAGGACTTCTGCCTGGAAAGGAAGAGGCTGGCAATGGAGACGGTGCGCCATTACCTGTCTATCCTAAAGAAGATCTGCCGCATCGCCTACAAGGAGGGACATTCGGAGAAATACCATTTCTGCCACTTCAAGCTGCCCAAGCAGAAGGAAGGTACGCCGAAAGTACTCAGCCGTGAGAATTTCGAGAAGCTGCGTGATCTGGAGATACCGGAAAAACGCAGGTCACATGTCATCACCCAGGACCTCTTCCTTTTCGCCTGTTACACCGGCACCGCCTATGCCGATGCGGTAAGCATCACCCAGGAGAACCTCTTCCGAGATGACGAGGGCAGCCTCTGGCTGAAATACCGGCGAAAGAAGACCGACTACCTCGGACGCGTCAAGCTGCTGCCGGAAGCACTCATGCTGATCAAAAAGTACCGTGAGGATACCCGCGCCACCCTCTTTCCGCCGCAGGACTACCACACGCTCAGGGCAAACATGAAATCCCTGCGCCTGATGGCGGGGCTGAGCCAGGACCTTGTCTACCACATGGGAAGGCATTCTTTCGCCTCATTGGTCACGCTCGAGGAGGGAGTGCCGATCGAGACCATCAGCAAAATGCTGGGATACTCCAACATAAAGACCACCCAGATATATGCCCGTGTAACTCCGAAGCGACTGTTCGAGGATATGGACAGGTTCGTCGAGGCAACCCGCGATTTGAAACTTATTCTTTAATCCCCAAACAATCATTATCATGCGCAGTACATTCAAGCTTTTATTCTACATCAACCGCAACAAGGTCAGATCGGACGGCACGACCGCCGTCCTCTGCCGGATCAGCATCGACGGAAAGAAATCGGCTGTCACGACAGGCATCTATTGCAAGCCCGAGGATTGGGACAGTACGAAGGGGGAAATCAGGACGACCAGGGAGAACAACCACCTTGCCGCCTTCCGCAACCGGCTGGAAGAGGCGTACGGGAACCTGCTGAGGAACCAAGGAGTGGTCACGGCCGAGCTGCTCAAGACCACCGTATCCGGTACCAATTCCGTGCCGGAATACCTCCTGCAGGTCGGAGAGGTGGAACGCGAACTGCTCAGGGTCTGCTCCAAGGAGATCAACTCCACTTCCACCTACCGCCAGTCGAAGACCACGCAGCTTAACCTCAGGCAGTTCATCGAATCCCGCGGGATGAAGGACATCGCCTTTTCGGACATCACCGAAGAGTTCGCCGAATCATTCAAGGTCTTTCTCAAGAAGGAGCTAGGACACAGGAACGGACACGTGAACCACTGCCTGTGCTGGCTCAACCGGCTCATCTACATCGCTGTGGACTGGGAAGTACTAAGAGCCAATCCGATAGAGGACGTGGCATACGAGAGGAAAGAAGCGCCTAAACTAAGGCATATCAGTCGCGGTGAACTGAAGCGGATGATGGAAACCCCGCTGCCCGACCCGATGATGGAGCTGGCACGCAGGACGTTCATCTTCTCCTCACTGACCGGTCTGGCCTACGCGGATACGAGGGCTCTCCATCCCCGTGTGGCACGAATGCCGTCCACAACTTTAAGCCGATGTGAGAGAAAGCTGCAAAAACGGGCAAAACGGGCGATGTTCCGTTCACGGGTTGCCGCCGGTATGGGGATCAGCACGGCGTTGGCGGCTTTCTCTTTAAAGAACAGCATCCAGGCGATACAAAGAGAGAAGATCTTGGCGACAAAGGCTGCTTGTCGGCCTTCCTTAAATCTAAATACCAGATTACTCATCTTTCTGTCGAATACCGATATGTCCTTGCATCTGGTCGGGTAATAATCGTGAATATAGAAACACAATGCTCCATCGATACGCATCTTGCCTTTGAAGTGAGTATTGTACGGGAAGAACTGGCGCACGAAATCGCTCTCGAAAGTAAAGCGGAGTATGTCACACCAAAGGATGAGCGTGGTTTCATCCTCTACACGATAGAGTTCTCCGTTGATGCTTTCTTTATCCGACAAACCAATGCCGATTATCAGGCGGTCATTAAAAGCGTCTTTTGATACAATATACCAATCAAAGGATTGGCAGATGCCCACGATGTCACAATCATTGGAACAAAGGAAGTAGAAGGTATGTCGGGTTTCTGGATAATCAGAAACTCGCCGGACATTTCGGAAAGGCGGAAATAGTTGCCGACATAGGCTTCCTCTACTTCGCTGAAGGATATGGATATGATGAAGTTTTCTATCATTAGCTATAAAGATTCAGTCGTATATTCCAATGATTATCATCTACACTTACTTGAGGCTGTATAATGGTATATACTTCAGTACTTATTGCAGGAGATAGTTGTATAATATAAGAAGGAGCAACTAAATAGTCACTTAATATATTTATTAGATTTTCGCTTTTTCCTTCTTTCCCATAGCGCGTAGATATATCTTCTTTTATATCTTTTCCATTGTATCTTATAGCTTCTATTTCTGTTTTTCCTCTCAATATATTTCCTATGATATGTACCTCAATATTGTCTGTTTGTTCACCGGGTATATAGCTTAGCCTGCCTTTATAAGGAATAAGCCTTTCTTGAATAAATTGGAAAGAGGAAGATAATGACTGTTGTCCAATAAGTCCCCATACACTATCTAAACAAAATCTTTTGATTTCTTTCTGTCTGAATTCACCATGCGAATTGAAATAAATTTCATATAAAATTCCATTTAGGACATGATTCATGCCATTTTGTGAATATTTTTTGAGGTTTTTGTATAAAGACGAAAACCAATTTGAAACCTTAAACGAATTTTCAGAACATTGTAATAAGTTCCGTCCTAATAAAAATAACAGGTTTTTATCAATGTCTGCAATATTAATGTCATTTAGGCGGTCTGGTATAGTATTTTGCTTATTAAAGTTTTGTGAATGAAGCAAATTTAATATTTGGGCAATAGGGGTAGAGATATTTTCGTAATCATAATTTTCATCTTTCAAAGCCCAACTTTCATACAATTCTTTATGGGATTTTGATTGATTTAAGCAGGAGGAGATGCCTTTATTAAAGTAAACGCAGCAAGAAAAAGCAAGGTTGATGATAATACAGCAAGAATGCAGTCTATTAAGCAGTTAGGTGTTTAACTCATAATACTGCATAAGCTGAAAAAGGAGGTCCGCTAAAAGCTGCGAAAGACTTCAGTTCCCATATCGTTACTGATATAACAGGAACAAGAAACGGCACAACAGATTCTATTTCAGTAATTTGCACAGTTTTTCATACCTGAGGACAACTCGCTTGATATTAACTTTGTAACGATCAAAAAAGTATGAAAACGAGTATGAGCAGATCGACTTTCAAAATCCTCTTCTACGTGAAGAAGGGCAGCGAGAGAGCCAACGGCTATCTCCCCCTGATGTGCCGTCTTACGGTGGACGGCGAAATCAAGCAGTTCAGCTGCAAACTGGACGTACCTCCGAAACTTTGGGACGTGAAAACGGCACGTGCCACGGGCAAGAGCGCCGAGGCGCAGAAAATCAATGCGGCGGTTGACCGGATACGCGTGGACGTGAACCGCCGTTATCAGGAACTGATGCAGTCCGACGGCTATGTCACCGCCGCCAGGCTGAGGGACGCCTGCCTCGGGCTGGGCGTGAAACGCGAGACGCTGTTGAAACTCTTCGAGCAGCACAACGAGGAGTTCATCAAGAAAGTGGGACACAGCCGCGTGCAGGGAACATACAACCGCTACCGTACCATATACAGGCACCTTTGCGAGTTCGTCCCGAAAGTGTACCGCCGTGACGACATTCCCCTGAAGGAACTCAACCTGACGTTCATCAACAACTTCGAGTATTTCCTGCGTACGGAGAAGAAATGCCGCACCAATACCGTATGGGGTTACATGATCGGGCTCAAGCACGTCATCTCCATCGCCCGCAACAGCGGTGCGCTTCCCTTCAACCCCTTCGCCGGGTACATCAACTCCCCCGAGAGCGTTGACCGGGGCTACCTGACGGAGCGTGAGATACAGACGCTGATGGAGGCCCCGGTGAAAAGCGGGACCTGCGAGCTGGTACGCGACCTCTTCATCTTCTCTGTGTTCACCGGACTGGCATACGCGGACGTGAAGGCGCTGACGACCGACCGGCTCCAGACCTTCTTCGACGGCAACCTCTGGATCATCACCCGCCGGCGCAAGACAAACACCGAGTCCAACATCCGCCTGCTGGACGTTCCCAGGCGCATCATAGAGAAGTACAAGGGGCTGTCCAAGGACGATCATGTATTTCCGGTACCGAGCAACGGCAGATGCAACACCATATTGAAGGAACTTGGCAGGCAGTGCGGTTTCAAGATAAGGCTGACCTATCATGTTGCCCGGCATACGAACGCCACCACCGTGCTGCTCTCGCACGGTGTGCCCATCGAGACCGTAAGCCGTCTTTTGGGGCATACGGATTTGAAAACCACCCAGATATATGCCCGGATAACCAACCAGAAGATCAGCAGCGACATGGAAATCCTGTCCCATAAGCTGGAAAAGATGGAGAAGGAAATATGCGATGCCATATGAGGAAATGGTATTTATGAAACGGACGATTTTCCCCTTCCTCATCAAAGTTCGTCCGTCCCTGCGGGACTCCGCGTTTTCCCTCCGGTTTCCGGTAGAAAATTTCCGCATGGTGAAATTTTCTACCGGAAAAACGCTCCGAAAGCGCAGGGACGGACGTAAAAGGGATTCAGAAGGCGAAAACTGCGACCGACGTAGTGCATGTGCGACAAGGAAAAGAACTGTCCGGGAGCCCCTTTTCATGCCGTACCCCGGCATGAGACCGCTTTCCTCTCCGGCTGTGGTGAAGGCTCTCCTGCTCCCTCTGCATTGCATATGCGGGTTGTTCCGCCTGTATCCACGTCAGCCGGTATTGCCTGCCCTTTCCTTGGTAGAAACGGCTTGTCGCAACAGGCGGCGTGACACAAACTTTTCCGGATATGGAGGAACATTCCGAAAAATACACCGTACATTTGTACATCGAACCAATAATAACCGAATAACCGTTAAAAGAACATGGCTAAAATTAAAGTCCAAAATACAGAAGTGACAGTCATCACATACAATGACAAGGATTATATCTCCCTGACCGACATGGTCCGCAATATGGAAAACGGTCCCGCCCTTATTGAAAAGTGGTTGCGTAACAAGAATACCGTCGAGTTTCTGGGCATATGGGAGGAGATGTACAATCCGGATTTTAATTCCCCCGAATTCGAGGGAATTAAAAACGAGGCCGGGTTGAACCGTTTCATCCTTTCCGTCAAACAATGGGTGGAAAAGACCAACTCCAAAGGTATCATCGCCAAGGCCGGACGCTATGGAGGGACTTACGCACACAAGGATATCGCGTTCGAGTTCGCCACGTGGGTATCCCCTCAATTCAAGCTGTACCTGCTGAAAGAGTTCCAGCGGTTGAAAGAGGAGGAGCAGGCCCAGCTCGGCTGGAGTGCGAAACGGGAACTGTCAAAGATCAACTACCGCATACATACCGATGCCATCAGGCAGAACCTGATACCGGTGGAAGTCACCCCCGCACAGGCCGGCGTCATCTATGCGGAAGAGGCGGACGTGCTCAACGTGGCCATGTTCGGGATGACCGCCAGGATGTGGCGTGAGCAGAATCCCGGTCTGAAGGGCAATATCCGTGACTATGCCTCCATCAATGAACTGATCTGCCTCTCCAATATGGAAAACCTGAACGCCGTATTCATAGACCAGGGCATACCGCAGGGCGAACGGCTCGTGAGACTGAATCGGATAGCCATCCAGCAGATGCGTGTGCTGGAAGATGATGGCGGACGAAAACTGCTTGAATGAGAATTCCGGCAGGCAACGCATCGGCATGTCCGTAAACGGGGCAAGGAGGTGAAATGCCGCCTGATCCACATTCATGCATGGGATATGGGATACTGAAGCTACGGAACGGCTTACGGCCTGATATCAAGTGTCATAACCGTTCCGTGGCGGGGTATTGTCCGGAACACATTCCCGAATGAGGTCTTCCATGATTTTAAAGGACTCCGTATTTCGAAAGGAACAACGTACACATACAATTTCTCCGGAACGGCTAACCTTCCTGTCACTTCCCTGTAACCCTCCCCAAAATCAACACTGCCGTATAAACCGCATGAAAGCCCGGGCACGCTTCCTGTTTCCAATCCCATATCCGTTCCTTCCGCAATATCACATATTGCCGTTCTCATTCCATATCCTTGAATATTTCTCCAAACATGCCGAAGACAGAAAAACCGCATGGTATTTTAGATTCTCACCGGACAGGCAATAGACAGGAGGAATCCGTCATCCTCATTTCTTGCGGCAAAAATAGTTGTTTTTCAGGCCGGTCCCGCAAGGCGGCCCTTCGGGCTGGTTGCTCGTGAAAAAATCTTCCTCACGCTTCGCGTGAGCGTATTTTTTCACGGCAAGCCTTGCCGGAGACCGCCGAAAAACAAACAGGAGGAAGCACAAGAAATAAGAATGCCTACCCGTGTAGGCCATGTATAACTCAAAAAAATATAAGGCTATGGCAGACAAGAGCGCAGAAAAGGAAAAACTGTTCAACGAGTGGTTCACAAAATCCTATGACAGGTTGAGAGGAACGTTACGCCGGTACGGAATGCTGGACGAGGACAATTTCCATGACACCTACCTTTTCGTAAGAAGGCAGGTGCTGGTTCCCGGAAAGGACATAACGGACTATGACGCGTATTTCATCGGATGCTACAAAAAGGCGGCCCTGGTAAAGATTAAAAGGGAGAACCGGTATGCACACCCTGAAGATGATTTCTTTCTCCGATGTGGCGAGGAGGCAAAATTCCTTTCCGAGGACGACCTGAACGGGTGCGAGAGGCTGGTTAAGGACATACTGCGTTTCGTAAGGCAGAAATTCTCCTACGAGGAATACCGGATGTTCATGCTCAGGTTCTATGAGGCGCAGTTCTCGTTCAAGGCGCTGGCGGAATGCATGGGTATCTCGGCATCGGCCATATCGCAGAAAGTATGCAGGATAGTGGACGCAGTACGTACCCACAGCGGTTTCGCATGGAGAAGTCAGATGCTGGCGGTGGAAAGCTTCATGTATTGAAAAACGAAAACAGTTCAACCGATAAAAGAAGGACAATTATGGCACTGATAGTATACAACAGGGAAAACTCCCGTCCGCAGGAAGTCACATACAAGGGTAAGCGGACCATCAACCTTGACAGCAGGGGGACTGTCTATCTGTCAAAGACGATGTCAATCGAATTGGGAATCCTCGGCGGCGGACGGGTGAACTTCGCCCACGACGACGAGACGGGTGACTGGTATATCTGCCGGGCTGACGACAGCGAGGGGTTCATCGTCTGGAAGGACAAAAGATGCGCAAGGTTCTCGGCGGGGTTTATCGTGCAGAGGCTCATGCGGCAGGCGAAAGTGGAGAGGAAGAGCGTGCAGTTCATGATGGCGAGGATGCCGGTAGAGATTGGCGGAGTGGCCTATTACAAGATACTGCTCTCGAATCCGATACTCAGATAGAGACATGGGCCGGAGGAGTCCGGCTGTATATGACATGACGGAGACAGGCGCATCCGACGGGACAAAAGCCCGTCGGATGTGCCTGTTTTTATGTGCCGTCATGTTTACACACGGACATGCGGTTGTCACCGGCCGGCATAAGGTCACTCCGAAAAGACCGGGAAACGGCATTGCCGGAGGATAATGATACCGGTACGGAATGTGCCGCCATTACGGGAATGGATCGTCCCACCGGTACACGAACGCCCCGCCCCAATTTCAGAATAACATAATGACATAATAAAACAAGGGTCTTTTTTTATAATGGAATCCCCGTATCTTATTGCCATACCGGAAAAATGTTTCCATGTCCCGCCATGTTATGCCAATGTTGTCACCGGATCATAATTCATAAAGAGAAATACTCTGTGTATAAATACTTTATGAGCAAATTAAAGTCGTTCATCCGATGGAAAGAAAACGAAGGGGCGATCGGTATGACAACCGACCGCCCCTTCATTCACGATCCCGTACGGAACATTTCTAAAGTTCCTCCGGCCTGGTTCTCGCCTCCCGGTAGCAGCCGTCAAGCAACTTCTCGATATCGGAAGAACGGTACAGTATCTTACCGCCCAGCCGGGTGAAGGCAAGCAGGCCGCTGTCACGGTACTGTTGCAGGCTGCGGCGGCTCACTTTCAGCTTTTCAGCCAGTTCGCGGTCCGTATAGAAGTTCTCGCCCGCCATCGCCGGTGACCTGCCGGCAAAGAGACGCTCCATGGAAACGGAGAGACGTTCGACGGTGGAGAAGAACTCTCTTATATGCTCGCTGCTCTCACGGGTGAGCAGACGGTTATCGGTATTCATCATAAATCTCATCTGTTTGTTGGTTTGACATTTACTTTTTCAGTTTCTCATATATCGCCCCCACCCCATGACATGGAGGGTATGGGGGCATCCCTCCGACATGAACCGGCACTCTTTCGTACCGATACGGATATGGCATCCCTCCCCGTCTATCCTGTAGAGCGAGAAGCTTCCACGCCCGTACTCCGCGTCAAGGCTGTAGGCCAGCAGGCGGTAGTCCCCGCTGGAATCCCTGAAGATGTAGAAATCGGGACTGCCGTCCAGACTTTCCCAGCCGCCTGCCAGACTGCCGGGAGAAAGTATCATCCTTTTGTTTCCCATGGCTTCTCAAATTGATTTTCCCATGCTTTCAGCCCGCTTGCGGCGCTCCTCCACTATCCGGATGATGCTTTCCACATCCCCGGGCTTGTAATAAGTCTTATGGCAGATCTGTGTATATGCCAGCGTGCCGTTGTCACGCAGGGTCTGCAGGGTTCTCGGGCTGACCTTCAGCAGCAGGCACACCTCCTGGTTGTCCAGCCATTTCTTCTCCTCCATGTCACCGTACAGCCGGCAAAGGGTGTCCAGCCGGTCCGCGAACGTCCGGAAGGCCGAGAGCATCGCCTCGAAGGTCCTTGCTTCAATGTTCACTATTTCCATAATCAATGTAATTTCAGGTTTGACATCTGTTTCATTCTCTTTTCGGATCCGGATTCCGTGCCGCAATTTAGTGAATTCCGGCGGAACATCCTGAATTTCAAGACAGGATGACTACCTTTGACACCATATGCGTACTTGTTTCATCCGCAAAGTAAATGATTGTTCCCGGATATGGTTCCGGCCCTTCATCAGATGTCATTATATGTCATCAGATGTCATGGAAATCTGATTTTGACATTCATTCGCTTTTAGTAAACAGACGTTCAGATCCGTTCCCGAAGAGTGGAAAATTTCCGGTGCGTATATTTGTGAAGTCATCACCGTCAGACTGATCCAACAATATGAATAACGCGGCAAACCCCGCCAATCGGACCCGTCCGTTTCACACCGTCTGTTATTATCGTTTTATTTGCTTCCGACAACCGGGCAAACGGGTAGACCGTGCCCACAGTATCAACCATCTAAAATCCATGTACAATGAAAAGTGAACCGACTGAAAAACCAAGAGGAAAGAAAACGGCGGCATCCGAAACCGCAGACAGAAAGAACGGTCGTAGTCCTAGCCCCGGCCACGACGAGTGGTGGGAAAGACTCATGATGGAACCCGGTCCGGGGAAATCCACCGGTATGGATGCGGAACCGGTGATTCCATCCGGGACTGATGCGGAGGAGGTGTCCGGGGAGGCGGGAAGAAAGGACACCCCGCCGGAACCGGAAGACCCCGTGAGAAGAAGGACGAGCGGCAGGCAGCGCAGGGCCTCGCTGGAGGAGTACCGGGAAACATACCTCACCGTCCCGAAGATCAGGAACCGCAAGACGGTGTTCGTCAGTGAGGATGTGAGGGACGAACTGGACGCCGTCGTCCGCAGGCTCGGCGGGCGTGGCATGAGCGTTTCCGGACTGCTGGAGAACCTTGCCAGGGAGCATCTTGCCGCCTACCGTGGGGACATCGAGCAGTGGAGAAAAATCTGACAGCCTGTAACCGGGCGTGGAGTGTACCCGATGTATGCACCGTCCCCTGTGTACCCGCTTCAATGTGGAAAATGCGGGGGGATTTTTCTGTGGGGGGAGCAAGGTTATGTTTCCGGATTCCCGAAAACCCTTGCTCCCCGCTCCCGGCGGTTGCAGGGAGGGCAAATCCGCTCCCGCCGGTCGCAGATTCTGGAATGAAAGAAGTACGGACGAAAAAGAAAAAACATATGACAAAGGATGTGAATGGGATGAAGAATGTAATTTGCAAATTTTCTTGTGCCTTTTTTTAGAAAAGTTAAATATGCCACAGGATACACCGGTAACTAAGGCTTCATAAGTTCGTTTCTCGTTCCTGTAGTCTTGAAAATCGTCTGCCTGTTTTCTAACCGATAGCTACTGCCGGTGAACTTGATGACTTCACATCGATAAAGCAGCCTGTCAAGCAGAGCGCTGGCAAGGATTTCATCATTCAATGTTTCTACCCATTCTGTAGGTGCCTTGTTGGTTGTAATGATGATGGATGTCTTCTCATGTAGGGTGTTTATCAGGTTGAAGAAGGCAGTTGCTTCCTCTCTTTTCACAGGAAACAGCATGATATCATCTATTGCCAGCAGCTGTGCGCGCAGAATCTTGTTATAAGTCATCATGGCCGGAGTTGAGATGTCTTTAAGTCTGAGACAATTTACGATATCCTCCATTGTCATCAGGTATGCCTTGTAACCGGCCTTGACCGCATCAAAGACAAGACCGGCTGCCAGAAATGTTTTTCCAGTCCCTGATGGTCCCATCAGGATCAGGTTATAAGCTTCACGGAGCCATACCAGTTCACGAAGCTCCTTCATCTGCCGGCGGTCTATGCCCTCATAAAAATTGTAGTCGTATTCGTCAAGATCATGTTTTCGGGGCAGACGTGCCGCAACAAGGCGTCTCTCGTAATCTTTCCTCTCTTTCATCTCAACTTCGGTGCCTAATACCAGGGACAGGAATTCCGGGTAGGTCGGTTTTTCTTCCTGTGCATGATGCAGAATGCTGTCCATGCGGTTTGCAATGTTGTAAAGCCGCAGGCGTTTGGCGTGTGCTTTCAATTTTTCACTTTGTATCATTCAAAAAACTTGTTATATTGGTTTATATCTGTTTTTTCAGGATGACAGTCCGCTGTTTCCGGAATGGATGTCGGAGCTTGGAAAGTCATCCCGTTCATATTGTCCTTACTCCTGTGGATTGAGCCGGATATTTCCTGCACGGAAAGGCTGTTGTATATGTTTTTTTCCAGACAGGTCCGCAGGGCTGCTATCACTGTTTCTTTGCCGTATTCGGATATAACATGAAGCAGCAGTTTCATATTGTCTCTGTAATAACGCGGCTTTTCCCTTTCCAGATTCCGGAGCCACAGAATAACGGTGGGGTCATCTTCCGTCCGCTTTCGGATCCGGACCTGCAAGTCATTCACACTCCGTGTCTTGTCCTTATGATGTCTTTTGTCACATACATTTTTCCCTTTTCCGGGACACAACTCATGCCTGCATATGAGTTTACCGCTCTCTTTGTCGTACAGCTCGATATGTCCGTTATTCTCAAGAAGCCATACAACGGTGTTCCGATTTTTATAGGTGCCGGAGGGCACGCTGTAGTAGTTGGTCCGGTACCGTACCGTATTGTCCTTGCGGACATGATACTCTTTCGGCTCGTCTTTGGGGGGCACCGGTTCTCCATAGTATGGCAACAGATATTTCCGTTCAATCTCAAATTCCTCAGCCGGAACCAGGCGTGTGGTTCCATGTATCTTGCCGTTTCCTGTTTTTTCCAGCCATTGCAGGACCTCGGTGTTAAGGACTTCCAGGCTGTTAAATGTCCGTCCGGCAAGAAAGTTACGCTTGACATATTTGACCACATTTTCCACTTTTCCCTTGCTTTCCGGATCAGCAGGACGGCAGAACACGGGCTGGAAATGCTGCTCGTTGACAAAGGCACGGAATGTTCTTGTCAATATGAGGTCACCCAGGTTTTCTCTGACCAGCAGGACTTTGTCCTGGTCATAGATTATCCTTCTTGGCTTCCCTCCGAAATATGCGAAAGCCAGTTCATGGGCATATACGGCTAGGGCTGATGTGAAAGGCGTACAGGAAAAATACACGAACTTCTGCCTGGAACGGCTCATCACCATGACAAAAAAATAAACTTTGACAAAGTCGTTCCTGTATGTGGGCATACGGCTTTCTCCGAAATCCATCTGGGCATATTCCCCGTAAGGGGTATCCGGCATTTTCTCATAAACACGTTTGGAAAGCCCCTCCTTGTCCAGATTATACTTACGACGTACAGTTTCCACAAAATTGTATACGGTTTTCCCGCAGACAACAGGAAGATCAGGATACTGTTCCTTCATCCAGTCATGAATCTGGGAGGCGGACAGGAACCTGTACCGGGAAAGAACGTCACAGACATAACTTTCGTATTTGTCAAGTATGCGGGGATATCGCCTGCGATGCTGCAATTTTGCAGTCAATGTGTCCTCATCCATTTTCAAGTACCGGCGCACCGTACTTCTATGCAGACCAAGCTGGAACGCAATCTGACTTTTGTTAAATCCTTTTGAATATAATTCTCTTATTTTGTACCACATGATGACTCTGTTGTTTGATTGGTGTCTGCATGCGTCCTTAGTTCTGTCCATATCATTTATATTATTGAAACGCAAATATAGACATTTTTAGGAGGCATGATGGCATATTTCCTTTTTCTAAAAGGACATGGGGCAAAGATACGGATTACAACTCCATACCTGTCCGTATTAATATTTTAATGTTGTAATATTTCTGTCTCTTATACACATCTCCGAGCCCACGAGACACTC
>ENA-OZEZ01000576-OZEZ01000576.1-human-gut-metagenome-genome-assembly--contig:-NODE-576-length-13025-cov-4.563454_pt1 | contig 13025 bp, 12 predicted proteins | sample MGYA00244609_ERZ653616 | MGnify/ENA primary metagenome ERZ653616 (study PRJEB26926, sample SAMN06164988) | human gut metagenome | biome: ENVO:00009003; feature: ENVO:2100002; material: ENVO:00002003...
ACGAGATTAGCGAGTGTCTCGTGGGCTCGGAGATGTGTATAAGAGACAGGGACTATAAATAGATAAAGGAGCATCATCATGCAAAAAAAGAATACATCTAACACTAAAAAATTAGGTCTTTTTGGACTTGTTACAGTAGCAACACTTGGAGCAACAGCCTTAGCTAATGCAGAAACTTACACAGTTCAAAAAGGCGATACCCTTTCAGCTATTGCTAAGAAGAATGGTACGACTGTAGATGAAATCGTTTCAAAAAACAGTATTCAAGATGCCAATAAGATTTCTATTGGTCAAAACTTAACAATTAATGAAACTACTGAAGAAACTACAGAACCTTCAGTTACAACAGAAGCAACAGAAGCAACTGCTGAATCAACACAATCAACAGAGTCTACACAAAGTGAAGATACTCAAACAACCAATACAAATCTTTCTTCTTCAGAGTCAGCTGCTAAAGAAGAAATCGCACAACGTGAGTCAAGCGGTAGCTATACAGCTCAAAATGGGCAATATTATGGACGTTACCAATTAGCATCATCATATTTGAATGGAGACTTGTCTCCTGAAAATCAAGAGAAAGTAGCAGATAATTATGTAGCAAGCCGTTATGGTTCATGGACAGCAGCTCTTGCTTTCTGGAATGCTAATGGTTGGTACTAAATCATTATTACTGACTTATGAGGAAAACTAGTCAAATCTCATACAAATAAGGGGAAAATGCCAGATTTTTGGCATTTTTTTATTAAAATGATAAATCATTGTAACATTAGACATAATACAAATAATCGGCAGTAATATTACTAGGTTATGATGAATGTAACTAGAATTAACTAGGAGGGATTTATGTTTAAAAAAAGTTATAAGGGACGCCGTATCAAATTTGCAGCGAAGAAATCATTGGCGGTACCAGTAGCAATTGTAACAAGTTTTATTGTCATTTTGGCAGTATCACTGTCTACACTAATTAATAAAGGGTTGGTTAATGCATTTTCAGATTCTGTTACTCCAGCGCCTTCAACAGCATCAACAACGTCAGAATCGACAGCAGATTTAGTAAAATCAACAGAAATTAGCTCAAGTAAAGATAATAAGGCTAATAAAGAAAAGGTTGAAGAAAGTAAGCCTCAGTCAGAAACAACAGGAGAAGCGGTAGAAGCAGCTGAAAAGTCTCAGTCAGATGCTACTACAAGCACTGCTACAACGAGTACTGCTACTACGTCGACTCAAAATACTGGGACAGCTCCTTCGGTTGCTGCAAGTGGTAGTGGGTCAGTTGCTCTCTCAAATGGTAACACTGCAGGAGAAGTTGGTTCTTATGCAGCGGCACAGATGGCAGCTGCTACTGGTGTTCCTCAGTCAACTTGGGAGTCAATTATTGCGCGTGAGTCAAATGGTGACCATACTGCAGCAAATGGTTCAGGTGCATCAGGTCTTTTTCAGACAATGCCTGGATGGGGCTCTACTGCAACAGTTGAGGATCAAATTCAATCAGCCTTGAATGCCTATAACGCACAAGGTTTGTCAGCTTGGAATTACTAATATTAATAGAAGTTGGGAGCGTACTCTCAGCTTTTTAATTTGGATGTAGGTAATCTGTTTTATAGAGCTACTTGTTATTACTAGGTAGGGTATGGCCTTTTTGTTATAATAGGAATGAAAGGTATAGCAATGAAACAAATTTTTAAATCAAGAGAAAAGTTGTGGGTTTCTCTTATTATTATAGCTTTTGCTGTGTTATTGGTTACACCACAACTATTTACAAGAAAAGTCATTTTAGGTTCAGATTCCATCTTTCACTATAACAGGTTCTATGAAGCTGCTATGCAACTAAAAAATGGTAACCTTTCTTACTTTTTATCTTTATATGGATTCCAACAGTCAGGCCGCATTGTCAATGCTCTTTACGGTCCTTTTTTTGCTTATTTACAAGGAGGGCTTATTTTAATAAGTGGCACTTGGTTTCGTTATCAGATTGTGTCAAGGGTATTACTACATATACTGGCTGAGTCCTCAATGTATGCTTTGCTCAAGCAGTGTAAAGTTAAGACAAACATTGCCTTGTCACTAGGTTTACTCTATGCGACAACATTCTCTATCCAATACTGGACGATGCGTCAGGGGTTCTCTAGTTGGGGAGCAGCTTTACTACCTTTTTGTTTTATTCCAGCGATTCACTATGTCTTTTATCAAAAAGTAGAACCAATTAGACTTGCCTTATCAATGGCATTGATTTTTCAGGTTCACGTACTTAGTGCTTTGATATTAGTGATGATGTATCTTCCTTTTTATCTTTACACTTTTGTAAAGTCTCCTATCGCTAAGAAAAAGGAAACCTTCGTTCAAGTAGGTATAGCAGTCATTCTGTTCCTCTTACTGACTGTCAATGTCTGGTTAGTACTCCTATATTTGAGAGGGACTAATCACCTTTTAGATCCATTTATAAATAGAGAAATAGGTAAGAATGGGATAGATGGAACGGCAAGATACTGGCTATATACCCCAATTTCCTTAATGGTGTTACTCATTTTACAGTTTATTTACGCTGTTTTGAATTGGAAGAAATTTGCTAAATGGAAAAAAATACTGCATTTTATTTATTTTATCTTTTTCTTCTTATCGACAGGTCTTTTTCCATGGCAGTATCTAGTAGAAAATGGAAATACATTTGCTGAATTGATTCAATTTCCATTTAGATTTTTTGTTCCTGCGACTATTTTACTTTTAGCAATTACAGGGTTAACGGTCACGCGATTTGTAAACTGGCGAAAAAGTATTGCTGTTTTACTCTTTGCCTTTGCGGGCGTTGGTCTTATTCAGAATATGATGGATACTACCGATCGTGTAAAAACTGCGGCACAAGATGGTGAACTTATTTCCATTGTTAAACATACTTACGTTGAAGGAGATTACCAGACGATAAGTCTTACCATGAATGACAGTGACTTGTCACAGTTTTTAAATTTAGTTGTCAAACCCACACCAGATTACGTACCGATTTATGGGAAAATAGGTGAGCAGAATACTTACGATCTTTATTATAAAAATATCGTTACGAATCAGAAGGCAGAGAAGATACTCGAAGATGGTTATCTTGTATTAACTTGGCAAGCTGCTGAAGGTGAGAAACTGAATCTACCAATAGTTGTTTATAAAGATTCCATCTTGACACTAAATGGTAAAGAACTAGACAAGGATGACTATAATTTGTCAACGATTGGTACACCGACCGTTTCATCACAAAAAGGACAGAATAAACTTGTGTTAAGTTATCAGGAGCCAGGATGGCTATTTGTAGCGTTAGTGATTCCAATAATAGTTCTGGGAGTAATAGGTTTACAGTGGCTTTACACAAAAATAAGTATAAAAAAGGTTGCCTAGTGGTAACCTTTTTGCATTATTCTTTAATCATGATATAATTAAGCTTGCGTGCTTTTACGCTTCAAAATCGACCTTCAAATCGATATTTGAATAACTAGACCCTTCAAGTCTATGTTAATTTTTATTTGATGGGAGGAGTTATCTATGACTGATAATTCAAAAACACGTGTTGTTGTCGGTATGAGTGGTGGCGTTGATTCATCAGTAACAGCCTTACTTTTAAAAGAGCAAGGTTATGATGTAATCGGTGTTTTCATGAAAAACTGGGATGACACAGATGAATTTGGTGTGTGTACAGCAACCGAAGATTATAAAGATGTAGCAGCAGTAGCTGATCAGATTGGTATCCCCTATTACTCTGTCAACTTTGAAAAAGAGTACTGGGATCGTGTATTTGAGTATTTCTTAGCAGAGTACCGTGCAGGCCGTACCCCTAATCCAGACGTTATGTGTAATAAGGAAATCAAGTTTAAGGCATTCTTAGATTATGCGATGACATTGGGAGCAGATTATGTGGCTACAGGACATTACGCTCAAGTTGTTCGCGATGAAGACGGCATTGTCCATATGTTGCGTGGTGCAGATAATAATAAAGATCAAACCTACTTCCTTAGTCAACTTTCGCAAGAGCAGTTGCAGAAAACGATGTTTCCCTTAGGACATCTACAAAAGCCAGAAGTTCGTGAGATTGCTGAACGTGCAGGTCTTGCAACAGCCAAGAAAAAAGATTCAACAGGAATATGTTTTATTGGTGAGAAAAACTTTAAAGAGTTTCTTAGTCAATACTTACCAGCTCAAAAAGGTCGTATGATGACTGTCGATGGTCGTGATATGGGTGAACACAACGGACTCATGTATTATACCATTGGTCAACGTGGTGGTATGGGTATTGGTGGTCAAAAAGGTGGAGATAATGCTCCTTGGTTTGTAGTAGGGAAAGATCTTTCTAAAAATATTCTTTACGTGGGTCAAGGTTTCCACCATGAGTCGTTGATGTCAACTTCACTTGATGCTTCAATGATTCACTTTACTCGAGATATGCCAGAAGAATTTGAAATGGAATGCACAGCAAAATTCCGTTATCGTCAACCTGATAGTAAAGTTACTGTAAAGGTTAAGGGTGATAAAGCAGAGGTTATTTTTGCTGAACCTCAGCGTGCTATTACACCTGGTCAAGCCGTTGTTTTCTATGATGGTCAGGAATGTTTGGGCGGCGGTATTATTGACCAAGCGTATAAAGACGGAAAAGTTTGTCAGTATATCTAACTGGAGGTAAGTAATAACGATGAGTTCCCAATTGTTTTATGCATTTATGGCATTTTTCGCTATAATGAATCCAATTTCAAATCTTCCTGCTTACATGGCTTTAGTAGCAGATGATAGTCAAAAAATTTCACGAAAAATTGCTTTTAGGAGTCTTTTGATTGCCTTTGTTATTGTAACTGTTTTTATCTTTTCAGGAGATTTCATTTTTAAAGTATTTGGAATTACAATTGTTTCTTTCAGAATTGCTGGTGGAATATTAGTGGCCGTTATCGGTTATCATATGATTAATGGTAATCATTCACCTAGCTATAAAGGAATGGAGCAGCAAGCAGTAAATTCAGATCCAATGTCTATTGCTATTTCTCCTCTTGCAATGCCACTTTTTGCAGGACCAGGTACAATTACAACTGCTTTAAGTCTGGCTAATGGAGGTTTGCAGAATCAACTGATAACCGTAGTTGCTTTTGCTCTACTATGTGTAATCACTTATCTCCTACTAAGAAGTGCAAAACAAATTGCAGGCTTCTTGGGAAAAAATTTGATGAAAATTATAACGAAAATGATGGGACTTTTACTATTCTCGATAGGAATACAGATGATTATCGTCAGTGTGCAGACCTTGCTCAAACAGTGATTTGCATTGACAAAACGATTTGATTTGATAAAATAACTTTAACAATAGTCATGATGGTCAAAGCTCATGAGAATTGTGCGTTTTTGCGTACAGTTTTCTGGAGTTTTGGCTATTTTTGTAGGAAAAAAACAGAGAAAGGATGGGCAGTTGATTGTAAATCACTGCATAAATCTAAAAAATGTCTTACGAGTTTGATGAAAATTTTGATGTAATTGTTGTTGGTGCTGGTCACGCTGGTGTGGAAGCTAGCTTAGCTGCAGCCCGTATGGGATGTAAGGTTTTATTAGCGACTATTAACCTAGAGATGCTGGCATTCATGCCATGTAATCCTTCTATTGGAGGATCGGCCAAGGGTATTGTTGTCCGTGAGATTGATGCCCTCGGCGGAGAGATGGGTAAAAATATTGATAAAACTTATATTCAAATGAAAATGTTGAATACTGGTAAGGGACCTGCTGTCAGAGCTTTACGTGCACAAGCAGATAAAGCCTTGTATGCTATGACGATGAAGCATACAGTTGAGCGTCAGGAAAACTTAACTCTCCGTCAGTCAATGGTTGATGAAATTCTTGTTGAAGATGGTAAGGTAGTTGGTGTAAGAACAGCCACAAATCAAAAATACGGAGCAAAAGCGGTTATTGTAACAACAGGAACGGCTTTGCGTGGTGAAATTATCCTAGGTGAGCTCAAATATTCTTCAGGTCCTAATAATAGCCTTGCATCTGTTACATTGGCAGATAACCTGAGGGATCTTGGCCTTGAAATAGGAAGATTTAAAACAGGTACCCCTCCTCGTGTCAAGGCATCATCAATTAATTATGAAGAAACTGAAATTCAACCAGGTGATGAAAAACCAAATCATTTTTCATTCTTGTCGAAAGATGAAGATTATCTTCAGGATCAAATACCTTGTTGGCTAACTTATACGAATCAAGAGAGCCACGATATTATCAATAATAATTTACACCGTGCACCAATGTTTTCAGGTATTGTCAAGGGTGTAGGACCTCGTTATTGTCCATCAATCGAAGATAAAATTGTCCGATTTGCCGATAAGAATCGCCATCAACTTTTCCTTGAACCTGAAGGAAGAGAGACTGAAGAAGTCTATGTGCAAGGCCTGTCAACTAGTCTGCCAGAAGATGTTCAAAAAGAGTTGATTCACTCAATTAAAGGTCTCGAGAAGGCAGAGATGATGCGAACTGGTTATGCGATTGAATATGATATCGTGCTCCCTCATCAATTACGTGCAACACTTGAAACGAAGTTAATTTCAGGTCTCTTTACAGCAGGACAGACCAACGGAACTTCTGGATACGAGGAAGCAGCAGGTCAAGGTCTAGTTGCTGGTATCAATGCAGCTCTGAAAGTCCAAGGTAAACCTGAGCTTATTCTCAAACGTAGTGATGCCTATATTGGTGTAATGATTGACGATCTTGTCACAAAAGGAACCTTGGAGCCATATCGTTTATTGACATCACGCGCAGAGTATCGTCTCATATTACGTCATGATAATGCTGACATGCGCTTGACACCTATTGGTCGAGAAGTTGGTTTGGTTGACGATGAACGTTGGAATATCTTTGAAATTAAGAAAAATCAGTTTGACAGCGAGTTGACACGTTTGTCAAAAGAAAAATTAAAACCTATTAAAGAAACGAATGAGAAAATTCAAGCTCTAGGCTTTAAGCCATTGACAGATGCCATGACAGCTAAAGAGTTTATGCGTAGACCAGAGATTGATTACGCCACAGCTACTCAGTTTGTGGGTCCAGCTGCAGAAAATTTGGACGCTAAGATTATAGAGTTGCTTGAGACTGAAATCAAGTACGAAGGTTATATCAATAAAGCTTTGGATCAAGTAGCTAAGATGAAGCGTATGGAAGAAAAGAGGATTCCCCAAAATATTGATTGGGATGCTATTGATTCTATTGCTACTGAAGCTCGTCAAAAATTTAAGAAAATCAATCCTGAGACCATTGGTCAAGCGAGTCGTATTTCAGGGGTCAATCCAGCAGATATCTCAATTCTGATGGTTTATCTTGAAGGCAATAATAAGGCCCGCAGAAAAGTAGATTAACGGTGGTAACACGTTTAAAAGCCTTTTAATTAAGGCTTTTTTATGTTATAATTGTTAGATTAAGAGGTTTTATATGAAAAGATTTCACTTTGCAACGATTCATCTTGTAATGATTGGGCTAATTCTTTTTGGAATTGCTACTATTTTTGTTCGCGTACTAAAATCGGAGTCTGCACTCATTTTTGCGCTTTTTATTATTATGGTAGTAGTAGTTGCCTTATTGCATTACCAAAAGACAACATATGAGTCCTTAGAAATAGAGCAATTAGATGAACTGAATCAGGATGTTGAAGATTCTTTGAAGACCCTTCTCGGAAAGATGCCTGTTGGGGTTATTACTTTTGATGAGAACGATCATATTGAATGGTTCAACCCCTATGCGAAGCTAGTACTTTCGGATGAAAATGGAAATTTCAATAAACAGTTGATTGCGGATTTTATTTCCCAGAAACGAAAAGGTTCACCTTCGAATGTGATAACCGTTGGTGACAATAAATATGCCGCTTTTGTGGATTTTGACAATAAGTTGACATATTTTATTGACAATGTTTATGATCAAGATGAAAATGCTGATCCAAATATGACTCGTCCTGTTATCGGGATTATTTCAGTTGATAACTACGACGATGTGACAGGAAGTTTACCCGATGCCGATGTTTCAAAAATCAACACATTCGTGGCAGGGTTTATTTCTGAGTTTGCTAAGGCTAAGCATATTCATTATCGACGTATTGAAGGCGATCGTTTTTACTTCTTCACCAATTACAGTGTCTTGACAGAATTCATGGATCAAAAGTTTTCTGTCTTGGATGACTTTCGTCAGCAGGCTCAAGAGCGTGGTTTACCACTGACTTTGAGCATGGGAATTTCGTTCGGTACGCTTAAGCATGATCAAATCGGTCAGGTTGCCTTGCAGAATCTGAACATCGCACTAGTTCGCGGTGGAGATCAAGCTGTTGTCAAGGAAAACGATGATCACAAGGAACTTCTTTATTTTGGAGGAGGTTCTGTCTCAACAGTAAAACGTTCTCGTACAAGAACAAGGGCTATGATGACTGCAATCTCAGATAAGTTGAAAACAGTCGAAAAAGTGTTTGTTGTCGGACATAAGAATCTCGATATGGATGCTCTAGGGGCCACTGTCGGTATGGCTCATTTTGCTAGTCAAATTGTTCGAAAAAGCTATGCTGTTTACGATGATACGGCTATGAATGCAGATATTGAGCGTGCGGTCGAACGCTTAAAAGAAGATGGTCAATCACCTCTTATTACACTTTCAGAGGCTGAAGAGTTAGTCAACCAACATTCATTACTAATTATGGTTGACCATTCTAAAATCAATTTAACTTTGTCTAAGGATTTTTATGACCGATTTAATGAAGTTATTGTGGTAGATCATCACCGTCGAGATGACGATTTTCCTGAAAATGCTGTTTTGACTTTTATTGAAAGTGGGGCAAGCTCAGCCTGTGAATTGGTTACGGAGTTGTTGCAATTCCAAGGTGCCCCAGAACGTTTGAGTAAAATACAAGCCTCTATCCTTATGGCAGGTATCATGTTGGATACTAAAAATTTCTCAACTCGTGTGACTAGTAGAACCTTTGATGTTGCCTCTTATCTACGTAGTTTAGGAAGTGATAGTGGAGAAATCCAAACAATCTCTGCTACTGATTTTGAAGAGTATCGACGTATCAATGAGCTAATTCTAGCAGGTGAACGTATTACAGATGATATCATTGTTGCCTCAGGTGATAATCCTAAATGTTATAATAATGTTGTGATTTCTAAGGCAGCAGATACGATGCTTGCCATGGCAGGTATCGAAGCAACTTTTGTTGTCGCTAGGACAAGCGATTCTACTGTGAATATCTCTGCTCGAAGTCATAAAACGATTAATGTACAACGTATTATGGAGAAAATGGGTGGTGGAGGCCATTTCAACTTAGCGGCCTGCCAATTGCGAGACTGTAGTGTTGCTCAAGCGCAAAATAAATTAATTGAAACTATTATGGGAGAGTTGGCTCCCAAGGGGGATTAAAATGAAAGTTATTTTCTTACAAGACGTTAAAGGTAAAGGTAAAAAAGGCGAAATTAAAGAAGTACCATCAGGTTATGCTCAAAACTTCTTGATTAAAAAGAATCTTGCTAAGGAAGCGACAAACCAAGCTATCGGTGAGTTGAAAGGCAAGCAAAAATCTGAAGAAAAACATGCAGCAGAGTTGTTGGCTGAAGCGAAGCAAGTTAAAGAGCAACTTGAAAAAGAAGAAAATCGTCTTCAATTTACTGAGAAGGTCGGACCAGACGGACGTACTTTTGGTTCAATTACAGCCAAAAAGATTGCAGAAGGACTTCAAAAACAATTTGGTATAAAAGTTGATAAACGTCATATTGAACTTGAACATCCTATTCGTGCGATTGGTCTGATTGAGGTTCCTGTAAAGCTTCATAAAGAAGTGAGTGCACAAATTAAACTTAACATCAAAAATAGTGCTGAGTAATTCGTTGACACTATAAGTAAATCTTGTAAAGGAGGGAATAATTGTGGCAGAGGCTCAAGAATTACGAGTACAACCTCATGATTTAGTAGCGGAACAGTCTGTTCTAGGGGCTATTCTCATTAACCCGGAAAAGTTGATTACAGTTCGAGAATTTATCGAAGCAGACGACTTTTACAAGTATTCCCATCGTGTCATTTTTAAAGCAATGGTAACGCTGTCGGATCGAAATGATGCCATTGATGCCACGACAGTACGTACCATTTTAGATGACCAAGATGACCTCCAAAATATAGGGGGTATTTCTTATCTTGTAGATTTGGTCAATAGTGTCCCAACATCCGCAAATGCTGAGTACTATGCTAAGATTGTGGCTGAGAAAGCCATGCTTCGACGTATTATAAATAGGCTGACAGAGACTGTCAACCAAGCATATGAGGGCGCAACGGAATCTGATGAAATTATTGCGAATGCTGAGAAAGCCTTGGTTGATGTTTCAGAGCATAGTAATCGTAGTGGTTTCCGCAAAATATCTGAAGTTCTTGACGTCAATTTTAATACCTTGGAGATGCGTTCCCAGCAAACATCAGATGTTACTGGGTTACCAACAGGTTTCCGTGACCTTGACAAGATTACAACAGGTTTACACCCTGATCAATTAATTATTTTAGCAGCTCGCCCCGCAGTTGGTAAAACAGCCTTTGTGTTGAACATTGCTCAGAATGTTGGCACCAAGCAAAATAAAGCTGTTGCAGTCTTTTCATTAGAGATGGGTGCAGAAAGCTTAGTTGATCGTATGTTGGCAGCTGAAGGGATGATTGATTCTCATGCTTTACGTACAGGTCAATTGACAGAGCAAGATTGGAATAATGTTATGATTGCTCAAGGAGCACTGGCTGAGGCACCTATTTACATAGATGATACCCCTGGTATAAAGATTACTGAGATTCGTGCACGGTCCCGTAAATTGTCACAAGAAGTAGAGGGTGGTCTTGGTCTCATTGTGATTGACTACTTGCAGTTGATTACAGGTACGCGACCAGAAAATCGCCAACAAGAGGTTTCAGATATTTCAAGACAGTTAAAAATTCTGGCCAAGGAGCTTAAAGTTCCTGTAATTGCCTTGAGTCAGTTATCTCGTGGGGTTGAACAACGTCAGGACAAACGTCCAGTATTATCTGATATCCGTGAGTCAGGATCTATCGAGCAGGATGCCGATATTGTCGCCTTCTTGTATCGTGATGATTACTACCGAAAAGAGGGTGAAGAACCAGAAAATGCGATTGAAGATAATACCATCGAAGTTATCCTAGAAAAAAACCGTGCTGGTGCGCGTGGAACAGTCAAGTTACTATTCCAAAAAGAATACAATAAATTTTCATCGATTGCTCAGTTTGAGGAATCATAATTTTCAGATTTAAGGAGATATATATATGAGTGATGCATTTGCAGATGTTGCTAAGATGAAAAACATCAAGGAAGCTATTAAGTCACATGAAGGTCAGCTAGTAGAATTGACCCTAGAGAATGGGCGTAAACGTGAAAAGAATAAAATTGGTCGATTGACAGAAGTTTATCCATCATTGTTTATTGTTGAATATCAAGACTTCAGTTCTCAAGCAGGAGCTATTAATAATAGTTATGTTGAATCTTACACTTATTCAGATATTTTGACTGAGAAGACTCTCATTCGTTATTTGAGTCCTGAGGAACAAGCTGAAATCGAAAATAAATAAGAAAAAGCCTTTACTTGGGCTTTTTTTCGTGGTAAAATGTTAAAGTATGTGAAATAATAGCAGGATAAAATGAAGCTCGTCAACAGGAAGTCGGCTAGAAAAGTAACCTTTGCTGTTTGGGCGAAGTCTTTCTGAACGAATCAGGTTTATCTAAAACGTTATTTCCTAAAAATATTTTTTATAGGAGGACATTATTAATGTCACGTTATACAGGTCCATCATGGAAACAATCACGTCGCCTTGGTTTCTCACTTACAGGCACAGGTAAAGAATTGGCACGTCGTAACTACGTACCAGGTCAACACGGACCAAACAACCGTTCAAAATTGTCAGAATACGGTTTGCAATTAGCTGAAAAACAAAAACTTCGTTTCTCTTACGGACTTGGTGAAAAACAATTCCGTAACTTGTTCGTACAAGCTACTAAAGTTAAAGGTGGAACACTTGGTTTCAACTTTATGGTTCTTTTGGAACGTCGTCTTGACAACGTTGTTTACCGTCTTGGTCTTGCAACTACTCGTCGTCAAGCACGCCAATTCGTAAACCACGGTCATATCCTTGTTGATGGTAAACGTGTTGATATCCCTTCATACCGCGTTGAAGTTGGTCAAGTAATCTCAGTTCGTGAAAAATCAGCTAAAGTTCCTGCTATCCTTGAAGCAGTAGAAGCTACTATCGGACGTCCAGCATTTGTATCATTCGATGCTGAAAAACTTGAAGGTTCATTGACACGTCTTCCAGAACGTGATGAAATCAACCCAGAAATCAACGAAGCACTTGTCGTTGAATTCTACAACAAAATGCTTTAATTTTAAGATATACTTTGCAGAAAGCCTACTACAGTGGGCTTTTTGTTTTGTCTTAAAGGGTTGATTTCTGGGTTTGCTCTCCTTTTTGTTTTCTTAAAACCTAAACCTGATAATAAAAAAACTCCTGATCTAGATCGATCAGGAGAGACTGTTACCGTAACATTTTCATTAAAAATTCAGCCATTTGTTGAGGGCTTTCTTTTTTTCCGCGAGAAACCCACATTTGACAGACTCCGAAGAAGGCATTGGTCAGATAGACAGAACTGTAGACTCTTTCAATATCTGTTAATGATTTATGACTATAGCGCTCTTGCAAACTATCAACCAGAAGAATCTGTAATTTATGTCGTAAGAAGGTTTGGATCTCTTTGGTTCCATTCTCTGTCAGAAGAACCGCAAAGAGTGGCTCCTTGGTTAGAAATTCGAACACTTCTGTAATCGCTTGGCGCTTGTCGTCTTGGTGTTTATCAAAGATATATTCAAGCTTGTGAAAGAGTGCTTGTTGGTAGCGCTCGATCATATCGTACTTGTCTCGATAGTGGGTATAAAAGCTAGAGCGACTAATACCGGATTCTTGTGCCTGTCTCTTATACACATCTCCGAGCCCACGAGACACTCGCTAATCTC